>VOFB01000619.1_pt1 | contig 114001 bp, 161 predicted proteins | sample 5384141 | NCBI WGS metagenome assembly VOFB01 (sample SAMN12384721, study PRJNA508395) | human gut metagenome | isolation source: healthy gut A | host: Homo sapiens | reverse complement strand
GAAAAATGTTTCTGATCTTTTTGCTTGAAAGATGCGGAAAGTTTTCTTACTGCCAAACGTCTGCGTTCATCTCCATTATGATGACATTTCCCGTACCAACATGACAATTCATGTTCGTGAAACCAAAGGCAGAATTGACAGGTATACAATTCTGTCTCAAAAAAATTTAGACCTTCTCACAGAGTATTGGTACAAATGTGGTCGCCCTAAAGATATCCTTTTCCCAAGTTCCTGGTCCGGTGGATATCTTGATATAGCCAGTGTTAACCAGTTCTTTAAGAAAAGTGCTAAACTCGCCGGCATTAACCGTCATGTTTCCTCTCATGCGTGCCGTCATAGTTTTGCCAGCCACCTATTCGAAAGTGGCACAGATATAAAATATATCCAGTCACTTCTGGGACATGTTGATCCTCGCTCTACAGATGTTTACCTTCATGTGAGCAACAAGACACTTCTTGGAATCCGCAGCCCATTCGACAACCCGGAAGGTGGTGAATCATGAGTAAGGATTGTACGATTCAGGATGTTTTTCATCGTTTTTATTCATCTTTTGAATCCACACATAGTATTTCTCCCGCTCAGCGAAAGGCCGCTTATCACATCATGAATTGCAAAACTGGTGCCTTTGGTGTGAATGTAAGCGTATGCGAGGACTGCGGCTGCGTGTCAGTCCACTATAACTCCTGCCGTGACAGATGCTGTCCTATGTGTCAGGAGTTTCCAAAAGAAAAATGGGTAGATGCACGGCGTGAGGATATCTTAGATGCCCCTTATTTCCATGTAGTTTTTACAGTTCCAGAAGAACTTAATCCCATTATCTACAGCAACCAGAAATTCTTATACACTGCTCTTTATCATGCGGCTTCAGATACTCTCAGTGAACTTGCTGCTGACAGTAAATATCTTGGGACTGATATCGGCTATATCTTTGTATCCTCCATACATGGGGAAGTACCATGAACTTTCATCCCCATATCCATGCGATTGTTCTTGGTGGAGGGCTGGATGTGAAAAATCATTGGAAAGACAATGGGAAAGATTTTTTCCTTCCGATTAAGGTAATCTCAAAAACATTTCGTGGAAAATACATGGCTGAACTTAAGCAGCTCTGGGAAAATGACAGGCTTGAATTTCATGGATCGGCTGCACCTTACAAAAATCACTATACTTTCAAGGAATTGTTAAATACCTGCTATGCAAAGGAATGGATTCCTTATTGCAAGAAACCATTTGACGGTGCCGAATCTGTCATCAGATACCTTGAAAATACACCCACCGCATTTTCTGCTAAAGATTACAAAAACCAAGGGCTTTGGAAAGAGATCACCATATCCGGCGAGGAATTTATCCGTCGATTTTTAATGCATGTTCCTCCAAAACGTTTTGTACGTATCAGGCACTATGGTTATTTCTTTCATCCAGAAATAAGAAGAAAAAGATTACCCTATGCAGAAACATCCTTGGCTGCAAAAATATATTTCCAAGCTGAAAGATATGGATGCACCTGCCATTATCCGTCTTTCTTTATAATAAAGATATATGCAAGTGCTCTTCCTGTGGTGGTAAGATTATTCCTCTGCCTACAGAACAACATTTTATAAAACCAAAACCACATATGCTCTGTTAACGTATCATAACTGTATATTTTTTTAGCTTCCTTAGGGAGGCTTATTTCTGGTGTCATAATACAGGACTGAATTATAAATTCTATGTGTTTCTATGTGTACATGCTATCCTATTATAAATAGAGTGTCAGAATTAAAAGTCCATATAGAGTTGACGCGCTTTGTTCAACCAGAAAAAATCGAAATTGATGCAAACAAAGTACAATCCATACCCTGTTTCAATCAATCGCTGCACCTATGGACAGCGAATCACATATTTCAACAATTCGCTTTTCATTTTCAATGCTTGCAAATGGAGTATGCTGATTGGTATTAAGCACTGCTATAAGGCATGGGACCTCCTGCATGATTCTGACTGTATTCTCAGCATCCGGTATGGCAAATGCCCATTCAGGCATAAGTTCATGAGTCGTTTTTTCTGAATTTATACCATGACGCATGACATCAACCAGTTTATCTTTTTCTTTCCCCTGATATACAATAAATTTCCAAGGCTGCCTGTTTTTAGCAGATGGTGCAAGGGAAGCACTGTATATGATCTCTTCAATTAACTTTCTTTCGATCTCATCTGGCTTATATTTTCTTATACTTCTTCTATTCTCAATTTCTCGTATCATAGATTTCTCTCTCCCTTAGAGCCTTGCCCTCAAGGCTCATTTTATCCTATAATTTCCAACCTATCCATCCCAACATGACATTTCAGGGAAAGCACCTCAACACCTGCGTCCTTTGCCTCTTCCAGTGCAATGCCAAATTCGGGATGCATTGCCGTATTCGGCCTGACTTCACTGATTTCCTCCATTTGAATCACAAATGCAATCAAGCATTTATATCCTTGTCCGCACGCAGCTGCAAGTTCCCGTAAATGCTTAACTCCTCTTTCCGTCGGGGCATCCGGAAAATATCCAACTCCGTCTATCTCAAGGGTGCAGCCTTTGACTTCCATTAGATATTTTTGCTTTCCTTTTTCCATATAGAAATCCATCCGGCTGTTTCCAAAGGCATACTCTGGTTTAATACAATCAAATCATAACGTGTCTTTCGATTTGGATTCTTTTCTATGCAATCTTCTAAAATCACTTCCGCCCCTGGCAACAGTAATTCACGACAACGGCCCGTATTCTTTACATGAACCAATTCTACCTCTTCCGCTCCGTCAATCTTTACCCGCGCAATAAAACGATTGGGACGTTCTATGAAAATTGCTTCCACTATCTTATCATATTTCATGTGCTGTTTCCTATTCTCTTATCATTCGATAGAATGTTCCAGTACCAATTCCTGTTGTCAACTCATAAGCTTGTCCATCAATCCTAAATCCTGCTTTTTGATAGCACTTTACCGCTCTGATATTCCATGTACGAACTTCCAGATACAACGGCTTGTTAGGATATAACTTTTTGAAATTTCATAAGTAATCAAGAGCATTCGTTGACCATAATGTTTATTACACAAATCAGGATTTACGCCTATTCCAATAAATACCTCTTCTTTTTCCTCCAATATATTGACAAATCCTACCAATATGCTTTCATCCCAAAAACCATAATAATTTTTTTCCCTTTGGGGATTCATGAATCCTATCTGTCGAACTTGCATTTCTTCATAAGCAGGAAGATTATACAAATCGTATTCTCCGCCATATTTCCATGCACATATTTGTCGTTTTGCATCTTCGGATAGATTTCTATATACTAATTCATTCATAACATTTGCCTCGTCGAACTTAAAGTTATCAGTCTGTTTCATCTTTTTATAACTTTTATTGGATCTTCATTAGGATGTGTGGTATAGAAAAACGCTTTGGAATCTCAACTCACAGCAGCAATGTTGAATCAGTCCTGCTCCAGCTTTACCTGCTCACCTGTGTCTGCCTCAAATTCCTCTAGCTGCTTAAGCCAATATTCCTTATCTTTATTTGTTATCATTCTTATGACTTTACATGGATTTCCTGCCGCTATCACACTATCCGGAATATCCTTTGTGACAACCGACCCTGAGCCTATGACAACATTTGAACCTATGGTCACACCCGGATTGATGACCGTATTGCCACCGATCCATACATTATCGCCTATTGTAACCGGCTTGCCAAGCTCCACACCGGTATTTCTGATCATCGCATCTATCGGATGACATGCACAGTATATATTGACCCTTGGTCCCAGAAATGCATGATCTCCAATGATGACATCACACTGATCCAGAACTATCAGTCCTGTATTTGCATAGAAATAATCTCCCACGTGTATATTGGTTCCATAGTCACAATAAAAAGGTGGCTCTATATAACTCTCCTTTCCCATGTGTGCAAATAATTTTCCAAGATATTCTCCGGTTCTTGTCATAGTCTCAGACCTCGAAGCACTGTTGAACTTATCTACCAGATCCTTCGCCTTACCCTCCGGATCCCAATCCACACATCTGTATAATTTACTTGCTTTCATTCTTCCAAGCATTTTCTCTACTCTATCCATAGCATTTTCTCCTCGCATTTATAATATTTACTCATGTTTATAACTGACTAAAGGATACCATTGTTTATGTCTGTAATCAACTTCTAGCAACAGAAAAATGGACTGTGAAAATAGGCCCATTTTTATCTATCTTTTATTAATACACATAAAGGTACATTCCAAACCAATGCAGCGCAGCCCCAGCATCACAAAGATATGCCAGATAAAGTGCATCCCCTTGGTGTCCTTCACAAATGGAATCATGCCGAGCGTATAGACAATACCACCGCCCACGATCCATCCCAAAAGCGGCTTGTCATTTCTGAACCAGTCTGGAATGAACATGATGGCGCTCCATCCGATGACGAAGTACAGCGTATAGTGTATCGGTCGGAACCTGCCTGGTCCGAACACACATATGATGGTGATCCCCGCTATGATGAGCGCCCACTGCACACAGAACAACTTCTCCAGATACGCTTGACTGCTAGCCCGGATTTGTATGAATGATACAGGCAGCTCATAAGAAACATCAATATCAGTGATATTCCATAAAAACACGATGCCATCACTTTGAGCCCTGTGTCTGACTTCAGGAGAAGAAGGACAAAGCCGGCTATGGCAAGTCCTGCTCCTACTGTTTCAGATGTCCAGTCAAGCTTTGGCATCTTGAGATCGCTGAAATGATGTTCTTTTTTTCTGGATATTTCTGTGATATACTTATACGCGGTCGTATCAGACCGGAAAGGAAATATTATGTTACAAAAATTATATGTTTTTTTCAGGAAAGAAACCGTTTTGTCAATTGCAGTGATCCTGGCGCTTCTTTCTATGTTCTGGGTCAGACCGGATAAGGCTTATTTTACTTATATCGATTTCAAGACTCTCGGGCTCCTCTTCTGTTTGATGGCAATTGTAGCTGGTTTGAAGGCTGTTGGTGTTTTTGATATACTTGCCAAAAAATTGCTGATGGGAACATCGGGAACTGTGGGTGTGATCAGGCTGTTGGTACTCTTATGTTTCTTCCTGTCAATGGTGATCACCAATGATGTGGCATTGATTACTTTTGTTCCTCTTGCACTGATCATTGTGCATAAACTGCCAAAGGAACTGGGCAATTACTGGCTTCTTAAAATAGTAGCCATGCAGACAATCGCTGCTAATCTAGGAAGCATGCTCACACCAATCGGAGATCCGCAGAACCTTTATCTATATGCCAGAGCAGGGATGTCCGCGGCAGAATTAATAACCCTGATGCTTCCCTATTCCGCCACAGCACTTATCCTTCTTCTAATATGGATACAGGTAGCCGCTGCCAAAGCACCTCACGTATGCGGTTCCGAAAAAGATAAAACTCTTTTGGGATTCTCTGACAGAAAAGAACTTAACATGGAATACCTGGCCGCTTACCTGATCTTATTTACAATCTGCCTGCTCACTGTTGCACGTATCATTCCATACCAGATTCCTCTTGTATTGGTTCTTATATATATGCTGCTAAGAAACAGGGAAAATATAAGCAGGGTGGATTATTCCCTGCTTGCCACCTTTATCGCATTATTTATTTTTATCGGCAACCTTGGAAGGATTCCGCAATTCAGCAGTTTTCTGGAAAGAATCATGGCAGGAAGGGAAACACTTACTGCTGTTCTTGCCAGTCAGATTATGAGCAATGTTCCCGCTGCGCTTCTTTTATCCGGCTTTACAGATAATTACCGGGCTTTAATTGTCGGAACCAATATTGGAGGTCTCGGCACTCTGATTGCATCCATGGCAAGCCTGATAAGTTTCAAATATATTGCAAAAGAAAACAGGAATCTGAGAGGGAAGTATTTGGGAATATTCACAGCCTCCAATATTATATTCATGATATTCATGTTAATATTGTATTTTTTTTTTCTTAGATAAAGGTTTTCCCGGAATACTTGCAGATTTTCTGTGCCTGGCAGGAAAAAGAACCATTAAACTAAAGGCTTTAAAACAGCTGATTCGTCAGCAAGTCTATTAATTATAAAGTTGTAAACTGGTGTATTATACCATAATGATACTATTATGAAAAAAGGAAAAAGAGTTCTTTATCATTTGTCTTTGTACATCTCATGCATCTATTATGATATTTTTTTCAAAATCTTTTTCTCTTTTGTCTTAGAAAAATCACTTAACCGATAGGATCGGATCCGTGTCTTGACAATGATTGGAATTAACAAACCATTATTTACCAGCTTTGCACATCGATTAATAATCGTTTTGTTAGTTACACCAAGCATTTTGCTTACTTCAATTGGTGTAAACTCATATAATCGCTTTTTTAACAGAAAGGCTAAGAATTCCTTTTCTTTTGCATTTAAATAGGACAGGCTTCCATCTAACTCATCGTTCTCGGATTTTTTTGATAATTCGTATACTTTTTTAGAATACAATACCATCATTCTTAAAAAATAATTGATCCAAATTTCCGGATGAGGAGGATTTTCTCGTCCGGAATAATACAATGCCGGTAATCCCATTTGCAGTGATGCATAATACTCATCTGGGTCATAGGCAAAATATTCTTCCAAAGAACCTATTCCATTAAAACCATATCCATAATAATCAAGGATATATCCTGACATTAATCTGGCGGTTCTTCCATTTCCATCTTCAAAAGGATGAATGGTAACCAATTGATAATGAACTACTGCAGCAACAATCAACGGATGATCATCTGTAGTATTTACATATTCAACAAGCTCTTCCAGTAAATCCGGAATATCAATATACTCTGGCGGAATATATTCCGCTGCGCCTGTCTCGAATCATATACTGCAAATAGCATCCCTGGTGGCATAGGACCTCTTAATCCGATTTTTTCTTTTGACGCACCTTTTTCAACCATTGCCTGCACTTCTAAAATCTTCAATCTTATTAGAAGCATAGGAGCTTTTTTTCTTGGAGTTTTTTCTTAGCCTGTTTTTTGTAACAGGTGGCATTTCTATCGAACTAAGTGAAAAGCGTTTTTCGTCTATTTCCGATATTCTTTTTAAAATTTCATTTGTCAGAGTAACTTTAATCACATGTTCCACCTCCATTTCATCCATATATTATATCGTTTTGCGAATTGTTTTTCCACTAAAATTACACTATTTTTTCACTATTTTTCATTACTTCATCGTCTTTGCCACGCTACTGTACCTAAATCAGCCGTCCGTTAATCCCCTTTTGAGAAAATATAATAATGATACTATTATGAAATGAACCCCCAGTAGTGCCAGCTGCTGGGGGTTTCTTCTTTTTGTTCGGTTGAGCATCCGATTAGGCTAATAAATGGCATGAATGATTTTTATTTATTTTCCTTTATTAATGGGCAGCCAGTGTTGCCAGCTTCTGCATAATTGCACTTACATCCTGCATTACTGCGCCGATACCTGCTGGGAAATTGCTGAGATTGTCTGAATGGAATCTATAATTTCCTTATTTGCATTCTGCAACTCGGAAATGCTTCTTGAAAGAGTATCTGCATTTTTCTGAATTGCCCGCGTATTGTCCTCGATACTTTCAAAGCTTTCTTCTGCATTTGATGCACCAGTCTTCTCTTCGTTAATTCCATTTATCATATTGGAGACAACACCGACCACCTCCATGATTGCATTGGACACGTTGCTGATCAACTCTGTAATATGTACGGTTGCTTCTTTGGTTCTCGTTGCCATACCGGAAATTTCTGTTGCAACGACAGAAAATCCTCTTCCTGCCTCTCCGGCACGGGCTGCTTCAATGCTCGCATTCAATGCAAGAAGACTTGTTTGGTTCGTAATTCCTCCAGTCAGTTCTACAATGGAATTCATTTCATCCATATACTGATTCAGATTTTCCAGTTTTTCTGTAACCTCGGTTCCATTATCAACAGAAGCTTCAACTTCCGATGCCAGGTGCTCGATATCCTGTTTGCCTTCCGCTAACGCTTTCAGAGTAAGTGTCATGCTGTTTCCGATTTCTTCCACAGCGGTTGCAACTTCATCCACCTTATCCTGAATTGCATGTGTCTGTTCCAACCGATTCTGCACATGTTCTGCGGTATCAGTAGCACCTGCAGATACTTCCTGCATTGCCTCAGTCGTTGTCTTAGATGCCGCTGTCAGCTTTTCGAAACGTACATTGATATCTGCAATATTGCCGGAAAGCTGCTGATCAAGTTCCTCATTTCTTTCCAGAAGATTTTCAGCCTCTGCTTTTGCCTGCGCCACTTCTGTAAATCTCTTTCTTGTGTTTTCGCGAATCACTTTTGTAGTCAAAACAGAATACGCTCCAACCATGATCATAACAACAATCTGTACAACTGCTGCTTCGATTCCATGATACCCAAAACCGCCTTTTGTCGCACCGATCACAACAACAATGATACACTCTAATATGGCACCTGTATTAATCAAAAGAAGATAACGTGTGTCACTGTAAGTGGTGACAACAAAAATCATCGGAATTACAAATACATAAATCAGATTTGTCGGTGAGGTAAAAAGACATATTGTGTAAAACAATGAAAATCCATAGGAAACCAGATGTTTGATCATCGCATGTTCCGTATTACTCTTCCAACAAATCACCTCGCCAATCAAAGGTATGACACCAACGACCGTAGCGATTGTCATATATACCGGAGACAGTTGTCCTCTTACGCTTTCCCATATCATAAAAAACACCATAACCGTTACCGTACTGATATGTGACAGCATCGCAATGCGATTCGACCGCGTCAATTCCGAAATTTCTTTTGTTTCCACCATCATAATTCCTCCTCTAGAAAAGTTTTTCCTACTTATATGACTATTCTTCTAACTTTTAAAATATCATAAATATCCACACGCTTCAAGAAAATCTTTTTATTTTTCCACAACCACCTGACTTCCCATAATGATACTATTATGAAAAAGGAAAAATCCTTCCAATCAAAGGCATATTGTCAAGTGTGTATGTCAGATTTTTATATATTCATCGTCATATATGGTGGAATGCATATAATTCCATCTTTTACAATTAAATTTCTTGGATGAATAATATAACTTTCCCCTATGCGCTCCTTGTATTTTTCTCTGAAATTATTTAATGAGGTCGTTTTGTATTGCTTTCCTGACTTCACTTCAATCGGAAACATCTTATATTTTAATCTTCTATTATTTGAAATGATAAAATCAATTTCCATATCATTTCGGTGCTTATTTTCATTATAGTGTGTATAAAAATATAACTTATGTCCATTCGCCACCAGCATCTGAGCTATTGCATTTTCATAAAGCATTCCTTCATTAATCTGTAATTTGCCTGCCAATATCTGTTTATATACTTCATCTTCAAGTAATTCATTTTCATCAAATGCATGGCTTACCAAAAGTCAGGTATCACCCATATAACACTTTACATAGCTTCTTGTCTCATTTAATGATAAGCCAACATTCGGATCATTACACAAAAAAAGCACTCATTAGATATCATAGAATCCGACAGCCAGAAAAAAGTTTCTTCATACTGGTCTGCATAACTACCATCTTGTAGCTTTTTGAATACAACTCTTTTTTCATGCTGTGAAAGAAATTCCGGAATCTTGTCATAGATTGCAAGAACTTTGCTTCTATATCTCATATCTATCTTCATAATATCTTCCCGATACAATTTAAGAATGTCCCTTTTTTCTTTATCCGCTTCTGTAAAATCTTTTTTACTTTCAATAAACGCTACTACAGGCATAGGCATCCCACCAACAAGCATATACTGATGAAACAGAAGCATTGCCTGATTATGCATACTTCTTTCCAAAGGTTCTCTTTTTTCAAAACATTTTTTTATATATTCAACCAGCAAATCTTCTTCTAATGCTATTGCAAATTCTTCAAAATCCAATGGATACATATTGATATGTCTTTCTTCTGACGGTATCACGATGTTCTTTACATTTTCTCTGATAGATATCAATGAACCAGTTTCGATATAATCATATCTTCCATCTGCAACCAAATATTTTATCGCAGCTCTTGCCTGTGGAAACATCTGTACCTCATCAAAAATAATAAGAGAGTTTCTCTCTGTCAGTTTTGTTCCAAAATGTGTCTGTAATAACATAAAAAATGTATCCAGATCATTCAGATATCGCTCAAAATACCTTTCGACTTCCTTATCTTTTTTAGCAAAGTCAATCAGAAGATAACTTTCGTATTCGTTTTTTCCAAATTCTTCGCAGATGGTAGACTTTCCAATACGTCTGGCACCTTCTATCAGTAAAGCTTTTTTCCCCTGACACTCCTTTTTCCATTCCAGTAGTTTTTTATATATTTTTCTTTTTAGTATCATAGCTCCTCCAGATTATGCGCATATATGTTAGTTCTAATTTTTATGATTATACGCACATTGTAATTCATTTTTTGATTATACGCAAGTATTATAACCCTATTTTTTATGATTATACGCATATTCTATAAAGTCATATGTTCATACTTTTCCTCATTCCAAATCATAAATCTTACCTGATTATATCGGGAAAAGCATTTTATATTATATACTGTGTTATTATTTTTCTGGAATTTGCGACGATTATATAGTACTGATTCTAAACGGATTTTGAATTTATTTGGATAGTGATTAAATGAAAATAATTAATAATCTTAACCATGATAATTATTAGTAGTTGGAAGGTTGTCATCCGTAAAAGATTTAAACAAATATTCAAAAGCCTCTGGAAGTACTTTTGAACGTTGTTGCGTAAATGCTGACACAGACGGAGTATTTTTGTTAAAATCAAAGAAATCAAGTAGTTCTTTACTCATAGTAGCTCCACCCGAATTCATCATGATTCCTATAAAAGTTTTGAAATCAATTTTCCGTTTTCGAGAGAAATCGACATTGGGGTTTCGAAGAAATAAACATGGATTGTTAGCTAATTCCGAAATATGATTCTTTAGAGAATTTGAAACTTGATTAATATAATTGCTCATATGCGTTACCTCCTTGCAATCAAGATGTTCTTAATTACAAGGGCCGCTTTCGCTACCTCATTATCATTCAATAGCGAAAGCGGCCGCACATTTCGAATCATATGTCAAGCATTTATTACAAAATAAAAAGACCCTAGCATCATCTCTGATGCTAAGATCTTGATTGGTCATCTTAACTTAATGACATTGCTCTTTCGAGCTCTTTTTGCTTTGTACAACATTAAATTATAGATGATTACTGTAAGAGTGAAAGTACACCCTGGTTAGACTGATTAGCCTGTGCAAGCATAGACTGTCCAGCCTGAGCAAGAATGTTGTTCTTGCTGTAGTTAACCATCTCTTCAGCCATATCTGTATCACGGATACGAGACTCAGCTGATGTAGTATTCTCAACTACGTTGTCGAGGTTGTTGATTGTGTACTCAAGTCTGTTCTGAACAGCACCGAGCGCTGAACGCTGTGAAGATACTGTTGAAATAGCATCTGCGATTGCATCAATTGCATATGTAGCATCCTGCTCTGTATCAGCCTTGATTCCCTTTACTCCAAGTCCTGCAGAGTTCATTGAGTCGATGTTGACTGTAATCTTGTTTGTCATGTCAGCATCAGCACCTACGTGGAGGTTGAAGCTTAAGGCATCTTTGTATGAAACAGTTCCCTTATTAAGAGTGAATTTTGTAGTTGCTGTATTATATGCATCGTTTACTGTTGTTGCATTTTTAGCTGCTGTATCAGTTCCAATACTGCTTGCCTTAACTATCTCAGCTGTCTGTAACTGATATGCTTTTGTTGCAGTAATAACTGTTGAGTCATTATCATCAATACCATCTGCTTTTGTATCATCAATTGTTGTAACAGATTTAGATCCTACTGAAATAGTTGCACCCTTTACAGCTGCAAACGCATCTGCATCTGCATAATCAGCTACTACAGCCTGAGTCTTATTGTTTAATGTTGATGGATCATTAGAATACCAACCTGCGGCAGTTCCCTTCGTTCCGGCAGTGGTATCTGCATCAATTTTATCATACCATTTATAGGTTGTTCCATTCACTGTAACATCATTGTGATTAGTTGCAATATCAGCACCTTTATCACCTAACATAGATGTAACATCTGCGGCTACTCCACCTATAGTAAAATTCTTACCAGCAATACTTATCTTATCACCGGCATTGAGTGTCTTTAATGTAACGTCAACTGTATCACCCTTATCTGTGAGTGTAACTCCATCAAGTCCTGCATCATGTGCATTTACTTTATGTGCCTTCTCTGCTCCGTCACCCTTTAAGAGGTATGTCTCATTGAACTTTGTTGTCTCTGATACACGATCAATCTCTGTTGTGAGCTGGTCAATCTCGTCCTGTATTGCCTTACGGTCTGTGTTAGAGTTTGTTCCGTTTGCAGACTGTGTTGCAAGCTCATTCATACGCTGAAGCATTGAGTGAACCTCTGTGAGGGCACCTTCTGCAGTCTGTACTGCTGAAACACCATCCTCTGCGTTTGTTGATGCTCTGTCAAGTCCCTTGATCTGCTTTCTCATCTTCTCGGAAATTGAAAGTCCTGCTGCATCATCTGCTGCACGGTTGATTCTGTAACCAGAAGAGAGCTTCTCTGTAGATTTAGCCTGCTGACCTGTTGTTACGTTGAGCATTCTGTTGGCATTTGCTGCCTGCATGTTGTGTTGTACTACCATAATATAATCCTCCTTGTCCCATATTCATGGGTTATTATGTTTGACCTCTGGAAATCCTTTTCCCGAGGGTTTTGCAGCTGCTTTGTGTTTATTTTTATTTAAGCAGTTGCGGTTTTCTATAACAAGCGGCTTCCCGGGTGTGGCTTGCGCCACAGCCGCCTATTAACATGATTAGTTGCTTTGCGTCTTTTTCTGACGTTCTTTCTCATTCCAGATGATTTGCTTGATTTGTTTCTTTGCTTCACTGGAAAACTCAGGTTCGGGATAATATGTATCTTTTCGCTTCGCCGGGTCCTGTTCGTTGTTGGATCTTGCGATATTCAGTTCTTTGGGAGCATCTATCAGTAATCGACAGTGCTTTCCTGTTCCACCCGCGAACACGATTCGGATATCGTCTCCGATATTTACATATTGCCCTTCCTTTAATGATAATTTGAGCATTTTCTACCTCCATGCACTAGGGAATAGCTTCGTCCATGCTTTTCCGAATTATGCAACATTTTATAGTAAAATGTTACATTTTTTCGCAGATTAATAAGGGGTCAAAACAGAAGCTGATTAAATAACATCAAATATTTATGCCGTTTTAGTCATATTTCATCAAGAATTGCTTTAACTTTAACGCGATATAGTTGAATCCAGTGAGATTAATTAAAAATGATAGAAAAAGGTAAAGAAAATTATTTAAAAAAATTTTTCTTGGGGTTAAGTTCTAAAAATGGTGTCCGATATAGTAGGTGTAAAGCAAAAAATGTAACATTTTACTATAAAATGTTGCATTTTTTGCTTTTTATAATTACTATTATTTTGTTGTGTATTTTGGATATTCCGGGGAAGAGTCTGTCATGCGGCATGTGCCTGATAATATTTTCTACCGCAAAGGAGTATTCAATGGGAACTACACAGCCAATCCGAAATAAGGATGAACTGGCGGCTTTCAGGATGTACTATAAAGATATCCATCCAAACCGCCGCAATTACTGTTTAATTGTTATGGGATTAAACACAGCACTAAGAATCAGTGACCTGCTTAAATTGAAGTGGGATAACGTATACAATTTCGAGCACCATGTATTTCGCTCTCATTTTCTTATCAACGAGCAAAAGACCGGCAAGAATAACTATGTCACTCTAAACTGCAATGCCACCGATGCTCTCCTGGCATATTTCAACGAACGGCACCCGACTGAACATGAGTTTATTTTTACAAAAGCCACCTGCAGGAGGCAGCCACTAAACAGAGTTCAGGCATACCGAATTGTAAGGACTGCTGCCAAGGAGACTGTTCAGGATGAACATATCAGCTGTCACTCTCTGAGAAAGACATTTGGATATCACGCCTGGAAGAACGGCACACCACCTGCTCTGCTGATGGATGTCTACAATCACTCGTCCTATAAAGTCACACAGCATTATCTGGGTATTGAGCAGGATGAACGTGATGAGATTTATATGAATCTTGAGCTATAAAAAGAACAGAATTATAAAAACAGCCAGTGTTTCTCTATTTGAAAAACACTGGCTGTTCTGTTAGTCCGTTATAAAACTCCACTGCTGCAGCAAGGTCTTTCTCATCTGGATGCCCCTTTGATACACCGCCAATCAGCTTGAACGGTCCGAACGTATCAAATCCCTTGCATGAAAACCTTCCGACAATGGTGTCATGTTTGCATGCTATTACCTGCTCAATTGACTTAAAGACAGGTCTGCCGCCATATGTACAGATAAGAAATACATTTTTATTGTCTGTGAGATTGACTGATGCAAACTTAAGCACCGACTGATGGAACTTTCCGCCGTATACTCCTGATGCAAAACCGATTAAATCATATTCTGACAGGTCTTTCTCTACCGTCTGTGTCGCATCTATCAGCTCGACATCGTTTGTCTTTGCTATCTCGTCAATTATCTTTTTTGTGTTTCCATGATGCACTGATGCATATACTATTGCTGTCTTCATCTGTAATGCTCCAATTCTTTATTAGTCTTCCTTTGATTTTGCCATCAGTATCTGCTCCAGCTTTTTCTTTCCGGTCTCATAGTCTGTAAACACTATTCCCTCCATGCCAAGCTTTCTGCCACCCTCGATATTCTCCAGTCTGTCATCTATGAACACACATTCTTTCGGATTCAGATTATATTTATCAAACAGGCACTGATAGATACCGGCATCAGGCTTTATCATCCCAACCATAGCTGAAATGACTTTGCCGTCAACAAGTGACACAAAACTAAGTTCACTGTGCGTATGAAGCTCGAAGTAGTCCTTTGGATAATTCGATAACAAATACACTTTATAGCCTCTGCTCTTTAACTCCTTAATCCAGTCTGCTGCATAGTCGAATGCCTTTACAACAAAAGCCTTTCCTTCTTTGAAAAATCTCCTGATATCCGCCTCATACTGTGGAACCACCTTAACCATCTCATCAATTATCTCGTTCTCAGGAATTACACCACGGTCCAGCTCAACCCAGACAGGGTTTTCATATGTTGCATGGGCTAAAACTGCTATTTTATTTTTTTCAATGCCAATCTCACGCATTGCCTCGTCCGGCTGGAACCTGACAAGCACGTTTCCTATATCAAATATTATGTTTTTAATCATTTATTTTTTCTCCTACAACCCTGCACCTCTTCCTGCAAAAAGCAATACCATATGCTAAAATATCGCACCTGCCCTCATCGCGCAGAGCCTCATCATATCTCTTATCCTTAATCTGCGTCATAGCCGCCTCACACGCTGCATCAAGGTTTTTCATCTCTTTTGCATATTTCACTTCAATAACGATGCCTGCATCCGGATCCTCCGGCTTGATTAAAATATCACTGAAACCGTCTCCCGACTCACGATTTGACTTAATAAGCCAGCCCGGATTGCTTCCGCGAAGCAGACCGAGGAGCAGACCGTGATAGAAGTTCTCTTTCATATCATCAGAAGCCTTTGTATCAAGTATACTTATCATGCGGCTCATCACGATGTTAAGCTGTCTTGCAATCTGCTTCTCATCTTTATCAAGGATGGCTCTAGATAAAAGCTTCATGGTATTATCATCTTTTGCGACAACAGCCTTGAACCACTCCTGAATCTGGAGAACAAACACTTCACGCACCTCTTTATTTGGAATCACCAGCTTGTAGGCATAGCTCCCGCTGTCAGGCAGCCTGACCTCACCCACCTTAGTCAGGTAGCCTGTTGTAAAAAGTACGCTCCACAGATTGTCTATAGTATTGTCAATCTCATCATAGGTCAAGTCAAGGCGGAGCTGTTTCTCAACAAAACCACCAGCCACGAGCTTTTCTATCTCATCTCTCGTAGTCTGGTCCGCCTTGTCCACAAAGCGCTTCACCATGTCATTGCCACTGCTGTTAATCCAAAATGCACTCGGCCTGGCTGATGGGTCCCAAACCAGCTTCTTGGCAAAATTGATTACATCCCACGGACAATAAATGTCGGTATTACCGAAATGATAGCCATCATACCACTCCTTTACATCAGGGTATCGCTCAGACCTGTCATAATCTAAAAGCAGCCTCCTGACCTCATCATCAGTAAAACCAAACTGTTCATCATGGGCGATATCTACAATGGAATTGATTTCAAAATTGTTGAGACCTGTAAAAATACTCTCCTTGGATACACGAAGACAGCCTGTGAGTACGGCAAACTGCAGAAACTCATTAGTCTTGAGTGCCTTTCCAAAGAGTCCTCTTATAAGTGAAACCATCTCTTTATAGTAACCATTCTGGAATGCCTTATCCAGAGGGACGTCGTACTCGTCTATGAGGATAACAGCCTTCTGACCATAGTGTATAAACAATAACTGCGACAGACTCTGCAGACTTGATACAAGAAGCTGCTCATCCATCGTATATTTGCCATCACACAGCGAAATGATAGCCCTATACCTGTCCTTATCGTTTTCTGAAAGAGCCTCACTATGCTCCAGAAACTTAAATTTTTCTGCTTCCCTCCCAATAAGCTCAGTAATCATATATCTTGCATCATCAAATGAACGTCCCTCAGCACTCTTTAGTGACAGAAAAATAACCGGGTACTTTCCCATATATTTGTCACAAAGCTCTTTGTTGCCTGAAATATATAAGCCATCAAACAATGACTCATCCGTGCCAACCTCAAAAAAAAAACTTTTTAGCATGCTCATATTGAGAGTCTTTCCAAAACGCCTCGGGCGTGTAAAAAGGGTGACCTCTCCACCGGTTTCAACCAATTGCTCTATAAGCTTTGTCTTGTCAATATAATAAAATTTGTTTCTTCTGATTTTTTCAAAACTATCAATTCCTACCGGCAGTTTTAAAGTACTCACCATATGAACCTCCACAAAACGTATCAATCCGCTATACTTAGTTATAGTATAGCGGATTGAGGGGCAAAATACAAATATTATTACCGTTCTGTGTTCCTTAGTTCTTCCTTTTATTTTGCCATCAGTATCATTTTCTCAAACGACTGTGCAAACCTCTCATCATCTTCCTCTGTGCGCTTTTTCGGTCCTTTGATATGATTCTTATGTGAGCTTCGTCTGGCTTTCTTGTTAAGGTGTCTCTCCATAAGCATCCGGTCGATATTTTCATCTGTGTACCATCTGCCGGACTGGTGGATTGCATATGCAAATATTTGCATTTTTCCAGCCTCTTCAAATAAACGAGATTATTTATCCAGATACCTGAACATGTTTATCTGGCCATCACACTCATAATGCTCCATTAAAGGATTTTTGTATGCATAAAGATATAATACTGATTTATTGAATTTACTGCAACACGATCTTGAAAGTTTATGTAATGTATTTCGGTAACAAAGGTATTCAGTCAACTAAATAATTTTTTATTTCTTGCAAATATATAAATAATGAACCATATGTAATTGCAAAGATGCAACGAATAATATATAATATTCGTTGCAAAGGAGGTTTTTATATGTCAAAAAACTATATGCAGGAAATTAAAAGTCGAATCCTGGCTTCCGAAGATGGCTCAGTTTTTTCCACTTCTGATTTTGCGGATATTGCTGATACCAACACGGTTCGTTCAGCATTATATCGCCTTGTTAAGGATAATATTCTTCGCAGAATTATAAATGGAATTTATGAAAAACCAAAATACAGTAAATTACTCGATGAATATGTAGCTGCTGATCCTGCTGCCGTTGCACAGGCATTAGCCCGCAGTTATCATTGGACCATAGCTCCATGCGGGAACACTGCCCTTAATTTACTTGGACTTTCCACTCAGGTAGCGGCGGTCTGGTCCTATATCAGTGACGGACCTTATAAAACCTATGAATGGAATTCTACAAAGCTCGAATTCAAACACCGAACTAATAAAGAAATTACCGGTCTGTCCCATATGACAAGTCTGGTAATTCAGGCATTGAAAACATTAGGGAAAAAAAATGTAACCCCGGAAGTTATCCAGACTCTTTCAACAAAACTCTCTTTATCCGAAAAACAGACCTGTCTGAAAGAAGCAACGGAATCCACCGACTGGGTTTATGATACAATACGACAAATATGCGGAGGTAATACACTATGAGAAAAATTGCATGTCTGTCAGATGATGACAGAAGAGAGCTTTTCCGAAATACCGCTGATAAAATGGGCTTAAATGATGCTATTGTAGAAAAAGACTTCTGGGTATGCTTTACCCTGGATTATTTATTTCACCGCTGTCCATGGAAGACTCCATCACTTTTAAGGGTGGAACAAGCCTTTCAAAAGCATTTAATCTGATCAGCCGTTTTTCAGAAGACATTGATTTGATCCTTGACTGGCGCGTACTGGGTTATGGAATACTGGAGCCCTGGGAAAAACGCTCCAATACAAAACAAGATGCATTTAATAAAGAAGCTAATAACCGAGCTGAGATTTTTCTTGCAGAACAGTTCTGTCCTACCATAAAAAAAGAACTGTCATTAGAATTGGGGTGTGACACTAATATTTACATAGATGAGAATGACAAACAGACTGTTATTTTTGCTTATCCAAATCTGTTCACAAATCCTTCCACCCTAAAGGTAATACGCCTGGAAACCGGAGCATTAGCAGCCTGGACCCCTGCTAAGCTTGCAAGCATTGAACCGTATACAGCTGTATACTACCCAAAAATCTTTGAGCAGAAAAATACTGAAATTCTTACTGTTTCACCAGAACGTACCTTTTGGGAAAAGGCAACAATTCTTCATCACGAAGCCAACAGACCGGAGCATCTGGATATGCCTCAACGATATTCCAGACATTACTATGATCTTTATAGAATGGCCCAGACCCCAGTAAAAGATGTTGCTTTCTCTCACATAGATCTTCTGAAAACAGTTGTTGATTTCAAAATGAAATTTTATCCAAGAGCATGGGCTAAATATCCGGAAGCAATTCCCGGCACCTTAAAGCTGATTCCACCGGAATACCGCTTTCCAGCCCTCATCAATGATTATGAAGCTATGAAAGATATGTTATATGGCGATATTCCAAGCTTCAATACTATTATGGAATCAGTTCACCAATTAGAGAAAGAAATCAATTCACTTTAAAAATTATTTGAAACGGCACTGGTCATTCTATTTAATGACAGCTTATCAACAACGCATAAATTTTAGCGTGTTGTTAAGCAGTCATTACTTAGCACCTGTCTCGAAATCACATTAAGACCAAACAGTTCGTTATAGAAGTGGATTGACCTTCGATATTGTCCACTACTATTAATATGTTCTTTAGCTTCATATTACCACCCCATTACAATGGTCCACCTCATGCTGAATTATCTGTGCTGTCCAGCCTGTGTATTTGCCATGTTTCTTTTTGAAATTCTGGTCGAGATAATCCACTTCAATCTCTTTATATCTTGTGCATGGTCTCACACCATCCAGCGAAAGACAGCCTTCCTCCGTCTGAAAAGCTCCTGATTTTCCGGTAATCACCGGATTAATCATGGCAAACTGAAATGGTCCGGCCGCAACCACTATGATATTCTTTTTCACGCCAATCATGTTAGCTGCCATTCCAACACAATGGTCAAGATTTGCTCTCAATGTGTCAAGTAAATCCGTAACCACCTGTTTATCATCTTCTGTAGCATCCACTGATTTCTGTGCAAGAAACAGTGGATCACGCATTATCTTCTTTACCATTATTTACTTCCTGTTATACCTTTCTTCTTAATTTTTGTCCAAATAATAACTGCATCTTCCCTGTTTTCCATCATATGGAAAGCTTTCATCTACACCGTATCCATCCTATGGCATATCAGTACACCTCCAACTATTTTACCAGTCCTCATCATCGTCATCAATAGCATCATCTACACCGGCAGCATAATCATCATCGCTGTCGTATCTGTCATCATCATAGTCTCCATCCATATAGACATCATCATAACCATCATCGTATGAATCATGATAATATTTATTTGAACCGGAGCTGCTGCTTGAAGAATCTGTACTGCTTCCTGATGAACTACTACTATTGTATTTTCTGGAAGAATAGCTTTTTGGTGTATAACTGCGGCTTCCATCACTGCCACTTGAATGATAAGATGAACTGCTGTCTGACGAGTATGAGCTTGATTGTGAATAGTCATAATCATAATACTTCATCTATTGTCTGAAGATTGAACAATCTCTCCAATCACATCACACCCCTATTTCTCACATTTTCAAAACTCTCAATCCTGTTGAGAGTTTTTCACCTCTTCCTCTGCAATATCATATAACTCAGCTAGTTTTCTCTGCAGAATACTCTTATCAATCAACTTAGTTTTATATTCAGCAATCATTGTCTGCGATAAACTTCTACTCAAAGAATATTCAACGACATCCGTATCAGCATTTTTACAAAGAATCATTCCTACACTCGGATTTTCATGAGGCTTCTTAATATCTCTATCCAATGCCTCTAAATAAAAGTCCATTTTTCCCATATATTCAGGTTTGAAATCATCAATTTTTAGATCGATAGCAACTAAACACTGTAACTCTCTGTGATAAAAAAGAAGATCTACATAGTAATCATTATTTCCCACTTGGACATGATATTCCTCATCAATGAAAATAAAATCTCTTCCAAATTCAAGAAGAAATTTTTTCATATTTTTCAAAATTGCTTTCTTTAAGTCATATTCTTTATATGGTTCTGGCAAATCAAGAAACTCTAACATATACATATCCCTAAGAACACCTGTCATATCTTTACTTTCGATTGCAGATGGGGCTTTTCCATTAGATAAAAGCAACCTCTCATAATATCCACTATCAATCTGTCTCGCCAATTCTTTTGCCTTATATTTTTCCTTTGACGCAAGCTTTAGATAAAATTCTTTTTCTTCATAGCTTTTTGTTTTAGAGATAATATGCAGATTATTAGACCATGTATTTTCTCTCAACAGCTTTGAGAGTTCTGGTTTATCCTTGTAAGTTTCATAAAACTGTTTCATTCTCCAAATATTTTGTGATGAATATCCTCTAATTCCAGGTTCTTTACTCAATATATATTCAGACAAAGCCTTCACAGTAGACTTGCCCCAACCATTTACATCAATTTGTTTTGAAACATACTCACCAATAGACCAATATAAATCAATAATTGTAGAATTAACCTGATACTCAGCTTTCTGTTTTGCCGAATAAATCATTCCAAGTACGTTCTCAAATACTCCCGTAATTTCAATCTCGCTCATACCTTATCCTCCTTACTTTACCTGCCATACATTTACTCTTTTATTATATCATTTTATACAATTGATCAACTTCTGCTTCATACACCGATTCTGTATGAGAATCAAATAGCATCCATTCCACTAAATCAAACTGCCCCGGATTCTCCTGCAGAAATCTGGCAACTGTACGTACCGCAATCTTTGCTGCATTTACAATTGCCTGCACATCTGTTACTTTTGTAATATCACCTTTTACTGTCCTTATCATATCCTAATCACTCTCTATTCCCAAATTTATCCCATAGTGTGCGCACTTCAATAAGGTTTCCGGACGGATCATAAAATCTTACAAGCTTCTGTCTTCCGTCGAGTTCTGTCAGTGCTGTAGCATATCTGACCTCATACCTTCCTGACTCCAGCTTTTTAACTACACCTTCGATATCATTATCTTCAAAATACAGTTCCGTCATATTGTTATATGGAATAGTCTGTATCTGCATGCTTTCCTTCCATATTCCGGCATCCTGTAATACCAGGCCCTCCGACATTATTACATTACATTCCTATCTCGAAATCACATTAAGGCCAAACAGTTCGTTATAGAAGTGGATTGACTCTTCGATATTGTCCACTACTATTAATATGTTCTTTAGCTTCATATGACCACCCCATTACAATGGTCCACCTCTGCTTGTGTCAAGTAAAGACCAAAAAAATTTATTTTCAAGAACTATCAAAAACGATAGTTCTTGAAAGCTTTTTAATATAAAGTATATCATTTAACCTGTAAAAATCATCCACATTCCACTCAAATTGAATGTTGCCGTCATCATACATTGTGATACGCTTTACATCCTGACGAATAAGATCCAAGTCAAATGTCTCCATTTTGGACAACAACTCTGCAGGTTCTTCATCAATAACGAGCTTTTGTTTATCACTTTCAGACCTCTTATAACCATATGGAGCCTGCGGTCCTATAAACTTACCAGCCTTTGCTAATGTCGTTCTTGCACTTCGTACCTTTTTGATGCGTCTCTGCTATACATCATATTTATAACATTTTTTACCGCAACCTCCATTCCTCCTGTTGCTCCTGTAAAATTATTACTGTCATAATTATCATTTACTGATATATACCTTACTTTTAGCACCGGAAATACAAACTCCAGATATCTTCCAACTTCCAGATAATCTCTACCCAGACGGCTATAATCTTTTGTAATAATAACTTGTATATTGCCTTCTTTGACCTGTGTCATCATTTCTTCAAATGCTTCTCTGTCAAACCTTGTTCCGCTTATACCATCATCAATATATTCTCTAACAGTATAAGTTGAAAGAACTGCGTCAGATTTGATATATTCCATAATAAGATTTCTCTGGTTGGTAATACTATTACTTTCATCTTTTGGGTGACTGCTTTTGTTCCCAGCACTAGCACCGAAAATGCCATATAAGTATACTCCAATCATGAAACCAACTTACCTTTGGCAGGTTTGACTTATTAAAGAGTGAACTTCATGGATTCAGGTTTAATATAAAAAATCCCCGAAAGATAATTTTCTTCATTTGATTTTTTTATTTGAGTCTTACATTTTAGATACAAATTCATATCTTTTAATTCATATTGATAAATTATTTTATCTGATAAAATATAGATAACATTCTCATTAATCGTCATTTGCTCTACATCATGTCCAAGTTCTATATTATTTAACTCTTTGGTTTCTAAGTTATATATAGATATACTTCCACCTTCTCTTTTTACCAAGTCAAAGTGAGAAACGATAAGTATGTTATCCCATACGGCCAAATCTAGTGGATAATATTGATCAAATGAAATTGTTTCTATCGTCTTGTCATTTATCGAATATATGCAAACGGTATTACATGGATGATCACCAGAATCTACTGAGTTTGAAAACAATATGTTGTTGTCGAAAAGAATTGCTTTATAATGAGTACCTCCATAATTTGTAATATCAATTTTCTCATCAAAACTCAGTTCTTCAGCATCATAAATGTAAATGTAAGAATTCATCTCTTTTCCGTATTTTGTAGTAGCAAATGCAAATAACATATCTTTACTACACAATAGCTTGCTTACATAAACACCTTCAATTTTCTCACTTACGACTTGATTATTTTCTTTACTACATTTATTAATGTACGAATCACCGTTTAACGTATTGCAAGTATAAATATTTTTATCATTAACACAAATACTATTCATTGGCAACTGATTGATTTCATAGATTTTTTGATTCCCACTTTTCAACTCAATTTTCAGAACCTTTTTTTCATCCTTAACATTAGTTTTTCCTTGAGGAATCAAATATAGTTCATCTTCATAAATTACTGGATTATAAAAAATACTTCCTAATGAAGCGTATTCCAATGGAAGCGTAGCTGTTTTTTCTAAATTTTGATTATAAAAGTAAATTCTACTTTTTTTACTATTACCACTTGTTTCAATAACTCCAACAGATGAAGTTGTTAGATCTATATTCGCACTCTCTCTATGCACATCCAGTAAATCCTAGAAACACTATTGCACAAATTGTAAAAATTTTTTTTCATACACATACCTCATCTAAAATATCGGTAGTGTCAAAAACTACCCATTTTATTGTTCTAAAATTCTTTTAAAACCTTGATTTATTGAAGGTTTGCAAATAAAAAGAGCATTGACCTCCCAAAAGAAGTATAATGAGTTCACCACAAACACCATTATCAACAAGGAGACAATGCTCATGGACATTATACTTTATTTACTTCTATTTATTCAATACCAACATAAACAAATCTGCTGGCTTTTTAATTTTATCTGCAGATATATTCCCCTTAAGCAGTGGGTCTTCGATGACTCCCATTCTCCCAAATATCAAAAATTCAAGATTGATAAGCTCCCAAAAATAATCTATTACGAAAAATGGGATTACAAAGACTACATTCCTTACCTCGAATGGAAGTATGGCAAGAAAATCAAACCTGTCAGCCGCCGTTCTGAATGTGATATTGATGACAACTGTACCTGTCCACGTTGCAATGCTCCAAAGCCTTATCTCTACAAGAATAATGGTTCAAAAGGACAGATCCTGTGCAAAGTATGCTCCACCGCATTCTCTCCGGAAGAAAACCGTTTTTCAAAGTCCTACTCCCTCAAATGCCCGCACTGCAATCACTCGCTGGCTCATAAGAAAGACCGCAAACACTTTGTTGTCCACAAATGCGTAAATCCAAAATGTCCTTACTACCTCCACAATCTAAACAAGGTTGATAAAAAACCCTTAAGGAGGACTATGGCAAGAACAAATATAAACTCCATTACATCTACCGGGAATTCCAGATAGATTTCTTTCGCATGGATTTAAACACTCTTCCCAAGAATGCTTCTTCCCTAAAATTCAGTAAACATGACCAGCATGTCATGTCTCTTTGTCTTACCTACAAAGTGAATCTTGGGTTATCGCTTCGTAAAACCGCTCAGGCATTGAAGGACATACACGGCATCAGCATCTCACACCAGCAAGTTGCCAACTATTGTAAAACCGCCTCTGCCTGCATAAAACCTTTCGTAGACAACTACGATTACAAAACTGGCAATGTATTTACTGCCGATGAAACATACATCAAAATCCGTGGTATCAAAACCTATATCTGGTTTATCATGGATTCTGCCAAACGCTCTGTTATCGGCTATCAGGTATCTGATAATAGTGGTGTTGGTCCTTGCATTCTGGCAATGCGGATGGCCTTCCGGCATCTAAAAGAACTGCCTAAGAACTTTAAGTTCATTGCAGATGGATCTTCCTTTGGTCAACAGACGATTCTGAACCTGCAACACGGCGAAGCCGCTAACTGTTCTTAGATTCAGAGCCAGAGGTAATTATCCCAGCCACCGCAAAGCGGCGTGCCCTTGATGGCACGAAAAGAACTGCTACACTGCTGTAATCGACGGAAAAACTCTAACTGTTCTTGAGTTCTTCGCCGTCGGTGATTAACCTACAGCAGTTCTTTTTCGTACCGTCAAGAGTGGCGGTGGGCTACCACAACCCAAAAAGATCTACAGTTTTCAAGGTTCATCTGAGCCTTTTTCTTTTGCTCAGTTTTTTCATAGGTCATTTGACACTATCAAAATATCAGCCTGGAAAATTTGAGAAACATTAATTTATACACAAATTTTTCCAGGCCGAGGTGTATTACTTAACGAGACTACTTCTTTAATTTTTTTAAATAAATCTTCTGGCATTTGTACAAAACTTTCCCTATATATGATGATAATGTTTCAGTATCAACCCAAACCTCTGTATCTGTACCAATAAACTTAACACACATATCACAATCTTCCTTTGTAATATGAGTATTTGATGGCTCCCAGTTTTGACGGCACAAACGAATTATTTGTTCAATTTCATCTGGATTGGATACAATATATTCATTATCATTAAATATAATCTCTATTCTTGTTGCTTTATCAAACATACCATATCCTTCTCCACCTTTTACCTTTATTTTGCTACTATTTTCATTCATATTCACTATTAAAAAAAGTATAATTATCGTGGATATAAACACTAACATTGTAATATACGACTTGCGTTTTACAACAGATTTATTACCCAATATCAACACCCCCATCTGTATAACTCGAATTAATATTTATTCCAACATTTCCCCATCCATCATTTACTGTATAGGTTCCAGAATTATGAGATGTAAAATTATAACCCGTTACAACAACCCAATGTTCTCCATATCGTGGATGAGATGTCAATCCTAATATGCATGGATAATTTTTTACCAATAATTGTTCTAATTCTATCTCCCCAACTATATGTATTTGCAGTTACTGTAGTTGGTTTATAGTATTGCTTAATATACAACGATAATCCTCTTTTTTAACTCAATGTAATTAGTACTTGTTCCCATTCTTGCAAATATTATTAAGAAACTTATAAATTTATGCTTTTTAAACATAATGATTCATCCTTCACCACAAAGTCAATTTTTTTCTGATGTAGCACACTTACAATAAGATAATTATATTATCTTTGTCATAAACCATCGGAAACACCTCATTTCCTTATTTCCTTGCGTTTTTTTAATGTTTATTCATAGAATATAGTCAATCCAACAAATTAGTTTAAAGTGGTTATTATCTTTCTATTTCAAATTTTTCTTATTATACTTATAATAATACAGTATATTTAATGATTTACAAACACAAATTAAGTTTAGTATAAAGTTTTTATATATATTTCAACTGTCAAATATACTTTTAATAATAATTAACTCACTTTATATACACCACTTACAACTTTTTTCTGTTCCTACGGCAGAAACATTATTTTTACTAGTACTTTAAATACTCGCATTGGAGTCAGCTCATTCAATCAGATTCCTGTACCAGCATTTTCTTGCCGTGATAACAGAAAAATCCCTGAATACTTTTTATCATGCCTGCTCTTATGCCAAAGCTGATTATTCAAGATTTATGAATGTAACTGCCAAAATGGCACTGCACCTTATTCGGAACAGCTTAAATCACAGCCGGTGTTTCTTTGCATTGATGATACAATAATCTCCAAATTTGGTACAAAATTTGAAAATGTATCAAAGCTGTTTGATCATGCAACGCATAATGGCTGTAATTATCTTAATGGACACTGTTTTGTAAGTCTGATGTTATGTGTGCCCGTGTGGAATCTGTATCCAAAAGAGTATCCAAACCTTGATCCATTGAAAATGCCAGAGCAGATATCATTTATGATCATTTATGATCCTTATAGTACTTTATACTGTCCAATAATCATCCCTTGTATATCGAATTAATGTTTGATATTTGCAACATATCCGCATTAAAAAAAAGGACCTCTCCCTCGTCCTTTTATCTGGCTTTATCTTCTCTTACCTTCGGTGCTTCCTTTTATGCCACATCCTGCTTCACCTCATCCACACCTCTAGCCTCAAATGCGTCTGCATTATACTGATACTCCTGTGGCTCAGCGACCATTGGTGCATATACAACCTCTGCTTCTACTCGCTCAGCTTCTGCCCTCTCCGGCTCTGTCTGTTTCTGCGCTTTCGCATTCTCCATATGCTTTTCCTTATCAAGCTGCACATCCATCGCCAGATTATCCAGCTTATCTATGGATGCGTCCAAATGAATTCCATTAATACAAGCATCTTTTTCACTGCTTTCATAGGTGCAAGCACCGCCTTTGTAATGGGATGTTTCTGCTCTTTCTGAGAATAATCCACCTCTGGCTTGTCAGCAAAAAATACGAAATGCATTGGTTACTGTCTGACCGGCTTCACGAAATCCTTTTGCAAGAAGTTCTGTCTTTGCTATATCCTTATCCGTTGTCTTGATTGCACCTCTGATATCATTTTTCTTAATTCCTGAACTCAGACAACCTGTATAATGCTTTTCCCTTTTCTTTTTTGCCTTATCGACTATGCTCTTAACACCTGTGACAAATACACAGAGATTGTTTTCATCATTGACCAGCCATGATCAATACCGATTACTTCTAACTTGTTATTCATTTTCTTCTTCCTCCATAATCTGCATATTCTTTTCATACATCTACCCATACCCTTTCGGTCTGTCTGCCTTTTCTCTTTGCTGCTGAAATGTTTATAAAAGCAAGTTCATCATATGATCACCCTCTGCTTTAGCTTTCATAAGGCATGCCAAACAGATTGTTACAATAATTACTGCTACTACTATAAATACTTTCATCCAGCCACTACTTCGGACCAAATCAGCTTCTTTCTGCCATTTCTGCTCCTTTCCGGCCTAAAAAGGCAGGACAAACAGCCGGATACACTTTTCAGTGCAAAGCTAATTTAGTCCTACCTAAAATTATTACTATTCAATTTTCACCTCTTTGGTGCAAAATTACATTCAGAATTTATATTCTGAAGCAACTATGTATTCTCATAAATTTCTGATTTTAAATAACAGGCTGCGCCTTTCTACCGATTAAATGGTATAAAAAATAGACTAAATCAGCGTGAACCCCTTTGTTTTCAGGTTTTCTTCTAACTTTGTCCCTATTATATCGCATTCATCATGCTGAATTATCTGTGCTGTCCAGCCTGTGTATTTGCCATGTTTCTTTTTGAAATTCTGGTCTAGATAATCCACTTCAATCTCTTTATATCTTGTGCATGGTCTCACACCCTCCAGCGAAAGACAGCCTTCCTCCGTCTGAAAAGCTCCTGATTTTCCGGTAATCACCGGATTAATCATGGCAAACTGGCCGCAACCACTATGATATTCTTTTTCACACCAATCATGTTAGCTGCCATTCCAACACAATGGTCAAGATTTGCTTTCAATGTGCAGGCAAGTGAACCTGTTTATCATCTTCCTGTAAATCCGCGGTTTCTGATGACTTCTGCCGATCCGCCTGCAATAGAAACGGTTTTTGCGCACATTTGTTGTACCTGCAGCACTGTCATTTGATGCGGAGGTAATCGCTGTCAATCGCCTCTGTATATTGGAAATTGATGCTACCAATTCTTCGGAGGTTGCACTAAAAATCCGATACCAGATCATTAATTTTAGATGCATCCATATTATAATCATCTGCCATTTTCTCAAAATCGCCAAAACTCTTCACAATATCTGTATCTACAAAATCCAACAGATGATTAGAGTCATTTGCAAGATTTCCTACTGCATTATCCACGTTTTCCGTCACAGCCTGAATATTTGCCACGGCATCTTTGGACTGTTCTGCCAGTACCCGGATTTCCTCTGCAACAACTGCAACTCCCTTTCCTGTCTCGCCAGCACGTGCTGCCTCAATGGATGCATTCAGTGCAAGCAGATTAGTCTGTCCGGTAATCGCAAAATAGAATCAGCAAGCACGCCGATCTGTTCCACAACCTTTGCCTCTTCAAATTGCCTGCTCCAGCCTTCCCTGATTTCTCCGAGCATCGTCTGAACTTTCTGTCGATTCTCCACCGTTGCTTCTTCGTCTGTGCTGCCCCTCTTATGAATTTCTTCTGCTTCCGTAGCCCCATCCTGTGCACGTATCGGCAATCTCTTTCGCTGCACCATCAATCTGCTGAGTCATACTGTTGATCTGTTCTGTCGATGCGGCAGTTTCATTCAGTACTTTGCAGCAAGCTGCTCGGTTGTCGCAGACACATCCTCAATTTCCCCATTCAGATTTGATATACTGCTATCCATCGCTTCCACAACTGTATCAATATTTGCTGCCTCTATCTTTACCTGTGCAAGCAATCCGCATACCGATTCCCGCATCGTCTCGAGTGTTCCTGCCAGCTGTCCGAAATCATCTTTCCGTTTCATCATATTGTCCTGCATTCTATGCGCAAAATTACCACCTGCAATCACTTCAATCCCTGCTACAACTTTAGTGACTTTGTAATATCCCCTGTGCGATCATGAAACAAGCACTGCAACAACCACAAGCATTGCAACACATGCCCCAATCAGTGTGTGATTGCCTTTTTCATTGCATAGTTGAAAATACCTTGTCCTGCTTTTTCAATAGCAGTATCAATATAATCGGTATAATTTCCTGTACCGACCACCCAGTCAAATGGTTCAAAATACTCACTGTAGGAACGCTTCGGGGAAGGTTTAGTCTCTCCTCCTCTTTTAGGAAATACATAATCTGTGTATCCTCCACCATCTTCCACTGCTACACGTATGATTTCTTTCACCATCTTGTATCCTTTTTGCATCCTCTGTTCCATACGGTTCGTTCCCCGGTATCGCTCATATTTTTAATTGAATCATTCTCCCTTCCATTGGAACTGATCACTTTCACATCTTCCGTTGTATTTTACCCAAAATACAAAGCATGTTATAAAATCAGTATACACTTTTACTATATTTTCGTCAATAGCATGATCCACCTTTTATACGTTTATCTCTCTCAAATCCATAAACTTGCTGAGAGAATATGACTTTTGTAAAATAAAATATAAAAATAAGCGATATTAATCTTCCTACGAAAAAAATCACTCTGATTTTCCATCTCCCTTGCATGCTGCCTTGAGCAATATTTGCAGTAATATTTGTAAATCAGCTCATATCTGCTAACATTGCCTATAAAACAAACTCTTAAATATTAAAATTCTTCATTCTGGTATTCGCAAGTCCTCTTGCCAAAATCGTCTGCATCTTTTCCGCAAGAAGAGTTTCAAGATTATACGACAAAACTTCACTATTCCCGGACATGTTTTTACTTTGTCTTTAAGTTGTTTCGCTGTATGAATCATACCATTACCTCCACATACATCATCACTTCATCCCTTACTCCAAGTTTAACCGCATACCAATCAATCTTGAAAGATTCTTTTCCTTTTGAGGACATATATTCCTTGATTGCTGTCTGATATAACTGAATTTCATATTTCTTTCGATCTTTAATCAAATCACAAATACATCTTTCCTTGTCATATACTTTAACCAAATTACCGCTGCTTGACGGGGATTTCACAAATCCCCATATCAAGAATCTCTGGGTTTGCATAACGAACTTCTTTGTTTTTTCTTTTTGATATGTGTTGCATTATATCCGGTAGGAACAGTGAAACAAATATGACTGTATTCTCTGTCGATAAGACCATGCAAATAAAGGCTCCCAAAAAATAATCTATTACGAAAAATGGGATTACAAAGACTACATTCCTTACCTCGAATGGAAGTATGGCAAGAAAATCAAACCTGTCAGCCGCCGTTCTGAATGTGATATTGATGACAACTGTACCTGTCCACGTTGCAATGCTCCAAAGCCTTATCTCTACAAGAATAATGGTTCAAAAAGGACAGATTCTGTGCAAAGTATGCTCCACCGCATTCTCTCCGGAAGAAAACCGTTTTTCAAAGTCCTACTCCCTCAAATGCCCGCACTGCAATCACTCGCTGGCTCATAAGAAAGACCGCAAACACTTTGTTGTCCACAAATGCGTAAATCCAAAATGTCCCACTACCTCCACAATCTAAACAAGGTTGATAAAAAAAGACCTTAAGGAGGACTATGGCAAGAACAAATATAAACTCCATTACATCTACCGGGAATTCCAGATAGATTTCTTCCGCATGGATTTAAACACTCTTCCCAAGAATGCTTCTTCCCTAAAATTCAGTAAACATGACCAGCATGTCATGTCTCTTTGTCTTACCTACAAAGTGAATCTTGGGTTATCGCTTCGTAAAACCGCTCAGGCATTGAAGGACATACACGGCATCAGCATCTCACACCAGCAAGTTGCCAACTATTGTAAAACCGCCTCTGCCTGCATAAAACCTTTCGTAGACAACTACGATTACAAAACTGGCAATGTATTTACTGCCGATGAAACATACATCAAAATCCGTGGTATCAAAACCTATATCTGGTTTATCATGGATGCTGCCAAACGCTCTGTTATCGGCTATCAGGTATCTGATAATCGTGGTGTTGGTCCTTGCATTCTGGCAATGCGGATGGCCTTCCGGCATCTAAAAGAACTGCCTAAGAACTTTAAGTTCATTGCAGATGGCTACAGTGCATATCCCCTTGCCGCCCAGCAGTTCTTCCATGAATTCGGTGATAAGTTTAAGTTTGAAATCACACAAGTAATCGGACTCACCAATGACGATGAGGTTTCTAAAGAATTCAGACCTTACAAGCAGATGATTGAACGCTTAAACCGTACATACAAAGCTTCCTATCGTAAAACCAACGGCTTTGATAACATCGATGGAGCCAACTATGATCTCGCCCTCTGGGTTGCTTATTACAACTTCCTAAGACCACATAAACACAACAACTATAAAGTCTTAAATGAAGTCGAAATGCTGTCTCAGGCTGACACGATGCTGGGCAAATGGCAGCTTCTCATCTTCCTTGGTCAACAGACGATTCTGAACCTGCAACACGGCGAAACCGCTAACTGTTCTTAGATTCAGAGCCAGAGGTAATTATCCCAGCCACCGCAAAGCGGCGTGCCCTTGATGGCACGAAAAGAACTGCTACACTGCTGTAATCGACGGAAAAACTCTAACTGTTCTTGAGTTCTTCGCCGTCGGTGATTAACCTACAGCAGTTCTTTTTCGTACCGTCAAGAGTGGCGGTGGGCTACCACAACCCAAAAGATCTACAGTTTTCAAGGTTCATCTGAGCCTTTTTCTTTTGCTCAGTTTTTCATAGGTCATTTGACACTATCGTATTTTGAGACAGATGGCTTTGATACACCTGATTCAACGGCCTTCGATGTAATCAAATACCCATTGTCTTTTTCAATTAGCGATTCCAAAATATCTGATGTTGACATAGTTGGCCTCCTTATCCTTGATATTTACTTTTGTGCTTAAATTTTATTATATTTAAGTGTAAAAGTAAATATAATCCTTATATGCTTGCAGGAGTAAAAGATAACATAACTTCAAATACCTCGTTTAATATTCCTTCTCTATCTCTCCATCTATTCCATACATTTTCTTGAATGCATCAAGGTCTGCCTGATTCTTAATCAGCATAACTTCTTCTATCTTACCTGTATGAATGTTCTTAAAGCCTGCAACCTGCTCACCATTACATATGCTCGCTTTGATTACCGGTTTCTTATTTTCTTTATCATATACCTTTGTAACTGTCTTTTTCTTAAATAGTCTCACTCTGACCACCTTCTTTTGAATTTGCCATCATTATCATCCCAGCTGTAGCCCTCGCCACAGCCACATCTTCCCTATTTTCCATCATGTGGAAAGCTTTCATCTCCACCGTATCCATCCTGCTAATCCACCTATTATAGCTCAATAAAAACTTTAATCAAAAATCAAAATCATCACTTTCATCTTCCATGTATGATTTTTTCCGCAGCTTCGTACACCGATTCAGTATGAGTATCAAACAGCACCCATTCCACCAAATCGAAGCTGTTCAGATTATCCTGCAAGAACCTGTTTACTGTATGTACTGCAATATTTGCTGCCAACTCAACCGGAAAACCATATGCTCCCGTTGATATGGAAGGAAATGCAATAGACCTTTATTCCATTATCCATTGCCAGCTTCATGGAATTAAAATAGCAGTTAGCAAGAAGCTCCTCTTCTCTATTACTTCCTCCATTCCATATCGGTCCTACAGTATGAATAACATAATCACATGGTAAATTATAGGCTTTTTGTTATCTTTTTAAGCTTCTCCTGTTTCACATCCATGAAGCGTCCTGGCATTCTTTTTAGAAGTTCTGGTCCTGCTGCTCTGTGAATAGCACCATCTACACCGCCTCCACCTAAGTTTTTTGTTATTTGCTGCATTTACAATTGCTCGCACATCTCTAATTTTGTAATATCGCCTTTACTCATCATATCCTAATCACTCTCTATTCCCAAATTTATCCCATGGTGTAACGAATCCGTCAAGTTCTGTCCTCCGTCAAGTTCTGTCAGTGCTGCAGCATATCTGACCTCATACTTCTCCGACTCCAGCTTTTTTAACTACACCTTCGATATCATTATCTTTATTACACCGCTCAAACTCAATATACTTTAGCATCTGTCCTTCATCAACTATATTCTCTGCCTTATTATTTATATGGTCATTTTTTTCATGAATAATGTAAACAATAAAATAGTTTATCTACCCATATCCATTCTGCGTCTTTAAAACTCTATATGCTTTTGGAAAATAAATATTACAATATTCACAACAGTATATACAAAACACCATCCAAAACTCATTACTGCAAATATACTAAATATCAGATAATTCCAAATACAGTTATAAACAGCAACCGTTCCAGACTTATTTTGTTTATAAGAACAATAACTTTAAAATTATTTATACGAACAAGTCCTGAAACTACTCCCCATTGCTTTATCTATCGTGCCATCAAGTTTCCCAAATAAATAAACAACAGATATTAATATAGCATAATCATTAGACCAATACTTATATTGCGAATATCTTTACCATAAGAGAGAATAATCTCCTCTCTTTTTTTTTCCTCTGATACAGAATTTCATCTTTCTGCTTCTTTTTTTCTTCACGGATTCTTTTTTTTTGTTGTTCCTCCTGCTGAGCTTTTTTAATCTTCCTTGTTCCTGTTGATATCCAAATTCAAAGCCACCAGTAATTTTTTGTTCAACAACTTCTATCTATCAACATTTTATTTCCACAGTAATTACATATTATTGCTTGAGCTCAGTATTAACTTCCATTTGAGCCCACATTTTGGACATGTCAAAGTACTAATTTCATTATTTCTTTTTCTCTCTGTAATGTCAATTATTATATCACAAATTTAAAGTTATCTCTGTTATAGAGTGTTCCAATTAGTTGGGAAAAATGGTACTCTTTTATATACTTCTTCAATTTGTACATCGAATCAGACATTTAATTTTTCCCTCTATACAAAAACAATAAGCACCGTTCGAACTCTAACGTTCCTATTTTTTTTCTTTACTCTTCTATTAAATTTACACGTAGGATAGTCCTCGCATCCCATAAATTTGCCAAAAGGACCTTTGTATTAATCGCAAACGTCCACCACATTCAGGACACATATATCAGATCATATCTTTTGCTTTTTGTCTTGCTTTTTCCTCTGAGACATTTACTTGCATTTATATTCGGGATTTCTTGAGCATTTCATAGCACTTCCCTTTATTTAATTTTCCGAAACCACCATATGAAGCAATGTTCTTACCCTGCTGGAGCAAATTTTCCACAGAACTGCACAGTACCCATCTGCGTCCTCCTTCACTTAAAACCCCATCTTCCGGACACCACCACTATTTATGACTTTAGGAATTCCTGTCCTTTCTGTCTTTTTTCAACCTCAACTTTTTTTTGTCTTATCTGGGCTTGTTCTTTTCTCAGCAGCAATTTTTTCCTGTTTCTGTTCCTCGTCAGCTCTCCAGGCTTCTTCAGCATGTATCTTATCCAACTCACGCTGATAAATAATTGCCTGCTTATGCTTATTAAACTCCAGTTGTTTTTCCTTTAACATATCAGACAGCGAATGCTTATGATACATTACCTGTGATGAATCAGATATGTCAAATTCACTTAATTTATCTCTTTGCTATATTGACTTTTTCCCATACCCATCAGCATTTTTTTCATAATATACAACTGTCAACTCAGCCTTTGAATAATCAGCTCCATCTACATTTAAAAGCAGGCAATAGCCCTGTCTCTTCTGAATTTTCATTAACCCTTCCGGGTACTGTCCATTTGTTTCGGATTTATCCCCTGACGCAACATAAATAATTGAATTACCATTGCTATGCTGTTCAAGAATAGTAAATTTATCATCAGATAAATTACGGTATTCATTGCAAAAAGATAAAGCTACCTTCTTTTTCGCTGACAGAAATGTAAATTCATATTTTCTTTCAGACTCAGATACAGTTCTTATAGGAACCCTGCTTTCAATATCATCTGTATGCAGTTTATCCTCCAGCCAACATTTTAGAGCAATCTTTGAATCAATTGAATTAATTCCTTCAACGGGCATCTGACATATACCATCAAAGCCCTCTTTTATTCTAAAATGCTGTTCTCTTAAATTTCGTTCACCTGCCACCAGTACAAGATTTGCTCCACAGCCACAAGGACAGAACAACTCATTATTACGGCTTTTTGCTCGAAGCTGTTCAAGTTTGTCCGAATATTAATTTGTTTACCATCTATGACGGTATAAATTGATTCAATTCCTATAAATTTTCCATCACATAATGCCACTATTCTTTTGAGCCATATGATTTCATCCCCCTAACTGCTTCATAAGTTTACATTATAATTCTCCCTCTTCCTGTGACTGCCTATATCTCCTCTGATAATAGTCCATAGCCCTATAATCAATCACATCCTTCATCTGACAAACCATTACCGGATTATCAATTAGCGGTCTCAGCTCTTCTCTCTAAGCCCGATTGCCACACCATCTTTTTTCACAAAAAATCCCTTTCCCGACTCCAAAAAAAAATGTACCGGCATCGGTAGAATCTTCTTTAAATGTTCCTTATCCGATATGGAATTGTATTTTTGAATAGTCATATTTTTATCGAGATCTTTCCAGTTAGTTCCGGTTGAAAAGAACTCCTTCCAGCTTGAAAGCAGCTGCTCTTCCGACACCTCCATCAGGATATTTCCATGATTATAAAAAAGCCATAAGCACCGGCATTTTATACACCTTTGACATAGATATTTTTTCCGTCCATTCTCTCCGGAGTCGCGGTGAGTCCCAGGAAAAGGCTTAAAATAATCAACTTCTCTGATACTGTTCATTAAAGCATGGTGAAATTCATCAATCACAACATATGAAAATAATCCGGTGCAAAGTTTTTCATTCAGATATTCCACTCTGCCAAAAGTCGCAACTTCACCGACTTTTCAGTGCATTTACTATCTCCGTTAAAGAATCCGTAATCATCTGAATCACGTACATTTTTAAAAGATTCTGCCGCCTGCTTTAATATTTCCTCGCGGTGTGCAACAAACAAAACTCTCTCATAATTTTTTGAATCAAACGCCGCAAGATATGTTTTTCCGACACCGGTTGCAGCCTGAACCAGGGCTCTCCTTGCGCCCTCTTCTCTCGTATTTTCCAGCGCACACAAAGCCTCTATCTGGAATGATTTTCGAATAAGTCTACAAAAGTATTGTAAAACTTCTCATAATTAATCGGATCTGTTTTATTGCTGAATCTGTAATTCCACTCGATACCGGATGTCAGTGCACTTCTTGAAATATTAGAGGAACCAATGTATAGCTCACTGTAATCCTTGTAATGAAACATATATGATTTCGGATGAAATGAACGGTTTTTCTCATTATAAAAACGCAAATCGACCTGGTCACCAAGCTTATGCTTTATGAGATACAGTGCTGATGGCTGCGTAATGCCAAGATAGTTTCCTGTCAGAATCCTGATTTTTGCACCACGTTTTAGTGCATCATCAAGCTCACCGAGCAGCATTTTCACGCCTGATTCCATCAGGAACGAAACAATAATATCCACACTGTCAGCCTTTTTTATACTGTCTGCAAGCTGATAGTACAGATACATTCTCTTATCCGCGCCTCCGGTCATTGCATCTGTCGAATATTTTATTTCATATACATCATCTAATTCTTCTGCAGTATTACGTTCAGCCATTTTTTTTCTTCTCCCGCCCCGGTCTTACATCGCCTGTAATCCACTCTTCCTTTAGTTGCAGATTATCTATTTCATCAACAAACTCTTCAAATGTCTTTTCCGTGAAATCTGTGAAATAGCGGCCATTTCTCTCGCCTTCAAAATCACCATACTTAAAGGATGTGTAGATTATGCCGTCTTCCTTTAACGCTTTAAACATTTTCATAAACACGGCTTTAAGTTCATTCTTAGGAAGATGAAGTATTGACGAGCAGGCCCATATGCCTTCATATTTTTGTTCTCATCAAGCTCTTCAAATAGCAGCCTTCTGACTTGTATTCCTGTGTAATTACTTGCAATATGACACATTTCCTCTGAACCGTCTGTGGCATCTACATAAAAACCCTGTTCCAAAAAATATTTTGTATCTCTTCCTGAACCACAGTCAAAATCCAATATATATCCGCGCTCCGGCAACAGCGTGCTAAAGCGATTTTGTGTCTCATAAAAATCCACATTTATTGTTGTTTTTGCAAAATTATCTGCATTTTTGTTGTAATATTCCAAGGTTTTGTTTTTGTTCATCATGAGTTTATTATACCATTAAGCATTGAAAAAAACTATATTTTAAAACCTAACTGATCTTCATCATTTACTTTGTCTTCCTCTATCATCACCGTCTTATCCTTACCATCTCTGATTACTTTGCAAATGACTCCGCCGTCTGTCACAAACACAATCTTTCCTTTTGCCTTACCACCGATTTTGTCATACAGTCTGCCTGCACTCATTGACTCACCCTTCACGGTGTATGGGCTGTTGGCTACGTAGCCCACCTTGCCAAATCCTTATCTTTACCTGTATTGCTTCGTTGTCATACTCATTGTCCGGCTCCTTGACAAGCTTGACCTTCATGCCTTTTTCCATGAAGTCACTTCCGTAATAATGGTTGCATCCTGCTATTGTAAAATACATTTCTTTCATTGTCGTGTCCTCCTGCTATTATACCGGTCCGTCGATTTTACATTCATCATAATATTTACACAGCATACATAAGCTATTGCAGTGCTTTGAATGATGCAGTGTCCTTTTTATCCAGTAAATAAATTTTTCCATTTTGTCCTATCCTCCTGTTTTTCGTAAATTAAATGCTTGTTTCTTATGATGGCTATAGCTTAGCATTTTACGAGTCCCAAAGTCTGCCCTCGCACATCGAATCTTTGTTCTTTATTGCAATAAAACTACAAAAAAGGACGCAGATTCTCTCCCACGTCCTCAAAACTATCTGGTTTTCCTCCCTGTTGGTGCAGGAGCAAGATCATAAATGACAGAATCTGCTCTGGCATTTCCAATGAGATCACAATGCGAGTATTGAAAGTACCAGTAAAAATAATGTTTCTGCCGTAGAAACAGAAACAGTTTCAAAATATGCTAGAAAATATTTATGAAGTCTACCAATTAATGAGTTTTCGTTGTATAATGTCTTTGTCGTACAGGTTCACTTTCCTTTTTAATGTTTTTGTGCAAATTCATTATACATCAGAAAGCCCTGTACAATTTTTTTTATGAAAAAAGTTGTAAATTGGTGTTTTATAATTAACTCATAACCACAAGAGAAGGTGCTTTTAATGGCTATCATAAAATAATTCGACAAAAGATCTGGTATGTGAGTAACAAATCGAAAGTTGAAGGAGAACTGGCGATGGATGGAAAAAGTCGGGTTTTCAGACCTGAGGCTGAAAAAATTTGGCATGAAGATTATCAATGTGAATATTACAGGGGAGTTATCATAGATGGTGAAGACAATATTGTGGAACGTTGCGCTAAAATGCACCCCAACTATACAGCAGCTTTTAGTGATGCTGTAGAAAAATGTCAGTCAGTCCTTTATATTCACGACAGACAAGCCCTGATATGAAGAAAAAACTGGAAGAATATAAAGCTAAAAAGCACTAGAGAAAAAAAAGGAAAACTAACGTTATTTTTGATCCGAGAGAACGGAATGAGTGGAAGTATATTTATGATTCCTGCAGAGGAAATTTATATCGGTTTAGGTATTTAAATCAGGAAGAAACAGCTTCTGTATTCCTTTCAAGAAAAGGGCATCCTATATTAGGTGAAATATTATCGCGGAATGGCGAAGCTGATTTGGCATTTTACAGTAGCAGAATTAAGAATGAGTATGACATTGAAAATCTACCAGGGCATAAGGATATTTGGAAGATTTTGTCTGTTGCAAATATTTCTAAAAATAAAAATGGGGATAGCGAAGTGACAATTAATTATCTTGAGTTTAGTAACTTGACCAAAGATTTTAAAAAAGAGAAAAACCAAAACAATTGTATTAAGAGAAAATGGAATTTCTATAATGAACTTATGGATTTCTTAGTCGAAATGTAAAGTTGCATGGGACGCATTGTTGGAGTACTGTGTGAGGAAAGTGAATCTATGTAAGGTGGTGTGTGTAACGGATTATTATGATGGACTATCAGAAAAGGAAATACATTATATTGATGAAGCAAGGATAATCGGTAGAACGGAAGGAAATAGTAAAAGATTAAGTGATTTGTGTCACAAGGCATATGCAGATTATGCAACTGGAGCTATTTCTGAAATGGCATATAACAAGATTTATGCTGTTTGTATAGATTACGCATATCCTAGATAGATTTTAAAGACAGCATCCGTAACCGTGCGGAAGAAATCGTTCTGCACGAATGAGTGTGTGAAACTTTTTCTGTAAATAGCTAATAACAGCAAGAGGTCTTCTATGGTAAAATATAAATCATAGGAGGCCTTTTATTATGGCAAGAAGAGAAAAGAAACCTGTACACAAAGTAGTAATGACAGAAGGAAAGCGAAACATCATTCAGCAACTTCTTCAGGAGTATGATATTGAAACCGCTGAAGATATCCAGGATGCGCTTAAGGATCTGCTTGGCGGCACCATCAAAGAGATGATGGAAGCAGAAATGGATGATCATCTTGGTTACCAAAAATCTGAACGATCTGATAGCGATGATTACCGCAATGGATATAAATCAAAGCGTGTAAACAGCAACTATGGCAGCATGGATATCGATGTTCCGCAGGATCGTAAATCAACATTTGAGCCACAGATTGTAAAGAAACGTCAGAAGGATATTTCTGATATCGATCAGAAGATTATTTCCATGTATGCAAAAGGAATGACGACCCGGCAAATATCGGAAACCATCGAAGATATCTACGGTTTTGAAACATCAGAAGGCTTTATTTCAGACGTTACAGATAAAATCCTGCCTCAGATCGAAGACTGGCAAAATCGACCGCTGGATGAGGTATATCCGATCCTCTATATAGATGCCATCCATTATTCCGTACGCGATAATGGAGTGATTAGAAAACTGGCTGCCTACGTCATTCTTGGCATCAACACAGAAGGAAAAAAAAGAGGTTCTTTCAATCACTGTCGGTGATAATGAAAGTTCAAAATACTGGCTGTCCGTCCTGAATGAGCTGAAGAATCGTGGTGTAAAGGATATCCTGATTATCTGTGCTGATGGTCTTAGCGGTATTAAAGAGGCAATTGCCGCTGCATTCCCCAAAACGGAGTATCAGAGATGTATTGTACATCAGGTAAGAAACACGCTAAAATATGTTCCGGATAAGGACAGAAAAGCGTTTGCTTCCGACCTGAAAACGATTTACCATGCTTCCGATGAAGAGAAGGCTAGACTGGCTCTGGATCGAGTTACTGAAAAATGGACCGCAAAATACCCAAATTCCATGAAACGCTGGTATGATAACTGGGATGCAATAACACCGATTTTTAAGTTCTCACCGGATGTCAGAAAGGTTATACACGACAAATGCTATCGAAAGTCTGAATTCTACCTACCGTAAGCTCAACCGTCAGAGAAGCGTATTTCCAAGTGATACAGCGCTCCTGAAAGCCCTGTATCTGGCAACTTTCGAAGCCACTAAAAAATGGACTATGAGCATTCGGAACTGGGGACATGTCTACGGCGAACTCAGCATTATGGGACTGTTCACATCGTAGTCAGCGCTGCACTGGGAATAGATGTCCGTGATTTTTGATAAAAACGGCGCTCGCTGGAGCGAATATCACGAATACGCTCCAACTGTTCCTCAAAATAGTCCTTACCAAAAGGTTTTCTGGTTCTCGCAGTCGTGCATCGTCCATCACATAGCCTTTAATAATAAATTCTTTTAATACTCGATTTGCCCAAATGCGGAACATGGTCGCCTTTTTAGAATTAACACGGTATCCGACAGCAATAATAGCATCCAGATTGTAATATTTTGTATTGTACCGCTTGCCGTCTGCCGCAGTTGTTTCCATTTTGGAAACAACTGCTTCTTCCTGCAATTCGCCGGATGTAAAAAATATTTTTCAAATGTTTTGAAATAGCCGCCTTTTGCACTTCAAATAATTCTGCCATCTTTGCCTGCGTCAGCCACAAGTTTTCCTGATATAAAAGGATTTCAACCCGAACTTCACCATTATCGGTTTTATAAAACAGGATTTCCCTTGTTTCATAAGGAGTTAGCCCATATTCTTCGTTCATATCCATTCCCTTCCTTTTCTATCAGAACATACTATAATTAACGAGCCATTTGAGTTTCTTTCAAAATAATCAATATCACTTGCTTTTATTACTTTTGTTGCACCCAAGTAATTTCTATATATTATTTGAGTTGGCTCCAAATGAATATACCAGACATCAAACATTATGCTTAAAATATACCATAATAAACAAAAAATAACTATACCAACATTTAAGTAAATCTTTGCTTCCCCACTAACATTTGATGGAATAGTACTCAAAAAAGATAATAACACTGTAAAAAACACTGCAATCACGAAAAGAAAATAAGAAATCTTTTTCTTAGAGAAATAGGTTCTTCCCATCTCATCCTTTTTATATTTTACATTTCCTAACAATTTAGGAACGATAATTTTTATAAGAGTAAAAATTATTACATATGTGAATGCTCTAATTCCAATCCATATATAGTCCCCATCCGTCCATACCGGACCTACTGTATGAATAATATATTTTGCCTTTAGGTTATATGCACCAGTGACAGCAATATCACCTCTTGCAATTTTGCCGATATTCGCTACACATATCGGATTTGGATTAGCAGTATTTACGATTACATCTGCTTTTACTCGTGTAATATCGTTGCGGACAATCTTAAATGGCATTGTGGCACCTCCTTATCCATGCCTGTATTACTTTAACAGCTTCCTTATCTGCTTATCCGTTGCCTCCGGATACATCTCATGCATATAATCTACAATCTGCTTCCATGAATCCTGTGGATTATCCTTATAGCAGGAAGTCACATAATCATATCCATAGATATGCTCAATAGATGAATACACTGCCACATCCCATCCATATTCAATACCTCTTTTATTCACTCTCTTCTTAAAATCGCAGTTGCACAGATATGTCTGCATCATAAGATTCGTTATAGCACCATCAAATCCCTTTTCTCCATCCTTACCAAATCCAGCTTGTTTTTTCAATTCATTTGAATAAATCTCTGAATCAGCATTATCTTCCATAAAATTGACCATTATCTTTTTATTCTTATTAGGCGCTTTTCCATCATCATATAATGCATCAAAATCATATCCATCCCGGCGATAATTAGCAAATACAGGAAGCCAATTTTTTGATATAAATCCTGCCTTCTTATCAAAAAAAACTTTCCATAGACGATATCATGCCGCCTTGCTATAATAGCCCGCCACATCCATGGATCAATCTCCGGATTATCACTCCACCAATACTCTGGAACAGTTCTTTCTTCAAGTGAAAACCCATCTATGTCATTCTTAAATAATGGTAAAAAGCCAAATCCATTTATATACTTGATTGCTTCATCTACAGAATGGATGCAATCCGGGTTGTCCCAATTAATGCCATGCATAATCCATTCACCTGATTCGTTTCCCATAATACACCTCTATATGAACGCTATTACAGTAATACTACTCCCAACAGCAAGATTATAAGCATAATGATGTATCCATTTATTAATGTCATTATCCAGCATGTATTGACAAAACTCATATTTTATGTTCCTGCCCCTCGATTTCTTTTTGAATCCATGTCATAATTACATCTACAAGATAATCCTGCTGCACCTGACTTAGTTCCTTGCCTGGCTGCATTTTATGCCACTTTCGTATGCACTCCCTACAACATGTTGCCGTTGCGTGCTGAGCAATAAATACTGGGTGACCACGCATTGGTGTCTGTTTGCCATCATTTGCTATATATGCCGGAGCTTCTCTCTTTGCAATAAAGTCCTTTGCATGTTGCCTGATTGTGTCCAACCCCTTTTCATTTATATAATCAATATCTTTCTGTTTCAAATGGAAACTGCTTCGGAACTTGGACTTATCCAGTCGCTCAAATAACTGCCTGTACCATTCATCCTTAGTCATTAAAACTTCACCACTCGTTCCATAAAAATCACCTATTATTACTATCTATCAATAATAGGATTATACCACCATTTACCCCTATTCAACAAATACAATACAGATTTTCTCAGACTTAAGATATTTCCCAGACTACAGTACATGTATTCATTTTTGACCTCCTTTTCCCTGGACTAAAAAAACGCCCAGACTAGATTTTTCGTAAATCTAATCTGAGCGTTTTATATCTCTCAGGTCTGATTTCTCAGACAAGAAAACCAATTTTACAGATTTTGACACCCCTTTTCCTATATTACACAATATTTGAAAATACCGGGTGGAAATCATTACCTCTCATTTGGGTGGAAATTTTTAATTTTTAGTGGATGAAATAATCATTTTTTAATGATTTTCGTTTTTCTTTATCTTAACGCGATAATCCTGGCTTGTCTGTTGGTAAATTATCTCTTATCGTAATATACTTCTGACCAGTTCAATATAGTTCAATTTTACAGTTTCATAAAAAATATTGTCAGAAATCAGTTTCATAGTTGAATCAACATAATCGTCAGCATAAAAATCTTCTTGTATGAGTTCTTCTGCTACAGCCAGCAGATCAACATCCTCCCTTGCGGATGGAGTTATTTTAATATCCATTTCTGCTCTATGCTTTCTAACATCTGTAAAGAGCCTCTTGAAATCATCATCTATTGTAATATAATTTTTCAGTTTAAAGATATCATATAAGTGTCTGGAATTTCTCGTTGCCCTTCCTACCATATAATAATCACATACAGCAAAAATTTTATCTATAATTGTTCTGGATAGTGTCTGTGTCTTTCATTTTAAATGGTTCTAATCCATAATCTCTCAAAATCTCAGATTCTTCTGTTTCAAGACAATCAAATATTATACTCGTAATTTCCTTTTCTTCTGTTGGATAAGAATATGACATTAACGCGGTCTCCAGCTTCACATATGGCCGCAGACCCTTTTTATCTTCTGAGCAAACCGAGTCATATACGAAATCATAGTGATTATAATCCTTATCGCTTTCGATAGACTTCCAATTATCAATTTCTAAGTCTAAGTCTTTCGCTGATTGGTTGTAGTAACTGATATTTTATTTTCTTCCTTCTGGCTTCTCCCAAATGCTCTTCAAATGTGATATCAATGTCCTCTGAAAAACGGTCTATTACATGATAAGCCTTGGAAAGGGATGTTCCACCCTTAAACACCACATTGGGATTTCTCTGTACCAGTTCTTTTAATATCATTGTCACATAGTAATCTTTTTCAACGATACTTTCATCTATGCCCGTTCTTTCTGATACCGTTACAATAATATCTCTCAACAATTCTTTATCATCTTTATGCAAATACATCGTCCAGCCTCAATTCGTAATAATATTTAAATATTGCAATCGGAAACTCTCTTATATAACTATCCACATCATTTTTTGTGATGCCATGTATCTGCACAAATTGAGATACTTTGTCATGGGCCACATCATAGCTTTCATCCAGATACATATCCAGATTTTTTAATAAGTCAAGTAGCTGCAGCACATAAACATTTTCATCATTTACCGGAACCACAGGTCTTCTTACAATGAATGTTCTCTTTCCAATTGGAATTTCACGTATTTTTGCTGCCATGTTATTGCTAACAATCTCAACTTTATTTGGAACCTGTGTTGAAATTCCCAGCTGATTGGCAAATGTATTACCAGAATAGAAACCATCTACTTTTCCACCTCTGGAAACATACTTGTACCTGGCAACCATATCTGCATTTACGCCTACATTTGTTTTTAATCGTGATTTCTTAGGCAAATAATAAATGCCGTTCTCATATTTTTAGTTTTTCCTCATCGCACAGCTTTTTTAGCTGCTGATTTACTGCAGATTTTGTAATTCCCTCAATCACTATATCAGAAAAGAATATAGGCTCTGCTTCCTTATAATTATTTTTCAAGAATTCATATAACATAAACCTCATTCCTTTCCCTAAATTTTTGTAACTATAATGGTTACTTTTGTTAATAACATTCTATTCCTGTTTTTAAAATCTGTCAATGTTATTTTGATTGCTATGGTTAGTATATCCAAAGCAGAATAAAATATAAAAAGAACTGTCACCCTTAGGATTTCTCCCAAAGCCAACAGCTCTTAAATTTTCATAAGACCTGATATCTGATTCCCTGCGCTGATGATCTGATTTGTGTTCGAAGTGATGCCTCGATAATAACTACCAACCTCATAAAATACAGGCAAAAATTGTGCTGTATTTTTCACTTATTTTACATTTGCCTACATTTCATTCATTGCGACTGCAAAAGAGACCATAAAAAGTGACCTGAAATGATTTCATAGTAACCTTCTTTTCTCGGCCGGACGATCAATGGATTAAGAACTCCATATTTCTTAATACTGTCCTGTAGTTCAATCATCTGACTGTCACCGATCACCTTGAATGGATGATTCGTAAAAGTTCTTAACCGCTCCATTTCAATTTCAACTACTTTTTCATCCGAATCTCTGATATCCGTCTTTTGTAGCACGAAATGGTAGTTCTTCGTTTTCCATAATCAAATCACACGCTGTCCCACCGATGATGACATATTGATTTTCAAAACCTTGAAATCTTTCCTTAAATTTTGTAAATCCACTGACCATTACTCATGCAACCTTCTTTCCTGCAATTCATCTACTGCTTCTTCAATTCTTTCATCATTTGTATCTTTAAAAGATAAAACAAGTGAAATATCATCAGCACTGTTATCCTCTGAAAATTGTTTTGGGTTGTATGCCCATAATTCAAGTCTGACCTGTTTATCCGGGTCTATCAATTCATCAGTCAGCAAGGCTTTATCATAATATTTCTCACTAATTGCATAGGTAACAACTCGGCTTGGATTTAGCATTGTTTTTTCAGAAAGTGCCGTTTCCCCTGCAAAGACCATATTTTCTGTAACTTGCGTCTTATCTATATATCCTGATTTTCGAACAGGAGTCGTCAAATATACTTTTGCTTTTTCAAATAATTCATCTCGCTTATATTTTGACTCAATAAACTTATTGACACCTTCTTTTGCTACAAGAAACAAATCTTTCATCGTTTCCAACTGCTTCACTGCTCTGGTCAAGGTCATTGCTGTAAACGGAAGCACTTTTCCGGCTTCTGAAGTATACAATCGTTTTTTCTTACTGTACAGATAAAATAAAAACAACTGCTGCGTGGAGTAAACAAACTTACCAGTCAGCTTTTGGGGTTCTTTTTTCATCAGAAAGCATTGTCCCAATGAAAGGAAGAAAGACCTGCTTATCAGTAATAAATGGTATATTATTTTCTATAAGGCTTTTTCTTCGATGATTTGATACCGTTGTAAGTTCAAATACGACTGGCACATTATCAATCTGCTGTATTTTTACAATTTGTTTTTTCAATGCCGGAAGTGTGGCAAGTTCTTCTGTTGGAGCAAGCATTATACAGCGTCTGTTTCCAATATATGCTGTATGAAAATCATAACTCCCTGCAATATAAACAGGCAAAGAATCCTGATGATTCCATGCTTCATATTTTATAGAAATCCCGAATACGCTTGTAAGCATATTTCTCATTCTCCTTTTAACTCAATTTGTTTTATTTTAACTTAGCCAATGTTAAAAGTCAAGTTTTTGAGTTATTTTGAATTTATATTTCCTTTTTCCGTGACCTGCTAAAGGCGCTTTCATCAGAAATAAAGGCTTAGTGAATGACTTATTCCATTTTCAAGCTAAAAGGCTTCCGTTTTTGCTATCCGGAATGAATACCTTCCACCATATTTTTTCATTTGAGCCGAAGATAATATCATATTATGAAAACGGAAAAAAAGCTCATCTACGAGGTGTGTGTCAATCAGACAAAGACACTCCTTTACATAGTTTACACTTTCAAAAAATAAAAAATTTGTGTTTTTGAAAGTGACATCTTGCATATACTATTAGCAAACAGTATACTAAGTACAACGAAGCAGTTTCGAGAAATGAAAAAAATCCAATTTTTGAAAGTGGGTGACTATATGAAAACAATCACGAGAACTAAATATCTCGATAGAATCATTGAACTGAATGGCACTCCTGACATCAAGATCATCACGGGTATTCGTCGTTCTGGTAAGTCCAAGCTGATGCAGGCATATATTGAGTATCTGAAAAGTCATTTGGAAAACATCAATATTATATTCATCGACTTTATGGATCTGGCATTTGAAGAAATCAAAGAATACCATGCCCTGCACGCTTATGTGGAAGAACATTATCAGGAAGGTAAAACGAACTACCTGTTTGTAGATGAGGTTCAAATGTGTCCTAATTTTGAGCTGGCAATTAATAGCCTGTACTCTAAGGGAATTTACGACATCTATGTAACAGGCTCCAATGCTTTCCTGTTGAGTGCAGATCTGGCAACCCTGTTTACCGGACGCTATATTGAAATTCATGTGTTTCCTTTCAGTTTCCAGGAATATTGCCAATATTATGATGATGTTAGTGATAAAGATAAACTCTTTGATGATTACACAATCAAAGGCGGTTTAGCAGGTTCTTACGCTTACAGAACTGAAAAAGACAGAACAAACTATATCAAAGAGGTCTACGAAACTATTGTTACAAGGGATTTGGTGCAGAAATATGCTCTCCCGGACACTTTGGTTTTACAACGTCTGAGCGAATTCCTTATGGATAATATCAGCAACCTGACTTCTCCGAATAAGGTCAGTCAGCTACTGACAGCAAATGAGACTCCAACCAATCATGTAACCGTTGGCAAGTACATTAAGTATCTGTGCAATGCTTTTGTATTTTATGATATTAAGAGATACGACATCCGAGGTAAGAAATACCTTGAAAGCTCTGAAAAGTTCTATTTATGTGACAGCGGTATTCGATATGCAATACTTGGAAGCAGAAATATGGATTATGGCAGAGTATATGAAAACATCGTTTGCATCGAGCTTCTTCGCCGTGGATACGATGTCTATGTCGGCAAGCTCTATCAAAAGGAAATCGACTTTGTTGCTCAGCGAGGCAGCGAGAAGTTTTATATTCAAGTCAGCGACAACATTTCCGGTCAGGAAACATTTGAGAGAGAATGCTCTCCTCTCCTTCAGATTCGAGATGCTTATCCGAAAATGATTATTGCCAGAACCAAACATCCACAATATAGCTATGAAGGAATTGAAATTCACGATATAGCCGATTGGTTACTACAAGAATAAGCAGGGCGAAATATCTCCGTCATTCTCTTTTTCTTTTTGCCAAATACTGTAAGTATAACTCCTGCAAACATAACCACTACAAATGACCATGCTGTGTTGTCGTCCCCTGTGGAAGTACTTTTATATGATGTAATAAAATGGATAGCTTGCAAAGTCAAGTAAACTATCCATTTTCTTTATCTTAACGCAATAATCTTGGCTTGTCTTTGGGTGAATTATCCCTTGCGGTTGGGGTTATTTTAATATCAATTTCTGCTCTATGCTTTCTGACATCTGCAAAGAGTCTTCTGAAATCATCATCTATCGAAATATAATTTTTTGATATTAAATTGTTGTGAGTTTTGCAAACTTGAATTTGTCCGCTCCTTTATATAAAATAATTCCATTTTTCAGAACTACTAACTATTTTTCTTATCTAAATGACATTGATTATCTAATTAACTACATTATTTTCTGTCTAAAATATCCATAAATTCGTCACCTGTAATTGTTTCCTTCTCATACAGGTACATAGCCAGTTCGTCCAGTTTTTCCCTGTTTTCAGCAAGGATTTTTCTTGCTTTTTCATGCTCTGCTTTTACGAGCTGCACGACTTTTTCATCAATTTCCTTCTGGGTATCTGCAGAACAGGAAAGAGACGTATCGCCGCCAAGATACTGGTTGGTCACGTTTTCCATTGCCACCATGTCGAATTCATCTGTCATGCCGTAGCGGGTGATCATCGCTCTTGCAATTTTTGTTGCCTGTTCGATATCATTGGAGGCTCCGGTCGTGATCTCACCAAATACGATCTCCTCTGCCGCACGTCCGCCTGTAAATGTAGCAATCTTATTCTCAAGTTCTTTTTTCGTCATCAGATATTTATCACCCTGCTCAACCTGCATAGTGTAGCCGAGTGCACCTGATGTACGCGGGATGATCGTAATCTTCTGGACCGGAGCTGAATGACTCTGCAATGCAGCTACCAGAGCGTGTCCTATCTCATGATATGCAACAACCTTCTTCTCCTGATCTGAAAGAACCGCATTCTTCTTCTGATATCCTGCAATAACCACTTCTATACTTTCTTCGAGATCAGATTCATTTACAACGGTCCTTCCACTACGGACAGCACGTAATGCTGCTTCATTTATAATATTGGCAAGCTCCGCACCGGATGCACCGGATGCCATACGTGCAATCGTATGCAGGTCAACATCATCAGATGCTTTTATCTTCTTTGCATGAACCTTTAAAATTGCTTCACGGCCTGCAAGATCCGGCAGTTCAACCGGCACACGTCTGTCAAAACGTCCCGGACGTGTAAGTGCCGGATCTAACGACTCCGGACGGTTCGTTGCAGCAAGAATGATGACACCATTATTTCCTTCAAATCCATCCATCTCTGTAAGAAGCTGATTTAAGGTCTGCTCCCTCTCATCATTTCCGCCCATTTGTCCGTCACGCTTTTTACCAATGGCATCAATTTCATCAATAAACACGATACATGGTGCCTTTTCCTTTGCCTGTCTGAAAAGATCTCGAACCTTGGAAGCTCCCATACCGACAAACATCTCAACGAATTCTGAACCGGACATTGAGAAAAATGGTACATTTGATTCACCCGCCACTGCTTTTGCAAGCATTGTTTTGCCGGTTCCCGGAGGTCCTACAAGAAGGACACCTTTTGGCATAGACGCACCTACATCGGTATACTTCTTCGGATTGTGAAGATAATCAACGATCTCTGAAAGGTTTTCTTTCGCCTCATCTTCTCCTGCAACGTCTGAAAAACGGATTCCCTCACTGGATTGCACATAAATCTTCGCATTGCTTTTTCCCATTCCAAAAGCCATCGAATTTTTTCCTCCGGCATGCTCCATCAGTTTCTTCGCCATATAATTTCCCAGTGCGATAAAAAGGATCAATGGCAAAATCCCGGTCAGCAGGAAGCTGATGATCGGTGACATCTGCTTATCGATATCTTTTGCGAATACTGCTCCACATTCATATAGCCTGTCCGTCAGGTTCGGATCGTTCATCAGACCTGTTTTATAAATATTTTTTTGATCTTTATCTGTAAAGATGATCTGATTGTCCTTAACTTCTACTTCACCGATATTCTTCTTCTCGATCATGCTCATAAAAGTTCCATAATCCGTTTCCTTTACCTGATGCTTCATAAGGATTGGTGTGACAACCAGATTAAATACTATCAGCACTATTAACACAATCCCATAATAATATGCCAGTGGTTTTTTCGGTGTTTTAACTTCTTTCATGTTCTTTCCTCCTGTTGTTCTGCGTTATGCTTTCTCCGTGCATTTTCGTATTATTTATTCTGCCATCTGACTTCGCCCTTGGACAGAAGCGGATAACCTCCTGCAACAAATGCCATTCCGATCAAAGCATAATGGCTTTTTATCTTCCCGGAAGACCGGAAATCAAATTCGTAATTTCTTGGTGTTATCGTGATCTGTTCCCCATAGGAAAATTCATAATCAAGCGTTCTGCCCATATAAAAATCTTTTGTTTTGTAAGTTGCTGCTGTACACATATCGAACACCTCTTCTTTCTGCTATAATAGTCCTGCAAACAATCTCATAAACAACTGTCCGATCCGTAAATATGCACTCCGTCCTGTGCGGTACTTTTCGGTCACTTCCCTGCATTCATTCATGGTTGCTCCAAGATCATCTCTTATATCCAAAACTGTCTGACTACCATTATACTGCATTATAAGGCAGATAAGCAATCTGTCTTTTTGTCATAAAAAACCTTATCTAAATGACATTGAATGATTTATTTTCTATCTAAAATTTTATTAAACCGACTAAAGACTCCATAGTTTGTGTGTTTGACTTACTGTTTATATCTATCTTCTCCTAAATATTTTTCTAGTCATTGCAATATAACATTGCTTATACCGTCTCTCCCTTAAGAGTCCTGGTATTCTGGATAATATACAGAGCGACCGATATGACCATCATTATAGCGCACAAACCAATCAACAGATCTGATACCATCGGTGTAATGTGGAACCATATAATATGCACCGCTGCAGTTCCATATAATAAAAAGGTTACTATCTTTCCATGCCAGTCTGCACCATGTACTTTTCCTGTCTTTCGTATCATAAGACATCCACTGACTACCATATACAGTTCCTTACCTGCCATTATTACGATTAAAAGAAGCATATGCGGAAAACGAGTAAACAGACAGATTAACATCGCTGCCTGTGTCAGCTTATCAGCCACCGGATCAAGTATTTTTCCTAAATTACTAATCCTATGGAATCTTCTTGCGATATATCCATCAGCAAGATCCGTAAGACCAGACAGCAATAAGATTTCACCAGCTAACAGAGGATTTTTCTTTACACAATAACTCCATATAATTACCGGAATCAGACAAAGCCGAAAAAAAGAAAGAAGATTAGGAACCGTAATAATTCTATTCAAATTTTCTTCCTGATTCACTTCACTCTGCATGTACGGTCACATCACTTTCCTTTTTTTTAGACATAAACCAATAAAATATAACACAAAATGCTAAAGCAAACACAACACCAAAAACATTCTGAATCACTCTAAGACTAACTGCTCCTTTTAGTCCATAACTCTCTGTAGCAATGGCCAAAGCACCAAATGTGTTAAATACTGCCTGCCAGCCATATTTTGCAGAAAGTCCTACACCAATTCCGCCAAGGATTCCTATGTATGCATAGATGGATGACGGAAGCAGAAAATATAATACTGTAAAGCATATAACACCTGCAATATTTCCGACAATCCTTTTACGGACTCTGTATTGCATATCTTCCATAAATGGCAAAATCGCTGACATGGCCGCAATACCAGCCCACATTGCACGTGGCATATTACAAAGTTCTGCAATGCAAAGGACAATCGGCACGCATAAAATCTGACATATCTGCCATTTCGTTCTGGAAGAAGTGATATCAAATTCTTGTATCAGATCTTTCAGATTTCTTTTATAAGTTCTGTTTTTATGATTTCGATAAAATACGAAGCAGGTAAGTGCTGCACCTAAAGCCATTCCGACTAATCGCATCTGATAGCTTTTTCCCGTAACATCATAACCATATAGCAGTAGATACCCAAGAACCAATGTAGATTGATTAAACATGAATGGATTATGGCATCCGAACAGAATCAACACAGCCAGTGCCGCAATATTTAACAGCATTCCCAATACCGGTGAAAACTGATTTGCTAAATGCGGACATACAGTCATAATTACAAAGAACAAAGCCAAAAGTATCGTAGATTGTCCGGTGTGGATCCCCAGATCCGCATTCCGAAATACCATAAGGCATAATAAAACTACTACACCCACAATGCTGTTCTCATTTCCAAATAAGATACTGAAAATAGTAACAAATAAAAAACAAAATGCCATTGTAACAGCTATCTTTACCAAATATACCAGTATATGATATGATTTTTCTTTCACTGTTTCACTCTTTTTCAACAGATTTTTAGAACCTGCCTGATTTAACTGCAATTCCTGATAAAATGTCATGTAATTCCTCCTCTATCTGTTTTTCTTAAACTTATATGGCCTCATCTTTCTGTATTGGAAGCTCTACAACAAATCTGCATCCACCATATTCACGGTTTTCTGCTTTGATTGTTCCTCCGGCACTATCTACAATCCGTTTTACAAGTGCAAGACCTAGGCCATTTCCTTCTGCTTTATGAGATCCATCTACCTGATAGAACTTGTCAAATATTCTGGTTTTTACATCATCCTCTATTCCTGGTCCTTCATCTTCCAGAATGAACTTAACAGAATCCTGTTCCTGTTTCAGAAACATCGTAATTGTCCCCTTTGGAGGACTGAACTTAATCGCATTATCCAAAAGATTTATCCAGATATGCATAAAAAGTCCTTCATTCCCGGTATATTTAACTTCCTCCAATTCTACCTGAAAACCAATTTCTTTTTCTGTCCATTTTGTTTCCAGGGAAAGAAATGCCTGGCGGATCTGTTCATCCAGACGATATTCTGTTTTTTTCATTGGTATATTCTGATTCTCTAACTTGGATAACAGCAAAATATTACCTACCAATCCAGAAAGTCTTTGGGTGTTAAATAAGATTTTTTCTACATATTCCTCTTGATCCGGAGACAGTTCTTCTCCCTGAAGCAGCATTGTATATCCTTCAATCGCATTAATCGGGGTCTTAAACTCATGAGAAACATTAGATAGAAAATCCATCTGCAGCACCTCTGTTGCACGAAGTTCTTTTTTGTCATAACGTTAAAACTTTGATAAGATTCTCCAACTTCTGCTATACGGCTGTTCGTTTCCAAATGCTGTTCAAAATCTCCCCGAGAAACTTCCTTCATTGCTTTACTAAGCCTAGTAATTGGTTCCAGTAACTTTGCATTAATAAAGGAAGTGATCAGCCCTGCAATCAATGTATTGAAAATCAAAAGCCAGCCAAGCACAGGTATACTGCCCGGCAGATTAAAAAAATGATTCAAAATAGCAAATAATAAAGCAGATATAACTGTTGAAAATACAAGTGCCAGCCAGATTGCACCAGTCAGACAGGATCGGATCCGCAATCCTTTTTCTTTCTTTTGTTCCATTATTTTTTCACCACCTTGTATCCAATTCCACGCATTGTTACGATTTCAAAATCAGGGTTATCTTTAAAACGCTCTCTGATTCTTCCTATATGTACCTCTATCGTATGTGGGTCTGCCTCCGTCTCGTATCCCCATACTTCATCCATCAACTGTTGTTTTGTAAATGTTCTGCCTGGCGAAGCTGCAAGTTTATATAAAAGCAGGAATTCTTTTTTAGGCAAAACAAGACTTTCCTTATCAGTTGTAACCGTCATTGCATCATAATCAAACTCTGTTGAACCAATCACAATTTTGTGTTCATTCAGTATCTGTGCACGGCGAAGCAGTGCTCCGACTCTTAAAACCATTTCATTCACATTTACCGGTTTTACCATATAATCGTCACTTCCCGAAAGAAATCCCTGGCGCATATCATCAAAGGAACCTTTCGCAGTGATCATAAGCACTGGTATCTGATATCCTGCTGAACGAAGTTCTGACACCAGTTCATAGCCATCCATAACCGGCATCATAATATCAGAAATGATCAGATCAATATATTCCTTATCCAATACTTCTAATGCCTGTGCTCCATCCGATGCACTTTTGACTTGATATCCATTCTTCTCAAGCACTTTTTGGAATAGCTGGCTTAATTCTTTATCATCTTCTACAATCAATATTTGGAACACGTTTTCCTTCCTCCTTATTAAAACAGATACCTTGCCCATCCAAGCAGATGCTGTACCAAAAATATTTTTCTCTGACGCTTCTTTGTCAATTCAATTGGCTCTACATGATACGGATCACGATAGGTTCCATCTTCCAATACCTGTCGGGACACTCTTTCATATTCCACCATGCTCTCTTCCAACTGTTTATTAATATCTTTACTGCGAATTACAAGCATCAGTTCCGTATCCAGATATGCACTTCTCATGTCCATATTAAAGGAACCGATTACAGACAGATCATGCTTTTTCATTGTATATCACATGATTCCTTTTTATTTCATACTTATACAATACAAAGTCAATCTCAATTTAACCTCAACAAAATTTATTTTTCATAAAAAAATATGACAGGCTTCTTTTTAAAGAAACAGTCATATTTTTATTCTAATATATGAATGAGCTTTTCTTACTCCGTTTTATTAATCACTATTTTATTTCTTCCATAAGCTGTCGGATTTTTCTCAATGTACATCGTGTAACTGCCAGGTCATCTTCTTGTATATTCGATATGATTTTTTCATAAGCTTCTATCATTTTTTCTTTCTGACAATTACTTAATTCAATTGCCTTGTTCGTCAAAACAAGGTACGTTCTTTCTTTTTTCTCATCTAATTTCCAGATAATATATCCTTTATTTTCAAGACTTTTTACCATCTTAGATGTTTCTGGAATCGATAATTTCATGTATTCTGCCACTTCTGAAAGATATACTCCTTCATGACAGTCTGATTTTTCAACACATTCCTTTATACTATAAAGGAACAAATAATCTGTTCTTTCGACAAATTCAAATATACTTTCAACATTGATGCTCTTTAAAAAAAACTCCTCTGCACTGGTTCCTGCTCCCATATTATCGTTCCTCTCTTTCTATATATTCTTTTTTGCTGACTAGACTCTTATATGCCGGGCGAATGATCTTATCTGTAGTTATCAATTCTTCCAGGCGATGTGCACTCCAACCAGCAATTCTTGCTATCGCAAATAATGGCGTGTACAATTCTCTTGGAATATTCAACATGTCATACACAAAACCACTATAGAAATCTATATTAGGACTTACTTCTTTGAACATCTGACGCTGCTTTGCAATCAACTTAGGTGCAATCTTCTCAATATTGTTATAAAGGGTCATATCTTTCTCACGTCCTTTATCCCTTGCGAGTTGTTCTACAAAGCCTTTGAACACCCTTTCTCTCGGATCGGAAATAGAATATACAGCATGTCCCATTCCATAAATAAGTCCCTTCTGATCAAACGCCTCTTTCTTCAAAATCTTACTCAGATATGATGCAATTTCCTCTTCGTCTTCATAATCTTTCACATGACTTTTAATATCATCCATCATATTCATTACCATCAGATTTGCACCGCCATGTTTTTTTCCTTTTAAAGATGACATTGCTGCTGAAATAACAGAATAAGTATCTGAACCTGAAGATGTTACTACCCGTGTAGTGAATGTAGAATTGTTACCACCACCATGTTCCATATGTAACAATAATGCTATATCCAGTACTCTTGCTTCCAGTTCTGTGAATTTTGTATCTGGTCTTAATAGGCGCAGGAAATTTTCAGCAATAGATAAATCTTTTTCAGGTCTATGAATATACATACTTTCGTTTTTTTCATAATGACAATAAGCATGGTATGCATATACTGCTAACATAGGAAATGCTGCGATCAACTGCATACTCTGCCTTAGCACATTCGGAATTTCAAGACTTTCTTTCTCCTTATCGTAAGAGCCCAATGTAAGAATACTTCGAGTCATAGAACCCATAATATCTGATGTAGGTGCTTTCATAATGACATCTCTGGTAAAGTTAGTCGGTAGTTCCATACAATCAGATAGTCTTCCCTGAAATTCCATTAACTGTGTATCAGTTGGCAATTCTCCGAATAAAAGAAGATATGCTCCTTCTTCAAAGACAAACCTTTTTCCTTTACTTCCTGTTACTAAATCTTTTATATTATAACCACGATAAGATAACTCGCCATCACATGGACTCTTTACTCCATCATGATATTCAAAAGCTTTTATATCAGAAATATTTGTAAGCCCCGTCAACACACCTTGGCCTTTTTCATCTCGTAAGCCTCTTTTTACACCATACTCTGAATACAGATTCTTACTAATGCTATCATTTTGTTCACAAAAAATTGCTTGCCGTTTCATATAATTTTCCAAATTGCTCATTTGAATCGCTCCTTTCATTCTGTTACGAACTTACATACTATACTCAGATATTCTTGTTTACAGAGCATTCAGCATTGTCTGTTCTTATTCTTATTCATTAGCAATACAATACAATGGAAAACTCAATTTAACCTCAACAAGGTTTGTTTTTTCATCCATGCAAAATCTTCTTTGTACAACAAACTGTTACCTATATTCATTTTGACCTCCTTTTCCCTGAACTAAAAAACGCCCAGACTAGATTTTTTGTAAATCTAATCTGAGCGATTTATATCTCTCAGTTCTGATTTCTCAGACAAGAAAACCAATTTTACAGATTTTGACAACCCTTTTCCTATATTACATTAGCGATTTCTTTTTCCGGTATTCTCTGTCCCACGGATTTCCTCATGATAGAAATAATCTACGATCACCGGATGTCCCTGCGGGACTCTGCCATAAGGCATTTCATTATCCACAAAGGCACAATCATACTTCTTAGCCATTTTCTCAGCTTTTACTTCAAGTGCTTCAAAGTAGCTGCGGTTATGCTTGTTATAGATCTCGTCGTAAAGTGGTACAAGATCAGGATATTGTCCGGCGATATAATCCATAATTGTCTTTTTGAAACCGCCTCGAAGATTGAGATTTTCGAGCCAGAACAGATCGCACTGATCCTTTACCCGCTCAAAGATTGCTTCAAAATCCGTGATACCGGGGAATACCGGGGATACGAAACAGACTGTACGGATACCTGCTTCATATACCTGCTTCATAGCAGTGATACGGCGCTCAATGCTCGAAGCAGAGTCCATATCGTTCTTGAAATTTTCATCTAGTGTGTTGATCGACCATGAAACGGTTACACGTCCAAGCTTCTTCAACAGATCAATATCCCGTACCACAAGATCCGACTTTGTGCAGATCAGAATATCTGCGTCACTGCCGATCAGCTGCTCCAGAAGTTTTCTGGTATTCCCGAACTGCTCCTCCTGTGGATTGTAGCCATCTGTCACAGAACCGATGACCACCCGCTGTCCGGCATATTTCTTCGGATTTTTAATTTCCGGCCAATGCTTCACATCAAGGAAAGTGCCCCATTCCTCCTTGTGCCCGGTAAAGCGCTTCATAAAAAGAAGCATAGCAATACTTGCAGGCATGTGTACAGCCCACATAGGGATTGACCGAGTATCCGCCTACCGGCAGACTAGACTTAGTCATGATGTTCTTTGTTTCCACCTCACGAATGAGGATTCCATTTATTACTTCTTCCATGATTTCTGTACCTCTAACACTTTATTGAATTCTTCCGGCATTTCCTGAATCATATTTTCATCCCCTATGATAGGGACAAGGTCTTCCTTCATAAACACCGGAATGCCGAGCTTACGTGCCTGGTCCGTCAGAGACCATGCCCATTCCGGCTTCCATCCAGAGAGATCGCTCATGCCGGTAAGAAGAAAGTTCTGCGGACGTTTCTTTTCCATCATCTTGAGCTTACCCGGAAAGAATTCAGGGTCAGCGAAATCATCAATCATATGCCAGCGTTTCACGTTGTTGCGGGCATAGCAATATGTACACCCCACTGTGCAGCCAATGACGATATTCATGTTCTGAATCTGATCTTTGATACAAATACTCATGACTTCTGCCACTCCTCAAGATTCTTTCTGATACGATCGAGGCATTCCTCAAACCGGGTAATTTCTTCCTCTGAAAAACCTTTGTAGTAAATACTGCCCATCTCATCAGATACAGAATCGTACTCGCCCTTTAAGGCATGTGCTTTCTCAGTCAGAAACAGGAGTGTTTTCCTTTTGTCCGTTTCAGACTGAACACGGCTTATCAGCCCTTGATTTTCCATTCTTTCCAGCATTGTAGTAAGAGATGTTATCGCTAATCCGCATTTAGTCGAGAGTGACCTGATTGAGATACCATCCTCCTGCCACAGCACATAAAGAATACGTCCCTGGGCTCCATTAAACGCATCAATATTCTTTTCACTGAGAATCTTCTCGAAAATCCGGTCTCCAAGCTGTTTTATTTTGGTGACAAGAAATCCTCCATTCATTTCCATACAAAAGCTCCTATATAGTAGTTTATCAAAAACATACTATATAGGAGCTTTATTGTCAACAGTTTATATGTCCTAATAGGTAAATTCCGTTTTTTTCAATTCTCCAAACTGGGAGTTTCACCTGCTCGACAAACCGGAATCTGTTATCTATCATCCCAATTGCTGACCTTTTCTTGCAAATAGTTAGGAAGCTCTTTTATATCAATGCCTGTATCAATGATGAAAAGGCTTTGAAGATTAGCGTGCTTTCTCAAATCCGGAAGGCAATTAACGTGCTTAAGGTCTTGAAGCTTTATGATTTCCAAATTTGTCAATTCTTCAATAAATGAAATGTCGCTCAACTTGTTGATTCTCCAGAGTTCTATTTCCTTTAAGTTATTTAGAGCTGCCAACTCATGCAAGTTGTTGTTTGAGTTCCAAAGAAGTGCCAACTTTTCCAAGTTCATCTTATACAAAAATGAAAAGTCTGTAAGCTTAATTCCTCTCAAGGACAATGACTTGAGTTTAGGAAGTTGACTAATGCTCTCAATATTTTTCTTGGCTTTCTTCCCAAGCCATAGTGTTTGCAAATTTTTGTATTTCAAAAGCCAGGTGCAGTCAAATTTGATTCCTGGTCCCATCGTATCAGCCATGATGGAAAGTTCTTCAAGTTCGTCTGAAAGATTTTGAATAAATTCATAATCCCTTAAGTCAAAACACTCTATATGCAATGACTTTAGGTTTAATTCTGCCAATACAGACAGATTGATTCTTTTAGGATTGTTTTTGAATTCAATACAATCAATCTGTACTTTCTTCACATGAGGCATATCCATAAGGAAAGAGATATCAACTTCATCATTGTTCAGAAAATGAAAAAGACGGAAAGTAATATCTGGTCGCTCCGAAAGTATCTGGTCTATTTTTCGATAAGCTTCATTAGGTAGATAATCAGATATCTGAATCCATTTTAGTTTCTTATTGTTAACTATCTCATTTAGAGTTTGTTCATCAATATCTTCATAACCAAGATGCCTTAAAACCCCTTTCGACCAAGTTTTGTTCGCTATATGAATATGTCTGTCAAAGCATATATGAGCCCCCATAATCGTCTCCTTTCCTCGTATCTACAGAACGTAAAATTCAAGTTTGTATGTCTCTATTATACCATAATGACACTATTATAAAAAAGGAAAAAAGAGCTCACGGTTTATAAATTTTATAAGCTATCCCTTAATCGACTTCGCCAGACTCGTCAGCAGAGCTGCCATCTCCGGATTTCCAAGCACTTTCATAAGCATATCCGCATCTACCCCCTCCGGAACACTTATCATATTATTGTTATTATTATTCTGTGTACCTGATGCCCCATGAATATCAGGATTTAAGTTTTCCTTGTTATAAAAAGCATTTTCCATAAGCTGGGCATTCTTTTTGCGGTCCTCGTCCAGAATATGTCCATATACCTCTGTTACCATGTCTGCCTGCGCATGACCAGAATCGCCCTGGACCGCCTTTATATCACCGCCACTCAGTTTCAGCTTGTATGTCACCGATGTATGACGCAGGCTGTGAAATACCACATCCGGCAATCCTTCCTTTTTAATAATCTGCTTCATCTTGGTACGAACGTGGCTTGCGCCAATTGGCATACCAAAAGTTGTGGCAAGCACCAGGTTATAATCCTTATATTCATTTCCAAGGATTTCCTTTGTATGATCCTGCTCTGCTTTCAGCTCCTTCAGACATTTTCCCACATGACTTTGAATATACACTTTTCTGTTACTTGTTTCTGTTTTCTGAGTCTTCATCACGACAACTGTGGTGTTATTCCTTTTCTGCGTAGGAAAAATCGTAATAATATCTTTCCTGTCCATGAAATCCAATGCCTCAACACTTACACGCTCAATAATCTTGTTGATGACAATATAACAACTGTTTGTCTCTATTGCCTGCATAAGCATCTCTGCTGTCCATATTTCACGTTTTTTCTTATTACGTTTCGGAAGAGTTGCATCTATCGCCGGATTTTTTTCCATGATTCCCCATTTTACAGCTTGACGAAAACAGCTTCTGAGAATCTTATGTATTTCAAAGATTGTGTTTGGAGAAACATTTCCCTTGCTTTTTTTGTTGTTTGCGCCATCAACCGCTGGCATATTGCTCAAGGTTCTATAAAATTTCTCCACAAAATGATTATTCACGGAACTTACGTCTGTTTTTCCGATAACCGGTAAAATGTAATTATTAATGAGTCCCATGTTAGCGCTGTATGTTGTAACCGCCCAAAAGCAGCTTGCCATGGACACCGGATATGATCCGCGCACTATCCGCCGCGTTGAGTTAGGCGAATGCTGTCCGTCCGCAAAATTCATGTTTGATATGTCCGACTATTTCGGAGTCCCGATTGAGGAAATATTTGCACTTGATAAATCTACAGAATCAGTACAGAGAGGAAAATAAGGATGAGCGATGCAGAGGTCAAAGATTTAAACCAGATAAGTAAGAAGGATATCTACCACACTCCATCCGGCAAATATATCCAGTTCATCCATGATCATTCGGAAAAAACATTTGATGCGTGGGAACTCCTACCGGACGGAAGTCATTGGCTGCTCGAGAGCCAGAGCACTACTATTGAGACATTTGATGAATTTAAAGAAAAAATATTTAGGTAAAAACTAACATTAATCGTTATTCTTTGCTTATTCTAAATAAACGTTTTTGCATTCCCACAATCAATATAAGATGGGGACACGGTAGACACAACGTAATCTGTTCGTACAATACACTTTAATGACCAAAATATGCCTCGTGGCGCTGCCGTACAAACAAAGAAACAGAGCAAATCGTTTTTTTCGATTTGCTCTGTTTCTTTAACTATCTCTGATTTTTTTGCATTTCTTCCATTTTCTCACAAAATTCATCCTGAGATATTTGATCCATCACATATTGTTGAAATAATATGCCGGTCTTAGAGATATCCTTCATTGGATTTGAAGAAAACGGACGTTCCTTCAATTCAACATGATTCACATAATCCTGAAAGACCTGAAATCCTGGGATATCCAATTTTTCTTCACGAATCACATCAAGTCTGGCCGGAAGACGTTTCATGCATTCTGCATAAGCAATATTTCCTTCTCTGCTTGCGGCATATTTCAGGAATTTTATTGCCGCTTTCTCATGCTCAGATGCCTTGTTTAACACATACTGCCATGTAGCGATGTTGGTAGCATTATTTCGAAATCCCGGTAATGGCGCCACCTGGATTTTTTCCATTCTGTAAGCTCCGGCACATTCAAAAGTGTTTATGGCTCCGCTATACATAAAAATACTGCCGTATTTTCCATCCAAAAATTTCTGTTCAATTTGTTCATACCGGTCTGTGATCTGTGAAATCGGAACTTCTCCGTTTGCTGTCAGATCGTGAAGAAAGCTGAGTGCTTCTCTCGTGTTTTTATTCTCCCAGTCGTAATAGTCTCCTCCGAAGAGATTTACAAATTCCGAAAGTTCATTGTACACATAAGACTGATCCCATGCTCCTCCATATCCGTAGACATCGTTGCCCAGGTTTTCTTTCAAAAAGGCAGCAAAATCTTCCTGCGTCCGGATCTCCCGGTCTCCTGTGACTTCCCGGTTTACCCAGAATACCATAATATCCATAAGGTAGGGGACAGAATAAACTTTACCATCTTTCATCGGTACATTCTGCATATAACTTTCCGGATAACTGGATAACAGTTCTTTCGTCATCACCGTATCGTTCAATGGTTTCAGATAATCTTTGTATTTAAATTCACTGATCATCTCATCATTGACAGAGAAGATATCGATTGAAGAATCTCCGGCTTCCAGAATCGTGGAGATTTTAGCCTGCCGCACATCTGCATCTGCAGGGCAGGCTATCGTCTCTATCTCAAGATTCAGTTCTTTTTCTGCATTTTCTATAAATTTTCTGAATCCGGGAGATTCTGCATCTACGTGCATGATGGTTAATTTTTCTTTCTGCAAATCCGTATCCTCTGTATGGACTCCATCCTGTCGATCCCTGCATCCGGACATCAGCAACAAAAATCCAATAAAAGCACCTAATACATACTTCTTCAAGTTCTGCTCCTATCTAGGCCAGCGTTCTTCTTTTCCAGGAAGTTCCGGGAAGCTGTTATGTGGTTCTGCCTGATACCAGTATGCCACACTTGCCACATCATCCTGTCTCTCAAATAATCCTCTGTAACCCACTCCGATCTGCTGGATCGTCACTTTCAGATCCTCATCAAAACAAATCGGATCCTGAATATGCCAGCGATAGAAACCTCTCATCGGCATACAGTCATCATTGTGATAGAAATTGTGAATCAACTCATCGTGAGAAGAATAATATGGATATCCCAGATAAGGTGTACAATAATTCTGTTCCACGGTCTTACCATCTACCTGTTTCGCAAAGCTCCAGGAACCACCGAAATAATCTTCTGTTCCCGTTCCACAAATAGTTGGATATTCCTCATCTCCGTCAATATAGAACTTAACTTCGCCTTCGCCCCACCAGTAACGTTCCAGTGTTGTCAGTGCCATATAAGTACCTACATAGTGACCCTTTCCTTTGACATTATCAAGAATTACATAATCTTTCTTCAGCTGGGTGATCTTTTCTCTTCTCCACTGCATGGAAGTAAGCGATATCCTCCGGCAGTCCTTCATCATACAGGCAGTAATCCACCTGATAGAAGAATGCAGGAATTGGATTGGCATGCTGATTTTCCAGAGTGATTCTTGCTTTTTTTCTGAAAGGCATCTGGAAATAACAGTTCAATCCTCTGCTTGGCACTACTGCGATCGGCATAGAATTTATATTGCATTCTCTACCAAACCCACAGCAGAAAAAGTCTCCCAGCGGACTTTCTACAGACGGTTCGTCTTCATCATCCCAGTACATACGAAGAACCAGATCTCTCAGTACAAAGCAATCTGCGTCTGTGGTTTTCGCATCCACTGTGATCCAGATATGATTGATTGCGCCAGGTCCCTCGATTTCTGCCAGTGTCACTGTCTGACCAGTTGCGATGTCATTAAGACACGGGCTTCCCTTTCTGGATGGTCCAAGATCACTGGCTGCCATACCTCCCTTTCCTTTTTCTCCTCTTGGATTTTCTGCATTGATTGCACGGCTTTTTCTATGTTTTGCTAATGCTAGATTACTTAAAGTTCCACCAAATTCGTTATACATTGTTACATCCTCCTTCTGGTTGGCAAATTATATCAGGTTTTGTATTACTGTTCACTTCATTCACAAGAACTCGTTTCACAGGTTAATACTCCTATGAACAATTACCAATTAAGCTTTTACTCCTCCTGCCATTATACCATCCATAATCTGTTTTTCAAAGACTGCTACGAAAATAATAATCGGTAAAAGAATAATCCATCCCATTGCACTTACCAGATCCCACGGAACTCCATACATGTTGTCACGCAGTGGAAGCTGTACAATTGCAACAGACAGCACCTGGATATTATTTGAGTAATACAATGGAGTAAAGAAGTTATTCAAACAGGTGATAAAGTTAATGATACAAACTGTAGCGATTGCAGGTTTCATCAGTGGTAAGACCACTTTGAATAATCTCTGGACAAAATTCGCTCCGTCGATGGTTGCTGCTTCTTCCAGGGAAATCGGAATCTCTGATGCAAAGTTCTTTAAGATCAATACAGTAAATGGAATGACTGCACTGATATAAAGAATGATCAGACCCGGATAAGTGTCATACAGTCCTACTGCTCTCATGAAATCATACAACGGTCTTGCTGTTACAACTTCCGGAATCAACATTGTTGCAATAATGAACGCGAAGGCAATGCTGATCCCCTTTGTTCTGAATCTTGAAAATCCATATGCCGCCATGGCACAAATAACAGTACTTACCACAATTGTGACACCTACGATCAGAACTGTGTTTCCGATTTTTTCCAAAAGTCCTACGTTCTCTATCAGGAATTTGTAGCTTTCCAGTGTCGGGTGATCCGGAATATAGTCGATTGGCATCTTGAACAATTCACCTGGCGGTGTGATCGATGATACGAAAATCCACAGAACCGGAAATAAAATCAAAAAGGAAACGATTGCAAATAACAGCCATTTGCCTACTGCAGTAATGGCTTTATATACTTTATATTTATTAGTATCCTGCATGTCAATACCTCCTAATCTGCCAGTTTATTCATGAATTTGATGTTGATAAAGCTAAAGACCGCCATTACAATGAACAACATAACTGCCAGTGTAGATGCATACCCCACATTTAGATTGGTAAATGCTTCTGTGGTAATTCTATATGCGATCAGGGATGTATCCTCACCAGGACCACCGGAAGTCATAGCATATACCAAGTCGAAAGCTGTCAGTCTCCAAAGTGTAAACGGAATACATAAAGTGATAACATTTTTCAGGATCAACGGTAATGTGATACGGAAAAAGATCTGCACTCCGTTTGCCCCATCCACCTTTGCAGCTTCGTAGATATCACCGGAAATAAACTGAAGTCCTGACAATACCAGGATTGCAAAGAACGGAAGGTCCTTCCACAGGTCCATTGCGATAACCGCTGCTCTGGCGGAACCGGTGTGGATCATCCAGTCATACTGAAAATTTGGTACAAACCGTCTTATAAAATCGTTCACCAGACCGTAATCGTTGTTGAATCCCCATTTTGCTGCCATACCGATAACAACAGCCGGCATAGCCCACGGGATCAGTACGATGGTTCTTAAGAATCTTCTGCCCTTAAATTTCATATTCAGGATCAAAGCCAGGATCACACCTAAAACCACATGGAATACCATGGAAACAACCACAAATTCCACGGTAAAGGATATGGATGTCTGCACTTTGGGATCTTTAAACACATTAACGTAGTTTGCCAGTCCGACAAATTTGTTGACTCCTGATAAAACCTTTACGTCAAATAAACTATTTTTCAAAGTTACTATAATCGGATATAAAGTAGTAAAACCACGGATAATCACAACCGGAAGAATTAAAATCCATGGAATCCATTTCATCGATTTTTTACTGATTGTCACTCTTTTCTCCTCCTGTCATCTTAGGAAAACGCACCATAAATTGCTATGATGCGTTCCCTTTTACCAAGCAGATTTTTCAATCCGCATTCATTGCCTATTGCCAACTGTTTTGTTATTCATCAGTTATTTCTATCATTGTTCAGCTATATTACTTGCTGTATTTTTCAACCAGGCCCTGAGCTTTCTCACAGAACTCATCTACAGAGATCTCATCTTTCATACATGACTGGAAAATAGTTCCCATATCTGTGATAAATTCCATTGTCTGAGGAAGCATCGGACGTCCGTTAACGTTGCACTCAGAAGCATAGCGGGAATACATTTCTTTTGCAGGATCTGTATCCGGAACAACTTTTTCTGCAACATCCTTTCTTGCAGGATATCTGTCGAATGCTTTGTATGATGCTTCCATTCCGCCTTCTTCTGTCATGTACTTAAGGAATTTGATGGCTGCTTCTTTGTTCTTGGAAGCGGAATTCAGAACATAATTCCAGGAATCTGTAAAGATTGCTCTCTCTCCTTTACCGCTGAAGTCAGGAACCATAGCCATATGGATCTTGTCATCTCCCAGCATACCGGCTTTCTCGTAATCAGTTCCAAGTCCCCACATGAAAAAGCTTCCATATTTTCCATCATTGATCTTCGGGTTCATCTGCTCATATTTGTCTGCGATCTGATCGATCGGTGTCTGGTTATTATCCACCATATCTTTCATGAACTGAATGGCTTCTTTGTTTTCAGCCTTTGTCCAGTCAAAATAATCTCCACCGAACATATTTACAAACTGTGCAATCTCATTGTATGCATAGGTTTTTTCCCAGGATCCGCCGTATCCATATCTTCCGTCACCAGAAGCTGCTTCCATATATTTCATGAAGTCTTCTTTTGTATTGATCTCTGTAATTCCGACTTCATCCATGATTTTCTGATTTACCCAGAATGCAAAATATCCTGTATATCCCGGAACACCGACAATGTTACCGTCTTTATCTGTGATCATATTCTTCAGATAACCCTGTGCAAACTGACTACGGACATCTTCTGTCATAACTGTGTCGTTCAGACCTTCCAGCCAGCCTGAGTTTTTGAATGACGCACTCATCTCATCATTGATTTCGATAATATCAATAGAAGCATCTCCTGTAGATAAGACTGTCGTAACTTTCTGCTGACGGGTATCGGAATCTGTCGGAGCTGCGATTACATTGATGTTCAGTCCTGTGGCATCCTCTACATTTTTCAGCCATTCATCAAAGTCAGGATCTGTTGTCATGACGCTGTACAAAGTCAGATCATAATCTTTGGATTTTCCTGTACTTTCTCCTTTGGAGCTGCCGCATCCTGCCAACATTCCCACTGTCATAACGCCTGCCAGTAACACGCTCACTAATTTCTTTTTCATTTAATTACCTCCTGTTTGTTTGTAGCCTTACACCTATTTCTTTGATGAGTTAAGGATATCAAAAAGTCTGTTTTCTCAAAATACAATATTTTTCGATTCGTTTATATTATTTTTATCCTTGTTAAAAGCATTTTTTAATCTATAATAAGAATAGAAATTGATCATATATAATAGTGTTCTTCTGGCATGAGCATGCCGAAATACAAACGATCACATGCAAGATTTCATTGACGAAAGCGTTTTTGATAGATTTTGCCCGGATACAATACAAGGAGATTTTATGAAACATTCAAAAAAAGGGTCCAGAGGTCCACGATTATACTTTTCCCATTTTCAAAACAGGATTTTATGTGCGTTTTTGCTGTGCACATTGATTCCTATTTTCATCATAGGCGGAATTTCCTATGCTGTTTCTTATAACATTGCTAAAGATAAGATTCTGAATGCATCTATTTCCGCTGATGCACAGCTGCATACACAGTTTGATAACCGCTTGCAGCAAGTGGAAAATATAGCCGATACGCTTCAATATAATATGTACAACCTGATGCAGGCAGATGCACCCATGGACACTCTGGCTATGTTTTCCGAGATTCGGAGCAATCTGTCCATGTTTAAGACATCCTTTGATCTGGCCTATATCAATATATTTCTTCCGGACGAGCATATGGCATCCAGCGAGCTTATACTTTTTCCCTGTGTCTAAGCTTTCTGACTTTCAGATTCCAAAAGAAGTTCTGGAAAATCCGGGAACATCCTCTGTCTGGTTTTATCAGGATCTGCTGTCTGTTCCGTTTCTTGTGAATAACAGCTACCATATTACGAATTCTGTTTCCTGTTGCAGAGTTTTAAAACATCCGGGTACAGACAGCATAAAGTATGCTTATATAATTTATCTGGACGCATCTGAATTTTCCTCCATTCTACAGGAAATTTTCCAGGATAATCAGATCACCAGCTATATCCTTACAGACAACGGAAAAATCGTTGCCAGCAACAATCCTTCTTTGCTTTCTGCGTCTCTTGACGAAGAAAAACTGGATTTCTTATACAACAAGGGAGATTCTCTAAAAAAGAGAGCTCACACTAATTATCACACTACTACTTTACGAAACGGCTGGCTACAGGTGACAGAGATACCGGATTCTTATATCATGCAAAACACGCATATACTGATCAAGTATCCTCCTGACAATCCTGATCTCTCTTCCGCTGACGATTCTGGTTGTGGTTCTGATCTCGAAGAATCTTACCAGACGAATCAAGACACTATCCAGGGCTATGGAAACACTACAATTAGATGCATCCGACACCAACATGAAGGCACTGGTACCACAGGATCGTGCACCTGAAACCTTCGATTAGATTGATAAACTGGGGATAACCTTTGAAAAAATGCAGCATTCCCTGAATGACAATCTGCAGTCTATTCTGGAACTGTCACTGACGGAAGAACGGCTAAAATACCAGCTTCTCCAATCCCAGATCAATCCACATTTTCTTTATAATATTCTGGGATCCATCCAGACCTGTCAGTCCCTTGGAAAGCTGGATATTGCCAATCAGATGCTGACGAATCTTACACGTTTTTACCGCATGACACTCAGAAAGTCGGAAGACCTGATCTCCATCCGGGACGAACTGACCATCGCACAGCTTTATCTGGAAATGGAAAAATTATGCCATAATGATAATCTTACCTGGGAGATCAATATGGAAGACGGCATTGACAACTTCCTGATCTGCAAATTCACACTGCAGCCATTTCTGGAAAACAGTATTATGCATGGTCTCTCTCAGAAAACGCCGGAGGTTCATATCTCCATTGATCTTTCCTACGGAGATGATACGGTTATTATTGTGATCACAGATAACGGAATCGGAATGGCAAAAGAACAGCTTTTAGAATTGCAGAAAACATTGGATGAAAAAATTGTTAATTATGAAAAACACTTTGGTATTGGAAATGTAAACAAACGAATCTCCAATCCTTATTTTGGAAATGGTAGGATATCTGTAGAAAGTTGTCTGTATGAAGGCACTTCCATTACCATTGAATTTGATCAGATGGAGAAATATGATGAAGAATGTAATGATTGTAGATGACAACTGCCTCACCGCAGAAGGCATCGAAAAAATATTGACTGGAGTGCTCTGGATGCCACTGTGATCGCCGTAGAATATAACAGTCTTTCCGCTCTGGACATCCTGAAAGACACCCATGTAGATCTGATCATCTCGGATATTGAGATGCCGGATCTAGATGGGATCTCCATGAGTCAGAAAGCTCTGGAGATCCAGCCTTTCATAAAAGTTATTCTTGTAAGTGCCTATGACAAGTTCGAATATGCCAAACGGGCGATCCGCCTTTGTGTATATGACTATATCGAGAAACCCTTGGATTATCATTATCTTACGGAAAAAATCAAAAATGCTTTTACGGATATCGACCGTACACAAAAAAATACGGAGTTGGTAAAAGCAAGCCGGCCTGTTATGACAGAAAAATTCTTTCATGATCTGCTCCATTATCCCGGTGAGGATCCGGCCACTCATCTGAGCCAGTATCTGAAATATCTGGATCTGAGATCAGACTATGACTTTTTTGACGTATTGATCCTGGAAACAGAACCAGATCCTGCCAAATCCGAACTGGACTTTACCCAATACCAGATCCAGCTTCTGAATATCCTGAATCTGGTAAAAGAAGAAATGGAGATTTTTGACAATGTTTTTTATTTAAAAGAATTCAGCGGAATCGTCTGCATCATCGGCCAGAACTCAAAACATCCCCAGCATTTTCTTCAAGTCATACACCAAGTAGCCTCCACTATTGTCGAGTCCTGCAAAAACAATGTACTTTCTCTGAACATCGGAATCGGAAGTCTTGCTGACAGCATCTGGAAGCTCCCGGTGTCCTTTGCCAGTGCTTCCCACTCGCTGAAATACCTATTTTTCTTCCCACACAAAAATATTTTCGATGCGAGAGAAGCACTTGGTAAAGAATTAAATCTTTTGTCCTTTTCCGAAAATACCGACGAAGAACTGATACGTCTTATCTGTTCCAAAGACATGACTGCTATCGAAGAATGGATTACCTGCTATTTTCAGAATCTGTTAGGACAGGTTCAGGACAAAAATCTGGTTTTCATCCGAATCTACTCCCTTTTGGGACGAATTCTGAAATTCTTATACGAGATGAACCTGGATACCGGAGATTTGGAGAGGGAAATCATCCAGGTCTATACCCGGTTTGATTCCTTCCGCACCTACGAACAATTTGTAAAATGGCTGACGCAGTTATGTGCCTCCGTATGCGAAAAGATGGATTCATCCTTACAGAACTATCACAATCAGATATATACCATGGCTCTTGGATATATCCGGGAAAACTTTGAAACCAACACCCTGTGCCTGAATGATATCGCACGACATGCCAACATCAGCCCTGCATATCTGAGTTCTCTGTTCAAAAAGGTATCCGGGCAAAGCATCAGTGATACCATCACTGCGCTTCGCATCGAAAGTGCCTGTCATTATCTGGAATCCACCAGTCTTTCGTTAAAAGAGATCAGCACAAAGTGTGGTTATACGAATCAATATTATTTCAGCAACAGTTTTAAGAAGAAACTGGGGATGTCCCCTTCTGCTTATCGGGAAGCGAGAGGCACGCAGGGGCAGTGATTTCGTGCAGGCACGGACTTGGGCTCCTTGCTCGCGTAAAATACAATAGCCGGGCAGCTCCTGCTCGACTATATTTTCTTACTTTATACAATCCTACCGGAAAATCATCTGCGCAAAATCCGTAAAGCACGGTCTCCACACATTCCAGTCATGTCCGCCCGGATAGATTTTCCTGATTTCATGGACACCTTTCTCCTGGATGATTGCATCCTCTTCCAGAAATCTGGAACGGAAACAGTCATTATCTCCGATGCACCGGAAAAAGGTATGAAAATAGTTATTAAAGTACGGATCGTCCATCGCCTTCAGATGGGTCTGCTCATAAGGTTTTCTTCCGACCGCCAAACTGATATTTTTTCTCTGCCATCGGAATAATTTCCTCTACCAGCATACGTTCCAGCAAAACATGGTTTAATCGTTCTTCTGAGCCGACCTTTTCCTGTACCATGCCGTCACTCATCACAAGTGTAAAAGGTTTTATTTTTCCCATTTCGATCAGGTTATCCAGTATGATATTGGCTTTTCCGGTTGTTGTCCAGGAAATCTCACTCTCACCGAATCCATGCTGCATTTACCAGCGGAAAGCATGCGTTATTAGCAAAGTTAGAATCGACACAAGCCAAAATCAAAAATTTATTGGAAATCCACGAAAAAACAGGAGATGAACTTCTTCTTGCAGTTGACTATCCTGCAAAAAAATCAAGGATCTGACAACAGATATTGAAGAAACTCATCCTGTCGGTCGCCTTTTTGATCTTGATGTGATTGATATAAATGGTCAGAAGTTATCCCGTCCTTCTTTCCGAAAATGTATTATCTGTGGGTGTCAGGCTCAGGAATGTGCTCGTACACGGAAGCATAGTGTGAACGAAATGCAATCGAAAATTGAAGAGATGCTAATGGAATTTGATTGTCAAAAAGTCTGATTTTCTTACCACATTTTACGACAACAACTTATGATTTATACCATAGCAGGTACGGTTTCCGGCAGGTTCATTTTAGACATCTCATTTTCCACGTGAGACTTCTCTGCAATATGATTGTAGACATTCATTGTGATCTGTGCATCTGAATGGCCCATGACATACTGCATAACTTTTGGATTGACATTGTTCTCACCCAGTCTGGTACATCCCGTATGACGAAGAGTATGCGATGAAATAGGAGGCATCAGCTCCGGCTCTCGCTTCTCTTCTTCTGCCAGTTTGCTTTCTTTCTTATTATAGGCATTAACAATATTTTTCAGAAAGCTGTTCACTCCCGCCGGCATAATCGGACGTCCATGCTTTGTATTGAAGATGAATCCACTGCGTCCACCAATCTCCACATTACTCTGTAAACCAAGCATCAGGTTCAGCTCTCTCTGTTTACGGAACGCATCATATACCATCTGTGTCATAGGAATGTCTCTGATTCCTGCATCCGTTTTGGTTTCTGAATCATGGAAACAATATCCTTCATCACCTTCATAATATACAAGCTGTCCACCTACATGGATCTCCCGATTCTTCATATCCACATCTGACCAGGTTAAGCCGATGGTTTCACTCACTCTCAGGCAAGCCCCAAACATAACCTGCATCATTGGAAGATGAGGCTTATACACATTACTCTGTTCCACAAACTTCAGGAGTTTTTCCTGCTGTTCCAGTGTCAGTGCTTCTTTCTCCTTTGCCGGAGCCCCATAATCTCCAAGTGTTCCAGTTACCGGATTCTTGCGGATAATCCCGTCTTCCACTGCCAGTTCAAAACTGGGATTCAATAAACCATAAAGACCTTTGATCGTACTGTGTGCCAGTCCTTCATCTGACAATGAGGAAAAGAACGTCCTTACGTGAGATGTCTTAAAATCTACAACACGAATATTTCCTAAAGTATTTCGTATCCGGTAGTCCCACATACGGATATAATTCTTTTTCGTTCTTTCCTTGATATTCTTTGTTGCCATGTATCGCTCAAACAACGTATTTACAGTCAGCTTCTTGACTGATGCGTCTGTAATAAGCAGATCCTCCATATCCTTATTGATCTTCTTTTCCATTTCTCGCAGACTCGCCAGATCAGCTGCATAAACCGAATTACGCTTTCCAGTAATTTCATCCTTGTAGCGATACTCATAACGTCCATCCGGACGCTGATATTCACCTGTTTTTAAATTTCTGCCTTTATTATCTTTTCTTGCCATATCAATCATTCCTTTCACTTTATTTTTCGTTATTCGGAATGATTTTTGTCCTGTCTGTATCAGTCATATACTGTCTGATATCTGCTCACAGATTAACATAATATTTTATGATTTCCAAGGGTAAATTCCTGCAAAATGCTAATTTTTATTTGCCTGTTTTACAGGAATATTTTCCCTTTTTTACTTTTCATTCCGAAGGAAAGTTGTTGTATTTTATCTTCTCATCTTTCATTACACTGCCATTGCATCAAGATATCTTTTTATCTTATCCACGTTATAAAGAACACGTCTTCCAATAATCACTCTTGCTTCTGCATAATCTGCAATTTTCTTTGCAGTTACTTCTCCGCAAGATAACATTGCCATTAATCCTTCAATATCTACCGTCAGACGATTCTCAGCCTTATACTCTGTTGTTTTTCTCATGATGCACATACCTCCTTTCCTCCGTATTCTTCTGCATCACCTCCCAGACAGCGGTTATGCCCGTTGTCAGTACATATACTTTTTTTTGGACTTCTTACGATGATTTTCCATTCTGTTCGGCGTGTTGGCTTCCATTTGTATATGGCGGTGTCAACGTTACAATTGACCTCTATCAGAAATCTTTCTGAATACTGGCAGCTTCTTCTCAAACATACCAGTCGTTGCCGGAGTATCTTCGGTTTCCACATACTACTCTCTGATACAGCGATGGAATCCTGTGTTACCTTTAAGCCCCGAAAGGCACCCATACAGCTCATTCAATTTTCAAGGTTCAACAATCAAAAGTTTTGTAGGTATACATTTTTGTACCTATTTCGATTTAATGCCATTATATCCCCCGTTACTGCTAATGTCAATAGCACTTCATGCGTTTTAGGTTCTTTTTGTACTCTTTTTCATTGATTTTCTGCCAACTTGTGTTATAATATGGACAAATAGTTATTCATTTCTTGATTTCACTATCTTCAACGAATGTTTATCAGGACTAATGCAGAGGTGACTTTATGAATTTTAATCTGAAACTAAAAAAAATCCGGACATTCCGGAAAATGACACAAAAAGAATTGTCAGAGAAGATCGGACTGACCGATCAACATAGAATTGTACAATATGAAAAAGGTGTTCGTGTTCCAAAAAAAGATCTGGTTGATAAAATGGCTAAGGCTCTTGATGTTAATCCTTATACCCTCTATGATACCGCTGGACGTGACGCTTCCGAAATGATGGAACTGCTTTTCTGGCTGGATGAATTTAATCCATCTGCCCTGCATCTGTTTCTTCCTCGGAAATTTCCTGGTGAAAAATGCAATGAAGTAGCAGACACTTCCGTTTACTACCATGACAACGACAGCTGGCCTGCCCATGCTCCTGTCTGTATGTGGTTTGATTATGGAGTTCTGAATGATTTTCTAAAAGAATGGGGGGTTCGAATGGATGAACTGAAATCCGGTGTGATTACCAGAGATGAATATTTTGAATGGAAAATCAACTGGCCGTATACCTGTGATGATTGTGGAAAATATGAACCTAAGAAACAATGGCGAAAAAACTTTTAAAACTACAAACCCAAAATTTAAAATGGATTTCCGTATATTTAACCTATAAAGTAGATACAAAATCCCAGATGTACAGGTGAACAGACATGAAAAATATCCATAGCATTGAATTTTATACCGGAAGCAAGGAAGAATTGCTTCCAGATTTTGAAAAAGATTTTCCCTATATCGCTTCGAGGGCAGAACTTGACAAGTATATAGGGGGTTATGTACCGTGGCACTGGCACAGGACAGTGGAGCTTTTTTATATGGAAAGCGGCAGCATTGAATATGATACGCCAGGAGGAAAAATATTGTTTCCGGCTGGAAGCGGCGGCATGATAAATCCCAATGTACTCCATATGACAAAAGCAATATCGCAGAGAGAAAAGAATATACAGCTACTTCATATTTTCGATGTTTCCCTACTTGCCGGAGAACAGGGAAGCAGGATTGAACAAAAATATATTGCGCCTGTCATAACAGCCCCACAGATTGAGGTAATTCCGCTTTTTCCAGGCAATGCAGAAGAAGAAAGGATTTTGAAACTGCTTGCCGCTTCATTTCGTTTATCCAGTGATGAATTTGGATATGAAATAAAACTGCGGGAAACCCTAACAGAAATATGGCTCATGCTTTTTGAACTATCCCGTCCTATGCGTGAAAAGAAAGGGGAACATAACAAAAGCAACGATAAAATAAAGCTGATGATGATATACATTCATGAACATTACAGAGAAAAAATATCTATTCCGGAACTTGCTGCGGCAGCATATCTAAGCGAAAGGGAGTGTTATAGAGTGTTCCATGACTGTCTACACATGACACCCGTAGAGTATATAACAACTTACCGTCTACAAATTGCCTGTCAGATGTTGGCAAAGGGGCAGGAACCTATTACCGTTATCAGCCATGAGTGCGGTTTAGGGAGCAGCAGTTATTTTGGAAAGGTTTTTCGGGAATACGCATATTGTTCACCTACAGAATATCGGAGAAAATGGCAGAATAGTGATAGATAAGGGCAGAAAAGAAATATTTTTTCTATTCCTTTTGCATTATAATGATACCTGTAAAGTAAATCCGTCATTTACAGGAGGTGAGTGCAAAGTGGTAAAACTGAACATTCTGAACATGAAAAATTTTTTAGATACGGTCAATAGCTGTTCCGGCAAAGTAAATATGCTCTGCCCGGATGGTAAAAAACAAAACATCAATGGGGAAGAAAAGATACAGGGCAGTTTGTGGCGGCAATACTCCCAAAACAAAAACTGTTTGCGGCTTGTTTTAGAAGTTCCGAATCCAACGGACTATATGAACATTGTTTCGTACTATGCCGGGGATTGCTGATTTATCTGTAAATATTTCATCATAAAGGGGCCGGGCGTTTTATCTTACAGCCTAGCCCTTTTGAAAGGAGTTAAAAATGGAGTTGAACATTCAGACCGCAGAACTGGCATTAAGGGAAGCGGCAGAAGCCAATCCGGGAGCATGGGCAGACCATTCCCGGTTTGTAGCCAAAGCCTGTAAAAACATCGCATCACACTGTAAAGATTTATCTTCTGAACAGGCATATATTTTCGGGCTGTTGCACGATATTGGACGTTATGCCGGAGTGAGTTCGGAAAGGCATCTGATAGACGGCTATCGTTACTGTATGGAGCGCGGGTGGGGAAAAAGCCGCACAAATATGTATATCCCACGCATTTATGATACAGGATATTGCCACATCTATCGGAGAGTTTGATGTCAGTGATGAGGATTACCTGTTTATGAAAGAATTTGTTGCAAATGCGGTATATGATGATTATGACCGTCTTGTACAGTTATGTGACGCATTGGCTATGCCGACGGGGTTCTGTCTTTTGGAAAAGAGATTTGTAGACGTGACAATACGGTACGGTGTTCACACAGCGACAATAGACAGGTGGAAAAAAGATTTTAGAGATTAAAGAACGGTTTGAGGATCAGATTGGCTGTTCTATCTATGCCCTGCTTCCGGGCGTTATGGAAAACAGTTTTCGTTAATGGGGATATTGTGTATTACGAATCCAGTGATTTTTTGGAAACAGCGGACAGCGATACGTTAAAGCAGATTGCCCGCACAAGGGAATTAACAAGGGAATATTATTTTTCTGATTATGGAGATACAGAAAAACGCACTTCCATTCTTCGGGAGCTGTTGGGCGGAATAGGGGAAAACAGCGTGATAGGGGCTGGAAGCGTAGTTACCCGCCCTATCCCGCCTAATTGTGTTGCAGTAGGAAATCCATGCAGGGTGATACGTTATTTTGATACAGACAGGGAAAGGTGGCAGCATGAAGTATAAGCATATCGTTTTTGACATTGACGGCACTCTGATTGATACGGAATATGCTGTATTACATTCTTTACAGGAAACTATAAAGGGATTGTCCGGGAGAGAGATACCATGTTCTGAACTAAGATTTGCGTTAGGGATTACAGGAACAGACGCTTTGAAAAAACTTGAGATAAAAGACACTTCCTATGCGATAGAATTATGGGATAAAAATATGCGTAACTATACAAATACCATTAAAGTATTTGACGGAATCGTTGAATTATTGAAAAATCTTATAAGCCTGGATTATGAAATGGGGATTGTCACATCAAAGACAAGGGAAGAATTTACACATGATTTTTGTCCGTTTGGTATCAGTCATTATTTCAAAACAATCATATGTGCAGACGATACACAGGAACATAAACCCAATGCCGCACCGATTTTGAAATATGTGGAATTATCAAAAACAGACCATAGTAAAGTGCTTTATATCGGAGACAGCAAATATGACAGTAAATGTGCGGAAAATGCAGGAATTGATTTTGCTTTAGCAGTATGGGGCAGTCATAATAAGCACATAAAAGCAGATTATTTTTTAGAAAAACCTGCCAATCTGTTATCTGCTATCACTTCAGAGAAATTTTATTAGCGATGAAAGATTGAACGAAAATGACTCCGAGGTATATTAAAAAAAACTTGCTTGATCAATTATGGTGATTTTGATTAAGTAGCCTGTATGTAAAATAAAGCATACAGGCTACTTGTGGTTTACAATTCCAAAGAATCTTCTGCATCTACCCACATTTGCATATTACCATCAAGATATAATCGTGCATATTCAAGTGGCTCATCAATAGCAAGTGTATTTAATGCGCAGTCTGATCCAGGAGTGGTTTTTAAGTTATTCTCAGCTTCCCAACAGTCAATGCGGAGCATATAACCGGCATTGGTATAAACATCAATGCTGTTTCTGTGTGGATTGTATTCTGCAAATATTGTTCTCATCGTATCTTATCTCCATTTTTTTAATAATCAGTTATAGAGTTAAATATCGAAAACATTTCAATCAGTTCACCATGTTGTTATTGTTATTGTTATATGTTATACTGTGTTATGAAATTTTCTTTCCCTTAATTTTTCCCATATTAAGGTTCATGAAAGCTAATGGGAGAATGTAACACAAGGGAAAGAGTAAAAGAAACATTCTCATACTTTAGCCTTACACCGTTTGGCTATGCAAATTTTGCTCCACTTATTACAGCCACACTTACTGTTGCCATCTTCTTACTTTCATTGTTTTCATTGAAGAAGAAAGGTGTTCTCAAAGCATTGTTTGTCCTTTCCATTATTACGGTAGTTATTTCTCTTTTGCCATTGATGTATGGCTTAAACTACTATACCCTTGTAGGAGCCTTTATAACAGTAACACTTGTAATAGAAAGTATTTTGGCTAAGATACAACAAAAGTAAAGCGATAACTTCCAGCTTGTCGAGCTAGAAGTTGTCAAACTGAAATGTAAATGGAGGGTTATGTAAATGAAAAAAATTGGAATAGTTTTACTCATACTTATTTCACTTATAGGTACATTGTTAGGATGTGGAAAACAAGATGTGAATAAGGACTTGGAGAGCATTGATGCGTCGGAAATCAAACAAATCGAACTTACAGGAACTACAGGTGGGAAAGACGGTAATTATTCGTATTTTTTTTTCAGATAAAGAAGTTGTTGAGTTTATAGATTTATTGAATCAAGTGAAACTTGGTGACATAGTAGATGAAAACAAAGCATTATCAAGTGGAGCTGTTTCTTATTACACAATCTATTTTGCAACAGATGAAACGCTGACAATTAGTCCAGGAAAATATTTTGAAGTTGAGGACACATATTATGAATTTGATAATTATGATGAATTGTGGGATGAATTTATAGTATTTAACAGCATAAAGTAAGTTTCGGAAAATTCTGATTTGTAGACGGAGGTACACAACATGAAAAAATCAGCTTAGCGGTTTTGCCAGCTTTAACAATAGTGTTAGAATTATTACCCTTGGGAGCAGTTTGTATTTTTGCAACATCTCCAACAGAAAGAGTAAAAGAAACATTTTCATACTTTAGCCTTATACCGTTTGGATATGCAAATTTTACTCCACTTATTACAGCCATACTTACTGTTGTTATCTTGTTGCTTTCGTTGATTTCTTTGAAGAAGGATAGCGTTTTTAACGCCTTGTTTGTTCTTTCGATTATTACAGCAATTATTTCTCTTATGCCGTTGATGTATGGATTAAACAATTACTCCCTTGTAGGAGCCCTTATAACGATAGCCCTTGTAACAGAAAGCATTTTTGTTAAGACACAACAGAAATAATGCGAAAATTCCAGCTTGCAGAATTAAGAAAATAGGAATATACGGAGAAAACAAAAATGGAAGATAATAAATCAACGACTGTCAAGAAAATGGTAAAATCAGGAATAACTTTTGGAAGTGCATTAGCTATGGTTATTAGTTATAAAAATTTAATGGTGTCAGGGACCAATGTTTGCTGGATCATGTAAAACGTCAGATGAACGGGGAGGTGTATTAAGATGCGATTATTTGATAAAAGGACACCGCTTCAGAAGGAGTGGGAAAAGCTGGAAGTACAGGAGCAGAGATTCCTTCAGAAACGGTTGGAAAAAAAGGAAAGTATCTTGAATCAGAAACTGGAGGAAAAGATACCGCCGAAACTTCAGAAAACATTGGATACCGCTTTTGCGAAGGCATTTGCTCTGATTTTCGAGAAAGGAACCGGGGTTATTGAAAAGACGTATCAACGGGAGAAGTTGGAGCAGGATTATCAGGTGCGGCAGTATATGGCGGATGTAAAGCAGAATTCCAAATCCCTCCGCTCTTTTTCTAAAAAGGCAAGAGATACGGGAACAAAGAATTTACTGCTATCCGGTGTGTCTGGAATCGGGATGGGCGTATTGGGAATCGGTCTGCCGGATATTCCGGTATTTACAGGGATGATTTTAAAGAATATTTATGAGACTGCTCTGCAGTATGGATACAGCTATGAAAGCAGGGAAGAAAAATATTTTATCTTATTATTGATCCGGGGAGCAGTATCCTATGGGGAAACGCTTTGTGAGATTGATGGCAAACTGAATGAATTTATCAGTTGTGGAACGCTGCCGGAAGAGTATCAGGATAAGGAGCAGATCGAACAAACGGCGGGAGCTTTGTCAAAAGAGCTTCTGTATATGAAGTTCTTACAGGGAATTCCGGTGGTTGGTGCTGTAGGCGGAGCTTATGATGCAGTCTACATGAAACGGATCACAGAGTATGCAGAGCTGAAATACCGGCACAGGTATTTGGATGCACAGAATAAATAGTTGCTTTGAAGAGCTGGAAGTGATAAAGGTTGAAACGTGAAGAAAACAGTCAAATTATTTGTATAGAAAATATCTGTGTAAGACATTCCCAGTGCAAATGCTCATGTGCGGTAAAGTAGCAATCAGAATTTATGGAGGAATGATAGTGAGTTATATTACAATGGAAATATGGACTGGAATATGGATATTAGTGAGATTACTTCCAATGGCACTTATTATTTTTTCAGGTGTTATGATTATCGAAGTGGGTATTGAATTTATCCAGAAGAAGAAAATTGAAGTTAAGATTTTAAATTGGTTATGTCAATTCTTATGGATTTTAATAGTTGTATCAATATTAAAAATTACAGGAATTATTGGTGGTAGTTTTGGAATATCGTCACCTCTTGATAGTTATATTAGTTTTAAATTATTTGAGGATGGATTTAATGCGGCAATTATTTTGAATATATGTCTATTCGTTCCATATGGATTTTTGCCAGTATTTATTTTTAAGAATATCCACAAGCATTGGTGGAATGGCGTTATACTTGGAGCAGTATTTTCGATTGGCATAGAATTTTTGCAAACATTTATTGGAAGGTTTGCACAGTTAGATGATGTGATTATGAATACTTGTGGGACTCTCATTGGATGTTTGATAGGATGCTTGTTACTTCGTATAACCACAAGGAAAAAATAAATATCAGTTTGCAAAACTGACCAAAAATACAAACAGTTCGTAAAAGTATAATTTTACGAACTGTTTTTTTGAAAAAACAAATAACTACAACTGTACCGATATATCGGAGACGTAAACTATAGTATTAAATAAGGGGATGGTCAGCTCATTTGTGGCAGAATGATATGGTCGAAGCGCGGAGCGGCATCATGAATGAAGGGTGATGTCGCTCGAAATTATATGCAATGAAATAAGCGCGGTTCAGCAGGAATTGCTATTGAAGTTGGAAATAAAATCAATCGCCATGCTAGAATATGCACCAAAACAAGATTCCGAGGCCTGCTGAAAACAGGATCATCAGAATTGGCGATGGAGCTGTTTTTCTGATTATTTTACAAATCAGATGTGTTGCTCCGAGCATAGCAAATACTGCGATAGAGCGCAAATCTGGCGCAAATCCGGCCTGTAAATCTGTGAGGCCAAACAGCGTAGACAGCGCCATGCTGAGCGCGGTCGCAAGGATCATCGCTACAACGCACGGACGAACTCCCGATAAAAAGGCGTTGACGGGTGCATATTTCATCAGATTCTTTAGTGCGGATGCAATTAAGAGAATAATCAAAAATGACGGCAACACCACGCCCAGCGTTGCAACAAATGAACCGAGGATTCCGCCCTGTGTTGAGCCGATAAAGGTTGCCATATTCACGGCAAGGGGTCCCGGTGTGGATTCAGATACGGCAATAAAATTCAGAAACTCGTTCTCTGTCAGCCAGCCGTTGGAAAGCACCCTTTCGCGTACCAGCGAAACCATTCCATAGCCGCCGCCGAAAGACAAGGCACCGATCATCAAAAAGTTCAGAAAGAGACGCAGATATATCATGACGTTTTCCCATCTCCTTTCCGGATTTTTCGCAGAAAGAAAACAACAAGCCCGACCGCGCCGCAGATCAGGATGTAAAACACAGAGGAAAACGAAACTGCTGTGATCGAGCAGCAGAGCATGGAAGCCATGACCAACGTGAGAAGCGTCAAGTTTAGTGTGTTTTTGTCAATACTTTTAAGCATTTTCAGCCCTGCGGTAAGGATCAGATAGATCACACATACCTGAATCCCGCGGAATGCGCAGGAAACCCAGCGCAAACTGAGAAACTGATCAAAGAACAGCGAGATACCATAAATTACAAAGAAAGATGGAATGCAGACAGCAAGTGTGGACATGGTTGCACCCGCAAATCCTGCAATTTTGTAACCAATGTAAGTCGCACTGTTGACGGCGACTGGTCCTGGCGTGGATTCGGCTACCGCAACCATGTCCAGAAACTCGCTTTTTTCAAGCCATTTTTTCTTTTCAACGAACTCATTTTCAAGCAGCGCAATCATAGCGTATCCGCCGCCAAAGGTGAACGCACCGATTTTTAAGAATGTGATAAATAAAGAGCAAATTAGTTTCATGCCTGTATATCCTTCCTTCTGCGAATAATACCTACAAGTAAAACACCCAATAAGATAGTTTACTAATATACAGATTCTAATCATACTTTAATTTTAATCCATTGTAAAACTCTACAGCCGCCGCAATATCCTTCTCATCCGGATGTCCCTTTGATACCCCACCAATCAGCTTGAACGGACCAAACGTATCAAATCCCTTGCATGAAAACCTTCCGACAATGGTGTCATGTTTGTATGCTATCACCTGCTCAATTGACTTAAAGACAGGTCTGCCGCCATATGTACAGATTAGAAATATATTTTTGTTGTCTGCGAGATTGACTGATGCAAACTTAAGCACCGACTGATGGAACTTTCCTCCGTATACTCCTGATGCAAAACCGATTAAATCATATTCCGACAGGTCTTTCTCTACCGTCTGTGTCGCATCTATCAGCTCGACATCGTTTGTCTTTGCTATCTCGTCAATTATCTTTTTTGTGTTTCCATGATGCACTGATGCATACTATTGCTGTCTTTCATCTGTAATGCTCCATTAAAGGATTTTTGTTTGCCGGTTTTATCTCCGGTTCATCGTTCTTCATATCCTTTTATCCTCTATTTTATTCCCCATTCGTATTTTATAACTTCTACGCTGTTTGTATGTATAAATATATGATACTGATTTATTGAATTTACTGCAACATAATCTTGAAGTTTATGTAATGTATTTCGGTAACAAAGGTATTCAGCAAAGACCGTTTACGCTATATCATTTTTTGAGTAATTCCAATGCCCTGTCCATTGGTACGCAGTCTGCATATCGTTCAGGCCAGAGAAATTCATTATAGTAATGGTAAGCCTGTTCCCTAGTCATGTACTCATTGTCCTGCGTAGAATTTGCATAGGCAGGAACAATCATGTGTAAGCCATGCTCAAAACCAGCCTCTACCGTGGCATTGATACAGAAATCAGTCATAATGCCACAAATCATCACGTCTTTTTCTTCCTTTGCAGTCAGATACTCAAGCAGACCACTCTCTTTTTTGAACGAACTGCATACAGACTTGATAAACCGTTTTTCATCAGGCATCGGTTTAAACTCGGAATAAACCTCAAACTCATCATCCCCGATAGAGAATCCGGTATCAGGTCCATCATCATGCTGTACATAAATAACTTCTATGCCTTGTTCTCGAGCTGCTCCAATCAGCTTTTTGATATTACCAACAAACTTTCTGAACTCATATAAGCGTTCATCCACGATACCATTCTGTGCATCTACAACCAATAAAACCATGAATAATCTCTCCTTTTTGAGCTTTTTGCTTTGATTCAAATAAACTAAATTCGTATATTATAATAGAGCGTAACTTCTGCTTCGTACACCGATTCAGTCTGAGTATCAAACAGCACCCATTCCACCAAATCGAAGCTGTCCGGATTCTCATGCAGAAATCTAGCAACTGTACGTACCGCAATCTTTGCCGCAAGCACCACCGGAAAACTATATGCTCCCGTTGATATGGAAGGAAATGCAATAGACCTGATTCCCAATATCCTTTGACGTGTATTTACCAATTCCTCATATGTCATTATAGTAGTGTGTGCCGATAATCTTCTGATATTTGTATTGATTTCTCTCATAATTGGCACTGCTACGGAAAAAACATATTTGAATTCAAAACTATATTATCAATGTATTGCTTAAGTTCAATCATAGGATAATTTCTATGTGTACATTTGGAATACTTATTTTTGCTTACTTCAAAAATGCCGTTTTCAGTAACTTAAATCCGCCTGTAAATAAACCCATGTCTCTAACCTCGCTTTCTTATCTTGAAAGCCCGCCGGGAGCTTCACCCTGCGGGCTTGTTCCCGACCTTGCGGTCAGATACATATGAATAGTTGTGTTTATCCTGCTAACACTAATGGTATATCCATTGACTCCATAACAAAATTTGTGTATAATTTTGTTATCAAACAAGGAGGTGTTTTTATGCCAGCAATCAAATCAAGTGCTGATTTAAGGAATAATTACAATGAAATTTCTACATTTTGTCATAATTATCCTGAACCAGTTTTCATTACGAAGAATGGAAAAGGCGACCTTGCTGTTATGAGCATTGAAGCCTACGAAGAACTGACCAGCCGCTTTGAACTTTACAGCCAGATTAAAGAAGGAATGGACGATATTGCCACAGGCAATACAAGACCATTTTCCGAAGCTATGGCTGATATCAGGAGCCGCCGCAGTCGATGAGCTATCAGGTTCATATCACTTCCACCGCAGAACACGATATTATGCGTGCTGCGGATTACATCGAATTTACCCTCAAAAATCCGAATGCCGCAGATAATCTGTTAGATGCTGCGACTGAGCAGATAGGCTCACTAGCCGACCTGCCACAGAAGTTTCATCTGGTAGATGATCCGGTACTGGCAAGCTGGGGCATTCGTTTTGTAATAATCAATAATTACCTTGCCTTTTATACGATTGATGAAGAAAAGCAGACTGTAATCATAGTCAGATTTCTCTATCAGAAAAGTAACTGGACTGCCATTCTTCGACAGGGATTTTCCCTCATTTAAGGAATCTGTTTTTATGCAGGTTCCTTTTTAGTGCATATTTTACGAATATACACGTGTAATCAGCTTTCAAATCATTATTAGACTTTGAAATATTCTCATCTTTACTAATTGCTACTGATAAATGAAATCGTCTATCAATAGGTTCTTCATAATTTCCCGCCCATTTTGCATAATATTGTTCATTAATCCTATTATATCTACACTCTTGAATAAATGCTATATCAGTGGAAATAGAGTCAAAATAATCATTAAAACTATCATCAATAACAAAATTGAACATATTCATATTAAGTGTCAATAATAGCATTTTTATCCCTCACAAATTTCAATTTTCCATTTCTTCAACCTTGATTTTCAGTGCAAGCTTTATAGTTCTTTTCCAATATCCTCAAGCTCTTTCATAGCATCCTGATTTTTAGAAAGCTCATCTTTGCTGTAGCATAATATGATTTCTGGAAAAGCAAATTCCATGAAAGATATTTAGCCATACAATCAAACTGCTTATCAATCAGCTCATACTGGATACTGTCTACAGGAGAACCACCTACAACAATCGTGCCAACCTTTTTTTATTTTTCAACTGCAATCCACGACAATAGCACTTATCAATGATAAGTTTCAATTGTGCTGACATTCCCCACCAATAAACTGGTGTAGCAAAAAGAATCATATCTGCAGCAGCAATTTTATCAATTGTAGGGTTCGTATCATCCTTATCTACGCATCCCTTAGAACATTGACAGGCACCACAGCCCTTGCATGGTGCAATATTAAGTTTGTCAGGTTCAATGATTTCAATTTCGTTTTTTCAGATGCTCCTTTTACAAAAGCCTCAATCGCTGTAAGAGTGTTTCCTTTTCTTGCACTTCCATTTATAATGATTACTTTCATCTCGCAAAGCCTCCATTCTGCTTATCATATAAGCAATAAGTTCTAAATAATAATTTTTCTCACATAGCCACATTATATCATAGTAAATATGCCTATGCGATAACATTTATTGCTTCCTCATCCAGCATGTATCTGACTGTCAGCCTGAACTTTAAATGGATGATTTTTAAAATCGTGAAGTCTCTCAATTTCTATCTCCACAACTTTTTCATCATTTCCTCTCATTTGGGTGGAAATTTTTAATTTTGGGTGGATGAAATAATCATTTTTTTAATGATTTTCGGTGGATTTTTCCACCCAAAAATGAAAAAAGCAGTAATGAATTTTCTTAATCATTACTGCTTCAAACAACTGTTCTCAGGGGGAATCGAACCCCCAACTAGCGCTTAGGAGATCCGTCATTCCGAGACTGGCATACCGCTGCTTAAACTTCTGATATCCTTGAAGTTTAAAAATAAGCTTCAGATTTTTGGATTTCCGTGACAGAAATGATCCGGCTGTTAGAGATAGCAACCTTGTGGGTATAGCGTCCAAGATATTCGATTGCATTGCCAAATCCATTGAATGTTTCTTTGATATAAGGGCACCAGTCTTTCTGATAGAGGGAGTCTTTAAAGGTATTCCAGCAAAAGTATGCTTCCTGCTCGGAGAGGGAAAAGGGGACTTTCAGAATCCCTGACTGGTACAAGGCATTCAGATGGTATAGGAATTTTCCCTTAAATTTATCCCGTAACACAAACACGGGGATAAAAAACTTTCCTTTTGATTTACGGATCTTCCCATCCGTTGTAATGCCGCCGCCGGATACGATGCAGTGGATACTATGTAAAGCTTTACATAGTATCCACTATGACAAGCAAGTAATTCCGATATGTACTACCCTTATAATGTACCGACAACAGAAATTTTAGTTTCTCTATCTCTAAGCCCTTCCCCTTTACAGTAACTTTTATTTCTCCGGGTTCATATCCAGCCCTTACCGCTATAAGGGCCCTTCCATGATACGTTCTGTATCTGCCATCTGTAAAATTTTCATTTGTATTGGGAACTGCCGATCCAAACCCCTGTAAAACACCACTTCCCTCTACCTGAACGGTCAACATTTGATCTGCCGATGCTTTTATTATTCCGTTCTCACCGATAAGAGAAACCTCAATAAAACATAAATCCTGCCCATTGCTTCTTATTTTCTGCTTGTCGCATGAAAGCTGTATCATTGTTTTTCCAATGGCGGAAAACAGCTCTGCCCTGTCAATTTCTTTACCGTTTTCATCATACACAATGGCAGAAAGCGTTCCCGGAACATATTCAATCCTTTTAAAGACTGCCTTACACTCCTTCACCTTTGCCGAGGCAATCCTTTTTCCATTACAATATAACTCCGCTTTTGGTGCGGATGTATAAACGGTAACATTGGTTTTGCAGCCTTCGCAGCCTTCCCATGACCAGCTTTCCACCGCGTCCGTATTCCGCCACATAGATGATGCCCGTTTGTATTTGCCGTTTATAACCGGATCAACCGCAATGACCGGTTTATCCTGCAATCCCCAGATTATCCTGTTCCATCCGTCTCCGGTCTTTGCATTCCGCAGATATCTATAACGCCACATCCTGCCAGTATTGCCAGTCCGGGATAGATGTTCTCACCGGTTTCTTTTTTAACATATCTGATTGTACCAAGCCCGGTCTCCCCAAGGTAGTCCCAGCCCGTCCACATAAAATCACCAATCAGGTTTGCACATTTTTTAACTAGCTGCCAGTTTTTATACAGGGAAAGGGGCAGAGTTTCCGACCCTACAATACACCGTTCCGGATGGTTCTGAGCTTCTTTTTCATATCGCGAAGTCGCATAATTATATCCCGGTATATCCAAAAAGGATCAATAATATCACAAACTTTATCAGCTGCCGGTTTGGAAGCCATCTTGTCAATCACGCCTCCCATCTTATTCATCAGGACATTGTAAAGCGCACTGGTCGGCATACTGTCCATAGCCATGCTACCATTTTTATTTTCCTTTCCGTTCTTTTTTTTCCCCATAAATGCCACTGCCTTTTGCTGCCATAGACGCCAGCATTAAATTAATCCCACAAGTGACAGCCCTTGTTTCATCTGCTCGTCTTACATAATCTGATATTTCCTTACAGAGTTTCTGTCCTTCCAGCGTACCAAGCTCGGAGATTTCGTTTCCGATAGAGTACATAATCACCGAAGGATGGTTATAATCTTTTCCGATCATAGCATCCACATCCTTCTTCCACCACTGTAAAAACGTATCTCCGGCATGGTCATATGGATTTTTATGAATCAGCCAGTAATCACAGAGTTCATCCATAACATAGATTCCCAACTCATCACAGGCATCCAGCATTGCCTTTGAGACAGGATTATGGGAACTTCTAATTGCATTAAATCCCGCTTCTTTCAAAATCTTAATACGCCTGTATTCTGCATCCTTAAATCCGCAGGCTCCAAGAATCCCATTGTCATGATGGATACATGCTCCCCTTAGCAAAGTCTCCTTTCCATTTACAAAAAATCCTTTCCCACTCCATGCCAAAGTCCGTATCCCAAAGCGTATCGTCTCTTCATCTATCTTTTGCTCTTTTTCTTTTAACATAACTTTACAAGTATATAAATGTGGATTTTCTTCATCCCATAAAACAGGATCTTTTATGATCAAATCCAATTTCCTGCCTGTTCCCGATGCAACAGCTTTCATTCCATCCAGAATCTCAACCTCAACATCTCCCTCTCCGACTATATCTGTTAAGACCTGCACCTGACCGTTTCCTGTTGTTGTAACCCTAACCCCTTCCGGTTTTATGTAGGATTGCCCCGCGATCAGCAGATTTACTTCTCGATACACGCCGCCTCCTGAATACCATCTACTGTTTGGTACCTTTTCGTTATCCGCAATGATCTCAATTATATTTTCGTCTGTCTGAGATAAATGCTCCGTCATGTCAACGTAAAAGCCAGAATATCCGTATGGCCATTTTGTAATAACCTGATTATTTACACTGACCTGTGCATTTTGATAAACGCCCTCGCATGACAAAATCATTGTCTTATTTCGCCACTCCTCAGGCAACACTAATTTTTTTCTATAATAATACTTTCCACCATCAAAATATGCACTTGCGCCACCAGTCAACACATCCTTGTTTCGCTCTTCCGCCAGCATCGCATCATGAGGAAGGTTGACTTCCTGCGTCTTTGCACTACCATTCTTTTGTAATAACCATCCCTTATTAAAATCAACTTTTTTCATCTCTACCTCCTTGAATCTTATTATTATATTTTACAATATAATAATCCGACATTTTCCTGATATATACAATTTCTTTTTCCGACAATAAATTGTTTGCACATTTACCAAATCCGACATATAATAATTATGTAATAATTTCTGAAATTTAGGTTGCCAATAAAACATTCGAGGAAATACTATGAATCTGAAAAGTAGTATCAACAATTTTGTAGAAAAAAATAACTTCTTTCCCGGACAGAGTTTGAATTATGACCAATATTTATTCATGCATAGCGGCTTAGCTTCTACTCTTAACAGTTTTCATCGAGGATTACAGGACTTAATTTCTATATCTGCATGGACAACTTCCATAGAAGGTATACAACATATCGCCTATCTTCCTATGAACGTGAAACAAATTCATTGTGCTAAAATTCAATTTTCAAATGGAATGCAGACTACTGCACATTCTCATAATTATGTAGAGCTTATCTTTGTTATCGAAGGTACGCTTTCTATGCAGATCAGTGGAAAATCCATTACATTTCATTCCAATGAAATATGTCTTATTAATACAGAAACAGTACACTCCGAATATCTTTATACTCAAAACACCGTTATACTATGTTTAGGAATTGATGATCTCTTTTTTGACCAGTATAGTATTTCATCACCATCTGAGGATTATACATTTTATCTCAAAAAGCTAATTAATCAAAAAAGAACTGAATATTTATATATGCTTTTTTCACCTATCAAGCAAAAAATAACGAGAACCGCTTCCACTTTTGAGTTGATTATGCAAGAATTGATGGATGAACTTCCCGGCAAGAAAAGGCTTCTAATAGGATACGTAGAACGCATTATTGATTTACTTACAAAAGAATATCAAATTCATATTGCACAAATTGACAAAAAAAAGAGTTACATGCAGCAATTGTAAAATCCATATGCGAGTACATACAAAATACATTACCTACAGTCTCTGTAAATGATATATCTGAAAAATTTAATTACAATCCCGATTATCTAAATCGTCTATTTAAAAAAGAGATGAAAATGAATTTATCAAACTATATTCAGGAAAGTAGAGTACATCGGGCTTATGATTTGCTTATTTCAACAGACTTATCAGTTGAAGCGATCAGCCATCAGGCAGGATATCATAATATTGGTTTTTTTTTATCAAAAATTCAAACAAATATATGGTGCAACACCTCATAATATACGTAAAAATTCTTTAGGTTAGAATCGATGATGGGGTAAACGAAAAAGCAGTTTTGACATTCCAGTGAACTGCCTCTTCGTTTACACCATTTTCGATTTGACCTAATTGAACAAAGTGAGCGTCCGGGTAGCCACTACCTATGGACTTTCAATCTTTGGTTCTTACCCATGATTATACAGGATTTTCTGTGCAGAAGCCACAGAAATCAACTATTTCCGGATAAATAGGTACGACAACAAAACCTCAAACTTTGAGGCTTCAAAAAAGTATGAAAGAATTAACTTTTAACATCTTTGCGGTATCCGAAGCTGTGGTTTTCCAAGATGACTGCCACAGGATTTACACACACAGACATTTATCCCATAGAGCTGTTTTAATATTTCAGGCATCTCCTTATCCCGAAGTTTTGAGAGATACTTTTGGCAGCCAAGGAGGTTCCAGCATAAAGTAAGCTTCTTGCGTTTACTGCGGGAACAAAGAAGTCCGTTATGATTGTTGAAACCTAAAATAAATGATAAACTATTCATAGCAGTTGATGTAATTGTGTAGTTTGTTAAGGTAGGGGTATCTCAACAATACTATATAAATACAAAAACTGCTATCTTTTTAAAAAAGTGGTGATTTTCACGTAACTGGGGCGAGCCGTCGCGCTAGCTGCGACTTGGTACAATTTAAATATGAAATTGAGCAACAAATCGGAATTTTCATTACCCAAAATGTGGCATAATTTGGAAAACACCAAGTGCAAAACCAAACACGATTATTCCTATTGTTACCATTATCTGTATTTTAAGAGACATATCTTTTTTAGGTGTTCTAACTTTTTCAAAGAATAATTTCATATTGCTCTCCTCTAAATACCGATATTTTAAAAGACTTTGCCAGCTCTGTCACTGTCTTGATAATGGCTGACGCCTAGTTATCCTCTATCAGACAGTTATCAATAGGCACGATTGTATGTGTTCCTTCGCTGTATGTTCCCGCAATGACTTCATCCTTCAATCTTCCAAACACTGCATGGACTTTATTTCTATAATGAAAAGGATAGTACATTCCAGCAACATCATGGATGTTTTTGCAGTACTTTCCGATATAGCTCTCCACCAGCTCTTTCTTGGCCGCCAGCTCTTCTTCATATGTGGTCTGTCCCATATGACAAGCTCCACATTTCTCTACATAAGGACATTTTTCCTGTATTATGATAATTCCTCATCTTTCCTGTGCAAAATTCTCTTTACTCATTGTGCCATGGTTTCCCTGAAATGTCAAAAATACAATTATGCCGGGAAAGTCAGTCTCATCTGGTTCCACACTACATTGCCATGAACTGACTCCGATACCCCTTCCAATACAAAGCCAAACTTTGAATAATAAGGAATAAGCCTGTCCTTGCAGGTTAAGACCAGTCCTTTTCTTCCCTGCGCCCTGGCATCCTCAATGGCTCTCCGGATCAGTTCACCTGCATAGCCTTTTCTACGATAGGAAGGAATCGTATTCACACCAAACACCATCTGCCAACTGCCTTTTTCATCATGCATGGATGCCTTTTCATACATCTCATCTGTCAGATCCTTCTGGTCTGTTGCCATGCCATCTACAAAGGCTATGAGTCTGTCACCGTCAAACATGAGCCAGAAATGTTCCTTATAATATTCCAGTCTCTGCACAAATTCATCCTCAGTTGCTGCCTCCGCTGGTGGAAAACAGGCTGCCTCTACCTCAGCGATCTGCTGCAGATCTTCTATCGTGGCTGTTCTGATCAACATATTCTTCACTCCATTCCGCTACAATATATCTGACTCTATTCTATCAGCATAGAATCCCTGTATGCAATGCCTTTTCTGTTAATCTTCTCCTTACATTATGCTTAAAAAAGAAAAGAGCAATCAGAATGATCCTAATTGCTCTTTTTAAACTCATGTTGATTTTTCTTTAGATATGCAATCTGTACAGCCGGAGTTTTTCTGCCATAGGCATCCTCCTTCTTCCTGAAATAAAAAAAAAATCCGCCCAGATTAGAACCTAATCTAATCTGAACGGAATACTCATTCAGGCTTGATATTTTCCAAGCAGAAATATTTTTAATCATTACCCTTTTGTTAGCTACACCAATTTACAGCCCTTTACACCAGTTGCATTATAGCTTTTCATTTCTGTTAGTAAATCTACAATAATTTTACTGTTAGCAATTTGCATTTTCTGTTAGCAAAAATGTTCATTTTTCGATTTGCTGTTAGCAGAAAAACAACAAAAAAACGGCAATGATTTTTCTCTCATTACCGCTTAAAATAGAGCGTTCCCTATAGGAATCGAACCTACAATAGAGTCTTAGGAGCTCGAGATACCACTGTAAATACATACAATGATTAGTCAACCTAAGTCAAGGAAATCCTTGGTTTTCCTAACTATTCTGTTACTCCCTGTCAAAATAAGAAAACCTGTTTTCATCTCTGTAAAGCACCTTTCGGTGCTCGTCCGGTGCTCGGAGCACCCGGAGGATATAACCATTCCGTTCCATCGAGTTCACTCAGTTGGCCACCATTACGATTCAGCTTCGTAACAATGATCACTTGGTTTTCTTATTAGATTAACTATATTATAACGTGCTGTAGGTCGGATGTCGATGATTTTTTGACCATATTTATTGTTTTATATGTTACTTCTCTATTAGTTCTGCAAACTTGAATTTATCTATTAACTCTCTTAACTTTCCCCTATTTTCAAGGCTTCCCGCCATTGAAAATTCTATATATGTATCCTTTTCCCTTGTTTTTGCCCTTATGGGATAATTACAAGGGAAAATTCATTATTCAGTTGTTTAATCGTTGCCTGCCACTTTATCAAGAAGTCTTGCGGAAGTCCGCTTTGCTTCCCTTGTAGCATGGGCGTAGACATTCATGGTGGTACTCACGTCTGAGTGTCCTAACAGTTCCTGCACATCCTTAGGCTGAGCCCCGTTGGATAAGAGGTTTGTCGTGTAGGTATGCCTCAGTGTGTGGAAATGGAAACCTTCAAGCTCCGGTACTTTTCTTCCTGCTGTCCGGCAGGCTGTTTCTATGGTTGCCGGAAGTTCCAGACAGCCATCCTCCCTTAAGCATACAAAGAAGATTTCGGTGTAATCCTCTGGCACATTTTCTGTCATTCCCAAATGGTAATACTCGTAATGCACCCGATTCTTTTCCATTACCTCTCTGTAAAAATTCCGCTGATAAAGTTCTCCATACTGAAAACGGTTTTTGTGTTGTTCCTTTTTTGCCTTTCTCAGAATGTCTGCGAGGGTATCGCCAAAGTCAACAACTCTGACCTTTTTCCATTTTGTCGGACCAATTTCGTGCTTATGGGTAGCCCCATTGTAACGGACACTCCTGCGTACAGTTAAATACTGTTCTTCAAGGTTGATGTCCTGCCATGTCAGACCTGCCACTTCCCCAAGTCTGAGACCTGTAAAGTATGCTATCTGAACCGGAAGAATCGCATCTCTGCTTCGTTTTCCAAGCTGTTCAATCAGTTTCCGGTACATTTCAAAGGAAAGCGGTTTAACCTTGTCTCTGTCTGCGGCTGTTTCATCCGCAAACAAATCCGTTTCTTCCTTTTTGTGCCTCATCACCACATACTGCATGGGATTGAAGGTAATAAACTGTTTCGGAAATACCGCAAACCGGAATGACTGTTGCAATACTGCTGAAAATGACCTTACATAATCAATGGAATATCCTTTTGATATAAAATCTCCCACAGTGCCTCCAAATGAGAGCAAATCCATAAACTCCTGCAGGTGTACCGAAGTCACCGTTTTCAGTTTCCTTTTGCTGATAGGGTGTTGTTTGATTCTCCCAATTGTCTGAAGATAATTGCCAACCGTTCCATTACTCAATGTGCCTGTCTTTAATTCTTCCTCAGCCCACAGGTCAAGCAACTCTCCGAGTGTGATGTTTTCAGCCTTTGCAACAAACCGCTTGGCTTCATAATCCTCCATTGCCTGCCTCAACAGCTTTTCCGTTTCGCTTTTGCTTTCCGTACCTGCGTATTCCTTCTGCACCAGATTACCGTTTGCATCTTCCACATAAAAGCGGTAGTACCATTTCTTGCCTTTCTTTCTTACAGAACCTTTTGCCATAATCGTTACTCCTTTCGATATCGACAATCGGAACTGATGAAATGCTTTCTGCGTGTAAGTATATCATAACTCCGGTTGTCTATCTATACCGGTTCGGAGTCTTTCTCTGAAAGAAGATTTGCAAGCCTTACGGCTGCCGTTTCGGGATTCTTGGAATAGAGCCTTACAATGTCGCCCATGTCGTTCAGTGCATTTACCGTATGGGTGATTTCCCTAAGGAACATAATCTCATTATATTCCTGATTGGATTCAAACCCCATTACTTTTGCGATTGTGGCATCTTCCGTATTCCCTTTAAAATTCTTACAGGCATATTGAAAGGAATCAACGAATAATTCGTATTCCTTCAACATCAGCAGCAGTAAATCTTTGGAAAAATCCGCTTCGTCTGCCTTCATATCATAAGGCAGTTTGGAGAGAATGGAAGTCATGGTATCACGAATCTGTAATTCCCTTTTATCCGTAACATCACTTGTCATTTCTTCCGTCTCGCCCTTCAGCCACTCCACTGATACATGAAGTGCTTCCGACAGACCATCCAGAACAAGCTTCTTGGTGTTGTCAATCGTTCCTGCCTCATACCGCTGTATGGTGGAAGCGGTAACTCCCATCTTTTCTGCTATATAAGGCTGGTTGACACCTAATTCCAGTCTGCGTTGTTTTGCCCTGCTACCGATTAACTTGCGTAATTCTTTATCTTTCATTCTGATACGCCTCCTTTTTCGGTATGGCTAAAGTATAACACAGTAAAAGTAGCATTGCAATATGCAAGTTAATAATTACTTTTAAAATTTCGTAACGCTTGACAAGAAGATATAAAAGTTATATAGTAGGCATAGCCACAAAATTGCATTATGCAATTCAAGAGGAGGTGTTTTAATGACAGAAGTGAAGATTGCACTGTCCATTGAGGAAGCTGCCGACTATACGGGTATCGGCAGAAATACCCTGCGGAAACTGGTAGAATGGAAAAAGCTTCCGGTATTGAAGGTAGGACGGAAAGTCCTTATCAAAACGGATATGCTTGAAAAGTTCATGACCGCCAATGAAGGCAGGGACTTAAGGGACAAAGGAAATGTCAGAGCTGTCACAAGAAATGTGACAAATTAAATAGGGACAGTCCTAAGACCATCCCTAAGGTATGTATCTGACCGAAGCCATGATATACCTACACGCAAATAGATTATACCATGTGCTTCCTCTAAGATACAACCGGAAATTTAAGAAGTGGGGAAGAAACTTTTTATACAAGCCCTCGCCGTTTGAGAGCGAAATACACCCCTCGCACAAATCTTGCGATTTGTACTCCGGGTATTTCGCCCTGCTGGGAGCTTTCGCCGACAGGCGGATATGTTCGTAGACAGGCTACCTATGTAGCCTACTCACTTTCACATTAGAAAGTTTCCCATCCTCATTTCTTGCAGCTTCGTACTTGGCAGATACGGAAAGGAGGAAGCACATGCCAAGAAATTCATTTATTCAGATGACGAAGCTCCACAATGTCCGGGGAAGAATTTATTATATTTCAAGCTCAAAGAAGCAGGAAAATCTGTATGCGGTATATGAAACCACAGACCGTAATTTTTGGACTGACCTTGCGAAATATAATCAGGCAGAATTTAAAAAAAGCGGTACGGAGGGGAAATGTATTGAGGCAAGGGAATTGATCATAGCCCTGCCGGAATCTTTTACGGAGTATCCTCCAAACAGACTGTTGCAGATATTTACAGACCATTTCAGACAGACTTACGGAACGGACTGTATCGCAGCCCTGCATCACAATAAGCGGAAAACCAACTATCACATCCATCTCATTTTTTCGGAGCGTACACTCTTGGAACAGCCCATAGAAAAGGTTGCCACCCGCAATATGTTCTATGACGAAAAGGGAAATCATGTACGCACCAAGAAAGAGATACTTGATGAAGAAGGAAATATCCGTAAAAGGTGTAAGGTGATTCACAAAGGTGAGGTATACGAAAGACAGATTTTCTCCATTAAGGATAAACACTTCAAGGCTGAAAATTTCCTTGATACCGTCAAGCAGGATTATACCAATCTTATCAATCAGTATGTGCGGATAAAAGCCAGCGGTTAGAAGTTTTTGAGCGTGGCGGTATGTATCTTGCCACCAAAAAGATTGGTAAGAACAATCCGAAAGCCACCGAGATTGAGGCAGACAACAGTAAACGCACCTTGTGGAATCAGACTGTTGACAGAGCGATTGTAACGGGTGTTTCCAAGTCAGAAATCATGCAGATAAAAAAGGAACGGATAACGGACAAGATTGTGGAATCCGTATGGCTTTACAAAAACAGACCGAATCTGTTATCTTCCATTATCGGTACTGCCATTGCAGTATTGGAACTGTTAATCTCCAAAGTCTTCCTAAAAACTCTGGAGATTGCGGAAAAAGTGATTTCCAAAGAGCTTGAGACAAAACCGGAGAACACAGATATCAAAGAGCAGAAAGCCGTACTAGAAGAAAGCAGAAAGCAGGTAGATACACCAAAGCCTATCATACCACCAAGACCACAGCCGTCACCGGAAGCAGTTTCTTACAAGCACTTATGCGAGATTTATCAAAAGCTGCAGGAACAGAATAAAGCAATTTTTGTACTTGAGAAACAGAGAAGTGACCTTGAAATTGAACTGTCCGACAGCAAAGGTATCTTCAAGGCAAAAAGGCGTTCCGAACTTTCAACAGAGATAGCCGGATTGGAGGAACGTATTTCCCGAATGAAAGCCCGATTATCCCATATCGTAAAGGAATACGGGTATCAGAATGCGGAAGCCTTCTACAAAGCATTTCATAAGTCAGAGACAGCTTATGGGGATTATCAGGACAGCCTTAAGAATTGGGAACAGCGGTACGGCGAAAAGCCGAAGTCTCTACACGCTAGGCTTAAATCTAAGAAACAGGACGTAAAGGAGCGAGAGTTAGCAAGACCATATTCTCCACCAAACCGTGGAAGGAGTAGATAACAAACGAAAGGAGGCAATTGCCTCCCTTCGTTTGTTATCTCTCACCGTCTAAAAGACTGGAATTTCACCCTCTCGCATAAAGATACAAATTATTTTTCTATTTCCTTATCATATATCTTTTTTGAGTATACCACAGTTACAATTGTTGCTAATAATAAATAAATCAACATAAAGATTATGCCAGTCATCCCACTTGTAAATACGGTTGTAATGATAGTCAATAACCCCGTAATAATAATACATATTGCACCAAAGCGGTTACTCTTTCTCCATGTATTATCATTGTGCATACTCCAAACGGTTCGAACTCCCACTACTGCATTTCGTTTTGCCTTTGTCATAAAATTTCCTAATACAATAAATATAATACCACACAAAATACATGAAACTTTTGCAATGTCAATAACCGCATGTTCACCACCTGCATTTGCCTGTATCCAAGAAGAATAAAAGAATAAAATAATGCATAATCCCGAACATGATTGCTTGCGAAATTCCTACAACACATAATACCTTTGCAGAAGATTTTGCTTCCATCTGTTCCTTTTCTGTATTTGCATTTTTTGATTTTTTCTCAAACACATAGATTAGCAAGTGCCAAAACAGTGTAATAAACAAAATAATTACCGGAAAAATAAAGCTTTCTGTTTTACTTCCCCATCTGTCAGTGTTTCCCTCCAAGTCATGATGCATAGGTATAATATCAGGCATAAACTGTAGTACAACACTTGTAACTACAACTGGTATCATTGCTACTATCCACATTATTTTTTCATACTTTTTTTCCTCCAAACTGGTTAACCCATATAATTAATTCATCGAAAACCGTAGTGTTGATTTCATAATAAACAAAGTTTTTCTCTTTATATTCAGATATCAAATCTGCGTTTTTTAATAATTTTAAATGATAAGAAAGAGCAGCCGGTGTAATCTGTAATTTTTCAGCAATCTCTCCGGCATTTAATCGTTCATTTCTCAACATAATAAGAATGTCTCTTCTCTGGCTATCTGCCAACACTTTAAAAATGTTAGTTTCTCTCATATCTTTTACCTATTTAAAAATCTCTTTAAATAGATTATAGCATACGTTTTGTCTTTGTACAAGGACTATTTAAAAATATTTTTAAATAGAGGGGACACACTGAAAAATCAATGTGTCCTCTCTATTTACCTTAAGGCAAAATTCAAACATCTAGAAACTTAAGATTCCTGCCTCTTATTATGGAATAACCGTACGTTCTATATATTTTTCTAGAATTTTTAGTACTAGACCTCTATCATGATATTATATTAGCAAAATCACCACGTATCTAAACGATCCTCTGCATCAACCCATACTTGCATTTCTCCATCCAAGTATAATCTTGCATATTCTAATGGATTATCAATAGCCAAAGCATTCAACGAACACTGGGAACCGGGAGTAGTTCTCAATCCTTCCTCTGCCTTATTGCAATCAATTCTAAGCACTACATTTTCAAACGTGGTTACATCTATGCTATTACATTGCGGATTATATCTTGCATAAATCAATCTCATATCTTATCTGTCCTTTCCTTAATTTTCTAAAAGTTTTGAAAGCATTTCAATCCGTTCTTCCTGCCATTTTCATTTCATGTTATAATTTGTTACTGGATTTTCTTTCCCTTAATTTTGCCCTTGTGAGCATTCGTAACATGAGGGAAAAGGATATAACACAAGGGAAAGCGTAAGGGCAAACTCACTCGCTACAAATTTAGCATTTTCAAGGGGTTGCGGACTTCACGAGGATAAGATATAACAGTTAATAAATGTTATGAATTAAGTCAAATCAAAACTGGAATTTACAGTTCTTCCATCATTCCCATCTTCAACGCCATAACAAGAGTTCCGGCTGCCATCACAAAGACACCAATTTCAATCACATAGATGGGAAGAAGCGCCGGACCTGCCACGGCAAAGAAGTCCACGATAAAATGAATCCCATATGCAAGAACCGCTGTAAAAGCCGCTGTCCTGCATTTGCCTGCCTTTACCGCCCGATAGATCAGCAGTGACAACCCGATATGCAGAATGATGGCACTGATTCTTTCGATTCCGCTTACAAAAAAGAGTGGTGCCGGTGTTGTCCATAGGGCCGACAGCTGTGACACGATCTGGTTTGCAGACTCAGCAGGAAGTGCCGCCAGCGTATTCTGCATGGCTCCGCTGTTGATCATCAGCATGGACACAAGATTGCTGATTCCGGAGAGTCCTCCGATCAGAATGGCCTCCACACCGCCATGCCCGATTCCATACATCAGTGCATTTGGAAAATCCAGCCATTTCTTCATCCAGAACTTCATGGCAATCAGTCTTCCGGTCTCTTCAAAAACCGCTGCAGCCAAAGCCGCGTACACATAGTAAAGCCATGGCCTGCTCTGTGCGTTCAGTCCGCAGAACTGAATGACAAGAACATGCAGCTGCTGCTCCAACAGCATGGCAAACAGCAGATAGGTTCCTGTTCCGATAAAGAGCGAGGAAATCCTTGCCTTAAGCTTCACCCTTCCTGCAATGAACAAAGTAATCGGTACCCCCATCGAGAGGACAACGGAGCAGATAACTCCCGCTATCGCCAGACCTGATATTGTGTTCAATTCCATCTTTATACCTCCCTGATTCTCAAAAAATTCCTTTATTGTATTTGAACTGTCCATACAATATAAAGCCTAATCCAACAATAACTGCTGGAAGAATGATATAATCTATAATTATTTCACTCCAAAACGAAATAATAAAACCTAATACAAGAGATATTCCTATAATCAGCGTTCCTGTGCCGACTGTTTTTCCATACTTTGGTATATCTTCTTCCTTTACTTTTCGCCTGTTATAAGAGTGAATTGTGCTGATATTGCCTTTGATATTTACAATTCCCACAACAGATATGAGCACTCCCAAAATCAACATTATAATATTTTCCATAATGACCTCCTAAAAATAGAATAGTTCCTCAAATTTTTTGTCCAATGCAATACAAAGAATTAGAGCCAATTTTGCAGTTGGATTAAACTGTCCTGTTTCAATAGAACTAATGGTATTTCTTGATACCCCTACCATTTCTGCAAGCTGAGCTTGAGAAAGATTTGCTTCTGTGCGAACTTCCTTTAAGTGATTTTTCAGTTGTAATTGTTCTTTCATATTCTCACCTCTAAAAGATGGCTAACAAATCCAACAAATGCCAAAATGGAAAGCACAAAAAACAGAACAGTCAAGACCAAATCGCTCTTTCTCTTCATTTTGATAAAGCGAACTAACCATTGTGTTGCAATAATGCTGAAGTATATAACCCACGGACTGTAAATCATAGTATGAGCAAGCACAGAAGATAACAGCGAAAGCAAACAACACACTAAAGCACCAACTCCGCTTGCGTGACTTCCGGCTTGATATACCACTTCCATTTCAGCCAAGTCCTTATTGCGATGTTCTTTTCTGCTTGCATTTAAGATTTCGTCCTTTTTCATAAAAACACCTCCATGCCAAGTTTTCTTTGCATATTTTAATTATACACATACCAAGTTTTCTTGTCAATAGAGTTCATAAAAAAGTTACAACCGATATAATAGGTAACTTTTCTACCACTTCGATTATACTCGCAACTTAATGACTTCTTGAATACTTGCCGAAAAAGAAAAACTGCCATCGGTTTGACAGCAGTTCTTCTTCGGTTGGTATCCGTTAGAATACACAATATCATTCAATACAATCTCATCATATCCGTTGCTTTCAGTTCTTCCGTTACACCTTGCTTTGTTCCATTAGCCACATTGATAAGTCCTTGTAAACAATCTTTACTCATATACATATCCTCAATCGCCATAGTTGCTGCTACCTGTTGAATTTTTCTATTGTTTTCTGTATTTTCTACTTTCATCTTTTTATCCTTTCCTTACCAAAACCCTACCTTACTGTCTACCAATCTTAAATGGGATATCTTTCGATGAATATTCCTTAATATCGTCATCTACTACGACGTATTCCTTTATAGAGGGATGTTCTTTCAAATAATCCCTGACAGCATAATCCCTATATCGATTATCACACACTTTCCCTACAATGCGAATGCCATAACGGTCCAGTTGTGCCTCTAATTCTTTTATTTGTGGCGTATTTTTCTCATTGTGAGATGAGATAAAGCCATTCTTCCAAGAGGAAATCAAAATAATACGAGCTTCTCTATATTTTTCACAAAAACGGCGAATACAATCACTGCTGAGAGTAAATTGTGAACTGCATTTTTTCTTATCCAACCGTTCCATTTCAATTTCAACTACTTTTTCATCCGAATCTCTGATATCCGTCTTTTCTGTCAATGACACTTCCTCCTTTTCCCTGAACGAAAAAAATCGCCCAGACTAGAATTTTTTAATCTAATCTGAGCGATACTTCGTCAGGCCTGTTTTCTTTAAACAAGAAAACCATTTTTACATTCATTGACAACCTAAATCTTATCCTACACTTTAGTTATCTCCATTGGGTGCTTGGATAGATTTAGTTCTCGGTGCCCGTTTTGTCTTTTCGGTGCTCCAATTACTCATTTTTATAATTTTTCGGTGCTCGCAAGCACCATAAAATAAAAAAATGCAACAATGAATTTTTACGATCATTGTTGCAAAAAATCGATGTTCCCGGCGGGGAATTGAACCCACAACTAGCGCTTAGGAGTTCAAGTCACTACAGAAAATCTATGTTTTTCTTGGTCAACATAAGTCAAGCAACAACTTGATTTTACTGACTTTCCTGTAAATCCATGTCAAAATAAGAAAACTGAAAATCATCCAAGTTAAGCACCTCTCGCTGACAAATGAGTGACACTGTCACCCTGAGGGTTCAACCATTCCGTTCCTGCGAATTCATATTTATGGCTACCATTCTCACTGAATATGCGGTAATGATAACACTGTTTTCTTATTAGATTATCTATATTTATAACGTGTGTGAGGTCGGATGTCGATTGTTTTTTGACCATTATTTACTCCGCATTACACGTACTCTCTTCTATGTTATAAAATCAAGCATCTTCTGCATATACACCATCTCCATAATATAGAAAAGAGGAGTCCCCGCAGGTTCTCCCCCCGGTCGCAGGCCTCACAGGTTTCTGCAACGCGATCACTGTATTTGCAGTTTATTCCGCAATGGGAATGGGTTTTCGGTCTCCATCCCGACCACTGGAACAGGTTTAAGGTCTCTGTTCCGACTTTATATACATCTTTTATATTTTAATTATGCAAGATAACTTTAGAATCTGCAACAAGTTGTTGCTAAATTAACTGCTTATTTATGAACTCAATTCCGTTACCAGTGAAGAATATCTTTTTGTCCGGTTCTTTATATCCCCCTCACTGACACCATAATAACCATATAAATCTCTGGCTATTTTCTTAAACCTTTTTATGACCGACTTATTTCCAGAGTAAGATATTCCAAATATATTCCAGGTATAATCTACCTCTATTTCCATTAAATCCTCACCAATTTTTATTTCATATAAATGAAAATCCATGGGAATTACATTATCAGGCATTTGGTCAATCAATTTATTTCTAATTTCCATTTCATTCAAAAAATTTTTAACAGATTCTTCATTATGAAAATCTGGTTTTGGAATATCCTTCCTTTGGCCCAAAAGTTCTGGTTTATGCTGCATAATCAAACTAGCTTTTAGATTTTTCTGTCGTTCTATCCAATTTGTTGCGGCAGGATTGATTTCCACTAAATCATAATGATCCTTTGCGTATTGCACCACTTCCGCAAGGGTATGCTGGTTGGCCGCTATTCTCTTTTCTACCCTTTTTCGTCTGGATTGATAGATAGCATTTCGGATTCTAATCTTTAGAGATTGCTTTTGAGCTTCTCCAAATATAAAAACACTTGTGGGACCATCTTCACCATTTATTATGGAAACTTGATTGATACTTTTATTTTTCATAAGTGCCCTCTACTCACAAATCCCGATTATATCGGTGATTCACAATCTTTTAGCCAAAATCGCAGTTCCATAACCGTCACAGCAATTTTATATTTTACTTCGATTTCAACTTTTTCTGGTGGATTGGCTAAAAAGCCTGTCAATATCCTGTTCCTCAACATCAGCCATTTTTGCTATCGTTAGCTTGGATATGCCATGATAGGAAACAAGCACTTCCAAAAAACCGCTTAATTGCCTATCCTTATCTTCAATCGCTCCAAAATACAGAAATCCTGCTTTACTAAGTATCTTAAGACGCAATGCAGGATCATCTGGCAAACATTCCACATTGCCCATTACTACTCCATCTATTGTTTCTTCAGTTATTTCTAAATATTTTGAAAGAGTATTTTTATTAAAACGATACTCCTCATTTAAAGAAGTCAACATTTCTGAAATATTTTTTGTTTTTATCATATTTGTGCCCTAACACATTGTTTCTTTACTCTATCAACAATTTATCCAGCAACATCTGCCTATTGTTTATAAACATTTCTGTCACTTGATAACTCTCTGTTTCTTCATATTCACATAAATGTATGCTTCCATTATCAAAACAATAGATATCTGCATCTGGTATGCCTAACAGAATAGGCGAATGTGTAACTATAAAAAATTGTGCTCCCTCTTTTGCACATCTATATATTTGTATTAACAATGTAAGCTGTCTCTGAGGTGATAATGCAGCTTCCGGTTCATCAAAAAGATACAGACCATTTGGCTGCAAATTGTTCTGCGCTAACGCGAGAAAACTCTCTCCATGTGACCTTTCATGATATTTAGCAGAAGGATGCGCAAAATCTGCATATTCTTCTTCCTGCGTTGCAACATTATAAAAACTTTCGGCTCTAAGAAAATATCCCCATTTTTCCTTCCGATAGCCTTTTGAAATTCTTATCGCATCACATAATTCTGAATGTGTATCATGCGTGGAAAAAACATAATTCTTTGTTCCACCCTCAGGATTAAAACCATGTGCTACGGCAATTGCCTCCAATAAAGTGGATTTACCACTGCCATTTTCTCCAACAAAAAAAGTAACCGGTTTGTTGAAATCAAGTTTTTTAACACCCCCAAAAAGCCTCAATTCTCTTTAAATAACTATCGTTATCAATTCTATCCCAATCGAATGTTACTCCTTGTATAAATTGATTATTCATTTCATTACCTTTGCTTTATTTTTTTATCTGAATTGTACCGTCTGTTTTCCCAGTTAGGATCAGCCTTTTTTGCGGCATCATAAAATGCCTGTCTGTAAATTCTCTCATATTTTTCAAGGGTGTACCCGGCAGCCAATCTGTCCTTTTTCTGCATTTTGCGGTACAAATTGTTATATACCTCGGAACGTTTTGTTGTATCTCCATTGTGGACACTGGGACTGAACAGAACTGCTGTTCAACTGAGACAACTGAAAACTGCCTATTGCATTTACTCCTGATGTCCCGAATGTTTTTGAAATAAAAAGCATTATCTGTAATCTTTGACATAAAACATCCTCCCATCTCTATTCCAAAAAATTATAACTTTTCCAATGTTAATAATCTGCTCAGTTTCTCTATTTCCTTTATCGGATAAAATAACCTGTTCTCCTAGTCCCATATCATCAAACGACCATATTACGCATACAAAGACCATCTCTTTACAAGATGACCACTGCGTAAATGAAAGTGCCTCATCTGTGTGTCCATTCTTTATCAATGTCTGGATTGTGGAAAGCTGATTTTTATAATCGTGCATTTTTTCTTCGCTGACGCTCATAGATTTCTTCCCGGTCCTGATAATCTGCAATACGATTTTTCTGATTTTGTTCCGTAAGTACCGCAATTTTTATTCTCTCTTCTTTTTCAATGGTATTCTGCATGAACTCCATAAGGATAAGGTTAATCGCAACCAGTCCCACTGAAAGAAATAAAAATACATTCTGCATGTCAATACATCCCGGCATACTCATATCAGTTTCTATGCCAGCACATCAAATGTCGAAACTCCATTTTCTGTCACTCCTGTAGAAGTTGAAGTACCTAGCAGTTCCACCAGTTTTCCTGTTAGGTCTGCCACATCTTTTCCATCAATTTTCAGATTATATTGCCGTTCTTCCTGCTCCTGTTTTTCGGCACGCTGTTTTTCCAGTCTTTCCTCTGTCTCTTTCTTTTCTGCTTTCCTTTTCTCGAGTCTTTCTTCAAGTTCTTTCCTTGCTTTTTCTGTTCCCGGATCAACCTCATCTGTTACCAGTACTTCTTCTGTTATGCTATCATATCCATTTATTGTATCCGTTACACTCAGTACCTTACAGCCACGAGCACTTTGAGCAGCTTTCAATTTTTCGATACTTTCCGGTATTAAAGATAGATTATACTCCAACCATTGTTTTGTCTTTTCATCTCCCATAGCCTCTGACAAAAGAGAACTGTTTATATTTACGGAATAATCCCTGCTTCGCAAGCAATCGTATTTTTGTGTTAAATAGTTCTTATATTCATGGGCATTCTTATATGTCCTGCCCGTTTTGTTTCCAGCATTTTGTGTATTGCCATAACTATTCGTATATGACGCATAAGTTTCTATTCCTGTAACTGCCATATTAACATATCTCCTTTCATTATTCGGAGTCCTTCCAACTATGCCACCTGTTGGATTTTTCTCACCTACATCTATACTTTAAAATCTAATCCACAAAGAGTATCATCCATCTGATTTAAAATACTTGTATCAAATGCATCTCCCGGCTTCCATCCAGGATTATTTTTCTTTACCAGTGTCTCCATTCTTGAAGCATAATCTCCAGCCATTCTGCTCAATGTCCACGAAGCGGAATTTCGCTGTTCAGAAGGAATCGTATTCAAATACTGTTTGATTACATCATGTCTCTTGCTTTCTTCTGGTATATATGCACCATTGCTACTGATAAAATCCTGCTTTACAACCTTTTCTAAATCCGACTTCACCTTATCCGATACAGACACTATCTTTTTCCAATCCTTACCATTGATACAACGGTCTGCCTGTTCCTTTGATAAAAAAGGTACACCATCTTTATTATAGTAATAATTGTTATTTCTATATTGACACCCAGAATCTACGGTCGTAATCCCAGTCTGCTTGTGTGAAGAATTTTTCTGAAAGAAGAATTTGTTTATTAGCAAACTTTGCGAAAATAAATTTTTATTGTTAATATTTACATTCATATTTCACTCTCTCCTATAATACAAAATTGTAGCCACATTACATTTTTAATATGTATAATATACTTTTTATTGTTTCAGTGGATGTTGAAACTGTTCCTTTTGTAACAATCCATATTTTCCACTTGCCTGACGGATCAAAACCATTAAAATCATTAATTGTTATTGTTCCACTCTTACTTACTGTTGTATAATTAACATTTCCATTGCCATCTTCTACATATAAATAAAACGAATCACTTCCTGAACAATCTGAGGATTTGATCCACTTACAGACCCTGATGAAACAGTTGAAATATTTGATGCTGTCCCATATACAGAATTTAATTTTGTTGTTGTCTTAGTCCAATAATTTGTAGCCCTCACTGATACAGTAGAATTTATAGTTATTGTTTCTTCTGCCGGTGCAACTTCTGCTGCCGATACAGGAGTTACAAGAAGAGCTGTGCATAATACGATTCCACTCAAAAAAAAATAAAGATATAATTTTCTTCATCGTAAATACCTCCATAATAATATTTCAAAATAATATTATTAACATTTGTGTTTGTCATAATCATATCGAATGGCTTGAGTATTTAATTTCCATCAATGTAAACTTATCTTCTTCCAAAGCATTAATCTTTAGCCTTTAAATTTTAACACTCATCAATAACTGCGATAACTGATTTTGATTATGATGAATCATTGTATATTTTTCCTTAAATGATGTGATTGCACCATACATTTTCTCAGTTAAATTTTCTGGGATTTCGTCCTTTCCCTTTGTTTTCTGTTCCCCAATGTAATCTGACGCTAATGCAGACCTTGATGTAATTTTTGAAATTTTATTCATTTCTTCACCGATAATTCCACGGGCATGCTGATTTGTTGTCTCCATTGTCACAAAATCATCCACCGTTTTCTTATATGCTACATCTAAATTGCTTAATTCTTCATCCCGTGTAAGCTTACGAGGTCCATTTTCATCAGCTACATATATTTCTCTGGTTCCATTTTCATAGCCCTTCACAATTTCATCATATAATTCTGCGTATGCTTTAACATAATTATTTGCCTTGTCAATAATATTTGAGGCACTTTTTCCTGTATCAACATTTTGATTCTGCTGTGCTGCCTTCTTTTGAATTTCATAACTATAATCAATATCACTGATTTTTTACTCGCTAACAGTTCCTTTCTTTGAACCACATCATCATATTTTTCCTGTCCACTCTGCTGTATACGATTACGATAATACTCCAATCCCTCATTAGAAATCGAAAGCTTCACTGATTGCCCCACTGTATGTTTTTCGTTTGTCTGACTATTTCCTTTCTGTACTTTATCAGTATTTTTTTCCATTATTGAATTCGTATTATTCATGTAATTAGATATTTTCATATTGTCACCTCAATTTCCATATTTATACAATGTCATTGACGGATAACGTCTGGTGAATGGCAAAGAATTTGATCCTACTGCATAATCATAATAATAATTAAAATTTTCTATATCTATTAACTTACCTGTTGACGGATCAATAATAACTGTCACGGCTTTAAAGTCCTGCCACAAATTATTCTCTTTATATGCCCCAGTGCATCTGCAATGAACACTGTAGAAGTTACTGTTATTTTAATTGCATACTTCATGCCTTCATATCAAAATTATCTTGCAATATTATGTTTTCACCTACACTACCAGTCTTTTCTTCACTATTTAGTGCTTTTCTCGCCTCACTAAATGCCTCATAATATGTCATTTTTAATGCTGAATGAACCTGTGACTCTGCTTTTGTTTCTTTTTCCTGCCAGCCTACTCCCCTGTATAGGTCAAAACTTCTTCGCCCTCTTCATTGTATACATGAATTGCCGAGCCTGTCCCTGTTTCCTGATATTTTGCCTCATAAGGTATTCCAAACAGCATACAGAGCCATTTTTTGTCTGCTTCCTCAACTTCTTTCATTGCTGACATATTACCTGAATTCATTGATTGACTAAACTTTCCAATTAAAGCAGCTCTATTCGGGGCTACTTTGCTTACTTCCGTCTTTCTCAAATTCATAAATGCATTTCCCATATATACATTGTCCTGTGCATCTTTTTTTGCCAGATCAACAATCTTCTCTTTTAAAGAATCCGTTAATTTCCATTTGTTTTTTTTAGAAGATTTAGAAACATTTTTATTCGATGTGTTCCACACTTTTGCTGTGCTATAATTATTTGATATTTCCATTTAATTGAATCACCTCTGTTCTGTCATTTATGTAATCATACAATTCCTTATATGACAGATAACCTGATAAGTTGTTCGAATCATATTGTAACTGCATAAATTCTTTAATCATGCTCATATAGTCTTTCTTTTCATTTATGCTGTCAGAATCATAAGTGATGTTGCCATTCACACCACCAGCCGCATTCATGAAATCTCCAAAAGCATTTCCAAATAACTTGCATTTCTTGGATCAACATCATTTATCTGTACATTTGTATCTGTGTAATTTCCTTCTTTGTCCCAATATCTTACCCTGTATTCTGGGTTTGCCGAATCATATGCATCTGATTTATATACAGATGCACTACTGCCATCCGGAAATCCTACTGCTGTTAATGCATTTCCACTATCTTCTGTTCCCGACATATGTAATGTAATATTAGAAGATGTACTGCTTACATTTGATAACAAACCGGAATTCATACCGTTCGCTTTCGCAGTGTTTCTTTTTGTTCCTGTATAATAATTTGAATAATTATAACCGTTAATTCCTGCTATACTCATTTTCGTTTCCTCCATTTTTATAGGTGTCCTTTTTTATCCATTACAATTTTCTGCTATTTTATCTTCCCTTTGCAGCAACATTCGGATCATTGTTCGCCTCAAAGGAATATTGTCAAGTGTGTATGTAAGAGTTTCCAGTTAATAAACCTATACTTATATTTTTACTTTTAGTTTTTCTAATTTTTCCAGAAAAGCAACATAAAACTCTCTTTCTTTCATACAAGCTCGCTGAACTTCGATACTTTTCGGAACATATTCCCGTGGGTGATCTAAATCGTAAAGAGCCTGACTCGTTGCCTGAATTGCAGGCTCTGTTGTATCTCCCAAAATGTCGATGTTATCCACATCTCCCTCTCCGTTAAGCTGTTTATTCAGCCTTTGTACCATCATCTGCGATATATGGCTCAACATTCCATTTTTCTTTATTCCCATGCCGTTTGCATTAACTTCCTTAGCAGCTTCCATCCATGCATCTTTTACATCCTGCGGAGCATTCGGACCAATCATATCAAATGCTTTTTCGTTAAAATCCGTATCTTCCATATATGGATTTATACTCTCATTTTCCTGTTCAGCACGTTCTGTACTAAATTGAGGAATATCATTCTGTCTGCGTCTGTTTTCATATGGCACACCATTCATAGAATAGTTGGAACTAATCTGCATATATCAATACTCCTTTTTATTTGAATTGCATTATTATCATTAGGCTTTCGCTTCAAAAACTGGTCTTTTCTCCAGATAATCCGGTAGTTCTTTTAATTCAGAATTCATACCATTCTTTACGGCATTATATTCCTTCCAGTAAATGGAATAGAATTCATCTTTTTTTGTAAGTTCTGCCGGAGTCATTTCGTATCCCCAGCCGGCACCGGTATTTAACAATACATTCACGCCCTGACTCTGAATTTGAACACCATAACCACCTGATGTTAAAATAGTGAATTTTAATGTTCCGCCTCCTGCCAGTGCAATCTGCTTGTCCGCAAGATTCTGATTTTTTCCCTCTGCCTGTTCCAAAAAATCCAGTAAGGTTAATTCTCCGATCCCTTTACATTTTGGATTGGTATTTTGATTTGCTGGTTTACTGTGTTTACATCTGTTACTGTCTTCATAGCTAGTCTCCAAACCCTTTTTCAACATTAAACGCCAAACATATGCTGCAATTTGTCCAGCATATTATTTACTCTTCCTTCAACAGCTTCTGGCTGATTCCTTAATTCATACCTGCTTCCATAGTAATCATTTAAACGGTCTTTCATCTCATTACAAAATAATTTTTGATCTGTTTTACCATTTAAAAACTGATTGCAGATACCACTTATCTCTTTCTTCTCATTTGTATAAAAAAGCTGTCTCATCTGAGATTATTTCTGACTTGTACTTATAAGATTCTGTTTTGCTTCCAATTCCAACAACCATGTAATCTGGTGTCATTTTCTCCATGATAGAATTACGTGCCGATTCATTAAAATGAACATATTCGTCAATCATGTCTGAAAAACCTGCTTGTAATTGCTCTGGAACATACATTTCATTTACTTTCCTTAGTCCCACTTCACTTGCACTTAACAAAAATACGGATTCATAGGAAGTTCCTCTATATCCCTCTTGAGCATTTAAAGAGTCCATATCTGCTGTCATTGTATTAATTTTCTCTTTTAAATCTTTCATTTCATCTTCTGTCAAATATTCAGAAGCATTTTCGTCCAGCCATTTTCCAAAAACCTCTGACTGATTTTCCGAACAGCCTTCAAACGCATTTTGTTCTCCAGAAATGGAAGTTGCTTTCAAATCTAATTTGAATAAATTTTCACATTTATACTCTGCTGGTATCTCTCTTATTTCTCCATTAATAGATGAAAAATGCATTGTATGAAAATCCGATACCTTATTACGAGCAGTCTCAACTAACTTTCTTGCTGAATCACTGATTTTCACATCATCCTCCGAAATATTCTGAGGAACAGTTGTTTTCTTCTCAACCTTATTTTTTTATCATCTCTGGATTATTAATATACCTATTTCCTTGAACTTTCATTGTGTCCTCCATAATTTTAATTATTCAAATATATTTTCATAAGTGTATGTATTGGTATATTGCATTTTATCGAAATCTCTGATTTTCTCTAAAAAATATTTATTTTGAGACTTGATCTTTTATCTGAATTGTACCGTCTGCTATGACAAACTGTATGTTTAACTCAGACATAATAGTTTCACCTCGTAGCTCATAAATAAATCTATCTATACCTTTATATCTACTGACTTCTTGCCACTCTCAACAGACTCTCTTGTAATACCATCCAATGCACCAGCCGGTATTGGTTTACCCGCTTTCCATGTAGGATCAGCGGCTTTTGCTGCTTCTGCAAATGCCTGTCTGTATTGATGTTCATATTGTTCCATTGTCCAGCCTGCTGATAAGCGGTCATCCTTATCCATTTTTCTGTATAAATTGTTATATACACTCTCCCTTTTGGTAGTATCACCATTTAGAGTACCATTTTCATTTAAGAATTCTTTCTTTGCCAGTTCAAACATTTCTTCCCGGCTGCTCTCTGGAATAGAAATGATATGTTTATAACTGTTTCTGTTCTCATCCGTTACAGCAAGTCCTGTTAATCCGGTATTCGGATCAATCCAGTCTCCGTTTTTGTCATACTGGCTCATCAGGTTCTTAATTGCCTGAACATTTGTAAACATTGCACCGTTTCCATTCTTCATCATCTCACTCAGTGCTGCTTTATACTTTTTACTGTTTGTGTCAATCCCTGCTGCTTTTAATTGTTTTTGTACAGAACTGCTATTCATTTTGGACAACTGAATATTGTTGATTAAATTTGTTTTTGATGTTCCAAATGTTGTTTGAAATAAAAAACCGTAGTCCGTAATTCTTGACATAAGCGAAACCTCCCATCATTAAATTTTTTATATGTATCATCCACTTTATTTTTTTATATCGACACACCCCTTCTGATATTTTACCTTTTCTGCACCAAGTACGATTTTTTTGCACGAAGGAAGTCCGGTAATCTTCCCATTGTCATCTACGTTTATATCGTCAAATGAATACTGTCCATTTGTTGCTTTCTGAATGAACTGTTCCACTTCATAGTAAGCATTTACTAATCTATATTGTGTGTTAGAAATATCTGCTGTCTGAATATATTTTTCCCCACATATCATCAGCAAAATTTTCCGATATCATATTTTTATCTGTTCTTTGTTTTCTTCTGTAATGTCCCCGTTAATCAAAATAGTTCCAGATACATCTATTTCAATTTTCCATGATGTATCTGGCAGTTCAATTCCTTTTTCATTTGCTATTCTTTCTATTTCTGCATAAAAAATCGTTTTTTATATAATTGATTTCTTTCCTTCATTTCCTCTGTTACTTGAGAACTCTCACAGCCATCTTGTGTTGAGCAATAATAGATATGCTTATAGAGATTTTTCCCATTATTACCTACATTTAAAGCATTCTGCATCAACACCTTTGTTTCTTCATCCACGCCATCTACCGTTATCTCGTAACTGTATGGATCGACAGTAAA
>VOFB01001225.1_pt1:0-110000 | contig 114488 bp, 130 predicted proteins | sample 5384141 | NCBI WGS metagenome assembly VOFB01 (sample SAMN12384721, study PRJNA508395) | human gut metagenome | isolation source: healthy gut A | host: Homo sapiens | reverse complement strand
TTTCAGGGTAGACTTCTCGGCCTATGACGGGACTTTTTTTCTCTACCCCCGAAGCCTATTCCCAGCCTTTAGGGTAGACTTCTCGGTCTATGACGGGACTTTTTTCTATCCCCGAAGCCTATATCTAGCCTTTTAGGATAGACTTCTCAGTCTATGATGGGACTTTTTTCTACCCCCGAAGCCTATATCTAGCCTTTAGGGTAGACTTCTCGGCCTATGACGGGACTTTTTCTTCTACCCCGAAGCCTATTCCCAGCCTTTAGGATAGACTTCTCTGCCTATGACGGGACTTTTTCTCTACCCCCGGAGCCTATATCTAGTCTTTAGGATAGACTTCTCGGCCTATGACGGGACTTTTTTCTACCCCGAAGCCTATTCCCAGCCTTTAGGATAGACTTCTCGGCCTATGACGGGACTTTTTCTCTGCCCCTAAAGCCTATATCTAGCCTTTTAGGGTAGACTTCTCGGCCTATGACGGGACTTTTTTTTTCTATCCCCGAAGCATATTCTCAGCCTTTAGGGTAGACTTCTCTGCCTATGACGGGACTTTTTCTCTACCCCCGAAGCCTATTCTCAGCCTTTAGGATACATGTTTTCCGGTGATGGAGTAGATGACCCATTCAGAAATATTGGTTGCATGGTCGCCAATGCGTTCAAAATATTTAGCAATAAGCAATAAGTCCGCCGCTTCCTCACCGGAGCCATCAGACTCACGCAGCATCTGGATGACTTCTTCCTTTACTTTGAGGAAAAGATCATCTACAATATCATCTTTTGCAATGACTTCTTCTGCCTGTTTGAGATTTTTACATACGAAAGCGTCAATACTTCCAACAAGCATAACGGTGACTTCTTTTGCCATTTCTTCGAGCAGATTAAGATGGGTGACATAATTTTCACCATATATCCAGACGGTCATTTCTGAAATATCTGCCGCATGATCGCCAATACGTTCCATATCTGTGATCATTTTGAGGGCAGACGAAATAAGGCGGAAATCCTTGGCAACAGGTTGCTGCTGTAATAACAATTTCATACACAAACTTTCAATACGTCGTTCCTGATGATCAATATCTTCATCGCCTTCAATGACAGTTTTAGCAAGTTCAACATCGTTATTCACTAATGCACTAATTGCCTTTTCGATCGCCTGCTCGATCATGCTGCCCATCTCGATCAATTCATTATTAAGTTTTTCCAACTGATTATCAAATCGATTTCGCATACCTTCGCTTCCCCCTATCCAAATCTTCCTGTGATATAATCTTCCGTGCGTTTGTCCTGTGGTACAGAAAACAATTTATCCGTTGCTCCATACTCAACCATTTCTCCCAACAGGAAAAATGCTGTTCGGTCCGAGATACGAGTTGCCTGCTGCATATTATGTGTGACCATAATGATCGTATAGTCTTTTTTGAGCTCGATCGCCAAATCCTCAATACGGGATGTTGAAATCGGATCAAGAGCCGATGTCGGCTCATCCATTAAGATAACCTCCGGTTCTACAGCAAGTGCGCGTGCAATACATAAACGCTGCTGCTGTCCACCCGACAAACCAAGTGCTGACTTTTTGAGACGATCTTTCAATTCATCCCAAATTGCCGCCTGTCTGAGAGACTTTTCGACAATAACATCTAATTTCTGTTTAGAATGAATGCCATGCGTGCGTGGTCCATACGCGATGTTGTCATATATACTCATCGGAAATGGATTTGGATTCTGAAAAACCATTCCCACACGTTTGCGCAGATGATTGATGTCAATGTCTCCGTAAATATCCTGCTCGCCAAGCTTTACTTCGCCGGTGATCCGACAGCCTTCTACAAGATCATTCATACGGTTGAGCGATTTTAAGAATGTGGATTTACCACAACCGGATGGTCCGATAAACGCTGTGATCTGCTTTTCCGGAATATCAATATTGATATCTTTTAATGCGTGAAATTTATCATAATACAAGTCCAGTCCTGCAACGTGAAACTTGGTATCTGATGCTATCTGGGATGTCGATGCATCCACCACATTTGTATAGGTTGTATCCATAATAACCATACCTTTCTTACTTTATTTCTGAATGCCTTTGGCTGCTAACCTGCTTCTTACTTTATTTCTGAATACCTTTAGCTGTTAATCTGCTTGCAAGCAGGTTCGAGATCAAGTTGATCACGATAACCAATATCAGCAATATTACAGCGGTCGCAAATGCCTGATCCGTGTGAAATCCTTCGCCCGACAGCATATACATATGCACCGATAAGGTTCTCGTAGAAGATAACAGGTTTTGGGGCAGTTTTGCGGTTGTTCCTGCTGTATAGATCAGCGCTGCCGTTTCTCCGACGATTCGTCCGGTTGCAAGAATTACACCGGAAAGAATGCCCGGTACCGCAGATGGTAATACGATCCGAAATACGGTACGAAGCTTGCCGGCTCCCAGTCCAAAGCTTCCCTCTCGGAAACTGGCCGGCACTGCGATCAACGCTTCCTCTGTCGTTCTCAGAATTGTCGGCAGAACCATGATCGCCACGGTAAGTGCACCGGAGATCAAAGATAACCGCAAATGCAAAAATGTGACGAAAAACAATGCACCAAACAATCCATACACAATAGATGGAATACCGGATAATGTTTCTGCCGTCACCCGAACGACACCGACAACTTTGTTGCCTTTTTTTGGCATATTCAACCATATAGATTGCTGCAAAGATGCCAAGCGGTCCGGCGATCAATAAGGCTAACACTGTCATAAGCAGTGTATTGATCAACGCCGGAAGCATTGATACATTGTCAGAATTATATTCCAGTTTGAATAAGTCCGGTGTCAAAAATGGGACACCTTTGATCAAAATATAGCCGATCAGGAAGACAAGTACCCCATTGTCAACAGTGCTGCCAGCCAAGTGAGTAAAAAGACAATGAGTGAACCCGGATGCTTAAAGTAAGTGCGGCGTTTTTGCGCCAGACTTTGTACATTAATTGCCTGTTCCATAGGTTATTTTGCCTCCCCTTCTCTTCAATATGGAAAAAAGTGTATTGATGATCAGGATAAATACAAAGAGTACAACACCCGTTGCGATCAATGCTTCACGATGCAGATCCTGCGCATATCCCATTTCCATAACGATATTGGCGGTCAAAGTTCGGATTCCCTGAAACATGTTGTCGGGTATCCATGCCTGATTGCCGGCAATCATAATGACAGCCATTGTCTCGCCAAAGGCACGCCCGATTCCTAGTACAATACCTGCCATGATACCGGATTTTGCGGCTGGTACCACTGTTCGAAATACGCTTCTTTCATGTGTAGCACCAAGTGCCAATGCGCCTTGATAATATTTATCCGGTACGGAACGGATCGCTGATTCCGATATACTGATGATCGTTGGCAGGATCATGATTCCGAGCAGCAAAGCCGCGGAAAACAAGCTGAGTCCGTTACCTCCATAGTAAGGACGAAACGTGTCACGCACCCACGGTACGATGATCATCAATCCGAAGAAACCGTATACAACAGACGGAATACCTGCTAACAGCTCCACGCCCGGTTTCATAATGCGGTATAACGGTTTAGGGCAAAACCTTGCCAAAAATACTGCTGCCAAAATTCCAATTGGCACTCCGACAATGATCGCTCCTGCTGTAACATAGATACTTCCGATGATCATTGGAAAGATTCCAAACAGGCCATTTCCTGCCTGCCAGGTGCGCCCCAGCAAAAATTTGCCGAAGCCAATCTTTGCCATAGCGGGAACACCATTTGCAAACAGGAAGATACAGATCAATGCAACTGCCAGTATCGAGACACAGGCACAGAGCATAAAGACAAACTCCATCCCTTTTTCTTTTACTTTTTGTAGTGTCATATCAATCCTCATTCCTTTCCCAGCCCACAAGTCTGTGGTCGGCTGCCTGCACACATTGTCTATGTGCAGGTATACCTGTCAGGATTCCTTATTTCACATCTGCCCAGTCTGTTGTTGTACCTGTGTAAATGTTCTTAACGGCATCGGAGGAAATATCCTCTAAGGAATTTTTGTTATTTACGATTACTGCGACACCATCTAATGCGATTGCGGTTGGAGTAAGACCTGCCTGTGTCTCACTGTCCTTCAAGTCACGGGATGCCATACCAATATCACAAGTTCCCTCTGCTGCAGAAGTCATACCTGTTGTAGAATCACTCTGCTGAACTTCCACCTGTGCACCTGTGTTTACTTTCTGATATGCCTCTGCTAATTTTTCCATAACCGGTGTTACCGAAGAAGAACCGGCAACGACGATCTTACCTTTCGCACCATTACTTTTGAATGCTGCATTTTCGGAAACTGCGATGTAACCATTGTCTTCTACTACTTTCTGTCCATCAGCACTCATGATGTAATTGATGAAATCCTGTGCTGCTTCGCTGACATCTTTTTTGGTAGCAATGTTGAAAGGACGGGAAATCTTGTATGTACCGCTTTTTACGTTCTCTGCTGTTGCTTCCACGCCATCAACTTTCAATGCCTTTACCTTATCGTTTAATGCACCAAGTGATGTATAACCGATCGCATATTCATCTCCGGCTACTGTTGTCATCATAACCTCTGTACTCTGTGATACGGAAGCACTTGCTGTGGTCTTATCTACTTTCTTGCCACCCTCTTCCTGTTCAATACCGAACAGCTCAATGAAAGCGCCTCTGGTACCGGAACCATCTTCTCTGGTTACAACAGAAATCGGTTTGGATCCACCTGCTGCTTTGTCACCCTTTTTGCTGCCACAGCCTGTCACCAAGCTTGCTACACATAATACACTCAATCCTACTGCTAATAATTTCTTTGCTCTCATTTTAATAATCTCCTTTTCTCTTCCCTCCACACGGTCACTCTTAACCGTGTTTTCCATCTGCTTCTTTCAGATGTGCGGCTAAATTTTGTTTACGGTTAATAGGATACTGTGCCAATGTAAAGTCTGAAATCTGCCACGCCTAAAATTTATGTAAAATGTATGTAATCCGAACTTCGCGCCTCTAGAAGTTCTATCTAAGCAGAAACTTCCATATATGAAGAGAGAATATTCTATATGCGTAATTTTTTAATAGGAGATTAACTATAACTATTTCAAACTTCGCACATCCGAAGCTGCCATCTAGTCACATATTGCTTATTATGTCAGTAAGACAATAACTAATTTGCAGCCAATAACGTAAATTATTCTGCCATCAAGAAACTAAGACAATTGCCGTAGAGCGCAGTGTTTGTACGTAATTTCTTATTTTGTTAGGTCTCTGATGAATACATGCCTGAAGGAGTGTCTGAGATGTCCCGGTTTAGCAAGGTATCATCCATTTTTGGACGGGACGCTTTCGCTACGATGCGCTACGTCACGTTACTTAATGTCTCTGAAATACGAGACATAAGTAACGACGAGCGCAAAGTCCCTTTCAAAAATGATGAATACCTTGCTTCCGGGACTTCGAGTTTCCGTAAGGCATGTAAATCATACATCAGAGACAACAAAATCTAGAAATCACTGTGAAAAGAGCAAAACCAGCGTTTTGCTCTACAAGAATTGCTAAAGCAATTCTTGGCGATGTCACGCTACATAACAGCAATTTCCTATCATCTGAAAACTAATTGCGGCAAGGCAATTGCTATAGTTTCTTCATGGCAGAACCCACAATATGGTGGCTGCAAAATATAATGAAACTATCGACATAATAAGCAATATGTGACAACATGATAATTTTTGATGTGCGAAGTTTGAGTAACGATATTGTAGTAGGAAAGGATGTTAGATGATTATGAAATTAGATGAAGAATATTTCCGACAAGAACAGCAAAAATCCGATCCTTTATCGGGACCGGATTATTTACACTTTCTGTTATTCTGATCGCAAGTCTGGCAATCGTGTACAGCCAGAAAAAACTTCCTGCAGATAAATCTGTCATGTCAAACAGTTTGATACATAACAAGGAACTGCCGATTTATTGCGTTGATACCAAAAAAGCGGTTGTCGCATTGTCATTTGACGCTGCGTGGGGAGCGTATCGCTCATTGAACACTGTCTTTGTGCCGCCCCACTTCTTCCACATGCTGACTAAAAAGCATCGTCATTTCTATATTAATTGTTCACTTTATGATGCACTTCCGTCGTACTTGCCGTCAGCGGCAGGAATGTATAACCATGCTTTTTACCATATTTGATGATCTTATCTAATGCTCCAAGCATCTTATCATTCTTATAAAAATCATGCATTAACACAACATTTCCCCGACCTTTTATCAGGCCTGTAGTCACGTTGCGATACACATCATTTGCATTTTTAGCCGTGTCCGAGTCGCAGGAAGCAACATTCCAATCAAAATAATGATAACCCCAGCTGGCAATATCCTTGGTGATTCTCGTCATAATTCCCGGATTATATCGGCTGACCGTATTAGAACTTCCTCCCGGAAAACGGCTTAACGTACACCAAACACCGTATTTCTTAAAGAAAAGATTGCGAAGCTTATCCAAATTTTGCTTGTACACTTTCTTGGACTTGTAAACGATGTTATATTTATGCTGATAACCATGCATAGCAAGGGTATGTCCCTCGTCGATCACGCGTTTCGTCAGATCAAAATCTTTTTTCGCCGGTTTCAACTCAAAAAAGGTTGCCTTGACATTATTTTCCTTTAGAATGTCTAAAACCTTCGGTGTCGTATAACGATTTGGTCCGTCATCAAAGGTCAGATACACAATATTTTTAATCTTTTTGTTGACTGTCAGATCACAACGATATGTGTGCTCTGCGCCCTTTCCATAGATCGTTGTCGTGCCAACCTTTTTACCGGTAACAACACCATCTGCATCAACGGTGGCGATCGTTTCATCTGCACTTGTCCAGCTGACACCGCCTTCTTTATTACTAAAAAGGATCGGTAACTTCTCACCTTTCATCATCGTAAATGTCGGATACACCATGCCGCGCTTTTTGATCTTTAATGCACTGCTGCTCTTTTGCCATCCTTAGTCACAGTAATCGTCGTTTTTCCTGCTTTGCAAGCGTGGACAATCCCCTCCGGTGACACAGAGGCTACTGAGGTATCTGCGATCACATATTCCGCTTTTTTCTTTTTCCTCCAGCTCATACTGCTCTCCCAAAACAGCGTATATGTCTTCTGCTTGTCTGCGTCTGCGTTGTTTTTCACAGCTTTTTCCTTTTGAACGGCAGAATTGTTCGCCTTTTTGTCGCTCTTACAAGCTGTCATGCTGACGCAAAGCGAACTCGCAATCACCGCCATCAACCCCATTTTACCCATTTTTTCATCATTCTCAAACCTCCTATGTACTGATATCTCTTGGCTCTTTGATGTGTTCTATAACACACGCAGCCATTATGCTTTTCATTCGCATCTGTTCTAGCATACACCATATTTCGAATAAAATCCATGAAATTAATGTAATTATTTACATATATCTATGTATTTGCTGCAGCCGCCTGTCATATAGTAATACTAATCATCAACAAGCTCCTAAAGAGCTTTCAGAAATGAGGATCCTTATGAGAAAGAACCGTTGGGCGTTTTACATAAGACTGAGCCGCGAGGACGGTGACCGCGCAGAAAGTTTAAGTGTCGTGCACCAAAAATTGAAGCTTTCCGAGTATGCTAAGACGCACCCGAACTGACACCGTATAGCTGGTATATTGACGACGGTTACACTGGGACCAACTACGACCGCCCGGCTTTTCTGCGTCTGCTGCAAGACATTGAAACCGGTCATATATGCGGTGTTTTGGTGAAAGATCTGTCGCGATTGGGAAGAAATAATGTTAAAACAAGTCATTATGTCCATGAATATTTTCCGGGGCACAAAGTGCGCTTTATTGCTATCGATGATGCTGTAGATAAAGATTTTTTGATATTGATACGAGTAAAGATATGATGATCGATCTCAAAAATATGTTTAATGGATTTTATCCACGGGACATCAGTGCAAAGGTACGCTCGACATTTCGCGCTAAGCAGTGTGCCGGACAATTTATTGGTGCGTTTGCCGCGTATGGCTACCGCAAGTCCCCATCCAATCATAACAAATTGCTGATCGATGAGCCGGCCGCTGCAATCGTCCGCCGAATCTTCTGCGAATACCTGTCCGGCATAGGTGCATCACAAATTGCGAAACGATTAAATGAGGAGCAGATTCCCTGTCCCTCTCTTTACAAACAAATGCACGAAATGGCCTATCACAATGCCAACGTACGCCCCGGAAATGGCTGGACATACAGCAGCGTGCGCAACATTCTCCGCAACCCGGTCTACACCGGAAATATGGTACAAAACCGTTCTTTTCGTCAAGTCTGCAGTAAAAAGGCACTCCCCCTGCCTCCGGAACAATGGATCACGGTAGAGGCAACGCACCCGGCAATCGTGTCTTCGGAACTGTTCGACCGGGTGAACACTCTGCTGTCACCTGCGCCAAGACAACCCCAGAAACGATATGTACATCTTTTTGCCGGGTTGCTTCACTGTGCAGACTGTGGTGGGAGCATGGTCCGTATATGCCGCAACGGTACCGTTCGTTTTCGATGCGGTACCTATAACCGGCTTGGTCTGCGGGGATGTACTTCACATTCGGTATGTGAAACTGCTCTTACTAATGCTGTACGAAACGACCTTGAAGCACATGGCATTCCTCTGCCCGCTGAAAGCTCGCTAAACCGTGCCCTCGTGTGTTCTGTGATCCGTCAGATCACAATTCATGAAGATGGTTCCGCAGATATCTCTTATTTAAATTAAATTTCTTATTCATTACTCAAACTTCGCACAGCAATAATTACCATGTTGTCACATATTGCTTATTATGTAAGTAAAATAATAGCTATTTTGCAGCCAATAATGTAAATTATTCTGTCGTCAAGAAACTAAGACAATTGCCGCAGAACGCAGAGTTTTTACGTGATTTCTTATTTTGTTAAGTCTCTGATGAATACATGCCTGAAGGAGTGTCTGAGATGTCCCGGTTTAGCAAGGTATCATCAATTTTTGGACGGGACGCTTTCGCTACGATGCGCTACGTCACGTTACTTAATGTCTCTGAAATACGAGACATAAGTAACGACGAGCGCAAAGTCCCTTTCAAAATGATGATTACCTTGCTTCCGGGACTTCGAGTTTCCGTAAGGCATGTAAATCATACATCAGAGACAACAAAATCTAGAAATCACCGTGAAAACTAATTGCGGCAAGGCAATTGCTATAGTTTCTTCATGGCAGAACCCACAATATGGTGGCTGCAAAATATAATTAAACTATCGACATAATAAGCAATATGTGACCAGGTGGCAGCTTCGGATGTGCGAAGTTTGAATTCATTACTATTACCACAAGCCAAGCACATGCTGCATCAACAGACTCATTCCTGCAATGCCGACCCAGCAGCAAAATCCCAATGCAAGCGGCTTACCACCCGTTTTGATTAATTTGATGATATTGGTATTTAATCCGATTGCTGCCATAGCAAGCACGATAAAAAATTTACTAAGTTCTTTTAACGGAGTAAATACATCTGCCGAAACGCCTGCATTTACAGCGATTGTTGTAATCAAAGATGCCCCGATAAAGTACAATATAAAGATTGGAAATACTTTCTTGAAATGAACCTTTTTCCCTTCGGCTCCACTCTTCTTCGTACGAACCAGCGCCAAAACAAGTGTGATCGGGATGATCGCTAGCGTTCTCGTCAGCTTAACCGTTACTGCTTTGTCCAAAGTCGCACTGCCTAAATGCCACATAGAATCCCATGTGGATGCTGTTGCCGTTACGGATGAAGTATCGTTGACTGCCGTTCCTGCAAAAATACCAAACGCCTCACCGTTTGTGGTGCAAAAATGCAGCAGCGAACCAAGCACCGGAAATGTTAATGCAGCAATGACATTAAAGAAAAAGATAACGGAAATCGCCTGCGCAACCTCCTCATCATCTGCATCAATAACCGGAGCAGTTGCTGCAATTGCAGAACCACCACAAATAGAAGATCCAACTCCGATGAGCGTTGAGATCTTCCCTGGAATGCGTAATACTTTGCACAAAACAAATGCGATAACCAGCGATGTTGTGATCGTCATAACAATGATCGGCAAAGACTGTTTACCCGTCTGCAGCACAACAGACAGATTGAGTCCAAAGCCAAGCAGGATCACTGCCCACTGCAATATTTTTTTAGAAACAAACGTAATACCTGACTGCAGATTAGTCTTATCTTTCACAAATAATGTTATGAGCATTCCTGCCAAAATTGCAAAGACCGCTCCTCCCACAATCGGAAATTGCTTGCCAAGCAGCTGACAAGGTACTGCAATCATAAGACAAAATAAGATTCCTTTTCCATTCTTTTTTACAAATTCCATAATATTCATCCTTTCTATCGTTATTTTAATCCACTCAAACCTCGCACATTAAAAATTATCATGTGTATCGTCATTTTGCTTCACAGAAGCATTCATCATTTTTTTGAAATACGGTGCAATTGTGGGCACACCGTCAATTCCGGTATTACCATACCATCTCTGGCAGCCAGCACCGTGCGTACTGCCTCAGCGACATCTTCCGGCAGGAGTGATGCCTGTAGATCTTCTGCTGCTGTAAAGTCCGCATTTCGGTACAGCTTTGTCTGGGTCATATCCGGGTGGATCACAGTTACCTTGACTCCATATTTTCTTGCCTCGTCAAATAAACTTCTGGAAAAAGCCGTAAGTCCGGCTTTTGTAGCACCGTAAGCGCAACCGTGCGGACTGTTTTTAATGCGGTGACTGAGGAGATCTGCAATAAATATCCTTTTGATTTCTTCAGATCACGGAGTAACAAATTACTAAGAAGCAGCGGCAGTTCCAGATTTGTTCGCACCATTTGCTTAATCTTTGCAGCATTTAACTCCTCATGCAGTCCATAATAACCAATCCCAGCATTATTGATCAAGATATAAATTTCATATTGCTTACGGATCTGCTTGATATGCCGTTCTAACTCCTCGGTATCCAACAGGTCACAAACGACCGGATGAAAAGATACCTCTGCTGTAAACTCTCTGCCAAACCCAAAACTTCATATCCTAACGAAACAAGCATTTCTGCAATCGCCTTCCCAATGCCGGAAGAAGCTCCGGTTACAATTGCAGCTTTTTTTGATTACCATTCATTACTTTTGTCCCTTTCTATGTCAGGTATTTTCTTTCTCCTGTCAATACTTTTTGATTATAACAACATCTTCAATCAATGCACATAGCATTCAACTCCCACTTGTCCCATATTTAGGACATGGTAATTTCGTATACTTTTTGCCTCATTGGTCAGCGGATCTCTGACTATAGTCATATAATAAATATCCACCGCACATCTTTGGATAGTATTCCAAATGCAGATCTGTCCGATTAGCCAGTATTTTTTCAATTTGTCCTTCCTGTTCCTGTTTTAGGTGCTGCGCTCTCCATCGCGGATCTCTGATCTGTTTTAACCGTTGCTTTGTTTCTGTGTCATCACAAGCCCAATCCGGTCTTTTCTTACTGTTTTCCGTCAAATACAGATCGTGCAGTAAATATTCGGTCAGAAGTTCCTCTTCAAACTTCGCACAAACTGTGTCTTTCCACACTGATCTTTTAGGATCACTTTCGCTAATATTTTCCGGTTCAGCTGTCATATTCCGTTGTAGACCGTCCGACACAAATGCTCGTAACGCATCATATCGAAACAGTCTCGTATGCTTATATCCCATCCACTCCTTCTGTCGGTAATACCGGGATAATTGCAAATAAAACGAAAACGTGTCTTCGCGGCCTGCAAGAAGATACTCCAACGTATGCATGAATTGTCCGCTATTATAGTATACCTCGACCATTTCTTCTACATCTTTGAGCAAAGAACGTTCTTCATAAGAAAGCCATTTTGTTGCAAGCACCTCATAAGGTGGCTCGCTGGTCGAAATAATCCCGTAATCCTCTTTCTTTTCTTCCATATAGGAACCCTTAAAGCACCTTCAAAAACCAAGCTGCAACTGATCCGGACGCATTGCATATACATCATTAAAGCTCTGCTGAAACTGTGCAAATGTCTCAAACGGCAACCCTGCAATAAGATCCAGATGTTGATGAATATTATGCATCTTTTAACTCTCGCCACACACTCTGCCACTTTGCCTACGTCCATGACACGACGTATCTCTGTGATCGTATCCGGATAAGTAGATTGAATACCGATCTCTAACTGGATCAAGCCTTTACGCATCTGTGCAAACAACGCAAAATCTTCCTCCCGAAGCAAGTCTGCTGCCACCTCAAAATGAAAATTCGTGATCCCATTATCATGTTCTAATAAATATTTCCATATCTCATAAGCATGTTCATGGTTGCAATTAAATGTCCTGTCCACAAATTTGACCTGATCCACCTTATGGTCTAAGAAAAACTGCAACTCCGGAAATACCAAAGACAAACTGCGAAGCCGTACTCTTTGTCGATAGAAGACAGACAGTAACTACAGCGAAATGGGCATCCCCTGCTTGTCTCATAGTACAGGATCTTATGTGCAAACCGATCCAAATTGTGATAAACAAAAGGGATCTTATCCATCGGAAGGTACTCTCGAATACCGTTGTCACAGATTTCCCCGTATTCTCTCGATAACAAATGCCAACGATATTCTCTAATCGTTCTCCATCTAACAAATGCTTTTGCAATAGCTGTGCAAAGGTTTCCTCTCCTTCACCAACGATCACTAATTCTACATAAGATAATTCCCGAAGCAATTGTTTTGCATCATAAGAAGCTTCCGGACCACCAAACCAGATCTGTACCTGCGGAGCTATTTTATGCAATTCTTCCGCTAATGCCTTGACATAAGTAATATTCCAAATATAGCAGGAAAAAGCGACTACATCTGCTTTGTGTTCATAAATATCCCGAAGGATCTCTTCCTGCTGCTGATTGATCGTATATTCTGCCAGCTCTACTTCTACCGGTATGTTCTCCGTATAGGCTTTCAAGTCATATACTGCCAGATTCGAATGAATATATTTGGCATTGACCGCCACCAATAACACTTTCATTCATTGGCTCCTTTCTTTGTATCTATCATGTGGATCCATTCGGACATTGTTTCTCGGACTTTCTGTCCTAAATCGCGGACAGCCATTTGTGGATCGAGTGCTCCTTCTTGTTCTGTAACTGCATAAACCCGATCAAATAATCCACTTTCTGTGCACTGCTCGATCCCATCACCAAAACAGCCTGCATAAGCAATGACCGGAACAGCATATTTCTTCGCCAGTCTGGCAACCCCAGCCGGAGTTTTCCCCATTAAAGTCTGAGCATCCATTCTGCCCTCGCCCGTGATCACCAGATCTGCAGTACGCACCGCTTCTTCCAGATGAATTTCCTGCAGCACAAGATCAATCCCATGCACCAGCTCTGCGTGCAAAAAATATGCAAAAGCATAGCCAAGTCCTCCGGCTGCTCCCGCCCCCGCCAACCAGCGATCATAGTCTTTTGCAAAGAGATCTGCAAACCTTGTGATTGCCTGTTCCATCCTCTGTACCATTTGCAGGTCAGCACCTTTTTGTGGCGCAAAGACAGTACTGCAGCCCTCATCTCCTACGAGAGGATTATTAACATCGCAGATCACCTTGATATCTACATCTTTTAGTTTTTCAGAATACCTGTTGTGTCCATTGCGGCAATGTTTTCTATCCCCTCTGCACCATATGATACTTCTTGGTGATTTATATCTGTAAAGCTCGCTCCAAGTGCTTGTAACATTCCAATACCAACATCGTTTGTTGCACTTCCGCCAATTCCTACGATCAGTTTTTTGCATCCCTTACGCACTGCATCCAATATCATTTCTCCGACCCCATACGTTGTCGTTTTAAGTGGATTTCTCTGTGATACCGGTACTAACGTAAGTCCTGCCGCCTGTGCCATTTCTAGGATAGCCGTTTTTTCTTCTCCTGTCCCGAAAATGGTATACTTTGCTTGTACTTTTTTTCGCCGAGTGGTCCGGTTACCGTAATGCATTGAGGTAAAACCGCCGCCCTTCAAACGATAATGCCTCTGTTGTACCTTCTCCACCATCTGCCACCGGATAAACTGTCACCCGACTTGAGTCTGTTCTTTTATTGCTGTCGCGATCGCATCTCCAGCCTCATAAGAAGTCATACTTGCTTTGAAGGAATCTGTTGCGATAATAATATTATAATTTGTCTGATTCATCGAATCCTCCATATTTTAGCCAAATATCAACTATCATGACTTTATGTGTAATAAAGATATGATGCATACTCTTCAGTATAGAAGATGCCCTGTGTTCTGTAAAGAGGTTCTCTTAGCTCCCCGCTCCCTGGGGGAATGAAGATACCCGCAAAATTCTCTCGATCCTCAAAAAGAAAAAGGTTCATGTCACCTTTTTTATGACGGGAGGCTGGATCGAACAATACCCCGATGATGTCAAGGCAATCGCTGCCGCCGGTCATGAACTTGGCAACCACAGTGAAAATCACAAGCAAATGTCAACTCTTTCCTCAGAAGAATGTAAGAAGGAACTTATGACTCCGCATGAAAAAGTCAAGAAACTCACTGGTATTGACATGAAAGTATTTCGTCCCCCATATGGGGATTACAATGATACTCTCATCACAACCGTCCGAGAATGTGGCTACTCACCCATCCAGTGGGATGTAGACAGTTTGGATTGGAAGGATTACGGCGTAGATTCTATTATTCATACCGTTTTAGATCATAAGCATCTCGGAAACGGTTCCATCATTCTCTGTCATAACGGTGCTAAATATACTGCCGAGGCTTTGGAACAGTTGATCGATGGCCTACAGTCCAAAGGCTTTACTTTGGTTAAAATGTCGGATCTGATCTACAAAGATCACTATGATATCAATCCCGAAGGCCGCCAGCAGCACATCAAATAGCCAAAAAAAATGTGATAATTATATGGGTGGATTGCTATGTATGGCAGTCCACCTTTTTTAATAATCTTCGGGAAACTAATCTGAATTTCAAGTAATGTAACAATTATTTATAGAAATTGTAACACAAATGCACTTGTTTACATTTCAAAAAATGATATAAGTTATCTGTAACTTTAGTATTACAGAAGTTCAACTCCCAAAGTTTGTAAACCTTCAAACTGCATATTTGAAAATCACGTTCTGATTCCCATTTACATTCCGTAATCTGATATTTGAAAATGTTGCCTTATATGAGCCTGTCGGGCTGCATGCATATATTCCATAAGTAATTTTTCTGCACCTTCCCACATATGGAAAATACGCATTTGTCTGAAATTTATGCCATCCTCATTGCATTCAATACAGTAGTCACTGTCCCTTCGTGAAAAACGATACCACATACTTTTAATATCAGAGGATATGTCTGTTGTTGCCCAGTCAGAATATCCATGATTGGTTACAACGCTTCCCAATCGCTGTATTTTTTCATTCTCATATTCTATAGATGCCTTAAACCAATTATCACTATTCAAATACATAGCCACACCACACTGGTCAAAACGACAGGTACTCTCGAATTCTGTTTTAACAATAAAAGAAAAGTACTTGTCCGTTGTTTCAACTTGAAATACTGGAGCATTATCATTTTGAAAACCATAATAAGTGCGTGCCCATAAATCGGTACCCCTTTCTGTAAGAATTACAACTTTATCCTCACTAATTTGTACCTGCTTTGGTTGACGTATCCATTTAGGATTGTTTTTCAAAAATTCCATCTTTTTTCTCACTTTCTTTTTTATTTTAATAAGCAGCTATATTTAGTGCCTGCTTTTTACTGTATTATAATTAGTAATTTTCTTTTGTCTTCTGCAAAGAATGACTCCTATAAGTAGCAACACTGGAAAAATAATTCCTGCCAAAATTCCCATCTTTAGGTTATCCCCAAAAGCTCCTGATACCATTCCAACCAATGTAGGACCTCCTGAACAACCTATATCTCCACCTAATGCCAGCAATGCAAACATGGCTGTTCCCCCTTTGGGCAAAGCTGCTGATGCCTTGCTGAAAGTTCCAGGCCACATGATTCCCACTGAAAGCCCACAGACAGCGCAGGCAATCAGATTTAATAGCGGAATCGAGAATAATGAAATCCCTAAATAGGATAAAATACATAAAAAACTACTATAAATCATAAAGTGTTCCAAATTGATGCGGTCACCATACTTACCATAAAACAATCTTGATATTCCCATTAGAACCGCAAATGCCATCGGCCCTGCTAAGTCGCCGGCTGCCTTTGAAATTCCAAGACCTTTTTCTGCAAAAGCAGAGGCCCATTGACTTACTGCTTGCTCACTTGCTCCTGCACATATCATCATAATCAACAAAATCCAAAAAATTTTCATCCGAAACAATTTCTTTAATCCAAGTCCGGTATCTCCATCCTCAAGCAATGGTGCAATGGGAACCTTTGAAAAAACAAAAGCATTTCCAATTGGAATAACCGCCCAAATAATGGCTAATATTTTCCAGTTATCTATACCGACTACATAAAAGAACACTGTTGATATGAGTACAACTCCGGCATGTCCCCAGCAATAAAAAGAATGTAACAGGCTCATTGCTTTTTCCTTATTGTCGGATGGGCAAGCCTCAACAACTGGACTGACTAGGACTTCCAAAAGTCCACCACCTACCGCATAGATCATTACAGCAATCAATATTCCAATAAAGGAAACTGGTAAAATCTCTGGTAAAACTGTAAGAAGGAATAATCCTGCCGCTGCCAGAACATGAGCTATAATCATTGATATCCGATATCCTATTTTATCAACAAATCTGACAGAAAGAAAATCAACCAGTAGTTGTATCCCAAAATTAAAACTCACTAACAATGTAATTTGGTAAATTGGAATATCATAGCATTTCTGAAAAAACAAAAAAAGCAGTGGTGCAAAATTATTAACGATAGCTTGTACAATATAACCTACAAAGCAGGCCGTAATTGTCTTATTATATTGGCTTTTCATTTTGTTCTCCTCTAATAAATGTGATTATATCGCAAACTTTATATCTAGTCATTGTATAAAGTCATATATTTATGGTACAATATAACAAATTTTATTATTTATGGAGAAATATACCATGGAGACTTTTAAGATAATTACAGATGAAACACTACGGGAAACCATCCAGCATGGCAACAATCGTTATCCATTTGCATACTATCCCGATAATATTTGGAAATTTGACTTTCATCGCATTGACTGGCATTGGCATCATGAATTAGAATTTCTTTATATTGCTGAAGGTACTGCGCTCTGCCTTATAGGGACAAGTAAAATAGAACTTCATAAAGGTTGCGGCATATTTATCAATAGCGGTATCCTGCATCGTTTTGAAGCACAAAGCAGTACATTTGCACCTAATATTGTTTTTTCGCCAACCCTATTAGCACCCGAAAACAGCCTCATTTACGAAAAATATATTCTTCCTGTGATAAGCTCGTCTGTTCCATATCAAGTTTTCAGTCCATCCAACACATTTGGAAAACAGGTGCTACAACTTTTGTCGCAAATTTGTACTATTCAGGAAACCAAGCCGGATAATGAATTATGTACTATACAGCTTTTATTTCAGCTTTGGAACATATTGCAAAAAAATATGGACTGGACTTCTGATTCTAACAGTATTCATCGATTAAATCACAAACAAGCAAGATTGCAAACTATGATACAGTATATTCATGATCACTACATGGAAGAGATTACATTGGAGATGATTGCGACATCGGCATCTATTAGCAAAAGTGGAGCTTTACACATTTTTCAAACTGGCATCCACTGTTCTCCGGTAGCATATCTAATTCAATACAGACTAGCACAGGCTGCTGAACAACTTTATATCACTCAAAAATCGGTTTCTTCCATTGCAGAAGAAACCGGATTTACAAGTTCCGGCTATTTCTGCCGGAAGTTTAGACAATATTATCATATGAGTCCAAATGAATACAGAAAGAGGAAAACAGAGGAAATTTCTTAATTTCTACTTTCTGTAATCATACAATATTTGGAGATGATGTTGTTTTTCGTTATATTATCTGTATCAATTATGCTGACAATATACGTTGTACCACGAAGTTCTCCGCCAACCAACAGCACACGATATCCGGCTACTGCCAGCTTTCTGGCATGACTTACTGCATTGGTAACAAAGGTTGCACTGGTCTCCAGCGGATACTCCAACATATATCCGGTTGTCGTTCCTGCATCCAAATACACAAAGTCATGTGGCTTTATCATCGCTGCTGCGTAACCGGCGATGAGCCTTTTTTCCCGCTCATTGACCTGCAATTTCTGTGGAACGGACAACTCTATTCCGTTGGAAACATTATCCGGCACAACCGCACCACCAAATACTTTGGTTAATTTTCCTTCTTGTGCCAATGCATTCAGATCACGCCGAATCGTTGACTCTGATATTCCAAGTCTGTCTTTGATCTCAGCTACCGTCACACTGCGTTTTTCACGTAAAAGTTCTAATATGATATTGTATCTTTCTTCTGTAAGCATTATCGCTGCCTCCTGGTTTACTCACATCCACATTCGCTCTCGCGGACTATCTTGCGAATTGGCAAAATTCTTCCCGGAGATACCGACAACTCATCGATTCCCATTTGCAAAAATTGTTCTGTCAATTCTAAATCTGCACCAAGCTCACCACAGATACCGGCCCAAATGCCCTCAGCATGTGCATTCTGAGCAACCATACGGATCATTTCCAAAACTGCAGGATGATGTGCATCATAAAAATCATCCAGCTTCGGATTCTGTCGGTCAATCGCAAGTGTATACTGGGTCAGATCATTGGTTCCGATACTGAAGAAATCGACTTCTTTTGCAAGTTCTCTACTGATCATAACAGCTGCCGGCGTTTCAATCATAATGCCCTGTGCGACCTCGCCAAATTCAATGTTCTGTGATCGAAGTTCCTCTTTGACCTCTTCCACAATCTTTTTGATCTGCTTTACTTCCCACACACTGGTGATCATTGGATACATTATAGATATATTACCAAATGCGCTGGCGCGATACAAGGCACGAAGTTGTGTTTTGAACACTTCCGGTCTGGTCAGACAGATTCGGATTGCACGATAACCAAGCGCCGGATTGTCTTCCGGATCCATGTTAAAATAATCACACTGCTTGTCCGCACCAATATCTAATGTACGGATAATTACCTGCTTACCAGCCATTGTCTCAGCAACCATCTTGTATACCATAAACTGTTCGTTTTCCGTCGGATAATCTTCTTTTTCCAAGTATAAAAACTCACTGCGGAATAAGCCAATTCCCTCGGCATCATTTTGCAATACCATCGCAAGATCCTTGCTGTTGCCAATGTTAGCATACAATTTGATCTTTTTGCCATCCTTTGTAATGGTTTCTTTGCCTTTAAGCTGCTGTAAAAGCTGCTTCTTTTCCTCCGCCTGCTCCTTCTTTTCCTGCATCTGTGCAAGCACGTCTTCACTTGGATCAATATAAACCGTTCCGTTATCACCATCAACAATGGCAAATTTGCCCTCCAATTCTGCATCTAACGGCATATCCACACCGATCAGTGCCGGAATGCTCATCGTTCTAGCCAAGATCGCTGTGTGCGAATTGACCGATCCCTGCGTTGTTACAAAGGAGAGCACCTTGTCTTTGTCCATCTGTACCGTCTCAGAGGGTGCCAGATCGACTGCCATTACAATCACCGGTTCGTCTGCATCCATCTGCTGTCTGCTCGCACCATTCAATACAGAAACCAGACGTTCGGAAATATCTTTAACATCTGCTGCCCTTCCACGCATGTATTCATCATCCATAGATGCAAACATCTGTGCAAAGTTATCACCGGTTGATGCTACGGCATACTCTGCATTTACAGACTGACTATCAATAATATTTTCAACCGATTCTGTAAAATCTTCGTCTTCCAGCATCATCTGATGCATCTCAAAAATCGCTGCATTGGCTTCTCCAACTTCTTTAAGTGCCTTATCATACAACCCCTGCAATTCCGTAATTGCTGTCTGAACCGCCTCGCGATAACGCTTTTTTTCTGCCTCTGTATCCTGTACTGATACGTTTTACCTGCTGTTGTCCTTTACTAAAACATGAATCCGTCCAATTGCAACGCCGCCAAATACACTTTTGCCTTGATATTGTTCCACAACGCACCCTCCTCTCGTAACTGAACGATGACTACATATTTTCTTCCAAGAATGCACTTACCTTGGTATATGCTGCATCCTCATCTTCTCCATCAAATGTAACAACAACTTCCTGTTCCTTCTTGACAGCAAGACCCATCAAGCCAAAGATCTTTTTACAGTCTGCCGTTTTTCCATCCTTCGTCAATGTGATCTTGCAGGCAAATTCTTTGCAAACTTTAACGAGTTCTCCTGCCGGACGTGCGTGAATTCCTTCCGGGTCTGTGATCGTATACTTAAATTCCTTCATGATAATCCTCCATTCTGCACACTGTTACTGTTAGGGCGAATATGCGTCAAGTGTGCTAAGACGCATATCCGCCATTTCTTCATGAAATACTTATTATTAAATATATCGTGTTTCAAGTTTTTATACTTTATGTCACTCAAACCACTTTCTTCTTTAAGATTCCCAAGAGCAATGCAGAGATCACTGTTCCGATCACCAAAGCTACGAGGTACATCCAAGCATGTCCCACTACCGGGAATACGAAGATTCCACCATGTGGTGCCATCAGCGTACACTTGAACGCCATACTGATTCCACCTGCCACAGCACTTCCGATGATGCAGGAAGGAAGTACACGAAGTGGATCCGATGCGGCAAATGGAATGGCACCTTCTGTAATAAAAGCCAGTCCCATAATAAAGTTTGTAGGTCCTGCTTCTTTTCCTCTTTGGTAAATTTATCCTTGAAGAGTAACGTTGCTAACGCAATTGCACAAGGCGGTGTCATACCACCGATCATTACGGCTGCCATAATATCGTAATTACCTGCTGCGATTGCCGCTGTACCAAACACATATGCCGCCTTGTTGATTGGACCGCCCATGTCGATCGCCATCATTCCACCAAGTACCAGGCCAAGCAGGATACGGCTGGAATCTCCCATTCCTTTCAAACCACTATTTAATGCTGTATTGATCGTACCCATGACCGGCTCAACAACGAAGTTCATTGCTAATCCAGTCACCAAAATACCAACAACCGGATAGATCAATACCGGTGCAAGTTTTTCCAATGCTTCCGGCATCTTTTCGCAAACTACGCGCAGCGCCTTGATCACGTAACCTGCCAAAAATCCTGCGGCTAACGCTCCCAAAAATCCGCTGGTTCCATTGTGTGCCATCATTCCACCGACAAATCCCAGTGCTAATGCCGGTCTGTCTCCGATCGCCATGGCGATAAATCCTGCTAATACCGGAAGCATCAAGCCAAAGGCAATATCACCAATTCCCTTTAATGTTGCGGCAACCGGTGTGATCGTACCAAAATTTCCACGATCCGCAACAGATAAGGAATTCATATCAACTGACAAACCATCGATCAGAAATGCTAATGCTATAAGAATACCGCCTCCAACGACAAATGGAAGCATATGCGATACACCGTTCATAAGCTGTGTATAGATCTGATGTCCGATACTGCCACCGGATTTTGCGTTCTCGCTGCGAGCTGGAGCATTTGCTGCATGATAAAGTGGAACATCTCCAGACGTTGCTCTCTCGATCAACTGATCTGCCTTGTTAATTCCATCCGAAACCTGACATTCTATCACACGCTTACCATCAAAACGGTCCATTGGCACCTGCGCATCTGCTGCTACAATAATACAGTCTGCATCGTCAATTTCCTGCTGTGTCAACACATTCTTTGCACCACCGGATCCGCGTGTCTCAATCTTAATGGCAATCCCTGCTGCTGTTGCTGCTTTCTCCAAGCCTTCAGCCGCCATATACGTATGTGCGATTCCTGTCGGACAGGAAGTAACGGCCAACACCTTTGCTGCCTGAGCTGTCTCTAACCTTTCATCAATGTCCGGTTTCTCATCGTCTGCCTTGTCGATAATGTTCAAAAACTCATCGACTGTCTTAGCATTGCGGAGTGATTCTGAAAAATCTTCATCCATCATAAGCACTGATAATTTGCTAAGTACATCCAAATGGACATTGTCCTCTGTGTTTGGTGCTGCGATCAAAAATAGTAACGTTACCGGTTCGCCGTCCAAAGAATCAAAATCAACACCATCCTTGACTACCATTGCTGCAAGTCCCGGCTTTGTAACTGCATCGCATTTGCCGTGCGGAATCGCAATGCCCTCACCAATTCCGGTCGTGCTCTCCTCTTCACGAAGAAAAACCTGCTTGCGGTAAGCTTCAATATCATTGATCTTACCACTTTTGCCCATAAGTGACACGATCTGATTCAATGCCTCTGTCTTGTCCGCAGGCGAAGCATCCAGACAAATGCTGTTTTTGTCTAATAAATCTGTAATTCTCATATGATCACCTTTCCTTCCCATACATTATAAATAATGCACTGCGGTTTTTTCATATTCCGTTTCAATTTCCTGTCTTGTTGCCAAATTTTCAGAGCAAGCGCTGGCACCTCCACTGGCAAGGCCCATACGGAATGCATGTTCGTAATCTCTCTTCTGCATCCAGCCGGCCATAAAGCCTGCAACCATGGAATCTCCCGCTCCTACTGTGTTTTTGACTACGCCCTTAGAGGATTCTCCTGCAATGATCTGCCCATTCTCTGCAATAAGAACTGCCCCTTTACCACCCATAGAAACTAATACATTTTTAGCTCCACGTTCCTGTAGCTTCTTTGCATATGGAATAACATCGCTCCACTCTGACAATGTTACCCCAAAGATCTCACCCAATTCATGATGATTCGGTTTGATCAAAAACGGATGATATTCTAATACATTTAGCAGCAAATCTTTAGTGGCATCTACTGCGATTGTCATATTTTTATCAGACAAACGTTTCAAGATCTGCTGATAAATATCATCCGGCATCGAGCTTGGAATACTTCCTGCCAAAACAAGCACATCATCTTTATTGAGCTGATCAAGTTTACCCATCAGCTGATCAATCTGCTGTTGTCCGATATCCGGTCCTTGTCCATTGATCTCTGTTCCATCAATGTTCTTTAATTTCAGATTGATACGTGATATACCATGCTCAAGTTTGATGAAATCCGACTGAACTCCTGCCTGTTCCAACATTCGCACAATCTCGTCTCCTGTAAAACCGGCCATGAATCCCAGTGCTATGTTCGCAATCCCGAGATTTCCAAGGACAATAGAAACATTAATTCCTTTGCCGCCCGGCAATATCAGTTCGGATGCAGTGCGATTGGTCATTCCCAGTTCAAAATCGTTCACCGACACAATGTAATCCACTGAAGGATTAAATGTTACTGTATATACCATACAACTTCCTTTCCGCTGTCTTCAGCTATTTATTTTCTTCTTTGCCTGATCGATCATTTGCTTTATGATGATTTTATTATAAGCGCATGTTCTTTCATAATCAATCACAATCAGTCACAAATCTCCATACTGTTTTTTGTGCAAATTGCACAATACTGCTCTTATTTTTTCATTCTTCTAGATATTTCGTGTGTTTTATGCCATTTTTGCCATATTGGCAAAATAATCCGAACCATCATTCACTCTATTTCACTCATACTCGTTCATTATCAATCATTATTTTCATGATGGTTAGTTTGCTTCTGTAATCTTTCTTTATTATAAGAGCTGAGAGTACGATTTAGAGCGGAAAGGTTGCGTTAATACAAAAGACAACCTCTATTTACCATAAAGGTTGTCTTCTTATTATTTCTTTTTATCCAAAAAATATGACTGCCAAGCATGATGTTGGTTTGGCATATTCTGATAATACGATACTGCCGTTCGGCTGCTCGCTCTGGAATTACCAATCTCTTGGCGCTGTTTCAACAGATACCGTTGAAACACTTCCCGATTTCTGCGTTCCAACCCCTCGATCTTAACACCGCAATCAGTAATGACACGGATCAAATTCTGCATTTCCAAGATTGCACTGCGATAACTCTGCTTATCTTGCTCAAGATATGGGCTGACTTTGTGATATACACTATCAAACCCTTTATCCAGAATATTGATTTCTCCCAGCGCTTTTTCTTTCTGTGCCATTAATTGTTCAAAAACATCTATGTCCATGTTTTCCTGTTGCAAAACTTCGCTTTGTTGTTGCGTCAATGTAAGCAGCTCTTCCATGATCCGTTGTTTCTTTTGCAGCGATTCCTGCAACGCGGATAAATATACTGTTGCCGTCTCCATCAATACTCTCCTACTTTACTATGCCGTTACTCTATATAACCTTGTGCTCAGAAAGCAATGCCTCTGACATCTGTTCTGCACTATCGATCATACCACATTATTAATACGCATTACCCCTTTCCATGTCCCACGCATTGTCTTAATATGGTGCAGCGCATCTTCTAACACTGCTTTGTCTTTTTTGACATTGGCCTCAACCAAGCGACGGTAAATATAATCATAGACGACCTCAAAATCCTTCGCCACCGGATACTTCATATCAAGCGTTGAACGAAACTCTACAATAATATTTTGAACTTTAATAATATTATTATTCGCTTTCTCAATATCGCCTTTATCGATTGCCTCAATCGCCATATTAGCGAACTTGATCGCACCATCATACAACATCAATGTCAACTTAGCCGGTGATGCCGTCTGAATCGCATTACGCTGATACTGCATTGCTGCCTTGTTATATGTTGCCATTCCTCTTATCTACCTCCATGTATTAGTTGCTGCCAAGATAACTTGACAAGGATGACTGCTGTGAATTCAAGCTCGCCAATGCTTTTTCCATCGCTGAAAACTGTTTATAATAATGGTCTTCCATCGTCTGCAATTTTGTTTCCCAACTCTTAATATCTTTCTTATATTGAGTCATCTGCTTTGTCATTTCCTTATCGTTATAGAACGTCAAAGCACTGCTCATCGTTGTCGATTTCATCTTTTCATTTAACGCATCATACAAGTTGTTGGTAAGCCCTGCCATCACTTCTGCCACAACGTCCGGATCTTCTTTCAAAAGATCCTGCAGCGTATTCGTTGAATCAGAGTAAACCGAATCATCCTCATCTCCTTTAATATGAAGCTGACCATACTCTTTATAATCTGTTCCTGTAGTAATACCAAGATTTGCCAAAGAATACTTCTTCCCGTTCGAAGCAGTAATCGATTTACCGGTAATACTTCTCATCGTTGTAATAAGTCCATCCAGAGTGCTGTCACGACGAAGCAAAGAATCCTTAATCTTTGTATTCCATTTCTCTACCTCTTCATCAGACATCGCATCCTTCTGATCATCAGTCAACACATCATAGTTTCTCGCCGATTTCGCATTATACAATGTATTCATTTCTTTCAGAATCGAATTATACTGTGTCACAAACTCTTTGATCGAATCGTATACCGCATCGGTATCATCAGAAACGGTAATAGACACTTCTCCGTCTGTCACATCCATAAGATCTAAAGATAAGCCATTTACATTCAAAGAAGTCTTGGAACTCGTCAATGTTGCACCATTTACCTGTACTACAGAATCTGCCGCTGCAACAACAACCATGCCGACACCGGAAGCAGATTCCTGCACTGCCGAACCGTCAATCGTATCCAAACCAATCTTCTGCAGTTCTGCTGAGGACCCCGCCTCGACCCCGGCCCCTTTTGCCATAGCTGCTGCATAGTCAGTTACTGCATCAGTGATCGTCCGTTTGCGGGTTTCTTCTGACTGGATCGTAATCTCATCATTACTGAGACCATTGGTCAACGCTTCCGTAATCTTACTCTGATAATCGTCTCCGGCAATCTGACTATCCGCATTTTCCTGTATATATTGTTTTGCTAATGTGACTAGCTCTTCTTGTGTATGTGACGCATCATCTTTTTCTTCTAGCTTCCCGGCGTTGATCAATGCCTGTTTGGCATCGTCCGTTATCACATTATTGCCATTTTCATCTTTTTTGAAATATTTTGTTTCTAATTCTGTAACAATCTGGTTACGGTAATATCCGGTCACCTCAGATTTTGCCTGTGCATTCGATACTTCCATCAGAGAGGCAACTGCCGAATCAATCTTATCCGAAGATGTGTCATTTTGTATACTAGCTAATACGTCCAGCACACTATTCTTCTGTGCTGCTGTCAAACTATCATATTTTACGGCATTGTTCACAGTCTGTTGCGCATTTAACTGCTCCTGCGTAAATGCCGTCATCTTGATCTCAAACTTTTGATCTAAACCACTATCCTTTTGCACCGATGAAGAATCTGCCCTGCCCCTCATCAAAAGATGCATTTAAGCCTGCAGATTTCAAATTATCAACAAAATCACTAATCGTAGTATCTGCATTTACCGTCATGCTGACTGTCTGATCTGCCGTCTTGATCTGAATCTGCTTCGTGCCATCAGCCGTCATGCCAAGATCAGAAAGTTTTGTGGAAGAAGTAACCTTGTTTGTAACCTTCTCACCCTGATCATTAGTAGTCTCATAAGAAGAAATCTTGGCACTTGTAACATACTGTGCCGCTGCAAGGCTCTTCACATTGACGCGATAGGTACCTTTTGTCGCACTGCTATTTGCAGATACTGTCACCTTCGTTGAATCGGAAGATGTTGCTTTCTTCGTCTGATAATTAGACTGAAAACGAAGCTTACCGGCATAATCTTTATAAAAGCTATACATTTTCGTATTCAGACCGGACCAAATCTCCTGTTTCCACTCTAATTTCTGTTTCTTAGACTCTATCTTGGTCTTCTTAGCTTGCTGTGTCTCCATCAAAGACTTTACAATCGATTCCGTATCCAAACCGGAAATCATACCTGACATTCTAATCGCCATAATAACCTCACCTTTCTAAGCGCCTATATATCGTCGACATAACCGCACTATGTAATTATCTATATTCTGATTTTTTACCATTAGCGCTTTTCATCCACGATCAAACCAGCCAACTCCCACATCTTCTGAAGCATTTCCAAAGACTCTTCCGGCGGCACCTCGCGAATCAGCTTATCACTTGTTTTGTCAAACACTTTGATCGACACTCGCTTAGTTGCCTCATCATACGAGTACTCGCATCGGGTACTCACCATACGATTATTTGCACTGGAAACCGCAGAATCTATTGTACTCTTAGCAGGATCCTTCCCATCAAATGGCATTCCCTGCTTTGCATCAGACTCCTGTCCACTTGTCTGCCCTGTTGTCTGTCCTGTAACATTACTTGGTGCTGCCGTTGTCTTCTGTACGGCAACCGCCTTACCTGCATCTACACGGATTACATCCGGCGATGCACTTTCCGCAGTCCTGTTTACTCCACTTATAACATCCATATCCATTTTCTTACACCTCCGTGTGCTATACTCTGCAAGTCCCTTAAGCGTCTTGGCACATCCTGTACCCGCTTTCTATATAATATATCGGATTTTCCAAAATAAATTAACCATTCGGCATGTTATTTCTGAAACAATCCTCTCAGCGCTTCTACATCCACGGCACTTCCTGCCTGTTTATTCTCTTCCTGAATCTGTACATACAATTCTTTGCGATAGATCGGCACGGATTTAGGAGCTTTCACACCCAGTTTGATCTGATCGCCTTTAATCTCCAACACTTTGATCTCTATATCATTTCCAATCATAATGGATTCATTTACTTTTCTTGCTAACGCCAGCATAATTTTGTCTCCTCTCCATGTATTACTGCAAAATAAAGTGTTTCACCTCATAATCTGTATTTTCAGCAACGATCTGCACGCCCTTACGCGTTCCCGCATTAATGATCAATGGCGCCTTTTTGTTTACCGATGTGCGTTTCACATCTGCCGGTACCGTTGCCAACAAAAATACAACCAGATCATCTTCCTTGATCTCGCCAACAGACTCTAATAATGCATCCTCCACGATCGGATTGTACTGTTCATCTACCCGCTGTGGATTTACGATCGGAAATGCCAGTCCCGGCTCCGTTGTTGACTGCAACCATGAGAAAAACGGCGGTTCCTCCCCATCGATATCGTAAAGGATCGTATAATCCTTGTATTCTTCAAAACCAAACAGCCCCTTATCAAAATGTACGATCTTTTCATCGCCGATTTCTACTTCCCCAAAATATCTTGTTTGAATCTTCATCTGTGCATCCTCCTCGTTGATAATCAGTAAGGTGCCAAACTCTTTTGACACCTTACATTTATTTGCTGATCCTGCTGCCTGAAATCTCCCTGCAGGAATTGCCATGTTCTATTCTAGATATAATCTAACAATGAATTACCCAATATTTTTGCCGTAGCCGATAATGATGCCTGATACAGATTGTCTGCCTGTGTCAAGCCGATCACAGCATCTGCAATATCCATATCTTCGTTGTTCGATAATTTTTCCTCCGTATCTGTCTTTTCATCCGAAAGACGATCCTGTGTCATCTGCAAGCGATTGTACTTGGCTCCAAGTTCAGCTACCGCAACATTTAAGGTTGCCTCACATTTGTTCACCATAGTAAGACCGCGTCCAAAGGCTTCATTCATGATACTGACGCGAAGCTGCTGCTCATTTTCCAACGATGTTTTTAAGGTACCTAACGATGCAATTTCATCTTGATCAGACGTATTTGCTATCTTCTTCTCTACATCTGAAATACGGTTTTCTACATCCGTCACATCGCCGATCACACGCTCGATATAATCTAAGCAACGATAAATTTCTGTATCAAACGCATCTTTTGCCTGCGTATTTACTGTCAAAGTCTGACTGAAATTGACCTCGTAATAAATATTTTGATCACTTGGATCTGCAAAGTAAGTGTTCTTCATGGATACTGTATCGTAACGATCACACTTAAAATACATCTCCGGGCGAATATCACTTTTTTCGAATTTATTTTTGGTATAATCAATTGAAAAATTAGCCTCTTTCTCCTGAATCGTACCATACAAAGTCTTGCCTAGCACAATTTCTCCGGCATCATATATATAGAGTGCTTCATAATTAGTGCCGTTCACCTGATTGTACCGGTCAATGTCGTAAGCATACGCATCGTTTTGAGACACCACACCAACTTTGCCATTATCTACCGAATACTCTTCTGTCGTATTTCCATAGGTGAGTGACATGCGAAATACATTGTTTCCGCCTGTGATCGGCTGATTGGAACAATTGTTATAAGATAACTGTATGCGATAACCGGTGTTCACCTTTGCCTCTAACTTAGCATACTCTTCCTGCGTCATGCCATCCTGATATTTAATATCAGACTCTACATTACGGATCGTATCAATATCTGTCGATTTAAATTTCTCCGTAATCTCATATTCTAATGTATCACTGGAGTTCGGGAACAACAGCGATGTGTCCGTGCGATACCCGGTAAACATATATCGTCCGGCGTAGTCCGCATTTGCATTATCCTCAAAGATTGCTGTTGCGTACTGTCTAAGCTGTGTCAGTATCGCTGTTCTCTCTTTTGATTCCGGATAACTGTTAGCGCCTTGGCTAAAATATCCTTCCATATCCGTAAACGTAGAGCTTACCTTTTTCATCGCTCCCTCTGTCGTATCCATCCAATCCATGGCATCCTGCACATTTTTTTCAACATATTGTGTCAACTGTGCCATTGTTGTGCGAAATTTGAGCGAACGAGATGCGATCGTCGGATCCTCTGAAGGACGTTGAATCTTCTTCATCGTCGTGTACTGCTCTTCTGCCGTCAACATTTTATTCTTTGCATTTGATATATGCACCTGTGATCTGTTTGAAATCATTGAATTTGTTACTCGCATAGGTATTCCCTCCATTTACTGATCATCTGTTATACTGCAGTGCCATTGATCAATTTATCCAATGCCTCGTTCATTATGGACAAAACACGATATTGATAGTGTAACAGATTTTGATAGATTACCAAATTCTGGCCCTCTTCATCTTCATCTACACCGGAAATCGAAGTTCTTCGATGATCCACTGCATCCAAAATGTTCTGTGCATTTTCTGTAGCTGCCGTCACACGTGCTGAATCTACACCAAGTACTGCAGTGCATAATACATTCAGGAAAGATCCCGGATCACCCTGCTTAAACATGGAATTATCGGTCTGCAGTGCCAACATTTTTGTGAGATTTTTTGGACTCTTCCCATCCGGTCAGGCCCTCTGTATTTTCTGCAGAGCAGGCCAACATTCTGCCGTTTTTAACAATATCGTCATTGGCATGAAAATTAAGGATCGACATATTGTAATAACTGCATACTGCATTCTCATCCGTATTATCCAACTCTGATGAATGAAACGAGAATATGTTGTTGTCATCATCCGAATGAACACTTTTTCTACAATATTGCCATTTTTTATCTTTCAGATTATAGTAGTTCGTTTCTCCTGCAACAGTTTCAAACTGATAACCATCTGCCCGATAAGCCTGCTGCTTGTTAGAATCAAACACTTTACTGCCGTTATAATAGTAAAATGTATCTTCCGCATTATACAAAAATTCTGTCATCTGAAACTGTTGATTCGATGTCACGTTAGCCGCTACAAACAAATCTTTTCCAAGTTTGCCATCCAGATCATAGCCCTTATTTTGCAACATATTAAAGTTTGCAGAAAATGTTCTGACAAATTCATTAAGCTGCGTCATATAATACGGAATTCCACGGAATGCGATGGAATCTCCTGCCGATGCAAGCCTCTTTTCAGGATTCGATCCTGCATAATATTTTGCAGGCGTGTTACTCCGTCATCACTTAACTCCTCCTTCAAAACAAATGTATATGTATATGTACCATCTGCAGCTACTGTTGCAGAAAAGGATTCATATTCGTAATCCACATTACCGATCGTTAACACTCCATCCGATGCCGGCAGATCCAGCTTGGATAAATTCGATGCGTTGGCGCTGCTGTATTGATCACTCGTGATCGTTAATGTACTCTTACCGCCCTTTGCTGTATCATTCTTCTGCAATCCGGTCAGTGTTGCTTTGAAATTTTCCGCATTGTTGCCATCGCGCATCTCGATCAACCCCTGTAATTTGCCTCCAAGCGTTGTATTGTACATGTCAAATTCCTGACCATAACTCCACTCTAACCGATACAGATTAACAACATCATTCTGGCTTACCTTGTTCGTAGATCCCTCTGCATTGATCGTATTGTACCGTGTGGTATCGACCAAAATACCTCCACCCAGCGTCACAATAAACTGATTCGTTCCATTGCCATCTGCGGGTGCTTTTTCTGTCACATTGATGTCCGCTAATTCGGACAATTTGTCCAAAATAACCGCTCTCTGATCACGAAGATCATTTGCACGGTCGCCATACACTTCTAATGTATTGATCTGTTTATTTAAGGAAGCAATCTGTGCTGCATACGCATTGATCTGCTTTACCGTTGTCTCAATCTCTGTATTGACATCTACCTGCATATTCTGCAGCTTCACTGCCGCATCTCTGACATAATAAGACAGCGTATCCGCATATCCTGCCACCTGCGCACGGATCGTCTGATCCATAGAAGAGGTTGTCAAATATTTCAAAGAGGAAAAGAAGCTGTCTAAAGAATTCGTAATGCTTCCTTCGAATCTTCTTTCGGATAGATACAATCCTCAATGCTGCTCAAATAAAAGGACTCTGTTGAATATTTACCTACTGTAGTATTGCTGATGCGGTACTTGGCATCATAATAATCATCGCGGCTGCTGAGAATCGCTGTGGCATCTACACCTGCACCCAGCATTCCGTAGCTAGTGCGCAGCGAAACAGCTTCCTTCGCTGACTGCTCTACTGTCTGTCTGCTGTATCCTTTCGTCTTTACATTGGATATATTATGTCCTGTCGTTGTCAATCCGGCATTATATGTCGACATGCCGGACACTGCTATATTCAATCCAAAAAAAGTTGATGGCATATTCCATTCCCCCTTCTGCTCTATCCAAGTCGTTCAATCAAATGCTCTAACATCGCATCGATCACTGAAATATAACGTGATGCTGCATTATAGGCGTGCTGATATTTTAACAGATCCACCATTTCTTCTTCACTGGAAACACCCATCACCTGCTGCCGTTTATCCTCGTCACTCTCGGTCAGCTTTTTGCTGGTTGTCGACCATGCTCTGCCATGTATTTCCCTTCGCACCGAGTGCCGTTACCATAGAGCGGTAATACTCCGCATAGGTATACGTTGTCTCATTGTTGGGATCCAGTGCGGCAAACTTCTCATTCCATTTTGTAAGAATATCCTCAAATACTTTTGTATTGTATCCGCCGGTCTCTCCAAGCTCCGGATTAAGTTTCACCGGAAGCAATGCATAATCTTCTATAACATCCGGATTCACTTCCAGATTCAGCAAAGTATATAACGTATTGGCATCTTCTTCGTCCTCCTCATTGTATACATACAATTTATAAGACTTAGATCCATCCGCATTTGTAATTTCCTGCGCCAACGGAATCTGATTGCCCTCCTCGTCTTTTCCATAAACCTGTGCATCTATGGTAAGTACCCGATAGCGATCCGTTGCTTTGCGGGAGAAAACTTCTGTTCCGATCGTCATATCATCATCAGTACCCACTGCACAATTTACAACATCTAGAATCTTGTATTTGCCATCCTGCAAGTTCACAGCATTGCCGTTTGCATCTACACCACTAATTCCTGTAAGATCCTGCGAGATGTTCGGACAAAATGCATCGTTGACCATCGTTACCAATCCATGGATCAACTGATCAAACTGTGCCTGTATCTGTGTAAGTATCGAATTGCCGGTTGTGTTATTGTATTTATCTAATTTTTCTTCGAAATCATTACAAGCCAACAAATAACTTGTTTCATCAAATTTGCCGGCATCATAGATATAATCAGACTTGACCGGCTGTACCGGAATATCTTTATAATTGGCGATCTCATTTCCTCTCGCTGTCAAGATACCAAGTAAGGAACCGGTATCTGTCTTGCGCACAGCAGAGTACGCTGTCTCCATATCATAAACATCACTATAACCATTGTCGAGCCATGTAACATTATACATTTCAGATACTGATTTTACTTCATACTGCTGTGTCGCATCGTTGTATTCTTCCTGTTTTATGCGTTCAACACCCATGTGGTAACTTCTCGCATCATTCACTAACGGTGCATTGCCTATAAAGACGCGCACATTGCCGTTATGATCCTCATTGTATGTATAATAAGTATACTCTGCCAGCTCATCAAGGAGCTGGTTTCTGGCATCGCGGTAGTCATTCGCATTTTCCAATCCGGACGCTTCCGCCTCGCGAATGCGCTTGTTCAGATCCAAAATCTGTTCTCCAATAGAATTGATCTTATCGACCTGCGCCGTGATCTCTTTATTCAAATTAACCTGGTAGTCCACCAAAGTCTGATAAACATCCTTTGCATTCTTAATAAAAGACTCTGCATTGGATAAAAACAGTTCGCGATTCACGACACTCTGCGGATCGGTTGAAATGGTCTGTAACGAATCCCATATATCCTGCAGTGAATTTTGAAATTCAACGCCTTCCAGCTCACCTAAGATGTCTTCAATCTCCTGACTGGTCGTAAGCTGTCTGTCATAAAAAGTTTCCTCTACTCACTTCCAGACGATATTCCTTATCCAAGAAAATATCGCGGATCTGTCGAACCTGTGCAACCGTAGTTCCATAACCAATCTGCTGCGTCCCATGGCTTGTCACCTTGATGTTGGAATAGTAAGTATCCCGCAATATATTCTGTTGTCTCGTATATCCGGTCGTTTTGGTATTGGCCAGATTGTGTGCCGCAGTATTCATACCCGCCTGCGAAGCCTTCAATCCGGACACACCGGAATTAAAACTGGTAAATAAGCTCATACGATACTCTCTCTTTCTTTCCGTTATACATAAAAAAGCACGAATACCACTCGGAAAATACAGTGTGTCAGAAAAGCTTCCTACTTCTCTGAGGATCACTGCTTTGCGTCAAAAGACCCCGTCCCAAAGCCGGCATCAACTCCGCCTCCTGCGGCTGACGCATTTTTGTCGTAGTTATTATTTCCCGGTGACATCCGTGTACTCTGAATAAAATTCATATTGAATTCAATCATTTCAAGGGAATTTTCTATTAAATTTTTATTCTTTGTATTAACATCTACCAAGCGTTTCATCGTTTGTTGCAGCTCGTCGTGCAACAACGCCAACCGCTCCTGCTCTTCCGGCTGTTTCCCCAGCAGTTCGATCAGGCCGGTAAGACTTAAATCTTTCACCGGACGATTCAACACCATTCCCATATTGTGCAGAACCTCTTCTCTGCGATGTCCGTACGCAGATGCCTGATCCAGCAATTCCTGTTCTTGATCCGTAATTTCTTGCAATCGCTTTAGATCTCCACGGATCAACACTTCTGTCTTCTGTTCCGATATCGGAATCAGTGTCTGGTAGACTTCCATCTCCTGCTGCAACACGGCAGTCAGGTCATCAATCAAACTTGCCAAATCTGCTCCCTCTTGTCTCCTATTTCAAGAATCCGTTCTTAAAATAAGGAATCAAAATATTTACTCACCATCTTTTCTGCAATCTCCTGTGAAGATACATTATACGTACCGGAAGCAATCGCATCCTTGTACTTATTTACCTTGTCCTCACGAACATCTTCCGCATCCTTCACTGCCTGCTTTGCAATCTGATAATCCTTCGCTGTCTGCGAAATCTGAAATTCGTCTTTCGCATATTTCTTCTCAGTGCGGACATTCTTCGTCGGCTTAGACTGCTGATAAAGTCGGCTTACATGATTTAATGCATCAATTCTCATTGTTATCACCACCTGTTTCTCACTCATTTCAGTGTTTCATACATAATATGTATCGGATTTTTTTAGATTACTTTAGCATTTGTTATTAATTTTCCAAAATTTCAAAAGAGGCACTGCCCTACTGCAGCGCCTCTTATATAGAAAACATTTACCATTCAGCGATCGATCACTCTTTGACATTTTTAAGAATGTCACAAAAATCAAAGGTTGCAAAATAATCTTTTGGTGTTTCAGCACGACGGATCATTTTGACACTTCCATCTTCCTGTAAAAGCAACTCTGCTGATTTTAATTTGCCATTATAATTGTACCCCATAGCAAACCCATGCGCACCTGCATCATGAATGAACAGGTAATCACCCATATCAATCTTTGGAAGCATACGGTCTACTGCAAACTTGTCGTTATTCTCACAAAGGGAACCTGTTACATCATATTTGTGATCACACGGCACATCTTCTTTTCCCATGACTGTAATATGGTGATATGCACCATACATTGCCGGACGCATAAGGTTTACTGCACAGGCATCCAAGCCAATATACTCTTTGTAAATATGTTTTTCATGAATTGCCTTTGCGATCAGTGCACCATAAGGAGCTAACATAAAACGACCAAGCTCTGTAAAGATAGCAACATCGCCAAGCCCTGCCGGAACCATGATCTCCTCAAATTTCTGACGGACACCTTCACCGATCACTGCAATGTCATTTGGCTCCTTATCCGGTGTGTAAGGAATTCCAACTCCACCAGATAAATTCACAAATGCGATCTCCACACCCGTCTCTTTCTGCACTTCCACGGCAAGTTCAAACAAAATGCCCGCCAATGTCGGATAGTATTCGTTAGTCACGGTATTACTTGCCAAAAAAGAATGAATACCAAAACGCTTCGCACCTAACTTTTCAAACGCTTAAATGCTTCAATAAGCTGTTCCTTGGTCATGCCGTATTTCGCATCACCCGGATTATCCATAATATCGGTACCCATTTGGAATACACCACCCGGATTATAACGACAGCAGATCGTCTCCGGAATACCGGCAACCTCTTCCAAAAAGTCAATGTGAGTAATGTCATCCAGGTTAATAAACGCACCCAGTTCTTTTGCTTTCTGATACTCTTTGGCTGGTGTTACGTTCGAAGAAAACATGATGTCCGATCCCTTAAAGCCACAAGCTTCTGACATCATCAACTCAGTAAGAGATGAACAATCTGTGCCACAGCCTTCTTCCTGCAGGATCTTCAAAATAAATGGATTCGGGGTTGCTTTAACTGCAAAATACTCACGAAAACCTTTGTTCCAAGAAAATGCCTTCTTCATTTTGCGTGCATTTTCGCGGATACCCTTCTCATCATACAGATAAAACGGAGTCGGATATGTCTTTGCAATCTCTTCAACCTGTTCCTTCGTAACAAATGGTGTCTTTTTCATAGGTACTCGATGCCTTCTTTCTTAAATATTATGTATTCTAACTTCGGATGTATGAAGTTTGAATTATTTACATTTTCTTATCATATCAAATGACATCCATTTTTGCAATATGGTGGAGGATGTAGATGGGGTGTGTTTCAAGTTGCATTTTCTCTATATTTTATGGTATAATAAGGGCTTGGTAGCGAACAGACGTTTGCACCGGATGATTATATGCGGCAGAATATACACTGCGGCAGGAAATGAGGTAACTATGGCAGAATATACTGGCAAAGATATAGTAATATTAGAAGGACTGGAGGCCGTACGTAAACGCCCCGGTATGTATATTGGTTCCACCGGATCACGTGGCCTGCATCATTTGATCTGGGAGATCCTCGACAATGCTATCGACGAGCATCTCGCCGGTTATTGCAGTGAAATACATATCACACTGCAAAAGGATGGTGGCATCTGCATTCAGGATAATGGTCGCGGTGTTCCGGTCGATCTGCATCCCACTAAAAAAATTCCTACAGTCCGTGTCGTCTATACGATTCTGCATGCCGGCGGTAAATTTGGCAATTCTGCCTATAAGGTATCCGGTGGTCTGCACGGCGTCGGTTCTTCCGTTGTAAATGCACTGTCAACGCATATGATCGTAGAAGTACGTCACAACGGTTTGATCTACCGCGATGAATATGCCGATGGCGGTCATCCGGTCTCGCCTCTCGTTAATGGTGAATTGGAGATCATAGGTAAATGCCGCAAATCCGATACCGGCACGAAGGTTACTTTCTATCCGGACCCGGAGATTTTTGAAACGATCACATTTAAGCCGGACATTATAAAAAAGAAACTAAAAGAGATTGCTTATCTCAATAAAAATCTAAAGTTGATCTATTATAATGAAGCCGAAAATGAAGAACGTACCTACCAGGAAGAGCACGGCATTCAAAGCTTTGTCAGCTATATCAACCGTGATGCGACGCCGATCCATGACACGCCGATCTATATTGAAGGAACAAGCGGTGATATTGAGGTAGAGATCGCATTCCAATACACCACGAATTATTCTGAGCAGATCAATCCCTACTGCAACCGCATCAATGTTGCCGATGGCGGTACGTTGGTGACCGGTTTTAAAACAGCTCTGACACGTGTAATGAACCAGTATGCAAGGGAACTTGGCGTACTTAAAGATAAGGATGAAAACTTTGATGGAAAAGACATCCGTAACGGCATTGTCGCTATTATTTCGATCAAGCACCCTGATCCACAGTTTGAAGGTCAGACCAAGACAAAACTTGGCAACACGGATGCAAAAACGGCGGTCGATGAAGTATTCAGTGCCGAAGTGCAGCATTATTTAGACAAAATGTAGATATATTGAAAAAAATTCTCGATAACTCCATGAAGTCCTATAATGCACGCAAAGCCGGTGACAAAGCACGCACTGCCGCACTAAAACAGCTCAATGATGTAGATACCAAAAGCAAATTAGCCGCCTGCACCTCCAAAAAGCCGGAGGAATGCGAGATTTACATTGTCGAGGGTGATTCTGCCGGCGGTACGGTTAAAACAGCCAGAAACCGCAAAACACAGGCAGTTCTTCCTCTACGCGGAAAAATACTGAATGTAGAAAAAGCAACTTTAGAAAAATATTAGTAAACAATGAGATCAAATCTATGATTGCCGCTTTTGGCTGTGGAATCGGTGAAGAATTTGATATTTCCAAACTGCGCTATGATAAGATCATCATCTTAACCGATGCCGATGTCGATGGTGCACATATCAGCACACTGCTGCTCACATTCTTCTATCGCTTTATGCCGGAATTGATCTACTCCGGCAAAGTATACCGTGGTCTTCCACCATTGTATAAAGTAGATTACGAAAAGGCAGGTTCCGGCAAAGCAGGAGCTTCCGCCAAAACGCCAGCAGATGCCAAGCCAAAGAAACGCGGAAAGAAAAAGTATTCCGAATATGTATTTAATGACTTTGAGCTGGAAAAATTCCGCAAGATCAAGGAAAATAAGATCATCGGCATCCAGCGTTACAAAGGTCTCGGTGAAATGGACGCAGAACAGCTTTGGGAAACTACACTGGATCCGGAAAGCCGTATTCTTGCACAGGTAACGATCAGCGATACTGTAGAAGCTGACGATATCACAACAACTTTAATGAGCAGTAATGTCCCACCTCGCCGTGAATTCATTATGGAAGAAGCCAAGTACGCAACGCTCGACATTTAAGATCAGGAGGAATGTGAAAACATGTCACAAAAGGATTCAATTATACAATTAGACTTTACAGAGGAAATGCGTAATTCTTACCGCGATTATGCTGTAAGTGTTATTATTTCCGTGCGTTGCCGGATGTCCGGGACGGATTAAAACCGGTACAACGCCGTATCTTATATGCAATGACGGAACTCGGTCTGGCTCCGGATAAGCCACATCGAAAGAGCGCGCGTATTGTCGGTGATACCATGGGTAAATATCATCCACATGGCGACAGTTCGATCTATGACGCATTGGTACATATGACAGAAGAGTATTCTCTCTCGATCCCACTTGTTGACGGCCATGGTAACTTTGGCTCGATCGACGGTGACAGTGCTGCTGCCATGCGTTATACGGAGGCACGCCTCTCTCCGGGCGCTATGACAATGTTGGATAATTTGGACAAACAGCTTGTCCCATTTGGACCAAACTTTGATGAAAGCGAGAAGGAACCTTTGGTACTTCCTGCCACTCTGCCAAATCTGTTGATCAACGGTACAACCGGTATCGCCGTAGGTATGGCAACTAATATGCCGCCGCACAATCCAGCCGAGGTCATTGATGGTGTGATCGCCTATATGAAAAATCCGGACATAACGATTCATGGGTTAATGAAATACATTAAAGGACCGGATTTCCCAACCGGAGCGATCATTACAAATGCAGATGAGATCGCACATATTTATGAAACAGGCGATGGAAAACTAAAGGTTCGTGCCAAAACGGTGATCGAAAAGAGTGATTATGGCCGCCAAAACATTGTAATCACGGAAATTCCGTATACGGTAGCCGGCAACAAAATGAAATTGTTAGAAAATCTGGTCAGCCTGACGAAAGACAAAGTATTTGATGAAATTTACGATGTCCGCGACGAGTCTTCGAAAGAAGGTATTCGTCTGGTGATCGAAGTAAAGAAAGACCGTGATGTACAAAATCTTCTCAATGGCTTGTACAAAAAAACTGCCATGGAAGACACCTACGGTGTAAATATGCTTGCTGTAAAAGACAAGCAGCCGATCACGTTCGATCTCAAATCGCTGATCCAGGAATTTGTATTCTTTCAGGAGGAACTTTACACCAAAGAATATACACATCTGCTCAACAAGGCGAACAAGCGTCTGGAAATTGTTGCCGGACTGATCAAAGCGACCGATGTGATCGACTTGATCGTCGAGATCCTGCGCGGCAGTTCCTCCGTTAAACAGGCAAAGGGCTGTCTTGTAAATGGTGTTACGACGGATATCCGCTTCCCGAAGCAAAGCTTCTGAAAAGCAGGCCGCAACACTGGATTTTACCGAAACACAGGCAGATGCCATTCTGGCAATGCCGTTAAGCCGTTTAGTCGGCTTGGAACTTCTCAAGCTGCATCAGGAAAACGATACCTTGTTAGCAAATATTGCCGAATACAAAAAAATACTTGGTAATAAAGAGGCTTTTACATGATGTTATCAAAAATCGTCTCAGAGCCTACAAAAAACAATTTAACGCTCCTCGTCATACAGAGCTTGCCAACATCACGGCTGCTAATTATGTCGAAGAGATCAAGGAAGAAGACTTGTACGTATTGATCGACCGCTTCGGCTATACGAAATCAGTCGACGCTTCCTCTTACTCCCGCATTGCCCCGGATACTTTGGAAGAATATCATCATATCGTGCCGCTTCGCAATATTGATAAATTATGTGTCTTCACCAAAGGCGGTTATATGCATCAAGTGAAAGCTATGAATATCCCGAAGGGACGTGCCAAGGACAAAGGCGTTCTGATCCAAAACCTATGTAAACTGGAAAATGATGAGCCTCTCCTTTATATTAGTTTTGAAGAATTGTTTGATTCACAGCTTCTCTTCATTACGCGAGCCGGCTTTATCAAACTGGTATCCGGTGTCGAGTTTGAAACAAATCGTCAGACAATCGCCTCAACAAAACTGGCAGAAGGTGATGAACTTGTATGCGTACAGCAGGTAGGCATGAAGATGTGATCAACGCAGACCGTAAAAAGTAATTGTAATTACCGATCAAGGATTGTCTTTGGGATTTCCGCTTCTCGAAGTTGGTGAACTCAAGAAAACCAGCCGCGGTGTCAAGGGTATCACTTTGATCGGTGATGATCTTGTCAAGCATGCCGGTTTTGTTACGCCGGATATGGAGCGTATAGACTTTGACGGCAAAGCGATCAATCCAAAGAAGATACGCAGCCGCAAACGTGCTGCCAAGGGACAGAAATCGCAAATCGGGACCAAATAAAAGAAAAAAATCCCCAACCGTTAGATATTATCTTAACAGTTGGGGATTTTCCTATTCACAATATTCTTTTGTCTTTACCGGAATCATTTGTCCGAAAATTACTCTGCGTCATCCTCCGCATCTTCCTCAGACTCATTTCCTTCCATCTCGTTGCCGTCAATGTCAAGGGTAACATACTCTCTGTCATCCACCTCATCAGCGAACACATCTTCAAACTCTTCCTCATCGAAATCTTCGCTCTCATCTTTGTTGAAATACTTTTCGATCACGTAGAATGTTCCTGCAATCGCTGCGCCTGTAGCTGCTGCCCCGATCAAAAATTTCATCATTTTCTTCATATGCCAATACCTCTTTCCTTATATTGCAATTAATGTGCTGGTTACAAACGATCCGCTGTACTAACCTCTGGTTGTCAGCTTCTTCATAATGTGGAACAAATAAGGCTCCAATCCCTTCGTCATTGCCAATGCTTCCTGAATATCGTAATCCTTAAATTCACCATTGTGATATCCTACAACACGGTTGCTGGCACCCTCACACAACAATTCTACCGCTCTGGCACCCATTGCAGATGCATATACACGATCTTTGCAAGTTGGATTGCCACCACGCTGTATATGACCTAGGATCGTTGCTCTCGTCTCTACTCCGGTAGCAAGCTCAATAACCTTAGCCATCTCATTGGAATTACCGATACCTTCTGCATTAACAATAATATGATTCTTCTTACCCATCTTACGGCGATCCTGAATCTTGGTAATAATACGCTGAATATCACCATGATATTCCTCTGTGGTCAAAATGTACTCTGCACCACTGGCAATACCGGTCCACAATGCAATGTGTCCTGCGGTACGTCCCATTACCTCGACGATACTGCAACGCTCATGAGATTCCGACGTGTCGCGCAGGCGATCGATCGCCTCCATCGCTGTGTTGATCGCTGTATCGAATCCAATCGTATATTCCGTACAAGCAATATCAAGATCGATCGTTCCCGGAACACCGATCGTGTTGATGCCCTGCTCAGAAAGTCTGCTTGCACCATTAAAGGAACCATCTCCACCAATAACAACAATTCCGTCAATGCCATGTTTGCGGCAGATCTCAGCACCTTTCATCTGATATTCTAATTTCTTAAACTCCAGACAACGCGCTGTATAAAGGATTGTACCGCCAAGCTGAATGATATCCGATACATCAGTGATGACATATCAAAAATATCTTCTTCCAAAAGTCCCGCAAAACCGCGACGAATACCTTTGACATGTAATCCATTCGCAATACCGGTACGTACTACCGCACGTATCGCTGCATTCATACCCGGCGCATCTCCACCGCTCGTCAAGACACCAATCGTTTTTACTGCATTGCTCATTATCTAGTCCCCCTTGCTTCTCTTGCTGTAATTTCTACGCTGCAACCTTCTAACAATGCAACGCATTTCATATAAATTTTACGCTAAAATCAACTATTTTTCAATACTCTTTTCTTTAATCGCCACAGATTCTTTTCCATATTCTTCCAATGCACCTTCAGCCACCAGTCTTCGTGCATTCGTCTCATACGATCTTGGCAATTTTTTTACCTGATGCTCTTGCTCCAGGTAAATACAGATCGTATCAGTGCCATCCTCGCTAACTACCTGCTGCAACAGCTTTTTCTCTACGGCTAAGTAAGCTTCCTTATTAGCAAACCGAATCCATAATTCACAAGGAATACGGTCAAAAGGGATAATATCCTGACATATCACTTTGCCGGCTTTATTGTCTTCCGTCTGTGCCCGTCCCTTGACAAAAACTTTCGACCCCTCCACTAACAAATGTTTCTTCTTTTCATAAGTCTGAGGAAATACTATAATTTCCACTGTCCCATACAGATCCTCGATCGAAGCGATCGCCATCATCGTATTATTTTTTGTTGTTTTCACGATTTTATTCACGAGCAGACCTCCGATGACAACACGTTCACCATCTGTAACACTGTTGTCTTCCTGCTCTTCTTCGGCTGCAAAATCGGTCGAAATACAGGTACAATTTTTTTTCATCAAAGCAACATATTCTTCCAATGGGTGCCCACTGACATAGATTCCCATCACCTCTTTTTCATAAGTTAGCAGCTCCTCCTTTGGGAACTCCTCTACATTCGGCAATGGATACTGCTTTGCTTTCGCAAGGCCCTCGTCACCAAGATCAAATAACGATACCTGTCCTGCCATATTGTTACGCCTGTCTTTGCTGACAGCATCCATAATATTCGCATAGGCAATGACCTTTTGATGACGGTTGCCCGGAAGCGAATCCATCGCACCGGATTTAATAAGATTCTCCACCACATGCTTATTCACTTCTCCGGAATCCAGTCTCTCCAAGAAATTTTGGAGTGAAGTATAGGCTCCCCCACTTTTTCGCTCCGCAACAATACGCTCGATCACATTCACGCCAATCCCCTTGATCGCGGACATTCCAAAACGAATTCCACCATCCGCAACCGAAAAGTCGGAATAGCCTTCATTAATATCCGGTGAAAGCATCGGGATGCCCAGTTCTTTACAGTTCATTGTATAGTGTATTACCTTAGACGTATTATCACGCACAGATGTCATCAGTGCTGCCATAAACTCTATCGGATAATGACATTTCAAATATGCCGTCTGATAGCTCACAACCGCATACGCTGCCGCATGCGATTTGTTAAAGGCATACTTCGCAAAATCAATCATTTCGTTATATATTTTATTAGCAACTTCCTCGGAAATGCCGTTTGCAATACAACCCTTAACGCCCTCTGCTTTATTGCCATATACAAAGTTTTGACGTTCTGCCTCCATGACCTTTTCTTTTTTCTTAGCCATCGCACGGCGTACCAGATCGCTTCGGCCAAAACTATATCCGGCCAGACTGCGCACGATCTGCATTACCTGCTCCTGATACACAATACAGCCATACGTCGGTGCCAAGATCGGCTCAAGCTGCGGGCAGTCATACACAATGCTGTCACGGTTATTTTTGCCCTCTATATATTGTGGGATGAAATCCATCGGACCCGGACGGTACAACGCATTTCCTGCCAAAATATCTTCCATACACTCTGGTTTAAGCTCCGTCATAAAGCTCTTCATGCCACCGCTTTCCAACTGGAAGACACCGTCCGTCTTACCGGCACTGATCATGTCAAACACTTCTTTGTCATCAAATGGAATGCTAAGAAGCGTATCGTCTTCGATTCCTGCCATTTTAGCTGCATTTTGTATGACTGTTAGCGTTCGAAGACCCAGGAAGTCCATCTTAAGCAGCCCCAATTCTTCTAATACCGTCATCGTATACTGCGTCGTGATCGTTCCATCAGACGCCTTGGACAATGGAACATATTCGTCTACCGGCTTTGGACTGATCAGTACACCCGCTGCATGCATCGAGGTATGTCTGGGAAGTCCCTCTAGCCGCATGGACATATCGATCAAATTCTTAGCCTGTTCATCTGATTCGTAAATTTCACGCAATTCCGGATTGACCTGCAATGCCTCTTTGATCGTAACTTTTGCTCCCTGCTTTGGCATCGGGATCTGCTTGGCGATCACATCCACATAATTATACGGCAGATCCAGCACACGCCCTACATCCCGGATCGCATTTCGTGCTGCCATCGTACCAAAAGTCACGATCTGCACAACGTGATCTTTGCCATATTTACGCACTACATAATCAATCACTTCCGGTCTTCGCTCATAGCAAAAGTCAATATCGATATCAGGCATCGTAACACGTTCCGGATTTAAGAAACGCTCAAACAACAGATCATATTTGATTGGATCGATGCTGGTAATGCCAAGCGAATATGCTACAATACTTCCTGCTGCACTGCCTCGTCCGGGTCCAACACTGATCCCATTTTCTCGCGCATAGCGAATGAAGTCCCACACGATTAGGAAGTAATCAACAAAACCCATTGTCCGAATCGTATCCAATTCGTAATCCAGTCTTTCCTGCAGTTGCGTGGTGATCTCTTCATAACGCTTCTTCATGCCATCCTGGCAAAGTTTTTGCAGATAACTATCCGCTGTAAATCCCTCCGGGACATCATATTTCGGAAGTTTATATTTACCAAACTCAATCTCCACATGGCACCGCTCAGCGATCTTAGAAGTATTCTCTAACGCCTCCTGTGCATAAGGAAACAGTGCTTTCATCTCGTCTTCGCTCTTAAGATAATACTGTCCTCCCTCATAGCGCATGCGATCTTCATCCTGTACCTTTTTCTGCGTTTGTATTCATAGCAATATATCATGTGGTTCTGCATCTTCTGCCGTGATATAATGCACATCGTTGGTTGCAACCAAAGGAATCTTTAACTCCTCACTCATACGCAAAAGCCCTTGATTCACGGTTGCCTGATCTGCAATTCCATGATCCTGCAATTCCAGGTAAAAATGATCTTTCCCAAAAATATCATATAGGCGCTCTGCCTCTTTCTTGGCTGTCTCATATTGTCCATACCTAAGTGCCGTGGCAACTGCTCCGGCAAGGCATGCACTAAGCGCGATCACACCTTCGTGATACTTTTCAAGCACTTCATAGTCAACACGAGGTTTATAATAAAATCCTTCGGTAAATCCTTTGGATACGATCTTGATCAGATTCGAATATCCAACGTTATTCTCTGCCAATAACACTAAATGATTGTAACGGCCTTCTCCCTTCGTTACCTCACGATCAAAACGCGATCCCGGTGCAACATATACCTCACATCCGATCACAGGATTGATCCCTGCCGCTCTTGCTGCACGATAAAATTCAATAACACCGTACATATTACCATGATCGGTAATGGCAATATTCTTCATTCCCAATTCTGCAGCTCGCGCGATCAGCTCTTTGATCTTGCAGGAACCGTCCAGCAAAGAATATTCGGTATGCACATGTAAATGCGTAAAACTCATAGTAAACCTCCATGTTTCCTCAGCCTGCAGCTTCTTTACAGGGCATCCGGAAAACGATATAGAAAATGCAAAAAGGCAAAGTTAGCACTTTGCCTTTTGTGTTACCCAAATAATATGTTTGGTTTGTCCATTATGCCTGTGCCGCACTAAGGTACTTCTCAATTTCATCCATGGCATTTGTCTCATCATCTCCATCGATCGATACTACGACCTCTTCTCCTGCGGAGAGTCCTAAAGACATAAGTCCCATAATGCTCTTAGCATTCACTTTCTTATTTTCACATTCAACATAGATACGACTGTCATATTGACTTGCAACCTGAACCAATACTGCAACCGGTCTTGCCTCTAATCCGTTCTTTAATTGGATTTTAATTTTCTTTGTTATCATGACCTTTCCTCCTTTGGTTTGAGGCTGATTTCTTGTTCCGCCCGCAAACGCTCTGCAATTTCACTTAACTTTCGTAAACGATGATTTACTCCCGACTTTCCAAGTGGCTTGGATAATTTCTGTCCAAGCTCTGCCAATGGCAGATCAGGATATTCCAATCGCAGCTCTGCAATCTCGCGTAGCCCATCGCTTAACCAGCGAACCCCTTTGGCAGTCTCTATGTACTGTATATCTTCAATCTGTCTCGCAGCTGCAGTTACTGTTTTATGAATGTTAGCCGTTTCACAGTTGACCTGTCGATTTACTGAATTACGTACTTCTTTCAAAATACGAACATTCTCAAAATCCATCAATGCCTGATGTGCCTCCATAACATTTAAGGTGTCCACGATCATAGAACCTTCTTTTACATATAAGACATGATATTTCTTTCGATCTACAATCTTCGCCTCTATTTGAAAGGAAGCCACGATCTGCTGCAATTGCAAACAAAACGACTCTGATAACACTGCAATTTCGAGATGATACGCCTTCTCCGGATTAGTTATTGATCCCGCCGCCATAAACACACCTCGCAAATACGCACGTTTGCAACATGTATTCTGCACTAAGCGGCTTGGAATCGTCGACAGATCGCCCCATCGATCCTCTGATTCACTCAATAATTTAATCGCTTTTAGGATCTCATATGCCTTGTCCTGCGCCAATACCAGCAAATGATACACCGGCGTTCTTGTCTGCAAACTATGGTTCCGGATCTAATCTGCGTTTCCGCCTGAAACGCCATCTTTATTAAGATATAAGATTTTCTTGCTACTGTCAAGTTTTCCGTATGTACTTCCAAATAAATACTACCGTTCTTGCGATGTCGGATCTTACCACAAAAGAGCAAAAAGCGCTGCAAATTCCGCAATCTGACAGTGTCTTGCCGGGCTTAACTGCGAAGCAAGTTCCTCTTTCACCTTTCCAGAAAATGACATTTTCATAGCAATCTTACATTCCTTTCTAAGCCCGCTCACTTGGCGTCCCGTTCAATATCGCGATGTTCCATCTTGACCGTATATGGCAAAGATTTCATCTGTGATTCCAGGGCACGCACCATCGAAACAGACCGGTGCTTTCCTCCGGTACATCCAATACTGATCACAATCTGATTCTTTCCCTCGGCAATATAATTCGGTATAAGAAACTTCACCATTTCAAATAGCTGGCGTTGAAATTCTTTTGCCTGCGGCGCAGCCATCACGTAATCATACACCGCCGGATCATTTCCTGTCAGCGGTTTGAGCGTTGGAATATAATATGGATTTGGCAGAAAACGTACATCAAACACGAGATCGGAATCTTCCGGTATACCATATTTGAATCCAAAGGACAACAGTGTCACAAAGAAATTCTCATACTCTTCTTCTCCCAGAAAAATACGATCCACCTCATGCTTTAACTCACGTACCAGCATATGACTGGTATCTAAAATATAATCCGCACGCTTTTTGATATGGGCAAGCTCTACTCGCTCTGCCGCAATCGCCTTATCGACACGCCCCTGCAATGCTAACGGATGATTACGTCTCGTCTCCTTATAGCGTTTTACAAGCACACTGTCATCTGCCTCCAGAAACAGCACCTCATAAGGATATCCTTCCTGCTTCATCTTGTCCAAGATGTTATCAAGATCAGACAATCCCTGCAAATTACGCACGTCGATGCCAAGACCCATCTTGTCGACAGTCTCCTGCTCGTCCACCATTAACTTTGTCATCTTCGGAATAAAATGCACCGGCAAATTATCCACGCAAAAATATCCGAGATCTTCGAGCATCTTTAAAACAGAACTCTTTCCTGCACCCGACATTCCGGTAACGATCACAAATCTCATATTCGCCCTCATTTCTACATAATCGTCCAACAACAATGCCGCCGTTTTATGACGAACTATGCCGTTTCTCTGTTAATTCCTGCATATCACTGGCCACTTCAGCATATTGCTAAGCCGTTCCAGTATATTACTGACCACTTCAGCATATTGCTAAGCCGTTCCAGTATATTACTGACCACTTCAGCGTATTACTGTTCCGGAAGTCTCTTAACTTCCGTCTCAAGGGTGACACCAAACTGCTCCTTAACAGTCTGCTGCACATGCCTGATCACTGCATCTGCCTGTGCGCAGGTTCCCTGTCCTACATTGACCACGAAGCCACAGTGTTTCTCCGACACCATGATATCACCAACCCGATATCCTTTCAATCCGGCGTCCTCGATCAATTTACCGGCAAAGTATCCTTCCGGCCGCTTAAAAGTACTGCCTGCACTTCCATATTCTAACGGCTGCTTTTCACGGCGTTTCGCATTTAATTCCTGCATCTGCGCCTTGATCTGCGCCCTGTCTCCCTGTTCAAAAGCAAATAACGCTGACACAACGATAAGCCCCTGTTCCTGCACAATACTGTGTCGATAAGACAAATGTAGTTCTTCCGCTGAAAACAAATGGATCTTACCTGTTCGATCGATCATTTTAGCAGCTACGATCACGTCCTTGATCTCGCCACCATATGCACCTGCATTCATCGTCACTGCGCCACCGAGCGTTCCCGGAATACCTCCGGCAAATTCGAATCCTGCAAGTCCTTGATCTGCAATCCGGGCTGCAAGTGTTGAAAGCATCACTCCCGCACCGGCACTCACATAGGCCTTAACAGTTGATATGCACTGCTTAACCCCATATTCCTCCAGCACCGCCACTTTCTCTGTTTCACTGGCATCTGCCGGCAAAATTCGGATCTGATGCAGTTCACCGACCTGCCCTGCTTCCTTATTCATACGATGCAGCGACAAGATCACACCGTCGTATCCTTCGTCCGCAACTAACAGATTACTTCCATTCCCTAATATATACCATTGCATCTGCACCTCTTCCAAATATTTAATGCACGCAGCCAACTGCTCCGCAGAGTCCGGTTCTACAAACCATTTTGCCGGCCCCCCGATTCGGAAAGTAGTATGCTTGGCAAGCGGTTCCTCCTCGCGAACCCGATCCTTGCCGACAATTTGTTCCAATCTATCTATTTCAAATATATGCATTATAACGTTACGATCCTTTCTTATTAGTGTTCCAAACAATTCCTTATTGTAACAAAAAAGGCCTTGATTAATCAAGACCTTTGTAAGCGTGCGCGAGAAGATTCGAACTCCCGACCTTCTGGTCCGTAGCCAGACGCTCTATCCAGCTGAGCTACGCGCACATTTCTTATGTTTTGTACGTCATCTGTACCGTACTTGATATACTATACACTAGTATTTTCAAAAATGCAAGCATTTTTTTCAATTTTTTTATTTTTTTATTCTTTGACATAATAAACGATATGATATGGCAGAACTGTTAAAGGGAAGGGAGGCTTAAAAGGATGAAAAAGGCAAAACGAGCATTTTCCTATACCCTGAAAAAACTGCGTGACACTCTTATTTCAAAGTGCCACGCAGCCCATTATTTTAGATTGAAACTATGATCTGATTACAGTAAGCTCTCATACAGCTTCGTAATGTCCTCAACACTTGTCTCCTTTGGATTGCCCGGACGACAAGCATCATCATATGCTGACTGTGCAAGGAATGGAATATCCTCTGGCTTAACAATATCCTTAAGATCAGCAGGAATTCCAACATCTTTGGAAAGCTGTTTTACAGCATCAACGGCTGCTTTACGATACTCTTCCTGAGACATATTCTCTGTGCCTTCAACACCCATTGCCTTGGCAATATCACGATATTTTTCACCTGTTGCCTCTGCGTTATACTCCATAACAGTAGGAAGAATGATCGCATTTGCGATTCCATGTGGTGTATCATACAATGCGCCAAGTGGATGTGCCATAGAATGAACAATTCCAAGACCTACGTTGGAGAAGCCCATTCCTGCAACGTACTGACCAAGAGCCATTCCTCACGTCCTTCCGGCGTATTGTCTACTGCTCCACGAAGAGAACGTGCAATGATCTCAATTGCTTTGAGATGGAACATGTCGGACAATTCCCATGCTCCTGCCGTAATGTAACCCTCAATCGCATGTGTTAAAGCATCCATACCGGTTGCTGCAGTAAGCCCCTTAGGCATAGAAGACAGCATCTCGGAATCGATAAATGCCACAACAGGAATGTCATGCGGATCTACACAAACCATCTTGCGATTCTTAGCTGAATCTGTAATAACGTAATTGATTGTAACCTCTGCAGCAGTTCCTGCTGTCGTAGGTACTGCAAAGATCGGTACGCTCTTATTCTTGGTATCTACAGCGCCCTCTAAGCTGACAACATCCTCATGCTCAGGATTATTGATAATGATACCGATTGCTTTCGCAGTATCCATAGAAGAACCGCCGCCAATAGCGATCAGATAATCTGTTCCTGCATCCTTAAATGCCTGTACACCTGTCTGAACATTTTCAATCGTTGGATTTGGTTTAATATTTGAATACAGCTCATATGCCATACCATTTTTCTCAAGTACATCCAACACTTTCTGTGTTACACCAAACTTTACCAAGTCCGGATCCGAACATACAAACGCTTTCTTAAAACCACGAATTTTAGTTTCTGTTGCAATCTCTGCAATAGCTCCTGCCCCATGATACGATGTCTCGTTTAATACAAATCTGTTTGCCATACTAGAATCCTCCTGTAAAATAATAAAAGTAATTTTGTTGAAATTGCACAAATTTCTGTGTATTTTCCAAAGTTTCTAGTATAATTATACGAAATTTACTCATAAAAAGCAAGATTCACTTTGTGAAAACTTTATAAACTACACGTCGTTATTTCACACGCAATTCATTGCGCAGCTTGCGAATCTTTCCCTGGAACTGCAAATACATATCGTATTCTCCAGGTTCCAGTCCATCCACCTGCACAGCAAAGATTTCTTTACGTCTGCCCATACGCAGTTGCGAATAATCTTGTACATATGTCTTATGCTCACCCTTAAAATACAGCTTTTCAACTGCACCAGGCAGCATCGAATACTGCAAAAGATTCTCGCACAAATGCACGTTACCGAAGAAGGTACCACGAATACGCTGATCCGTTTTTTTCGGCATTGTTCCATGAAATTCTTCCGGTGTTGGGAGCTTACCAAACTCTGTCTGATCATGCAGCCCCATCCCCACACAAAATGAAGGAATGTCCGGATGAAACTCCCAAGCCCACAAAAGTTTTTAGTCAACTTAAACGTCTTCTCAACTTCGCCGTTTTCGCCATTGACCAACTGGATCTGGGAATGAAGTTCTGTCGTACGGTCTTGCGTGATACCTGTCAAATGGAAATACTTGTTGTATTCTTTGTATAAAGGGCACTACCAAACTGCATCGTTTTCAAACAGTCTTTCTTGCTCTCCTGTACATATGTGCCGGCAGCCTCATCGATCGACACACGAAGTACCGCAGAATGTTGTGCATCATTGTAACCGCCATCTACCGCCCCTTTAGTACCTGTGCTATAGATCAACAATTCGTGCTCATCCATCCAAACAGCCTTATCCGGTCTTCCCATTTCGATATCAGCACCCTCTGTTGTCAAAGCGATGGCTTCCAACTCTGTATCCTGCCAGATTGATTTTGGTGCCAGCACCCAATCCAATTTGCCACTCTCCAGATCAAGCTGTGCGATCGTGTGTATACGCTTTAATGTCAGCAAAAGCTTTCCGGCGCGGTACTCCATCGCTGAAAAAAGCAGCCATTCCTTACCGGTGTGGTATTTTTCTCCCAGCAAGTCAATCAGCTTAATGCGGCGTACGATCTCACCGGTATTCATATCCATCGTAAGAATACAGTCATTATAATGCTCTCCATCGGACGAGGTCACAAGATACAACGAACTATCGTGCTGTGCTAATGCAGTACCGATCGGTTCATTCAAAATATATGTGCGATACACTCTGCCCATATAATCCATTTCATGATAACGGCACGGCTGGATCTTGCCCATGCTGTTTACAATGTTAGCTGTTCGATCTGCCAGCAAAACATGACCATTCGGCATCGGTATCATACCCATCTTATAGGTACGAAGCTGCATTGAATATCGGATCGCACCATCTGCATCAAAGACCAATGGACTAAAAGCGGCACCGTTGACTGCCAGCAGCGGCATTGCTGCAGATTTATCTCCCTCTACTTCCATCACAAGATCCTTTTGGTTTTCAGGCACTTCTGAAACAAAAATACGGATCACTCGATGCTTTACAACTTTTCCTTCTCGATCGATCAGAGACAGATCTACCGTATTGCTACGTTCGAAATACAACCCCAAGATTGCCACACGATGTCTTGTTGTATAGCTGGATTCACCAACAAAATCATTGCCATTATCTCCGAACACACGATAGCGCACCTTGTACTCCTTGGAAGAGTTGAACAGGATAAGGGCTGTCTGTTTAGCCACTCCATATGGATTTGGAATAACCAGCACGTGAGAAAATGTGTACAAATGTCTGTCCAAGATCCGCTCAAAAGCGTAATCGCGCAGCTGTGCCAAAAACGCCCGCTTTGGCTCTTTTCGGTACGGCGTCATAACCTTACGGTTGTCATACTGCGCCAACTCACGCTCATACATGCGATCCATTTTGTTGAGATCACTTTCACTCAATGTGACCTTTGTTCCTTTTCTTACTTCAACAAATAATTTTTCACGTAAGTTCATATGCTCTCCTCTTTATAATTTCATAGTCAACTGAATACGCTGTTTTTGAGATCAACACCCATTACTTTGACATCAACGATATCTCCGACACTGACAACATCCAACGGGTGTTTGACAAATTTCTTATCCGACATTTCGGACACATGTACCAATCCATCCTGATGAACGCCGATATCTACAAACGCACCAAAATCAATAACATTTCGAACTGTCCCCTTAAGGATCATGCCCTCTTTGAGATCTTTCATCTCTAACACATCTGTTCGAAGGATCGGTTTTGGCATTTCATCACGAGGATCTCTCGCAGGTTTCTCCAATTCCTTCAAGATATCAACCAGCGTGATCTCACCAATACCAAGCTCGTCAGCCATTTTCTTTTTGTCTTTCACACGCTTCTGCAAACTGCCGGAGGCTTTGTTCTCTGTCGGTGTTTCTTCCGTCTCACCGCTCGGCAGGTCTATCGAGCCAAAGGCTTCCGCAAAGGCTGCGCCAAAGGCTGTGTGCGTATTGCGTACAACAAACTGCTGTTTCTTTTTTTTGGAGCGGTTTTTCTTCTTGGCTAATGGGGACTGCTGTTTGGCCGCTTCCGTCTGGATCTTTTGAGTTCTTCCGTGTCAATGCCAAGCTTATCTAATAATGCATTGGCTGCATCATAAGTCTCCGGATGAACGCTCGTTGCATCCAATGGATTTTTTCCATCCAAAATACGCATAAAACCTGCACACTGTTCAAAGGCTTTCGGTCCCAGTTTTGGTACTTTTAACAACTCTTTACGTGACGTAAACTTTCCGTTTTCTTCACGATACGTAACGATGTTCTTTGCGATCACTTTGCTGATACCGGAAATATACTCTAACAGTGAAGCGGATGCTGTATTCAGATCCACACCAACTTTATTTACACAATCTTCCACAACACCGGATAATGTTTCCCCTAACTTCTTCTGATTCATATCATGCTGATACTGGCCGACACCGATAGCCTTTGGATCGATCTTTACCAGCTCTGCCAGTGGGTCCTGCAAACGTCTTGCCATGGATGTCGCGCTTCTCTGTCCGACATCGAAATTCGGAAATTCCTCGGTTGCAAGTTTGCTGGCGGAATAAACTGAAGCACCTGCTTCATTTACAATAATATACTGCACAGGTTCTTTGATCTCATGCAGCATATCCGCAATGATCATTTCCGACTCGCGGGATGCTGTTCCATTGCCGACGGAGATCAGAGAAATTCCGTATTTCTGGATCAGTTTTTTCACCTCACGTTTTGCCTCTTCGACCTTGTTCTGCGGTGCTGTCGGATAGATCACCTTCGTATCTAACACTTTACCGGTTGGGTCTACCACAGCAAGTTTACAACCGGTACGAAATGCAGGATCCCAGCCCAAAACTGTCTTACCGGCAATCGGCGGCTGCATCAAAAGCTGCTCTAGGTTTTTACCAAATACTTTGATCGCACCGTCTTCTGCCTGCTCAGTCAACTCATTACGAATCTCGCGCTCGATAGCAGGCGCGATCAAACGCTTATAACTGTCTGTCACTGCCTCTTCTAACACCGGCGTTACGATCTCATTTTCCTCTGTGATCGTCTTTTTTGCATAGATACGTAAGAATACGTTCTTCCGGAGCCTCCAGTTTTACCACTAGGAATTTTTCCTTTTCACCACGATTTAACGCAAGAACACGATGACCGGCAATCTTTTAACCGGCTCCTCAAATTCATAATACATCTCATAAACAGACTGCGCCTTTTCATCCTTGGCAGTTGAGGTAAGGATACCTTCTTCCCGTGTTATATCACGGATATATTTACGATAATCTGCATTATCAGAAATCTGCTCGGCAATAATATCTCTCGCTCCTGCAATCGCATCTGCAACATCTTTCACTTCTTTTTCCTCAGATACATACTGCTCGGCAATCGTTTCTAACGGCTCTGTCACTTCTTGTGCCAAAATGATCTGCGCTAATGGCTCTAATCCCTTTTCCTTGGCGATGATCGCTCTTGTACGGCGTTTTGGACGATACGGACGATACAAGTCCTCCACGAGCACCTGTGTCTCTGCTGCAAGGATCTGTGCCTTCAATTCATCGGTCAATTTTCCTTGTTCTTCGATTGTTGCAAGAACCTGTTCCTTTTTTTCTTCCAGTGTACGCAAATAGGTTAATCGCTCACTCAGATTACGGAGTTGTTCATCATTCAACGAACCATGTGCTTCTTTACGGTATCTGGCAATAAACGGGATCGTATTGCCCTCGTCGATCAGTTTTATGACCGCCTCTACCTGCTGCGGACGAATTTCTAACTCTGCTGCTATTTTCTTTACAATATCCATAGTATCCTACATTCCTTTCTATACGCACTTTGCCTATGCATCAAGAGTAAAATAGGCAGCCACTCGATACGCGGCTGCCCTTCTTTACCTTGAACTCTTAAATTTTCCGCGCTGACAATATTTGATGTTCTCCGTCAATTAACGAGACAATGCAAATGCATCATGAACTGCCTGTGCAGCCTCATTGACGTACTTCTCTTCTACGAGAACGCTGACGCGGATCTCGGAAGTAGAAATCTGCAAAATGTTTACTCCTGCATCATACAATGCTTCAAACATCTTAGCTGCAACACCTGCATTAGACATCATTCCGGCACCGACGATAGATACTTTGGCAACGTTAGTGTTCACTGTTGTCTTCTCGCATTTCAGACTTGTGTTAGCATGTCTTTCCAATGTCTCCATTGCCGTGTCTGCCTGATCTCTGGTTACTGTAAAGCTGATGTCCTGTGTTCCGCCATGCTCTACAGACTGTAAGATCATATCTACATTGATATTGTGATTTGCTAAATGCTGGAACAGCTTAAATGCTACGCCCGGCTTATTCTCTAATCCAACTACTGAAATCTGTGCTACATTTTTATCTGTGGCTACACCACTTACTAACATTTTCTCCATTTTACTTTCCTCCTTTACTACAGTTCCTTCACTTGTATTCAAACTAGAACGTACTACCAACTGTACGCCGTATTTTTTTAGCCATCTCAACAGAACGATTGTGCAATACACCGGCACCAAGACTGGCTAATTCCAACATCTCATCGTACGTGATCTCGTCTAATTTACGAGCATTTGGTACGACGCGTGGATCTGCAGTAAAGACACCATCTACATCTGTATAAATCTCGCAGGCGTCTGCATGTAATGCAGCTGCCAATGCTACTGCTGTCGTATCGGAACCACCTCTTCCGAGTGTTGTGTAATCATCAAACTTATTGATTCCCTGAAATCCTGTAATTACTACGATACGACGATTATCCAACTCATTACGGATACGCTCCGTATCAATTCTCTTCAGACGAGCATTACCATACACTTCTGTCGTATGCATCTGCACCTGAAAAGCATTCATGGAAACTGCCGGAACACCGAGAGAGTCCATTGCCATTGCCATAAGTGCAACGGATGTCTGCTCACCTGTTGTAAGAAGCATATCCAACTATCTGCGGGACGCCTTCGGATTAATATCCTTTGCCATATCCAACAAAACATCTGTCTGTTTGCCCATTGCAGAAAGAACGACTACTACCTGATTTCCTTTTTTGTAATCTTCAATACAACGCTTCGCCACATTAAAGATCCGCTCTTTGTTGGCAACGGAAGTACCACCAAATTTCTTAACAATTAACATATCTATCCTCTTTTCTGCTCATATTACTGAGCGGCTTATTATTTCGTCTCCGGAACACGGATCTTATTGATCACATTGCCGAGTGAATCTGCTGCTGATGCATAAGCTCCCTCTGTGATCTCTCCCGTGATAAATGCATATTCGTCCGCATATCCGGCATCAATCTCTGTCACATCGCCAAACGCTTCTTTGACCTTAGCTGCATTCTGTGACTTATCTCCACGCAAACGCACGAAGAAGCTGCTCTTGCTCTCCTCAAAAGGCTCTAAAGCGATCTTCTCGGCACTCCACTGTACCTCAACGCATTTTCCTATGTTTTTAGCGACTTCCATAACATCGGAAACGACCGCACTGGCTGTTGCCAGCTTGCCGGCGCCCTGTCCATAGAACATGACAGCTCCAACCATATTTCCTTTTACTAAAATAGCGTTAAATACATCGTCTACGCTATATAATGGGTTCTCCGGATAGATCAGCACCGGTGCAACTTTTGCGCTGATGCGATCTCCATCTTTCTTGCTGGAACCAAAAATTTTTACTTTGGCCCCGATCTTACCGGCATATACGATCACGGTCTGTGATCTTGGTAATTCCCTCTGTATAAACATCGTTAAAATCCAGTGTCTTGCCATAAGCAAGAGAAGTTAAGATTGCGATCTTGCGGCAGGCATCATATCCTTCCACATCTGCAGTCGGATCTGCCTCTGCATAACCAAGCTGCTGCGCCTCTTTGAGCACTGTGTCAAAATCAGCTCCCTTATTGGTCATCTCTGTCAAAATAAAGTTCGTTGTACCGTTTAAGATACCGGAAATCTCCAATATCTCATCCGGATTTAAAGAACTCTGCAGTGGGCGGATAATCGGAATACCACCACCAACACTGGCCTCAAACAAGAAACTTACATTGTGGTCTTTTGCTATCTGAATAAGCTCCGGTCCAAAATCAGCCACCAACGCTTTGTTGGATGTGCAAACACTCTTCCCGGCCTCCAAACTAGCCTTTACAAACTCATAGGCAGGGTGTAATCCTCCCATCGTTTCTACAACCACATGAACCTCCGGATCATTTTTGATCACTTCAAAATCATGTACCAGAACTTCCTCTACCGGATCTCCCGGAAAATCTCTCAAATCCAACACATATTTTGTACAGATCTCATCCCCGATGCGTTTTGCGATCATCGCATTGTTCTCGCAAATAATATCAAAAACACCGGATCCGACTGTTCCGTAGCCTAACACACTTACGTTAATCATAGTTTCCTCCATTTCTCTGCCAATGTATTTTTATTTATGTCAGATGCCCCCTTACAAAAAGGAGCATCGAGCACACTGCTCATTTACTTTGTGATCCATGCTAAATATGCATTGATAAACGGATCCAGATTGCCATCCAAAACGTCTTGCACATTACCGATCTCAGCACCGGTACGATGATCTTTGACCATGGTATACGGCTGCAGCACATAGGAACGGATCTGGCTTCCCAGCCAATCTCTTTGGATTCGCCTCGGATACCGCTCGCCTTTTCCAACTGCTCCTGCTGTTTTAAAATATACAGCTTTGCCTTGAGCATCTGCATTGCCTTATCCTTATTCATATGCTGTGAACGTTCATTTTGGCACTGTACCACGATCCCTGTCGGGAAATGGGTAATTCTAATTGCAGAAGAAGTCTTATTGATATGCTGACCGCCGGCGCCACTGGCACGATATGTATCGATACGAATATCATCATCTGCGATCTCAACATCAAGATCTTCTTCGATAGCCGGCATGACATCACAGGATACAAAGGATGTCTGCCGTTTGCCGGCTGCATTAAACGGTGAGATTCTCACCAAACGGTGCACTCCATGCTCTGATTTCAGATAACCATACGCATTTGCGCCATTGATCTGCAGCGTAACTGATTTATAACCCGCTTCATCACCATCCAGAAAATCCAGCATTTCAACTTCAAATCCATGCTTTTCTGCAAAGCGCTGATACATACGGCACAACATACTTGCCCAGTCGCAGCTTTCTGTTCCACCGGCACCGGCATGAAGCGTTAATATTGCATTGTCTTTGTCGTATTCTCCACTCAAAAGTGTTTCAATACGCAGGGATTCGTATTCCTGCTCAAATTGCTGCAGTGAATCTTCTACTTCCTCCAACACGCTGGCATCATTTTCTTCCTCCGCGATCTCGATCAACATCAAAATATCATCGCGGGCGCTCTCCAATGACTCATAGCGTTCTATCACGGATTTCAGCTTTTTGGACTCCTGCACGATCTTGGCAGAATGTTCCGGGTCATCCCAAAATCCCGGATCTTCCATTGTCTTGTCCAGTTCTTCCACTCGATCTCGTTTATTAGCGAGGTCAAAGTGAATTCCCCATTTCAAGCAGTGGCTGTTCATAGTTTGCAAGCGTCATTTTGACTCTGTCAAACTCTACCATACCAACTCACCTCTTTCTATATTTTATCAATTATATCCTTCCGGCTCACGATCCGTGAACCGGAAGGCACTATAATACTTATTATGCACGGCGTCCGCAGCACTGTTTGTACTTACGTCCGGAACCGCATGGGCACGGGTCGTTTGGCTGTACCTTCTTGGTTGTACGGCGCTTTGGCTGTGCCGGCTGAGACTCATCCTTATTCGTTCCGGTAACCTTAGCAACCTGCTCACGCTCTACTTTCTGCTCGATCTTGATATGTGTGAGCGCTTTTACAGTCTCCTCTGTGATCGAATCAATCATTGCATTGAACATATCAAATCCGGCGAATTTGTATTCCACAACCGGATCTCTCTGTCCATATGCCTGTAATCCGATACCTTCACGAAGCTGATCCATATCATCGATATGATCCATCCACTTGTTATCAATAACTCTCAACAGAATAATTCGCTCAACCTCACGGATCTGATCCTGATCAGGAATTCTGCCTCTTTTGCCTCATATACCTTAACGGCTTCCTCTTTGAGTTTCTGTGCCAGATCCTCTCTGGTACCATGTTTTAACATCTCGTCGTCAAGCTGAATTCTCTTCAACGGTATGATCGGAAGCAAGACATTATTTAACTCCTGTACATCCCAGTCTTCTGCACTGCCATCCTCCGGAATGACTGAATTTACGCAATTTTCCACTTCATCGGTGATCATCTTGTAGATCGTATCACGCATACTCTCTCCATCCAGAACACGACGACGCTCTTTATAGATCACTTCACGCTGCTCATTATTAACACGGTCAAACTCCAGCAAATTCTTACGAATACCAAAGTTGTTACCCTCAATCTTCTTCTGTGCATTTTCGATCGCACTGGAAAGCATCTTGTGCTCTACCTGCTCTCCGTCCGGCATAGCATCAAACAGTCCCATGATTCGCTCTGAGCCGAAAAGACGCATCAGATCATCTTCCAAAGAAATGTAGAATCTGGATTCACCGGGATCTCCCTGACGTCCGGCACGACCGCGCAACTGGTTATCAATACGTCGGGACTCATGTCGCTCCGTACCGATGATCTTCAGACCACCAAGTTCCGTAACCCCATCGCCAAGCTTAATATCGGTACCACGACCGGCCATATTCGTTGCGATCGTAACGGCACCCTTCTGTCCGGCATCTGCAATAATCTCTGCCTCCAACTCATGGAACTTCGCATTCAAGACTTTATGCGGAATGCCTGCTTTCTGAAGTTTAGCACTCAGATACTCAGAAGTATCAATTGTGATCGTACCGACCAAAACAGGCTGCCCCTTCTTGTGAGCCTCTACAATGTCAGCAACAACGGCATTGAACTTGTCCTCTTTGGTCTTATATACTGCATCATTATAGTCAATACGCGCAATCGGCTTGTTGGTAGGGACTTCAACAACGTCCATCTCGTAAATCTCACGGAACTCTTTTTCCTCAGTCAACGCAGTACCGGTCATACCGGATTTCTTCTCGTATTTATTAAAGAAGTTCTGGAACGTGATCGTTGCCAGTGTTTTACTCTCTCTCTTGACCTTAACATGCTCTTTCGCCTCGATCGCCTGGTGCAGACCATCCGAAAAACGGCGTCCCGGCATGATACGTCCCGTAAATTCATCAACGATCAAAACCTCATCGTCTTTTACCACATAATCTTTGTCGCGATGCATCAAAGAATGTGCACGAAGCGCTAAGTTGATATTATGCTGCAATTCCAAGTTGTCCGGATCTGCAAGGTTCTCTACCTGGAAGAAACGCTCTGCCTTGCGCACACCTTCTTCTGTCAGATTTGCATTTTTATCCTTTTCATCGACAACATAATCTCCGGTTTCCTGCTGTTCCTCATTCATGAGAATATCCATCTTGGAAAGTTCTTTTGCAGTACCTTTGGTCAACTGTCTTACGAAAATATCACACATCTCATACAATTTAGTGGACTTGCCACTTTGACCGGAAATGATAAGTGGTGTTCTCGCCTCATCGATCAATACCGAATCCACCTCATCGATGATCGCATAATGAAGACTTCTCTGTACAAGCTGCTCCTTTAGATACAACCATGTTATCACGCAGATAATCAAATCCAAGTTCATTATTGGTTGCATACGTAATGTCACAGTTATATGCCTCACGGCGCTCATCATTATCCATATTATTTAAGATAACACCAACCGTGAGTCCCAAAAATTCATGTACCTTACCCATCCACTCAGCATCACGTTTTGCAAGGTAATCATTCACGGTAACGATATGAACACCTTTGCCCTCTAATGCATTCAGATATGCCGGCAATGTAGATACCAATGTCTTACCTTCACCGGTACGCATCTCTGTGATACGTCCCTGATGTAAAATAACGCCACCGATCAACTGTACTCTATAATGACGCATATCCAATACACGAGTAGCCGCCTCGCGGACAGTAGCATACGCTTCCGGCAGGATATCGTCCAATGTCTCACCGTTCGCCAAGCGCTCGCTTAAATTCAGGCGTCTTAGCCTGTAGTTGCTCGTCTGTGAGCTTCTCAAATTCCGGTGCTAATGCTTCAATTTTATCAACAATCGGAATGATTCGCTTTACCTCACGCTCACTGTGAGTACCAAAAATCTTAGTAAATACACTCATAATTATCTCCTAATCTAAAATTTATAACAAACCAATCTAAAGTATATCATTATCCCCTTCAAACGCAAGGTGCCAACAGCAATTTCTCATTCTCAAAAAAAAGAGAAGACTACTTATCGATTGCTCTCAAAATAGTCTTCTCACGCTTATCTTTCTCTTTACCTAATCCCTAAGGATCTTATACCTTACCTATAATCTTTCTAAAATTCCGGCTCGATCAATCCGAAAGTGTTACCTTTACGCTTATAAACAACATTGACTTCATCTGTCTCTGCGTTACGGAATACATAGAAATTATGTCCTAACAGATCCATCTGAATACATGCTTCTTCCGGATCCATCGGCTTCATTGCAAATCTCTTAGAACGGATGATCTTGATCTCATCATCATCGTGGATCTCTTCCTCAACAAACGCTTTACTAAGACTAGCTGCCGTCTGTTGCTGATCTACCAATTTATTTTTGTATTTGCGAAGCTGTCTCTCAATGATCTCCTCTACAAGATCAATGGATACATACATATCATTGCTTACCTGCTCGGCACGTACAATATTTCCTTTCATTGGAATCGTAATCTCGATCTTTTGTCTCTCCTTCTCGACACTTAACGTCACATGAACTTCGGTTTCCGGAGTAAAATAACGCTCTAATTTGCCAATCTTCTCATAGATGGCTTCCTTGAGTCCTTCTGTAACATCGATATTCTTTCCGCTGATAATATACTGCATAGTTACCACTCCTTTGCTGTTTAATGGTTATATTATACCCCAACTCGTCCATAGAATCAAGTGAAAATGCACAATTTTTATTTTGTAATAAGAAATTTATTATGCAATTTTTACAATTTCATATCATATAACGAATATAACCCGCGTTTTTGCAATGCATCACATCGCCGAGCGTCGTATTGCCACAAAGTAATTTTTCTATTCAGACCATACGAAAAGACAGCGATCCCCACGTTATGTAGAAACCACTGTCTTTCTTTATGGAATGAAAAATACGAATTACCTATTTTGTAAACTGCCAGGATTCGAAGTCCAATACAGATCCATCAAATTCAATATACAGATCATGCTTGCCCTGCACTGCTGCAGCCGGCACTTCGATCTTGGCATCACCGTACTTATCAAAGTTTACGGTGGTATTCACGATCTCCGTGCCATCCAGCGCATCTGCACACACTTTCAAATTGACACTACCCAGTCCGTAGCCTTTCAGCTTCGCCTGAAACGTTTTTGGACCGTTATCGCCCAGATCAGCACCCTTTGATGCTTAACCAGCTATATTTATATTTTGCACGGTCTTTGATCGTATGCATCTTAGCACCATCGATCGAATTTACATAATTAACTTTACCATTCTTGTGATATATTACATTTGTCTCAATTGCGCCCATTCCGGCATTATTCGAAGAAGTAAGACCGAAACCGTCTGATATGGATCAAAATCAGCAAGCTGTGGTACGCCATCAAGATTCTGCTGTACAATATCAAAGGTTCCATCTGCCTTAACATTCAGCTTATTAACATGTGTACTTCGTCCTGCAAAATGGATTCCCATCGAAGTACGAAGTACCGTCGTATGGTAGAACATGTAATACTCACCCTTAAATTGTACGATGCTGTGGTGGTTATTAGCGAGATCGTCAGAGCCATCCGCTTTTTTGAACACGGTGCCACAGTTTGGAAGCACTTCTCCTACATATTTGTATGGTCCCATCGGTGAGTCTGCAACCATGTATGCGATAGAGCAAATATCCAGATCCTTGTACTGACCGGTTCTGGTGTCCCAATCGGTACAGTAAGAATATACATATTTGTCACCGACTTTATTAATACCACTATCTTCAAAGAAATATGGTGCCTCGATTGCTTTTTTTCTCCATCAAAAGAGATCATGTTATCTGCCAATTTGCGAATACGGGGGTATTTCTTGCTTCCCTCCGGACGACCGCAGTCACCGCCCCATACGAGATAGGAGCTTCCATCGTCATCGGTAAATACAGCCGGATCTAAAGCATCTCCCGTCGACTCATTATCTGTCCAAGGTCCTAACAAGCTGGACTTTCTCTCATCATAAAATGGACCGGTCGGTGAATCTGCCGATGCAACGTTGATCTGATAACCACCGTTTGTATAGTAAATAAAGAATTTATCTTTGCCATTTACCTTTTTATAAGTAGCACATGGTGCCCAACAGCAATTGGAATAACTTTCCAGTCCATCTGCCTTCCCACCTGCCAGACTAAAGGTTCCGTGATCTGTCCAGTTAACCATATCCGCAGAAGAGATCACATGCATACTGGTGATATAACCAAATCCGTTCTCTCCGTCATCGCCCTGACCGTAATGCTCCTGTGTATCATTGGACATATACATATACTCTGCCATTGTACTCGATGGCTGTCGGGTCAGAGGCAAAGCTATTGGCAAGAAGCGGATTATTCGCTGTCATGCCCTTGTACGAAGTCGCATAGGTCTGTGCCGGTGTTACTGCAGGATCATCCGGTGTCTCTGTTGGTGCCAGTGTTGGAACCGGCGTCGATGTCGGACTTAAGGTCGGTGCAGCCGTTGGCACTGTGGTCGGTGCAGCCGTTGGCACTGTGGTCGGTGTTACTACAGGAGTTTTCTGCGGTGCTTTTGTAACCACCGGTGCAGCCTTCGTATTTTTTTAACAACAACCCGACACTTCAATGTCTTTGTTTTCGCTTTCTTAGAAGCTTTTGCAATGTATTTTACCTTGCAGCGGATCACTGCTTTGCCTGCCTTTTTAGCTGTGATCTTTCCCTTTTGCTGACAGCAGCGACTGATTTCTTGGATGAAGTCCATTTCATAGACTTGATCTTCTTTACGTTCTTTTTCTTGAGTTTTAATGTCTTTTTGGCTCCAGCTTTCAATATCAGCTTGCCGGAAGACAATTTAACCGTTGCTTTTTTGCTTGACTTAGCTGCAGCACTTGCCGTAATTCCATCCAAAGAGGAACCGGTGACCACCATACTAAGTGCAAGCGTCATTCCCAAAACCGCTTTCTTATAATCTCTCATACTTTCCCTTTCTCCTTTTCGAACAAAGAGTTCACAGCATATTGTCCTATTCGGGCAACGCATGAGCATACTCTTCGTCTGGTCTTTGCATCAGCCATACCTTTTATACCGTATAACAGCTATGGTATATACCGCATCGCCAGGACTACGATTACGATAATTGCGTATACGATTGTATAAAATTCTATGGCATTTTTAGTTGTATCGTATCTTATATTATATTGATATGATTGTTATATTGCGTGGAATATTCGGACGGATAATAGCACAAAACGGACATTCCTGTTCGGAATGTCCGTTTCCATTTCGTATAAGATATAGTTTGAGATATTATATTCTAAAAATTATCCCAACTTAGCCTTTGCTGTCTCTACTAAGCTAGCAAATCCTTCCGGATCACTGATTGCCATCTCAGACAACATCTTACGGTTGATATCAATCTCAGCCAATTTCAAACCATACATAAAACGGCTGTAAGATAAACCATTCATTCTAGCTGCTGCATTGATACGTGCGATCCAAAGTCTTCTGAACTGTCTCTTTCTCTGCTTTCTGCCTGCGAAGGAAGAGGTAAGTGCTCTCATGACAGACTGCTTTGCAACACGGTACTGTTTAGATCTTGCTCCTCTGTATCCCTTTGCCAGCTTTAATACTCTATTATGCTTCTTCTTTGCGTTTAATCCGCCTTTAATACGTGCCATTATTACGTTCCTCCTTCTATTATTTTGAATATGGAAGCATGCGCTTCATCATCTTTGCGTTTGTTGCATCAACCTCAACAGCCTTACGAAGAGTTCTCTTTCTCTTAGTAGACTTCTTGTTCAAGATGTGGCTCTTGTTTGCTTTCATCTTCATCAATTTACCTGTTCCAGTTGTTTTAAAACGCTTTGCTGCTGCACGCTTTGTTTTCATTTTTGGCATGATAAAATCCTCCTTAACATTTGTTTATTTATTAAAGAATGTTTCACAGAAACTTCTGCAAATAACACACTTTATTAGCGCTTCTTTGACAAAAACATTACCATGGATCTGCCTTCCATCTTCGGTGGCTTATCCACAACCGCAATATCCTCTACCTTTTCAAAGAAACTGTCCAGGATCTGCTTACTGTAATTGATATGTGTCATCTCTCTTCCGCGGAAACGAAGTGTAACTTTTACTTTAGCTCCTTTTCCTAAGAACTTTCTTGCATGATTTGCTTTGGTGTTCAAATCATTGACATCAATATTCGGAGAGAGGCGAACTTCCTTAACTTCCATCGTTTTCTGCTTCTTCTTGGCCTCTTTTTCCTTGCGTGCCATTTCATAACGATATTTGCCGTAATCAATAATCTTACATACCGGTGGCTTTGCACCCGGAGCAATCTTTACTAAATCCAGATCTGCCTCTCGTGCAAGTTTCATCGCATCTCTAGCTGACATAATGCCAAGCTGCTCTCCGTCCTGTCCAATCAGACGAACCTCTTTGTCTCGGATTCTCTCGTTAATCATTAAATCGCTAATGGTCGTACACCTCCAACTTTCTTCATACTCTTTTTCATTTTACCCAAAAGAAAAAAACGCGGGTTTCAAAGAGAAATCCACGTTCTTGCAAAAGGAAATAATATATCATAATACAATGATTATATATATTTTATACACTTTTTAATAACCCAAGTCACTTGCTCGTGCTAAGGTGAGAGTGGATACTCTTCTTTGGTTGTGTATGATCACACAACAGTCATATACTAACACATCTTTTTTTGGTGTCAACATCTTTTTTTGTGGGGCAGCACTCTTTTTTTAGGCTACACTCTTTTCGGGAGGCATCACATTTTTACGACTCTTTGTAATAGCTTTGTACGATCGCGATGATATCCCGCTCTGCACTTGGGGTCTGGGCAATGATCCGGTCGATCCCAGCTAACATAGATGCCTTTGCCTCATCATTTTCTGCCATGCGTTCCCGTAGTTTTTGGCGGCGTATATTTAAGGCATGACGCACCTCCACCATTTCTTTGGGATCTATGATCGCTAATGTCTCACTTAGCCAGATATCCGGTGTCGCGACATGATTATCACGCAGCAATTCCAGCAATTGATCCTGCACAAGCTGCAGTTGTTTTGTATTTTCCTGAATTTGCGTTCATACTCCTTGGCACGCACATATTCCTGCCATATCTTTTCACACTCCGCAGCATCTTTCACCTGAAACTTAGCCCGATCATAATCCAACAGACTGCGGTTATTAATGTATTTGATCTTGACACGGTTTAATAACGTCGTCGCCTTGTTGATCTTTTTTGCCTAACAACGCCGCTTCTGTCCGATTACGCAATGATTCCACAAATATTACCGTGGCAGAAATTGCCGCCAGCAATATCGTTCCCAAATATGGATATGTCATATCTACTTCCATCGCATAGTACAACACAGCAAACAATACAAACAACGATATAATAAGAAGAATGACAAACTTTGCCATCTTTTTCAGCGTTCTCTGATTGGCGATTACCTGACGCTGCTGCCGGTGAAGATCTTTTTCGTCTCATCCAGCTTTTCAATATCTCCATTGATCGATGTCTGATACATTTCGGCATCATACATTTTCTTTACTTCTCTGCCAAGAACTTCCTCATACGGATCTAATAATCGGATCTGTGCATCCGTGATCGTGAGGCTGCGATTTTTGTACTGATTGCGTTCACGAGTCAGGTTCATGATACGTTTGCTTAAGTCATGCAGCGTATCTTTTGCTTCACCGGATATTTCATCGATCCGCTGAATATCCGTCAATCGCTCACTCACCTTGTCATACTCGATCGTCGCCAACTCACGCTGATGTTCTATTTCACGGATCGCCTCACAGCACTCTGTGACAAGTCGCTTGCTTTCTGCAACATCTCCCGGTATTAATTCATTATCATCAAACGCTTCCGGCAAAGATGTCCCCTCATTCGATACTGTTTTCTGTGTCTGTGCACGCCTGCGGTCAAATTCTTCCTGTGCCAAGCGCATCTGCTCTGCCAATTCTGCTGCTTCCTGCTCTTTCTTTTCCCTACGTCTACGATTCCAAAATGCCATACCTTCCGCCTTTCTGTATATTATATACTGATCTGCTGACGATACTCCTCTTTCCAATCTCGGATCATCTCATCGATACGATCATAATATTCCGGCAGCTTTCCATTACTCGCCGGAAAACGCATCTTTTTGATCTGTCGCACTTTTACAGCGATCGAACAGCGTTTTTTACACTCTTTGTACTGATCTTCGATAGAGACCAGTCGATCCGGTAATAACCGCAACGTACTTACCGCCTCCTGCCAGGCTTGTTCATTTCCGGACAGGTGTAGTGCCGCCAAATAACACTGTAGACTTTTCTCTTTTTATTTGTCTCATATGCCCGCAAAAAATAATCCGATGCCTGCAAATACTCACCCAGCAGACCAAGTGCCACGCCGATATTATGATAAAGCGGTGCATATTCTGCCGGACTTGCCTGCATCATATCCTCACTACGTAAGATTGCCTGATATCCCTCGACCGCACTTTCATAGCAGCCGCTCTGTAACTGCGTATCAGCCTTGATCTTACGGCATTCTCTCTCCGGAAGATGCTCTGTTTCTTCCATAATATGTACCATTTCATTGATCTGAGGTTCATCAAAATAATCGCAGCTGCAGCAGATTGTCACAACAACATCTTTTAACGCATCCTCTCGTGTTGACATTGCCTCTAATTTATCAGCAAGTTCTGTTAATGCCAGTTCCTCCCTGACCCAGTTTACGAAGCCTTTGCCAAAAACATCCCTCTGCAGCAGATAAATATTGTGCGCAATAAAATAACATACTTCTTCAATGGAATATACCCGCGTATCCCCTAATTGGAAGTGATACGGCCGTTTTGCAAGCCTGCCGCAGCACTGTATCAATCGTCCCATAAAAACCTTACCTTTCTGTGTCTTCAGTTACAGACTAAAAACACAACGAACACCTCTCATTTATAGACGGATACATCGTTCCCATATCCGGTTGCTCGTCGGTGATATTTCTCCGAATCCATTATCTTTCAGCGTGATCACTGCCGTCTCCCGATTCGAAAAACGTACCCGCACCGTAAATCGTGTCGTTTTATTTTCTCTTCCTTGAAAACCACTCAATGACAACATATGTATTTTGGTCTGATGCTTGATCACATCCTGGACCGCGATCTGAATCTCATATTCCTTATCCGGGATCACATCAACACTAGCATCAACCTCTTCCCAAAAAGACTTCCTGCTTTTGCCAAAACCACATCCTGCATCTGCGCCTCATGATAAACCCGCAGAGATACATTGGCCGTGATCATATCCTCATCTAACAAAATACATTGATCCAGCTTACCCTCTCCACTAAGTTCTCTAGCCGCATAACAGGCACCTTTCGTAAAAATATTATTTCCCCGGAACACTCGACGGCCATTACATAACTTTTGCAATGCCTCTTTGGCCCACTCGCCATCAAATGCATCCCCCTGCGCATACAACGTTGTCACGGCCTGCTTATGCATTGCTGTCTCTGCAATATTCACGAATGCATACTGTGCATCTACCGACTCTTCCTCTAACATAGAGTAATCAAATACATTTGTCAGATTCTGCGTTGTAACGCCGACGATCCAAGGAATAGTCCGCCTATCCACTGTAATCTGTGAATAGAGCAACTCCTCCTTATTGAATAAAAACAATCCTACATTATCCAGCCATAATTCTTTCGGCTGACTCACCGCATAATACATATAACTTAGACGATAATTTTGTATAGACATGCGCTCCGGATACAAATTAAGCTTTTTGCCAACCTGATGCAGCAATTTGGTAAGTTCCGGCGTCTTGTCATGCACTGTAATGACCAGATGTTTGATCCTTTGCTCCGGAAACTGCTGTGTCACTGCACTAAGCAGCTTGAGCAGATACCGTTCTAACACCATTTCCGTTTGAAAAGTGTGTCCCCCTGCTTCAAACGATGTTTTCTGAAAACGTTCCAACAGGTGATCCAATATGATCTCCTCACCACCGTCTCCCTCCTGATCCGGAAAGCGCCACGTTCCCGAAGCTTTTAACCACTTTAACGCCATCGGAAACTCATATACCATCTCACCATTAATTTCTCTGCCTAGTGGAACTGCCTCATATTCGGTGCGATCAAAGCAGGTGATCTGTGAAGCCTGTTTGCCGAGATCTATGCCCAATAATAATTGATTTTTTTCGTCCATCACACACCTCCTACAACGGTTCAAAGATCGACGCTGCTATCTCCCGCTCCATTGTGAATGATTCCATTAAGTCGATCAATTTTTCATCTTCTCCGGAATTTTTAGCCGCCATCATCTCATTTAACTTCGCATATCTGCTGCCGGTATCCGGATGAATATCGTCTTTGCCTGTCGTAATTTCCTGCACTTCACTACGATGATCCTTACCATTATAATGTTCTGTAATATAATACTCTAACCTTTCATCCTCGAACAGTACAAATTCCCTGACATGGATCCCCGCAAAAACATTGTGCATCTTCACTTCTGCATATTTTCCTTTGTCAGCTCCCACATAAATCCGGTAATGCAATGCCACATCATGATCCGGATTTGCGATATATTCCACATAAACCTGATCCAGCACATGCTCCGGCAGACTGATCTTGCCATAAAAATTCCGGTAAAAGGCAAATATCATCTTTTGATCATATAACTTTCCTACATGGTAATCTGCAAATTTTGCTTCCTCTTCAGAAAGCTCTGCTTTACCGCTCATGTGCTTTAATACCGCCAGCAAACACGGCATATCCTCTTTCTTCTGCACATCCACAAAATAATCTGCGAACAGTTCTTCCGGTAATTGACGTCCACGCAGCAAATATTCATAAGCCATCCACTTCTTAAACGCACGTATGATCTGCTTATTGCCCGCATGCTCTTTATATTGTGCAAATACCGTAAAAACCTCCGGCACCACTTCTCCCGAGAAAATACTCTGTGCTAATAACCGCTCTTCCAAAGACTCTCTCGAAAGATCCCCTGCTGCCTGCCACAGACAAACTAACTCTGCAACGGTACCACTGAAAAACGCATCAAATATTTAAGGACCGGCTCGCTATACGCATTTTCTGTAAATAATTTCCAAGCCAGGCATAACATTCTCTCATCCGGCACTGCAGAAGCATCCTGAAATGCCTGTTCAGAAATTGTCTGCAATCTCTTTATCGGAATCCCTTCAAAACCAAACTGTAAAATTCCTTCCATCGCTTTCGCAAAACATTCACACCAGGCACAATATTCAATCATGCGTCCCCTCTCGCCGGCTTCTACTGTCGTCCAGTCAAGCTGTTCCAATGCTTCCTCCAAACGACCCCGTTCTCCTCGCTGATAAAAATACTGCATCTGCTTTAACTCTAACGCATGACGGTAGTTCTCACGAAGCCCCTCACACGCCAAAAGCTGTGCACGGAGTTCTACCGTTTCTGCAGTGTCCACCACCTGCTTTGAAGCCTGTTCTCCCAACGCCAGCAATAATGCCCGGTTCTGTTTATCAAAGCGGTAACATACCTCTTTCATCCCATCCATTTCCAATAATGGTTTCAACCGATACCAGGAATCATCTGCGTAGCGGTGATATTCCCGATCGATCAAAAGAGCTTTGCCCGACTTGTAGCACAAGTTATAACCGCTTTCCCCTTTACAAACGGTGCAAAATGCTCCTCAGATAGTTCCGGATGGCTCACATAGACCCCCACCATATTCGGATTATCGCAGGTAATCTCATACTGAAGAAGAAACCCAGCCAATTGAACTGCCATCTCTTTGTCAAGCACTTCTTCCGTAACAAACTCATTGTATAACACACCAAGATTCGTACTGATCCTGCCCTCACGCAGTTGCTTCCACGTAAAGTTCTGCATCAGTGTGCGATAAGATTCATATGTCTCCGGATCTTTGTCCTTTTGCCGCACAACGTAAGCATATAACATCGCCTTTTATCGACAGTCAGATGGTTATCATATAGGAAATACAAAAGCACAGAATGCGTAAATGCCATTGTTTCCTTCTCATCGATCGAATACATATAATATTCGTATAGTTCCGTAATTTTAAGATTATGATTCACACCACGCTCATACCATACAAAGGCATCTTTCGTTGTGATCTGTCCCCTCATCAGCATCTTGCAGATCACTGTTAATATCTCATCCTCCGGATAACGATCGTACAGTAATGTCATATCCTCCAACACTCCTGCCGAATACTGACGCAGTCTTCCTGCCAGATACACATAGCGCAATGCCGTCTCTTTTCAATAAAGTGGTTCTTGCAGCCCCAGTGAAGTGCCTGAACGATCACTTCAGAAAGTTCCGTTAAATACTTCGGTGTATCATTTAATATCTGACAGATCTCCAAATAAAAGATCGGACTGTAGCATCCATCAGTAAGCTGTTCTAATATTGTCGTAAACTTCTTTTTTCAGACTGCAACTCCGGATCCAGATACAAAAGGCACCAGAGCACCTGTGCATCCTGTCCGGTCTCCTCATAACAATCACGTATCTGACGGATGCATTCTTCCTTTACTGACTCGTCATCCGTCCAGATCCCCTTCAGATAGCAAAATCCCGCATAGCGCTCCGGATGTTCTTTCCTTAACTCTTCCGCCTGCTCCTCCAGACTATTCAACCCTTTTGTCACAACCTCTGCCTGATGTTCCATAATGGCAAGATGGATGCGATACAACTGTAGTCTGGTGCTGTTTTTTTCTAATCCACTCCCTGCAAAAGCTGATCCATCTCCTGCAGATAGTCCTGCAGTGGAAGTCTGTTCATACAAAACGCCAAATGACGTTTCAACATTTGGCACAAAGTACGCTGCTCTCTGCGATTTTTCTGCGCCTTTTCATGCTGTACTCCCGGTTTGACTGCCACAACAGAAATCTTAATGGTCTGTCTCGTATTTTTTTATCTCAATGCGTGCATAATTCTTCCCCATAACCATCTGTTCCGGGTCAATCTCATACTTGCAGACAAAACGATCCCCTACAAACTCTTCTGTTGTAATATGTTCATTCTCTATACGAAGAAAGGACGCATCAGAACATATCTGAAACTCCTCGTATCCCCAAGTGTTTTTCGTGATGCTGATCTCGTCCTGAAACGCTTCTCTACAAGCATCATACTGCCTATACACCTGTTCTACAGCAATCGTAACCGGCTTCTTTTTGCCGATCGACACCAAAAAATTGTCCAATGCGTTCTTACGCCCTGCAGACGCACGCAGTCCATCATAAATTGCCTGTTTCTGTGCGTCCTTTGCCAACAATCCATCGCGAAAGGCCGGCGTGTCAAACAACTTCACCCCGGCTTCTATATCTTTTTGTACCAGTGAGACAAACTGGCTTAAATCTTCAATCTGATGTCCAGATGCTTCTGCCTTCACAGACTCCTTTGGAATGCAAAGTGAAACTTTCTCATTACCGCAGTCTGAAATGATCTGCAATACACTTTCAAAATTCTCTCCGGGTTTCACCCGCTCCATGTCGACCGATACAACGATCGTACTGTCCACGCCACGAAAATTGACCGGATCGATCGTGATCTCCGGAGCATGCGTTGTCACTATACCTTTCATCAGGTGTCTCTTCTCGTTCGATATTACAAGGCTTGTCTGATACACCTGCTTTGTAACATGGTTCCAGTCGAGTACCTCCGGCGTCACGATCACCCGTGACTGTTCATATTCATAATTTCCTTCTGCCAACCGGTTAATCTTCTCTCGCATACCGTCCTCCATGCCTGTACTAATTCCCTCAAACACCACACACTCCGATCATCTCCCCAAACCACATAATAAGTAATATATGGCTGACCAATACCTTCTGAATGTGCGAAGTTTGTGCAATTTATAGTATAGTATACCATTTCTCTTGGTCTTGCACAACACCCGACACGGGTGTATACTACCCTCAAAGAAAGGAATGACAGTTATTATGAATAAACTAGAACCAAAAGAACATTTTCATGGCAGCGATCTCGAAAAAGATCGAAGAGATCTACGGTATTCCCAAGGAGAATATCATCAGCTTCTCCGCCAATGTGAATCCGCTGGGGATCTCCTATGATCTGCGCAAAGAACTTCCAAAACACTTAGATGCAATTACGCGTTATCCTGATCGGGAGTATACCTCTCTTCGAAAGTGTATTGGTGAATACGTGCATACCGACTATGAAAACATTTTGGTCGGCAACGGTTCCACCGAACTGATTTCTTTGGTAGCTCAGATCATGCGGCCCAAAAATGCATTGATCGTAGGACCAACCTACTCGGAATATGAACACGAAATTTCTTTAGTCGGCGGACGTTCTCATTACTTCCGCCTGCAGGAGAGTGACCGTTTTCTCCTCGATATCAAGGCACTCAGCAAAGCATTGACCAAAGACGTCGATCTGCTCGTGTTGTGCAATCCCAACAACCCAACCTCTTCTCAGATTGACCGTCAGACAATGCGCATTATTTTGGATAACTGCAAGGAACACGGTATTTTTCGTTATGGTTGATGAGACTTATGTGGAATTTGCACCTCACCCGGAAGAAATCACCTCGATCCCGCTGGCAGAATATTACAATAATCTGATCATTTTACGCGGTATTTCCAAGTTTTTTGCAGCTCCCGGACTGCGACTGGGATACGCTGTATGCGGCAACCGTAAACTGCTGCATGAGATCGACAGCAAAAAGAATCCGTGGACGATCAATTCTCTCGCAGCTATCGCCGGCGAGATCATGTTCCGTGACAAAGCTTATATTCACGATACGTATCAATTGATCGCAAGCGAACGGGAGCGTATCTGCCGGATTCTTGACACCCAAGATACTCTCACCTATTACCCGCCAAGTGCAAACTTTGTCCTTCTTAAAATACAAAAAGAAGGCGTCACTTCCGAGGATCTGTTTGACACTGCCATTCGACAGGGTCTTATGATCCGCGACTGTTCCACCTTCCCATTTCTAGATCAGAAATTCATTCGATTCTGTTTTATGATGCCGGAAGACAACGACAAGCTGCTTGATGTATTGCTCCACAAACTGCAATAAAAAAGCAAAGCCAGCGCTTTGCTTTGCAAGAATTGCTAAAGCAATTCAGTATTTCTATGATAGAAACGATCACCCAAGCGTGACCTTAAGAGATATCTTATTACGACCCCTAGAGGCTTTCCTCGATACGACAACCTTAACCGTATCGCCGGACTGATAGTTTCTAAGGGTCTCTTTTATTGCTGCAGGTGTAGAAACATCATTATCGCCGATACGCAGGATAACATCGGCTGCCCGCATCCCCCCTTAAAGGCAGGAGAAACCGCATTTACATCATCGACGTAAACTCCCTGCGCCAAATTTAACTTTTTCGCCTCTGCTGTGTCCACCGCACTTCCCATTACTCCCAAATAAGCATCGGTATGTCCCTGTATCATCGTCTTGATATAACCTTGTAAACTCTCAATCGCAATAAAAGCAGACTCTGAAGTTCCGGTGATATCCGTATAATTTTTGGTTAAAACGCCAATCATTTCTCCTTTGGTATTAAGCACAAAACCCGCTCCATCCTTACAATATGGTATATTCATCGTACACAGAGCAAGAGAAGAATCCGGCACAGACACCGAAAGCTGATTATTCGTGATAATGCCGGAATTAACGGAATACATAACACCATTTGGCTGTCCGACCGCTAATATTCTCGACCCCAATGCATTTTCACGCACAACTTTGCGTGTGATGATCTTTAATTTATTCCGTGTATCCTGCGAAATATCTGATTGTTTCACTCGGTATACTGCCATATTGATCCCGGTATCACAACCTGCCAACTCTACCACGGCCTCACTGCCATCTGCAAATGTTGCTACCATCTTCAGATGTTCCTGTGACGTATTATATGAAGTCAATATATACAGATACCTCTTAGATTTTTGAAACAAAACACCACAAATATGCTTGCTGTCTGTAGAAAGCATCTGCTCCGAATCTTTGCGAAGCTGAACAAGCGAAGATTTTGCTGCATTCCCATTATCGATCAATTGCTGTGTGAGATGATCATATTGTTCTAGGGAGGATAATTGTGACAGATCACTTTTCTGCGCCGGATCAGTTTCCCGTGCGGCTGCTTCCGTACCGTCAGGCTCTTGATCTGACGGTGCCGGCGTTACATAGATAATCTCCGTGTCCAACGCCTCCACCGGCATATATTTACGCATAATATAAAAAGAACTCATTGAAATAACAGCAAATAGTATCAAGATTCCGCAAAACAAGGCGATTCGTCTTACTATCTTACGCATCTTTTCTCTCCCTGTGGGCGGATCTGCTCCTTGATAAACTGATATTTCCGTTCCTCATGTGATTTTACATTCTGATCGGAATCCTCCGTGTGATTTTCCTTCATTCCACATCCTCCATGCCATCTGTATTCCTATGCTTTCCTTCTATCTCTTAAAGCTGCATTTGTATGCAAAACTGTCTAAACCAAACTTTATTTTAACATATACTTATGAATAAGTTATGAACAATGCATGAACCAAACCCTATTTTTTGTAAAGTTTCGGGCTGTCAACGTACTTCAGGAATGACCGGATTTAAGGTGCAGCACTTGCAGTACAACCTATTTGTAGTGTATTATAATATTGGGGTACGTTTTGAATAACCTTGATCTTTGGATCAATTAGCAGGACATAAGATGCCTGACACTCGAAATATACGGATCCGGAAAGGAATACCAAACAGCTATGAATAAAAAAGTTTTAAATACATTGGAATATGACAAGATCGTCGAGCAGCTTGCTAAGCTGGCGGGTTCTGATGGCGGCAAGAAACTGTGCCGCTCTCTGACACCGATGACAGACCGCGATGAGATCTTAGAAGCACAGTGCGAGACTTCCGATGCTTTGACGCATATTATGACACAGGGGCCAATCTCCTTCCAGGGCGTGACCCCATTAAAGAAAGTCTAAAACGCTTAGAACTCGGTGCACCTCTTAGCATGCGGGAATTGTTAGACATTTCCTCTCTGTTAGCCTGCGCAGGGCAGACCAAGCACTACTTTCGCAAGAGCTTAAATGAAAACGAAGAGACAGGCGACTGCCTGAATGAACGTTATCAACTTCTCGAACCACTTGCACCTCTGATGCAGGAGATTCGTCGATGCATTATCGCGGAAGACGAAATGGCGGATGATGCCAGTGCCGGTTTGAATCAGGTACGCCGCAAATTAAAAAGTACCGGTGACCGTATCCACGAACAGCTTGGCGTTCTCCTCAACAGTCATCGTTCTATGCTGCAGGATGCCATCATTACTATGCGAAACGGGCGCTATTGTCTGCCGGTCAAGGCAGAATACCGCTCCTCTTTTCACGGAATGCTGCATGATCAATCTGCGACGGGAGCCACGCTCTTTATTGAACCAAATTCCGTTGTCAAATTAAATAACGAGATCCGTGAATTAGAACGACTGGAGCAAGATGAAATAGATAAGGTGTTGGCAGATTTAAGCAATCAAACTGCTGAGCAAAGCTTCTTGGTCGAACAGGATCACCGAATCCTGACAGAGTTGGACTTTATCTTTTGCCAAGGCAATGCTCGCCAAGCAAATGAAAGCAACCAAACCTCGTTTTCCGGAGGAGCGCTTTATCGAGATCAAACAAGGACGTCATCCTCTGATCGCAGCCGATAAAGTTGTTCCGATCGACGTGCATTTAGGTCGCGATTTTTCTTTATTGATCGTCACCGGTCCAAATACCGGTGGTAAGACTGTTTCCTTAAAAACCGTTGGACTGTTTTGTTTAATGGGACAGGCCGGTTTACACATTCCTGCTTTTGACGGATCAAGCTTACGTATCTTTCACGAAGTATACGCCGATATTGGTGATGAGCAAAGCATTGAACAAAGCTTAAGTACATTTTCCTCTCATATGGTAAATACCGTATCCATCTTAGAGCAGGCAGACGAAAACAGTCTGGCACTCTTTGATGAGCTCGGTGCCGGTACTGATCCGACAGAGGGTGCGGCACTCGCTACCGCAATTCTTGCGAATCTGCATAAGCGCCATACACTTACCATGGCAACAACACACTATAGCGAGCTCAAGCTCTATGCATTACAGACGCCGGACGTTGAAAACGCGTGTTGTGAATTTGACGTTTCCACTCTACGGCCGACTTACCGTCTGTTGATCGGTGTTCCCGGTAAAAGTAATGCGTTTGCCATTTCTCACAAGCTGGGACTGTCCGACGATATTATCGAAGATGCCAAACACCACGTAGCAAGCGATGCTACACAGTTTGAAGATGTACTTGCAGATCTGGAGCAGACACGTATCCGTCTTGAAAAAGAGCTTGCCGATGCTTCGGAAAGCCGCAAAGAGATTTCCAGACTGCGCAAAAGAATTACGCGAAAAAAAACGACAAAATAGACAACTCCAAAGAACGCATCCTGCAAAATGCAAACGAAGAAGCAGGCCGGATCTTGGCAAAAGCCAAAGACTATGCGGATGAAACGATCCGCAAATACACAAAATGGGCAGAAAGCGATGCACATATCCGCGAAATGGAGGCAGAGCGCACCAAATTGCGGGAACAGATCAATAGCAAGCAATCCCATTCCTTAAAGCCTGCAAAACCAAAGAAAGCATCCGGTCTCAAAGCAAAAGATCTGTTCATTGGTGCAGACGTCCGCATTTTATCTTTAAATTCTGCGGGAACGGTCAGCACATTGCCTAACGATAAAGGCGATCTTTTTGTACAAGCCGGATTGCTGCGCACAAAAGTAAATATTCGGGATCTGGAGTTGATCAAACAACCAAAGCCGGAAAAAAATAAGCCGAAGAACACCGGAAGCGGCCGTATCGGTATGAGCAAAGCCGCTACCATGCATCAGGAAGTCAATTTGATCGGTATGACGGTCGATCAGGCAATGCCTGTCATGGAAAAATATCTGGATGATGCCTACCTTGCACATATGACACAGGTAACCGTGATCCATGGCCGCGGTACCGGAGCACTCCGCACAGCGGTACACAACCGTCTTAAAAAATTAAAATATGTCAAGTCGTATCGCTTAGGCGAATTTGGAGAGGGCGACATGGGCGTTACGATCGTCACCTTCAAATCCTGATGATCAACTTATGACATTGTCCATCTCATAAAGGAGGAAACACAACATCATGAAAGAAAAACAAAGAATACTCGTTGTCGATGATGATGAAAATATTGCAGAACTCATCGGATTATATCTCAACAAAGAATGTTTCGAAACAAAACTGGTCTATGACGGCGAGCAGGCACTAAAAGCCGTTAAAGACTTTGCGCCTAACCTTGTCCTGTTAGACATTATGCTTCCGGGAATTGACGGCTACGAAGTACTTCGAGAGATTCGCCGCGGCGGTTCCCTTCCTGTCATTATGCTGTCTGCCAAAGGAGAAACATTTGACCGCGTTTTGGGACTGGAACTTGGGGCAGATGATTACATTATGAAACCGTTTGACTCAAAGAAATGGTTGCACGCGTCAAAGCCGTGCTTCGGCGAAGCACCAAAGCGACAGTCGGCGAAAGTACTCCGACACCGACACCGCAAGTGCCACAGCAGGAATTGGAGATCGTTACTTTTCCGGATCTTCAGATCAACCTGTCCGATTATTCGGTCCACTATAAAGACCAAATGATCGAGATGCCGCCAAAGGAATTAGAATTGTTCTATTTCCTGGCGTCCCATCCAAACCAGGTGTTTACCAGAGAACAACTCTTAGATCATATTTGGAGTTATGACTATATTGGTGATACTCGTACCGTCGACGTGCACATCAAACGTTTGCGCGAGAAATTCAAAGACCATGATCAGTGGAAATTGGCTACGGTATGGGGAATCGGCTATAAATTCGAATTTCACGAGAAAGGGAACGCATGAAAGTAACACTCCGTCTGCAGTTTATTACTGCATACTTATTGTTGGTAATCTGCATCTTTGTGCTGATCAATACGTACGGCTACTCCCTAACTTACAATTATTTAGAGACAAAAAAAAGAGCAGCAGATTTCCAGTGAAGCCTATTATCTGACTTCACATTACGCCAGTACACAAGGCACTCCTGAGGATGGTGCATTTACACTGCAAAAACAAAGTACCATGCTCAGTTCTCTTTTGATACTCGTGTCTGGCTTGTCAGCCCCACCGGAACGATCCTTTCAGATTCTTCCGATTACGACTATGTTGGCAAAAACATCACTGATTCCGACAGTGATTTTCTAAATCGGCAATCCGTTAAGGGAGCACGACCAAAGGGCATCATGAAATCCAATGTTCTCGCTGTCATCTGCCCTCTTACCGGTTCTAAAGAAACCAAGGGATATTTGGTCCTGTTGACACCGCAAAAAGCCATCAAGGAAGAAGCAACTCTGATCTTAGACACGATCCTGATCTGTTATTTATTATTACTTTTGGTATCTGCCATCGTATTTTTGCTGCTGTACTGGCGCAGTGTATATCCTCTCAAGCAGCTTGCACACAACGCCAAAGAGTACGCAGATGGCCACTTTGACCAAAAGCCTGCAAAATTAGGCGGAGCTGAACAGCTCGAACTCGCTTCTGCCGTAAAATATCTTGCGCAAAAAAACAAAAGCATGATCGAATACCAACGTCAGTTTTTAGCAAATGTATCTCACGATTTCCGCTCACCACTGACTTCGATCCGCGGTTATACTGAGGCTTTGGCAGATGGCACGATCCCACCGGAAATGCAGGAAAAATATCTGCACATTATCCTGTTTGAGACAGGCAGGCTGACAAAACTAACGTCAAATCTGCTGGATCTTAACCAGTTTGAGCATAGTGGCTTGATCGTAGAACTCGAACGATTTGACCTGCACAACACACTCAAAGAGACGATTGAAACATTTGAACCACAATGCGAAAAAGAAGCATCTGTCCATTGATTTATTATTAGATGGCAAAGAATTATATGTCAAGGCGGATCAATCCAAGATACAACGCGTGATCCAGAACTTAGTCGACAATGCCATTAAGTTCAGCAATACTAATTCCGTTATTGAAATTCATACGGTCAAAAAGCATCACAAAGTTTTTGTTTCCGTCAAAGATCATGGCATTGGCATTACCAAAGAAGAAGCTTCTAAAATATGGGATCGATTTTACAAGAGCGACAGGTCCCGTGGCAAAGATAAGACCGGAACCGGCTTAGGGTTATCGATCACGAAAGAAATTATTGAAGCACACGGGGAACATATTAATGTGATCAGTACCGAAGGTGTTGGCACAGAATTTATCTTTTCCCTTCCGCTAGATGAAGAATAATACAAAACCAACGCGTTCCTTTGTAATGATGCTCCATATTTTGGGACGTAATTACAAAGGAGCGCAACAAAGAAAGGTTCGCCATTTCAAATTGACGAACCTTTCTTCGTAATATACATATTTGCTATATAGTCATGCCAAAATCTACACGGCTTACTCGCATCTGGTACCAAGAATACCAGCTACTTCGTATTCATAATCGTTGATATCTTTGGTCATTGCAAACGCCTCATCTACATCAACGTCATAAACTCTACCATTCTTATAACCGATCAAACGATTCTTCTTACCCTGCTCAATGACATCAATTGCATAAGCACCCATTACAGATGCATACACACGATCTCTTGCTGTCGGACTGCCACCACGCTGCATATGACCAAGGATCGTTGCACGTGTCTCAATGCCTGTCTCCTCCTCAATGCGCTTAGCAAGCCCATAAGAATGACCGATTCCTTCTGCATTCACGATCACCTGATGTGTCATGCCTGCTTCTCGGTTGCTCTTGATGATTCCCATCAAACGATCATAATCGTTATCAAATTTCTCCGGGATCAAGATCTGCTCTGCACCATTAGCAATACTACACCACAATGCAATATATCCTGCTGAGCGGCCCATAACCTCGACAACGCTGACACGCTCATGAGAGTTGGAAGTCTCGCGGATGCGGTCAATTGCTTCCATTGCTGTATTTACTGCAGTGTCAAAACCAATCGTATACTCAGTGTAAGCGATATCCAGATCGATCGTGCCCGGAATACCAACAATATTTACACCATATTTTGACAGATCACGTGCCCCTTGAAAGAGCCGTCACCACCAATAACGATCAGAGTTTCAATACCGAGTTCTTTACAGATTCCTGCTGCTTTCTGCTTACCGGCGTCCTCACCAAACTCTGCACTTCTTGCTGTAAACAAAAATGTACCACCATGCTGTAACTTCTCTGATACATCGTGGAATGTCATCTTAGAGATTTCTTTATTTAATAATCCGTTATATCCTCTACGGATTCCATATACCTCATAACCCTTTGCAATACCCGTACGTACTACGGCACGCACTGCTGCGTTCATTCCAGGCGCATCTCCACCACTAGTCAATACGGCAATCTTGCCTTTACATTCACCCATAATATCCTCCATTTCTGTCATTTGTTTGACTGTCTGTGCCTGATTATATTTTTGCACAACAGTATTATTCTATTATGTTCCCGCCCTTTTTTCAATATCTATTTGGAAAAAAAGTAAGGTCTTTTCCATAAAAATAGATTATCACCTCATAATTTTATACAATATCCGGATTTTCCCAGCTAAGTCTATGTAAGTTTCCTTCGGTCTGCATCGAGAAAAGTCATTTTGGCGTAACGCCTCATACAGTACGATCGCCACAGAATTCGATAAGTTCAAGGAACGTATCTGTGGATTCATAGGAATACGGATCGCAGTGTCCGGCGTCTGCACCAAAATTTCTTCCGGAATCCCTGCACTCTCCTTACCGAACATAATATACGCATCTTCCTCATAGGATACATCTGTATATCGATGACGTGCCTTTGTCGTCGCCATATACATCTTGTCTCGTGCTTTTGGATTTTTTTCAAAAATCCTCATAGCTGTCATAAATAGTGACATCCAAATGTTCCCAGTAATCTAATCCTGCCCGTTTCAGCATTTTATCATTGATCCGAAAACCCATCGGCTCGATCAAATGCAGCCTCGTGCCGGTGGCACAACACGTCCTTCCGATATTACCGGTATTTGCCGGCATTTCCGGCTCCAAAAGTACAATATTTAACACAACAATCACTGATTCCTTTCTGGCATAGATCCAATATCTATAGCCATTGCTTCCTACTCATATATCTTGTATAACTCATCACTGCCTGCCGGCTCTAAAAATCTCGTTTCCTCTCCACTGCGTATCACACGGTCATTACCTTCCGTAGCGCGTCCGATCACCGCTGCCGGTATTCCTGCCTCCTGCAATCGCTCTACTAACAAATTACCATTCTCGCAGCCGATTAACATACAGCCACTCGATATGAGCAGATACGGATTGATATCAAAAACCTCACACAATTCTATTGTCTCCTGACGGATCGGTATTTTATCAAGATCTGCAACGATACCGACTCCCGATGCTGCGCCCATCTCCCACAGTGCGCCAAAAATACCACCTTCCGTCACGTCATGCATAGCATGCACACCATGCTGCATTGCAATCTTCGCTTCCGGCACAACTGAAATATGCTTCAGAAAACTTTCTGCTGTATCAATAAGATGAGCCGGCAGCGTTTGTTCCAAAACATCTCGTTTCTCAGCCGCTATGATCGCAGAACCTTCTAACCCTGCCCATTTCGTCATGACCAGCTCATCGCCGGGCTGCATTCCTCCCGTCGAAAGGAGATCACCACGCGCAACCTTTCCAACCCCTGTCACTGTGATGACCGGTCGATTCACGGCGTCAGACACCTCCGTATGTCCGCCTAAAATCTCGATCTGCAACTCATCGCATGCCTGCTCCAATTCGCTCATAATTCGTCTGAGGTCCTGTTCCTCCGTCTCCGGCGGCAAAATAATGCTACTCAAAATACCTATCGGCTCCGCTCCTGCCGTTGCCAGATCGTTCGCCGTAATATGTACGGCAAAGACCCCCATCTGCTTGTCTGCCCCAGTGATCGGATCCGTAGAAAGCACAAAAACCTCTCCCTGCTCCGGTGCGACTGCTGCACAGTCTTCTCCAACACCCGGATGCAGCAAAACCTCTTGTCGTCTATGGTGAATCTGCTTAAATACCGCTCTTTTCAGTACATTTTCCGGTACTTTTCCTATCTTCATATTCGTTTGCTCCTTTGTTATCCCGCTCAATCTTATCCGCTAACGTATTCCATTTTAACGGCATAATAGTATATGTTTTACTCTTCCGTTACCGGCTTTGTAGTCTTTTTGGCTGCGGCTGTTGCTTTTGGCTTTGCCGTAGCGTTCTTGGCCGGTTTCTTTGTAGACTTTGGTTTTGCCGTCTTCTTCGGCTCCTTCGAACTCTTTGGCTTACCTGTTGCTTTTGGATCCTTCGTTGCCTTTGGATCCGCTGACGCACTCGGCTTTGGTGAGCCTGCGGCACCTGCTCCCACCGTCACATGACGCGGTTCTGCCGCATAAGAACTGCTATTGAGCTGCACCTTGTCCGTTTGTTTGCCATTTACTTTAATGATCTTCCACAGCTTTGCCTTATATCCGACATGTGCAGACTGTGTTACCTCACGATACGATGCAGGCTTTGTCTCATCCACCGTCTCCTCATCATCTCCCGGTTGGATCGTCTCTAGGATCTCCGATTCAAAAGAAATCTCCCGACCGCTTTCTCTTGTCTCCTCGCCGTAAATACGAAAAGAAAGTACACCGCCCTCGGCTGATGCCGCAATGTAAACTGGAGCATTGGTATTATTCTTAAATTTAAAATCCTTATAATCACCGGCAATCGCCGCGTCACGCGACACGTCAACATAACTTACCACCATGGAATGTGGCGAGCGCTCTACTACCTCTAGCTCTGCATTGATCACCGCATTATATAATGTCGTGGAAACCTGGCATACGCCACCACCAACGCCATCAACCACTTTACCGCTGGAATATTCCGATGCACTTTTGTAACCATTTGCCTCTGTGCGCTCCTTGATCACCTTGATCGTGGAAAATGTTTTGCCCGGATATAAAATTGTTCCATTGATCCTTCCAGCCGCCGTCTGTACATTCGTCGCACGTGCCGCCGTTGATGTTGCATAAGACGTTGAATAACGTCCCAGCAGATCTTGGCATTTCGATACCATTTCCTGCGTGTACTTTGGCTCTGTTGTCTCCACAATCGCCTGTACCGTATAGGAATCCGACTGGTCTGCTTCCTGCAGCGTCTTGCGGATACGATCGATCGTTTGGTCGACCTGCAATTCTCTGCCGGTACGTTCCTTAGATGCAACAAATCGTCCATTTTTTAAGGATAATTTGGAATTTTTGGCTTTCACATCAAACTGTGTGCACTCTTTTCAACATATTCTTTGAGTTTCTGCTCATCAAACGAATACTTTAAGGCAAATGTTTTGCCGGATTGATGCGCATTCTCCACTTCGCGCATACGCTTTATCAAGTTACCCTTTTACCAACCGCGTATGCCTGATCGATCAACTTTTCTTCCGAAAAGTGCATTCCGAGTGATTCAAAATCTGTTTCCAACTCATTCTCACCGATCTGGATAACAACCTTTCGGCTAAGCAGCCCTGCAATATGATCATCTACGGCATTCTCAGCCTCAGCTTTCGTCATTCCGCCAACTTCGACTTTGCCGATCTTAACCCCTTCACAGATCGTATGCTTTGATCCAAAGATCCCGGAAGAAGCAAGCTCTGCAGCCACTGCCACGCCGACAGCCAAAAGACAGCCAACTATAAAAATACCGGATAAACGTTTATTCTTGTTTGTCATAATCAATAAGCCTCCCAATTCACATTATATTTTGTCATAAATAAGAGTCCTTCGCAAGTCAAAGATTTCTTCATAATTTGACATTTTTCAGTTATTTTGTATAGTCGATTTTAACCAGGAAAATGCAAGGTCAGTGTTTTGCGATATATCGCACTACGCGGCAGCAATTTCCGAATCAACAAAAGCAAAAAGCTAAAAGGGCGTCCATTCTATCCTTATAGAATAAGCGCCCTTTATAACCCCGCCGATGAACTATTTTACTAAATACTCTAAGACCATAGGCAAAACCATTGCAATAATAACTAAAATACAGATTACTGATGCAATTCTTTTCTGGTTTTTACGATTAAAAAGTTCATTGTTACCTCCTGTCTGTCCCCGGTACAGCCCCACCCGCGATGCAAGCTTGTCGGTTCGGCTGTCGGCTTGCAGGCTGAGAAAGGAATATGTGATTATCATGAATACTATACCTATATTTTTGTCCTCTTCATTGTATTCATAATTAATGTGCAAGTCAAGATGAAACAAGGGGCAAAAAAAAAACCACAGTGGAATCAATCTTTTTGGAGCAAAGAAAAAGCTTCTAACTTCGCCGCAAAAAAGATATTTCCGAATTGGATTATCTCGAAGTCGATCAAAATCTGCTGCCGTGGGACGATCAGGCAGACGGTTGCTATACAAGACGCCCAGGATGATGTGCGCGAGATACTGAAACGTCCTATTTTGAACCTGCAGGGAATGAGCAATGCTGATATTAAACTCAACTACGGCATTGCCAATTTTGAGATCCTTTCTGCCTGCGATCAAAATTATGCCCGACTGATCCGGGCACTAAATCAATGGGGAGAGGCACTCTATCAGTCGGAGAAGCTGGCAGACGCAGAGAGCATTTTTTCGTATGCACTGGATATCGGGAGCGATATATCAAGCACCTACATTACCCTTGGCAAAATATACGCTCAAACTGACCGTATTGAGCAGATCCAGCCTTTGATCGAACGCGTCAAAAAACAGGACTTCTTTATGCGGGACACTGTCATAGACAAACTGACCGGAATCGTCCGATCTTACCAATAGAAATGAGGTTGACCATGAATAGCAGAAAATCACTATATGACAAACAAGAGTTTTATCGCAAAGGAGCTATTCTGAAAGCAAGTTTTCAGGGGATGCGTTATCAGGTAGAAAAATGGCAAAAAGACAATGAAGAAGAATGTTTTCGCGCTGCCATATGGCCTGAGCCGTTTTGCTTTGAAAAGACACCGGAAGAAAATAAAACCTATGCGTATTTTCCGTATACCGAAGAAGGACTGGATGACGTCTATGATTGGCTCTGCACCCAATACGACGAGAAGAAAGACCGCTGGGACCAGGCAGGGGAATCTGCCATGATCTTTCCAAAAACATGAAAAAGCTCCCAAAATATGACATAATTATTACATATTCTTTACAGAATCACCCTATTATGATAGAATATCAAAGGTTTTATCGTTGTTTTGGCGTGTTCTTATGCCGAACGATCGGCACTTCCATTCCAAAGCGGCATTGATCATATGAAATAGAAATGAGGAACATTATGCATCGCTTGATTCAATTATTAAAGCGGTACCGTCATTACAGACAGTATCAGAAATTATTAAAATACCGTAAATATTCACGCTATGGCGCTGACTTCCGCTCCATCGCACGTATCAAAAGAATATATTAAGGACTGCATTTACCTGATCGTTCTGCGCGTCTTTTATATTTTCCCGATCAAGAAAAACCGGGTTATGTTTATGAGTTTTGAAGCCGGCAAATACGCCTGCAATCCTCGCCGCATCTCCGAATATCTGGCAAAAATTATCCGGACGATGTAGAGATCATCTGGGCATTTAAAGGGGCGAACAACTTCCGCTGGCTTGCCGACTGGGGCGTATCGAAGACTGTGGAATACGGTACCTTTTCATTCTACCGTTACGCACTGTCTTCCCGCGTATTCGTATACAATATGCGTATACCAGCCATGATCCCGTTCCGCAAGAAACAGACAACAATTGGAACCGGACACGGTGGCGGTGCATATAAAAAATTGTTATTGGACAATCCAAGCATCCGCACGTCGGATCAGAAGATCCAAGAGCTCAGTGCTTCCCATACGGATATTTTAGTTTCCAGTTGTAAATACTATACCAAATATGTTGTCCGTGGTGCATTTGCTCACAAAGGTGAATGTTTGGAATGCGGAATGCCGCGTAATGATGAACTGGTCAATAATCACGACAACAAAACGGCAGCATATATTCGTAAATATTACAATATTCCTGCTGATAATAAGATCATCCTCTATGCCCCTACTTACCGCAAGGGCAAACGCAACGAGGCAACGGATTACAATTTGGATGTACGCGGTATCGTAGAAGCTGCCAAAGAACGTTTTGGCGGAGAATGGACTATCTTGTACCGCATGCATTACTTTATTAAGAAACGTCTTCCGGCAGACACAAAGGGGCAGCATATTATCGATGTCACAGATTATGGCGATATGCAGGATCTCCTTCTTGCCGCAGATATTTTGATTACAGACTACTCTTCGAGTGTATGGGATTATTCCTGTTAAAACGTCCATGTTTCCTGTATACCACAGATTTGGACGAATATTTAGAGACACAAGGCTTTTACGTGGATGTGCGCGACTGGCCATTCCCACTTGCTAAAGACAATGCCGCATTGGTCGACAATATTGCTCACTTTGACGAGGAACAGTATCTCAAAGATGTTCACAAACATCACACCGATCTTGGCAGCTTTGACAACGGAAACGCAACCGAAACAATTTCAAACGCATTCTGCAGGAATGCCAGAAATGAGGATAACTATGAAAGTTGGAATTATCAGTATTAATAAATATTCAAAACACTTGAATTTCGGTGCTGCATTGCATTCCTATGCATTTCAGCAGTATTTAGATAAACAGGGGATCGATAACGTCATCATCGACTACCTTCCCCGTTTCATGAAAACTTACAATATGAAATATCCGTTTCTTTCTGAACAGCCTAAAGAGAAAATAAAACGATTCTTTTTTTGGCTTGGATATTTCTTTCCGAATCTGACCAGATACAAAAAATTTATGAACTTTTTTTGATACGCAGTACCGCATGACCAATTGTCAATATGACGAGGCACTGCTTAGCAAGGCATTGTTCGACTTTGATACGATCGTATGCGAAAGCGATGTTATCTGGAGTCCACACAGCACACAGGGCTTTGATAATGGATTTTTCTGCAATCTTCCATCTATGCGAGGCAAAAATAAGATATCTTATGCCGCCTGCATCGGTTATACAAACTTTTCAGAAAAGAGACAGGCGCGTTTCCGCGAACTGCTAAAGAACTTTGATTCCATTTCGGTACGTGAGATTCAGGGAACCGAGTTTACGCAGGAATATACGGATAAACCGGTCGTAAATGTGTTAGATCCTACCCTGTTATTAGATGCTGAGGACTATGCAAAGATCGCTGTAAAACCAAAAGAAAAACATTATCTGTTAGTGTATAACTGCCTCAAAAACAATCGAAAGATGTTAGAGGATGCACATAAAATTGCCAAAGAACGCGGTTTGGAAGTCATTGAGATCAGCGTTTTTTATACAAATATTTTCCGTAACAAGGTGAAATTATCCATTGGTATTGAAGAATTTTTAGGATATTTCATGCATGCAGATTTTATATTAACAAATGCTTTTCATGGGGTCTGCTTTTCTCTTATCAATAAGAAAAAGCTTTTATACCTATGCACGTGGAACGAAAGATTCCCGCGTGACCAGTATTTTGCATTTGCTGCACCTAGATGACCGATTTTTGCAAAACGATCAAGAAATGCCTGCCGTAACCGAAATCGACTACGATGATGTTTACAAACACCTACAGGCGGAACGCGAAAAATCCGCAAAGTTTTTGACGGACGCATTTGCAAAAAAGTTTAGAGGCATGAGGAGCAACTTGACAGTAATCACGAGGGGGGAAGTGAAGATGAAACCAAACATTTCAATTATTATACCGGTGTATAATGTCGAAGCATATTTAGCTGACTGTCTGGATTCGATATTAGCGCAGACATTTGAGAGCTTTGAAGTCATCTTAGTTGATGACGGTTCGACCGATGGCAGTCCTGCCATTGCACAAAAATACGCCGATGCGCATTCTGAACAGATCCGTTATTACCGCAAAGAAAACGGTGGTCCCGGGCTCGCCAGAAACTTCGGTATATCCAAAGCAAAGGGCGACTATTTGATGTTCGTCGATTCGGATGATATTGTAGATCCGGAAATGTTGACAGATCTATATGAGTCTGCCTTTGTACTGGAAAGCGACATTATCTTTTGTCCGTATTTTCGTCATGGACTGTATCAGGAAGTGACGATTGAAGGAACTTATGATTTCGATATGGATAAAGTATACACCGGAACAGATTTTCTAAAACAATCTGATTACACCGTAACAACTTGTTCTAAATTATACCGTACTGCATTTGTCAAACAATTTGCCTTCCCGGCACACTGGTTTGAAGATGTGGCGTGGCTTCCGGTCGTTATGTCTTATGCGAAGAAGATCAGTTATGTATCTACGCCTTATTACCACTATTTGCGTCATGATACTTCTATCGTCTCCAGCACATCCAACAAGCAGATTCTCGGTAGTCTGGATGCTATCCGTTTTATCGTACAAAATGCCAATCCGGAAGCAGCCTCTGAGGTTGCCCCATTCACGGCAAGCCTTACTTTGTATATGTGCACACGCCGTCCGGCTTTTGCGGACCGATATGTAGATCTTCTGATGGAAAACAAAGATTTTATCCTTTCCAACACAAACTTTGAAGAGCACCCACGACTAAAAGTACGCTTGGATTATTATTACAATGCCTTTCAGGCAATTCCAAAACACATATACTACGATCACTTTGGAAAAACCACATTGACCGAACAAGAGCAGAATAACCTTGATACTCTGGTCGGCACTTTGGTCGAATTTGATGCAAAAATCACCTGCCTAAATGAAGAAAACTGTGATATCGATGAGCATCCTGCCATTCGAAAAGCGTATGACGAAGGACGATATCATGTCGTTGGGCAATATTTCAAATGTAAAAAATTAATGGAAGAAGGCGGCATCGCTCTTTCCAAGCAGGTACGCGGCATCAAATATATCACACCGTTATTACTGCGCACACAGGCTCTGTTTGGTTTTCAAAACGATACTTCTATCACAGAGCGCATATACGCAGCTGTTGCCGGTCATCCTGTTATGCAGGAGATCTTCGATGTCTTTATGGCTCATATCGATCAAGACGATGCCATGACAATCGCAATGCGTGAGATTCTGATGCAGAAAAATCAGCTCACCTATTCTTACGACTTAGAATGTAACTTTAAGCAGAAATATCTCACTGCCTACAACGAAACCGTCCGCGTTTACGCTACCTGTGTACTCGCACACGATTACGGGATCGGCAGTGCTTACTCCGATTGTCACACCAAACCGCTTTCCAAAGAGATCAAAAACGGCACTGAGTACACGTTAGTTGACAGTTTTTACTTTGATACATTGCTGCGTATCACCAAGGACTATACGGTTTACCAGATGAACCGCGAACGACAGAATAAGGCAAACGAAACCTTTTTCCTGCACCGCAAGATCGGCAATCTACGCAACCGCATGCATCGCCAGGCAATGCGTATCACTGTATTAAAGGATCGCAGCGAAAATATCAAAATGCATTACGATGCCGTCACACGAATGAAAATTATTTGGTATCCATATCAGTTTCTGCGCAAACTATTCCCTGCAAAAGATGTAAAAGCATGGATGACGCAGCGTGAGGCAGACAAAAAACTGGCTTATTTCCGTCAGATCATAGAACAACCTGAGGAAGAGGATGAATAATTATTTTGCAAAAACTCAGCATAAACTCTGCATAAATTTTGCATATTGCCTTTGCTAAGTTTTGCTGAGTTTTTGTTGAGATATGCGTAGATTTTCTCAAAAAACTATTGACAAACTTCGGTGAATTTTGTATACTGTTATAGTCGCTTGCGAGTGACACATCGCATTTAGGGGTGTAGTTCATCGGTAGAATAAGAGTCTCCAAAACTCCAGAGCCGGGTTCGATTCCTGGCACCCCTGTTAACTGTAAAAAGCTCAGAAGAAATTCTTCTGAGCTTTTTATTATATTTCTGAATGTGTTTACATTGCTCATGATCAATCAGCTAGGACTTCCAATAGCAACTCGCCAATCGTCTGGCGATACTGCATTTCTAATACTTCCTGCTTTGTCTGCGCATCCTTACACCGCTCCCGCAGTTCCCTCATCACAAGATGAATACAATGACAAACATCCTTGCGGCGATTTAATTCGCGTAAACTGCCAAGCTGTTCGCAGAGCTGTCCATATCCTAACTTCAACTGCTCATCTGAGGTGTGGTACGCATGTAATACGATCAGGATCGGATCTGCCAATACCTCCTCCACAAGATCTTTCGTACTGCGTCTATGCAATGTAAATGGATTATTCGAATCACACTGCATATACACAATGGCTGCCATAGCAACACCAAATATCAATAATACCGTACTCATACTCATAAGCTCATCCCCTTGTTATCAATCATTTGCATTTCTTTATATGTTTGCAAATATTGTAACCAAGGTGCGTAAAATCTACGAGCACATAGCTGTATAATTTATGTAAAATGTATGTGACGACACAATACTTTTAACGTGCAACGTTGGAATAAGTAACGTGACATAACATTTGAATAAGTAATGTGACGTAGCGTTTGAATAAGTAATGTGACATAACGTTAAAGTTACTGATATTGCGATAAATTCTCTGCCGTAACCTGTTCAAATGGCACCCATACAAACAGGCCATTATGTTCCGCTCCATCAAGCGAAGCGACTGATTGTCCGGAAGCAAGTTTTTCTGCTGCTTTGACCGCTGCTTCTCCCTGCCCTTTCGCCGGCTGAAAAATTGTACATGCCATGGCACCCTGCGAAATCAAGTCTAATCCATCAGTTGTTGCATCGACACCAAGAATAGGTAATGTGTTTGTATCTATTTAGCTTTCTGAACTTCCTGTGCAACGCCTACTGCCATCGAATCATTGTTACATATAACGGCATCAACCGGCTGTCCGGTCTGTAAAAACTGATGAAACATTTTGGCAGCGGTTTCTGTGCTCCAATCCGCATAATCCTCATATACATAATGAATGGTTTTACCAGATGCCTCTAATGTTGCTTTATTTGCTTTGGTACGCCCCTTTGTTGCTGAATGCGTACTCTCTCCCTTGATGAGTACGATATTTAAGGAGTCCTTGGACGCATATTTATTAAGGACGTATTCTGCCTGAAGATTACCGTCCACCGCTTCATCAGATCCAACATAGACATATTTATTTTTTGCAGGTATTCTTCTTCCGGACAACTGTTAATAAATACAATCGGTTTGTCTCCCGCCAATGCTTCCATTTGCTGTGCCGTTCCGGCATCACACAACGCACATATGATCACATCCGCGTCCTTTGCATTCTTAATCTGGTTCATCTGTGTCTCCGAAGAACCCGCTGCATCCTGAATATCTATTGTATAACCGGCTTCTTCCGCTGCATTTTTGGCTGCCTCTGCAAGTGTGGCACGAAATGTGTCAGAACCATCAGATACAGTGAACATGATCTTTAGGTCTTTGCCGGAGCTCTGACCATCTTCTTTTTTTCCGAACAGCCGACTGTCAATACACAGCACATGACAGCCAAACAATATAACACTATTTTTTTGTCATAATCCTCTCCATTTCCGCATACAGCACCACACAAGTGCCGTCATGCTTACCCTAACAACTTATTTGCATTTTTCTTATACTTATCACATAGTATAGTATCCAAACAACGTTTCTTATATCTGAAATCTACCCATCTGCTCTGCAAGCTGCTCTGAAGTGTTTGTCAACACTTTCGAGCTGTCTGCCACCTGCTCACTCTGGTCTGCTAAATTGTTAGCCTGACCAACCATAGCATCCGAAGTTTCACTGATCACGGTAGTCGAAGCAGCCTGCTCCTCTGAGATTGCTGATACGTCCATAGCAACATTATTTACAGCAGCGATCTGCGTGATCATATTATTGATACCATTTTTCATATCCTCAATGCATGTATAAATCTGCTCAAATGTCTCTTGTGCCACACGTATGCGGCCACCACTCTCACCAATATTTTGTACGCTGACATTTGCTTGATTTACAGCATCATCAACCAGACCGTCCACCTGGTCTATCAACTGTGAGATCTCTTCCACGGAGGATGCTGTGTTTTGTGCAAGTTTGCTGATCTCTGTGGCTACCACAGAGAATCCCTTTCCAGCCTCTCCGGCTCTCGCAGCCTCAATAGAAGCATTTAACGACAACAGTGAGGTTTCTTCTGAAATATTTGCGATCAAGCTTGTAATTCCTGTAATCTCTTTGGAGGCTTCCCCCACTTTACGAATAGCATCTACCAGTAACGACATAGAATCACGTATCTCGTCCATAGCAGTACCTACCAACTCCATATCACTCCGACCTTTACGTGCAATGCTGACAGTACTATCGATCTGCGATTTCACCTGTTCGCTGTCCCGAGACACATCAGAAACAACACCGCTAAGATCTGTTGCGCTCTCGGCGATTTCATTGATCGACTCCGAAATCTGCTCAACAGTCTCACTCAAAGCCGCCATAGAAGCTGCTTGCGCATTCGAAGCATCCTGCATACTCACTGACACAACACTGCTGCTATCAGCTTGGTTTCTAATACTATCTGATACAGCATTAATTTTACAGATCATTTCACGCATATATTCTGTAAATATCTTTACACTCTGTTGGATCTGAGCAATCTCGTCAGTGCCTTTCGCTTCGATCTGTATTGTAAAATCACCATTTGACATCGCCTTGATCTTGTGACTGAGTATTCGCAATGGTTTCACCGTAAGTGACACGCCTATTGTATTAAGCAGCATAAATACCAGCAGACCAATAATTGCAACTCCGATCAATATCGTTCTCAAATTATCTACTTCAGAAGTAATTAAACTGGTTGGCACATAGGAAACAAGGACCCAATCTGTTCCTGCAATTTCACGCGTAACAACTACTTTATCACGTATTGTTGTCACCGACTCGTCGTCTTTGTTAATTTTATCTGCAACATTTTTAAGAAAACCATTGGATGTATCTTTTAAAGATGTTGCGATCAATTCTGATTCACGCGATGCAAGAATATCGCCTGTACTTTTGTCTACAAGCAATGACTCAGCCCCTTGCATGGATACACTGGAATTAACAATAATATTCACCGAATCAAGAGACAAGTTTGTTGACAATATACGAATGTTCGTTGCATCGTCCAACATGCCACATGCACTGATCATCATATGATTCTCAGCATCTTCAAAAACAGGCGTATAACCCGGATTCATTCTGGTTAGCCCTTTTTGATACCATATCTGATCTTTTGCATTATTGATCTGTGTCGTATTGTCATCAGCTTTCATGACAGTTCCTGCTGTGTCCGTCACATAAAACCACCGACAAAAAGAATCATCCAACGCATAATAATCGTTTAATTTCTTCTGTAACAACTTTTGATCCTTCACTGCACCGGAATGTTCTAAGTCGTACTTTACTGTTTTAACTTCGTCCAGTTTACGATTCAACCACGCCTCGATCTGATTTCCTTGATCTTTTGCTGATGTTCGCAGCAAGCTCTGTGAAAGATTTCATGATGTCTTTCTCCGAAACACTGTAAGCAATGGCAATCATTGCAATAACCATAATGATGGTAATTGGCAACGATATCCCCAATATCTTTGCTCGCAGTCCCATTCGAAATCCCTTTTGCTTTGGATGCTGCTTTGGCTTTTTCATTTTGTCATCTTTTGTTTGCTTAGTATTCTTCTTCATATTACCCACCTCTCCTTTGTTAATGAAATAATCACTAGGCATTGCACGATATTCATGTTTCCTAATTTACGAGATCGACATAACGTACATATTTTAAATCCATTATACAGAAATATTCAACATTTCTCAACCCTCATAGCTACATTATCCGGAATATCCGGAATAATAAGGCAACAAATAACAAACAGCCCTATTATGAAGTACCATAAAAGGACTGTTTATATCTCCACATACTACGCAACAATCTCTCGCTAATTTAGATATTGATCACAATAACATAAATTTAATATGTCATAATCATAAGTATTTATATAAATATTTATAACGATTTAATAATACACAAAACTTATACATATTACGCACATTACTTTTCTCGGAAGTGCTCAATATGTGCGTTCTCGTTCCGTTTCCTTTTGCACCGAAACGGATTGTTGTTTTTTTAGATGTCGTAATTTTAGAAACTAATTTGTCTATTGGATCAAATAAATCTCCATATTCCAAATCATTCAAATACATCCACTCGCATATACCGCCATTCATTATTTGTGTATATCTATCATTATAATCAATTATATATGTTTCACGATAATTTCCTACTGCAAATGCCACTTGCTCTGTAAAAATCCAATCCTCCTGTTGAAAGCCTGCTATTAATTGAAATGTAGTATCTTTATCTCTTTTACTAACTTGCGCCCGAGCTTCTAAGTTAATACTATTGGATAAATTTATGTATCCCGTTTCTCGCCCCTTAGCAACTACGGTATACTCGCGATCTACTGAATCATATTTTATCGTCATTTTTGATTTTAACCGCTTAAATTCTTTAATAACAGCTTTCTTGGCTCTTCCTTCATAGAGTTTTAATTTGTCAGCGACCATATTTGTCGTATCATATTTTTGATATGACTTTAATACATCAATAGCTTTCCCGTATTTCTTATTGTTCGCATACTTTGCAGCTTCAGTAGTCGCCCAATTTACTGCCGCTTTTTCTACCGATGTTTTGCATTCTTTTACCTCACTATCATAAATGTTATCCTTATGAATCTTTTCTAATGCGGCAATAGCCTCTTGATATTTATTTTGTTTCTGATAATTTTTTAGCCTGCGATATTTGATAATCTCGAACTTTTATTTTTAATTTTCTGTATTTCGCAGTCATTTTTTATCATCATTTAAAAAGTTGTTTTTGGTAAATTCTTTTCGATAGAATCATACGAAGGTTGGGAATCCTTCATTAGTTTTTCAATTTTTTTGTCTATCTCTGTTTTGTACTTATCTTGGCAATCCTTTAAATGTTTCTGTGCCTCACGATAATTAACTTTATCGCTTTTCACTATTTTATTATACAAAAAAAATAGCATTAGAATATTTTTGTTTTTTTCCTCCTGTCTTGCCCTTTCAAAACTTGCTTTAGAATTTTTTAATTGATTCATACTGGAATCAAGCTTGTCAACTTCATAATTTTGATAATACTTACTAATAAACTTTTTTACCTCACAGTATTCATCGTAAGTAAGTTTTCCTCTCCATAATTCATTTCCATTTTCTTGAAAAGATCATCTAAACTATCTTCCAATTGATATGCAGCATCACTATCTGTTTTAATTTTTGATCATATATCCTTTGCGCTTCTGTAACCTTGCCAACCGATAAATAACCTGTAATTTTACGTACAGGTGCATTATAATAACAATATATTATACTTCCTGCACAAATAAACAGGAGCGCAATAATTACTATAATAATTTTCTTCCGATTACGTCTAAACACCTCAAATTTTCTCCCAGTTGTCTTAGAATCCTCTTCTGCATATCCTTTCTTCAACTGATATCCACAATGAGGACATTGTTCTACTGTGTCTGATATTTCCCTGTTACATTCGGACAATTCATCAAAGCCATTTTCATCTCTCCTTTGCGTTGTTTTACTATTACAAAAGCATTATAACAACGCAGAGGCTGAATTTTTTATTATTTTGGCGCATCCTTTATTGTACTTATTTCTCTATATGAAATTTTACTCTACCCCTTCGATGATTTCAGAAAACAAATATATTTCCTCTTCTGAAAAGCAGGATAACATCACATAATCTAACATATAGCTATCATCCAATTTGCGCATACCACACAACTCCATGATACTATCTGCATAAACCCGAAATTCCTCTCTAGCCGGTCTATAATCACAACTTACATAACTATTATTCTCGTACTTAGCATATATGATATATTGTGCCAGGATCAGCAGATCCGATCGTTGGATCATATGCAGCCTTCCTTTATTTTTGCGCAATTGTTTCTGCAGTTCATTGCGCTTTTGTTCATTGTCTTCCTGCGCCAAAAGCATTTGCAAACGCATTTGCCTCTCTTTATGCAGTGCCATATTCAAAAGCTCTGATAGATATTTTTCATCAATTCGCTGCATATGATTTCGCAATGTGTGATACACCCGGCGCTGCGTCCCACCTTGCCGCCATGCAGGCATTTTCGTATATACTCCCTGTATCAGATCACAGATTCGATCATGGGAAGCATAGACGATGGATACCAAATTACGAATTTCTTTTGCTTTATTCGAATCCAATGCATGACTGCTCGAACGAAGTCGGTTTTCACAAATCTCTCGATATCATTCTCGTCGTATTTTTGTTCACCCTGCTTCTTAGCAACCCAGCTAAAAAATCCGACTTCTTTTAATAATACAACAAGTGATTGTCGCATATTTTCACGAAAAATCCGCAAACATTTTGTCATTAATTCCTGATAGCAATGCAACACCGTCAAGCTATATCCTTTGAAATACTTCTGATGTTTGTACATCCACAAGAGAAAATCCTGTTCCTTATACAGTTTGACAATCTCGTATTGTCTGCGCAGCCAATCTGTGTGTGTATTCTGTTCCCACTGCCCCTGTTATGACACTTACTCTCATAAAAAAGATATCATCTCTTCACACTTTTGCAGCCCGATTCCATGATCAAGACAATACATGACAATAAACTCTCGATAATCATTTTCCTGAAAAGCAGTTTCCGAAATGCCATATTGCAAATATCGGTTGGTATCATCCCTTGATAAACCTACTGCCAACGCTATCTTAAAAATCTGCTGCCTGTTCGGCATAATCTGTCCGCCCATCCCAAACCATTTACGGATCGTTTGACGATTGGCAATGCGGGCCTTCTTAACCTTAGCGTAAAAGGTATCATATGCCTTTTGTCGAACTGCATCATTCATTTCATTTTGATCAGCAATCCCTCCCCACTCTTTCGTTATAAAATAATCAAATTGTTGGTAAAAATGCTCTATCAACTGTCGATAAAGCTGCTCGTAATATTCTATTTCCATTTTTCTCCTATCCTATTTCAGGCGTAATGTTTTTGCCTTTGTAAATTTACTATATTTTCGCCGTCCATTTACTTTCTTGTAGATGCGAACTTTATATGTTATTTTCTTTATCTTACGGCTGTATTTAATATCAACCTTACGGTGTCTTTTGGTAAGGTGATTATTTTTTAGTTTTAACAACACGTATCCCTTTTGGTTTTTCCATAAAATTGGATATAACAGTTTTGCTGCCGCCGTAAAGACACCCGTAAATAACGCTGCCCTGACTTGGTTCGCTTAGGTACAACCTTTACTTTCGGCGCCGGATAATATTTTGACTTCGGCTTGGTTGAAACCTTGGGTCTTTGTGTTACTTTTGGCGTCACCTTCGGAGTAGGCGATGCTGTATTATCCAAAAATCTTTAACCGTTACTTCTTTTATTCTTCCTTTTTATAACCTAAAGCTTCTGTGTCCTCCATAAGCTGCAATGTTGGATATTGCTCTTTTCCTTGATACCATTTGGCATGTATTTCATCAGAAGTATCACATTTCTCAATATAATTATTTAATGCAGTACATACAGCTGTTGTCTTGGCATACGTTCCCTCTTCACTTGATATTGGATCTTGACTTTCTTTCCCCTCCAGCTGTTCCTTTGTTAGCAAATAACAGCCTGACATCTCCCTTCACCCACTTCAGCGATCAGCGGCAACGCACCATTCTCTGTGTATGCATAACAATGTTTCCATGCGTTTAACTTTTGTGCACCTGCTAATGTTCCGATTTGTATTTTTGATTCATCATCTATATCATTTTTCTTTGGCACATTCATTACACTCAAACAATTAACAAAGGGATATTTTTTTGGCAATCGTTGACGGACTATCTATATAGGATTGCTGGGTACAATACCCTCTTCCCAATATGCCGCCTGCTACAATATGTCCTGTGTTACCATTGTAATCAATTGATGTTGTACACCCCACATTTTCAATGATCGTCCTGTATCTGTTATTCTGTCCACACACACCGCCAATATATGTATCGTTTATATTATTGGGGCAAACAAAGCTTCCGGTAAATACCATATCACGTAATTTGATCTGACCATCACCATCTGTAATATTCCCCACTATTCCACCTAGTACTTGCGTCTCACTGATGTCCGATTCATTAGACATAATCTGTCCGCTGCATTTTACCTGCTCTATATGAAATTGTGATTGTTGAGATTGATCAGAGGGATTATAATTATCGTTATTTGTAATACATCCTATGATACCACCGCTCTTTGTCCCCTGAACAATTGCATCGCTCCTGCACTGTGCGATCTCTAATCTACAATTATCCGTCTTACCTCTATAATAATCTCTTGAATCATACAGTTGACCAATCAGACCACCTGCATTGGTTCCCTCAATTTTATTATTCTCTAACACACAGTTTTCAATCATGGTAATATCATTTCTATAATATTTTAAATAACCAATCAATCCCCCTGCATTGCTTGTATTATGGTTATTATATGTTTTGTTTGAAAACACTTTGTTATTTGATGCCGTGCACTGTGCTACTCGAAAGTTGCTCATTGTATCCGCATTACCGATAAAAATCCCCATATGTTCTCCATTTGCCACAATGCAATTCTTCACTTCACAATTTTGAACAGATGGCGCACCACCGCCAAACAAGATCCCCAACTGATAACTCCCTGTATTCACTCCATATGCCATGCAGTTCTCTACCGTCAGTCCGGTCATGTCGCCTCCGCAATCAAACAGACCCCAGCTCCATTATAAAACAATGCACCACGTATTACATGATCATTACCACAATATTTCGAATATAAATATCTAGCTCCGGAATCTTTCGATGACGAAAATGCAAATTTTTCTGACAAACCACACTTCTCAAAGGTCATTTCCTCCGTTAAGTCATCCGGGGCATATACTTTTTTGATCCGGGGCGATCTGCGCCTTCAATTCTCCGTTCTCATATACCTGCGCAAACGCTGTTTTCTTATCATATCCAAAGGTATAATTACTTACTGTAATATCTGCTGTCTGAATATAGGCAGTCTTGGTTTCTGCCATATACCATGCCAAACCAGAATTCAGAAACTCTTGGAATGCGATGAAATCCTCTTTATTCGAAATTGTAATAGCTTTTACTTTTTTAATTCCTTATAGCGTGCAAAATCACTCATTATTTTATTACAAAATGCCAAATAATCTACGGCAGACATAGAAGCCGATGTCTCCGCTCCTCTAACAGAAAATGATGGCATATTTCCCACTATCAAAGATATAATAATGACCAAGACAAGTGCCGTTTTTCTTCGTTTCATTCACCTTCTCCTCTCATAGCTGTGGTCACTTTTCACAACATCAAGCGCTGTAAATAGTTTACTCAAACAGTTCATCCAAATTTCCCTCATATTTTTTGGGGATCGATTCTTCTTTGTTGTCGAACCACTGGAATCTTTTTTATTTTGCGTAGTAGTCTTTGACTCTTTTTGCAGCCTCTTTTGCAGACTTTTTCGATGACACCGCCTTGTCAGACGATTTTCTGTTTGTCACTGCATTCGATTTTCCACGCGCGGGTGCAGCCGCTTTCCTACTTACTTGCGCCGACGACTTCTTACTCGGTTTAGCGGATGCTTGGGTCGTCCCCTTCTTATCAGCCTGAGATCGTTTACTTGCTTTTGCGTCCTTGCCATTCTGCGGTGCTTCACTTGCTTTTGCGTCCTTATCTGCTTCTACGGCTATCGTCGATTCCGATGTATTTTTCACACCTGTAGGAGGAACCGACTTCTTATTTGGTAATGCCGATGGCATTGCCGATGGTATTGCCGATGGTATTGCTGTTGCACCCCTTTCCTGATCTGATACCGTCCTAATTACCTGCCTGAATGCAGCATCCGGAGCACTCCCCGTCTGCATCGGATATACACGATGAAATAATCCCAGAGCACCGATTACTACGACAATAGCACATGGCATGATCCAAATCATACGTCTAATATTGTGTCGGCTATTCTTTCGGCTAGTGTTAAATACATTCGCAATCTCGCGCCTCATTGTTCTTGTATGCCCGATCCGCGTCCAGACATATGCTCTTCCTGTTTTCTGTTGAAGCAGGTTGTTCTCCAACTCCACCTCGTCATAAAGAAGCTTCGACAGTGCATTGACAGACTTCAGCCGGTCTGCTTTATCAACTGCCATTCCCTGCATAATCGCCTCCGACTGTGCCCGTGTAAGTCCGGTCCCATATATCTCATTCAGCGGCGTCAGTTGATCATTCAGCCAGCGTTCCATCGCATCTTGTGGCACTATGCCCGTAATCATAAAATACATAGATGCACACAATGAATAAACATCCGTCCACGTGCCAAGCTTTTCACTTGCACGATGCTGCTCAACCGCAGTAAATCCACGCTTGATCGTAATCGTGTGATTGTTGCCATTGTCAGGATTTAAATTGCTTGCTGCTCCAAAATCAATCAATTTGAGTCTGCCATTTTTCGTCAACATTATATTATCCACACTAATGTCACGATGTAAAATTCCTTTATCATGAATTTGCTGTAAGGAATACAGCAGTGGTTTCATTTTGCGAAGCACTTCCTGCCCATCCATATGACCATGCGTCATCACATATCCCTTGACGCTGACACCTTGCACATACTCCATCACAATATAGGTCGTTTCATTCTCACAAAAAAAATCACGTGCCGTAACAATTCCATCTAATTCGTATAAAGATGCTGTGATCCTCGCCTCGCGGATCGCCCGTTTGCGTTCTTCGGTGTTGTTCGAATAAATTTCTTTGACAGCTACCATAACCTGCAGATTTTTATCAAATGCCTGATAAATAACCCCAAAGCCACCACGTCCAAGCACCTGCCTAATCTCGTATTGTCCTTTCAATATTGTACCCTTTAGGCAACGCTCCCGTTATTTGTCCGCGATTCATCGGTTCACCTCCCACAGCTCTATACATCTTCATAATTTTTTCTATTCTTTATCTCGTTCATATGATATTGAATAATATTACCACTTTTGATGTAGTGCCGCAAGACATCAAGAAGCAGTTTAAAATGTTCCGTTTGGAATATTTTAAAACTACTTCTTTTCATCTACTATCAAAACACTATTGCCTCATTCCCCCAGTTTTCATCTTTTTTTCTCGTTATATGTCACTATTACCAAGCTTCGATATGAAAACATCTCAATGGTACTTTTTTCGTATCCCATTTGTAGATGGCATTATCCTTTTTATATTTTCCATACAAATCACAAAGGTACTCTTCCACCTTACCAGGAACTTCCTCATCAATAATATCGCTATTATCCTGTGGTGATAGCATAAAAGTAATCTGATACAATTTTCCATCCTTAAAAAGAAAAATGTGTTGAGTGCATCAATACCATCCATATAAGACTTCATATTATATAAATAATACGTCTCATTTTCTTTATCATCATCTGTCCCTTCCGTTCCCTTTGGGATATTCTTTTTTAATCTGAGTCTCACTGCTACCCCACGCAATCTTATTATATAGACCACTGGTATCTGGTCGCTTTATAGCTGTCATTGCACCGACAACAACTACACATAACACTATAACACTCAGAACTATTTCCAATATCTTTTCTGTTTTGTTCTTTTGTCTCTCTTGTAAAGCTTTACACTCTATTTCTATGATATCTTTTACCGGAAAGCCACAGTTAGGACAACACTGTGCTTTATCACTTACCTTACTGTCACATTCCGGACATTAATAACGCCATATCGTCTTCTCCTATTCTTCCAGATATACCCCTAGGGCTTTATAGTTATTTAATACTTCTGTATCTGTTTCGTTAAATGTATCTGAATATGTCTGCAAACTACCATTTGGATCCGTAACCATATTTGTAAGTTTAATGTACGAATCATAGAGTTTTGACATTTTTTCATAGGCTTCTTTATATTTTTCTGGCGGATTTTTCAATTTTTTCATCAAAGCATTTACAGTGTCTTGTTGTTCAGAAATCTTGTCCACTCTTGATGAAAATGTCAAATCTGAGAACAGCTTATGTAATGCATCATTAAAATCAGATACAAAAAAAATGCTCATCTTTCATAGTGTATTTATCTGTTGAAGCATCATTCTTATTATAGATTGCATTATACCATACGCTTTTGATCAAATTCCCACATGATTCCGCTTCATCGGCACTATCCAGCATAGTTTTCGTGATTGTCTGCAAGTTTACCGCATATTCTTTTTCTGTTTTCTGCGCCTTGTCCGCTACAATTTTTTTCTGAATCAGACTAGCCACCAAAATCACAACAGCCATCAATAAAATAATTCCTATAGCTATTGCCATCTTCTTCTTTGTTACATTTGTCATTCGTACGCCGGCCACTTCAACCTGCTGCAAACCACCTTTGCTACTGTCTTCACTTAATGTAACCGGGCATCCACAGGAAGGACATATTTCTATTCCTTCTTCTAATTCTGCTCCACATTCTTCACAAATCACTTTCTCCTCTGGTAGCAAAGATACCCCACAATGAACACAACTCTTTGCCTTATCAGAAATCTGTTCCCCCCACAATTAGGGCATGTAATCATCGCCATAGTATTCTCCTTTCAAATCAGGTAGTGTCAAATCACTACCTGATTACATTGTTGACAACTTGTATTTTTCAGGAATTTGCAAAATAAAATGCAATGATCCTTTTTTCGATAAATATTATAACTGCATGGTGGTTGAAAAAATTTATTTTATTGTCACATGCGATTAGAAGCTTAATTGGGGAAAAAAAAACAGTCCTATTATGAAATATCATAAAAGGACTGTTTATCTTACAGGGCATGATTCTATCATACACCCATTTGATTTTAGTATAGTGTTCTTTCAAAGTTTTCTTCTGAATTATTCCGATTCATCAAGAATTTTCTGCACTTCGCTCTCTGTCATAGTCAGTTTCTCTGCAATCTCAGAGACGGACATACCTAGTTCATGATAGAACACATCTATTTTGCCGGCAATTCTTCCAGCATCATATCCTTTTTTCTCTACTCTATCCAATACCTCACACATATTCAACTCCTCCTTCCGTATCGCATCATTATATGCATCCTCAAATCGATGATCGCCCGTCATTATGCTCATCATTTGCAAAACTGCATGCACATGCTTCATTTTCTGTGGCGATGGTTTATATTCATGATTTAACCGTTTCTGCACAAAATAATCCGCTACAATGCGAAAATCACTCTGAAATAGTTTTACCTGTTCCGGCGTAAGATATGCGATTTCAAATACATTGATCCGATAGTCCTGCACATATGGTTTCAATGCATCTGAAACAGTTAGTCGATCCAAAAGACTCTTCGAGGAACTCCAAGGTTTCTCATAGCCAAAATACAGCACCAATGTCACAACCGGATAACGCTTTATATCACGCCTCTTCTTGGTAGATATTATATCACCATCTCCACCATCCTGTGAAGATATATCTCTAATTAACTGAGCGCGATATTCTGCTCCATCATACGAAATAACTCTCAATGGCATATCCGCATCAGAATCTGTCTGATTTTCAATCCCCAAACAGGCGATACGTATGGTGTCCTGATTCCAATTCTTTCCGACATCCCTCACTATCTCACGTAATTTACCATCTGCCTTATAAGAAGACCGTAATGTTTTATCCTCCAATTGCTCCGGCCTTACGATCTGTTCTCCCTGAAACAATAACACATTCACTATATCCGCAAAAACGTCATTGTAATCCTCCAGTACCTTCTCCGCAATGTCTTTCTCTCCCATGTTCCCTACCTTTCCCTGTTGGCAACAAGTTCTTCCTCTCTTAAGGATACAACCTTTGATTTACTATACCAAAACCGCGCCTATGGCAGGAATCTGCACCTATAAAGGGTACAAATCCATGCTAGTAAATCTGTCCAACATATACACACTTCTCGTTTTAGAACATAAGAGCAAAAGAACTTGTTAGATTATTTGTATATGTATATATATATCATTTCATATGTCAATTGTCAATATGTTTTGTTTTATAATCATTCATTTGTGCCGTTTTATGCTTTTGCTCGTTTCGGAACACTCTAGCATGATATGGTTCTATCATACATTCATGCTGTTTCGTTTTCTTATCATAATATGCAGTCCAAAAAGCTTCCTTAAATTCGATTGTAAAATACAATTTATTCTTAGTTACCTTGAACGTATATGGATTTGCTTTTAACAGTTTCATTTCTTATGCAGTATATTCTTTCATTGCATCCTCTCCAATCTTGATCTTATTGTATCAGATGCCCTTGTTCTTAGAAATACTCATGTATCCATTTTTATTAATTTATTGCCTTTAACCAGTGTCTACTTTATAGGATTTGATTCCTTTTTCACATGTCCACTTAATAGGGGCATCCCCTTTTCATCGTGTCCACACTCTGGTCTTATAATTTTTAAAAATAATGTCTATTTTTATGAATATCTCCCTTTGTTAAAGTATCCACAATTAAGGCTCCTTTCAGTAATTTCAGACCTAGCAATTATTTATTATTTTCTCTAGCGATGATTAACATTCTGGACAATCCCTTTTTCTTACTGTGTCCACCTTATAGGGTACATTATATATAGGCAGGACTTACAAGGCATCTAAGATCCTTTGCACCTCTTCTTCCGAAATCGCTAATTTCTCTGCGATCTCAACCACGGTCATATGAAGTTCCTCATATAAGGTTTCAATTTTCCCTTCAATCTTACCTTCTTTAATGCCTTCGACCTTACCCTCCTGGAAGCGTTCTCTATATTCCTGCTGTAATGTCATATAATCCAACCTCCATTTCTCATTTTGACGGGCGGACTGTACCGCCTCCTCCAAATCTCTTGTGAAGGTATCCGATACGCCTTTTCCGTCAACATAATCCAACAATCGTTTCATTTCAGGACTTACATCATCCAAAGTCCCTTTTGTATTTAAGATTATCTTAACGGTGCCATCGTTTAATGTCAATGCTGTATCTTCACTGCAGCGGTTTTCAAAGGTATAAATATGCCGTCCCAGTCCAAACGGATCAAAGGTGCAGATGAAGATGACATAGCTTTTCTTCAAGTGATTATAATCATCACCTTTTTCCAAAATATTCAGATCGATCATTCCCTGATAATATCGCATCCGTTTGGGCAGATTTCTCGCAGTGGTTGTCTGCATTTCCAGGTTAAATACTGTGTGTTTTTCATCCGCCTCGACATACACATCGAGGCGGATTCCTTTGGCACCCGCTGCAATGTTTTCTTGGAATGTCCATTCCGACTGTTATCGGTCTCTTTATTGCGGTAATCATATTTGGAATACCCAAGTTCCTCATTAAGCTCTTCATCAAGAGCCCCTTCCAATAAAACAGACATTATGAATATTCCGGCTACCATGTCCATGCTGTCCGGCATAAGGGAACCAAGAAAAGTGTGTGATTGGAGCAATACTAGTTTATCAGTTTCAACTCAATCGTAAAGCCTGCTTCGCACCGCAAAGCGGCTCTGGGCTTGACAAATGAGTTGTACCCGATAAATATCCATTAAGCCAATCAAGACGGTTTCCGTGTTCCGGAACACCGGTTTCCACATTTCCGGAATTAAGGTTTCCCGAAGCAAGAATATTCACATCATGTCCCGCATAATGAAATTAACATCGTTTCCGCTTTTGATACTGATATCATTCTCCTTGAGATATCCCTGCATCATTTCGCGCATTGCTGCTTTTTGTGGTGAATCACTTTTTCTTCTTGCCATAATAAAAAACCTCCAAACTGAGTAATGTTATCTTACATCAGTTTGAAGGTTTGCACAAACTTTAGGACACTCCCGTTCATTTAATAACTTACATTATAATTCATATTGATTTTGTGTCTTTTTTTTAGATATATCAATATTTTTTTTTAATCTCATCCATCAAAGTTTTATTTTGCTCAATGGACTTTCCCGATTGACGTTGCAACATCGTATGATCCTGTGCATTATATACCTTATTACGTTCAGTTATAGCATTAATGCAGGCCTGATCTAAGTCGTTATAATCTACTTCTTCTCTTTGTTCCAAAGCAACCGAAACACATGCGCTCTTGACTATATTTTTGATTTCTCTACCACATAGCTTATATTCTTTCGCAAGTTTTTCTAAATCTACATTTTGAGATAATGGAACATGTATATTTTTCCCTTTTAAGTGAATATTCCATATAGCAACACGCTCTTCTTCTGTTATATGTGAATTCGACATTTATTAAGCGAGACAAGAATGCTTTATCATAATTCACTACCAAATTCGTTGCAAATATTACTATTCCAGTAAAATTCTCTAAACATATCAATAATTGACTTCTCATCAATTTATAGCCTGTGCCGAACCATCAGAAACATTAGTCAAGCGTTTTGAAAGTAAGGAATCCGACTCGTCCAAAAATAATATTGCATTTTCCCTCTCTGCAGCTCTAAAAATAGCTTTGACCATCTTAGGTCCCTCACCATGATATTTACTTTCAATGTCAGCATATGTGGCTTTTAATATTTTCTTATTTAGTTTTTTTGCTACAGCCTCAGCAGACATAGATTTTCCCGTACCTGGCGGTCCATAAAAACTTAAAGCTGTCGATGCTTGAGGAATAATCGAACGTAGCCCCCATTCATCGAACACCTTATGTTCAACTTGAATTATTCCTATTGCCTCGTCAATTTGTTTCCTTGTATACTCTGGTAATACAACCTGCTCAAAGGAATATTTCGGTTCATCAGCGCAATAATTCATTGACAATTTTTCATAATCATATTCACTATTCTCCTGGTTTTTTGATGCACTACCAGTCTGAACATTTTGTTTCATCAGACATTCATTTTAGGATTATAGTTGGGGTTAAAGATTGCATAATTCAATTTAATGTTGACATTCTTTTCCCCTATCTCATTTTAATTAAATCCTTAATTATCTGTTTAATTTCTGCATCATACCCCTCATATTTTGCTGAATCCATTACGCAAACATCTATACTATCATTTTCCACTTGACCTATAATTTCTACCTGTATAGCTCCATAATAACGTTTTAATTCAACACAAAAGACGTTTGCAATGTGATCAAACTGATTCGCACATGCATAATATTTATCTGCCGGTAAACATATATAAGCTTTCATATTATCTCTCCACAATTATCATCTTTCTCTCTCCTAAAAGCTCCTTCAATTCAGAATCTGGAACCACATTCTGATCTTGAATAAGTTCCGTATCTGTTATAGTATTATTCTCACTATCAACACTCACCATAACATGAGAATATCCTTCTAATTCATCTAACGATATTTTATTGTCACAATTATCAATCAAACACTGAATGTCAAGCAATGCAACCTTCGATATATTTGAATTACTCATTCTCTTTTAACCTGATCCATAACCCAGGGTTTGGTAACCTTAATCAGCTTTACCAGTATATCACCTGCTATTATTGCTATTATTATTCCTGCTATTATATGCACCATCATTAACACCTTCCTCTCTCGTCTACTATAAATATTTTTGTATCATCTCCATCAAGATATTTAACCGTTTTTTCGTCAATGTTGGCTGCATATATCTTTCTGCCTATAGCATTTTCATCATCTTGCTTAATTGGTTTATCTTGGTCATCTACTAATCCCTGAATAATTACGTACTTTTCATTTTCATTTTTGGATTGCAAATTCTCCTTCACTGACAATATAAAACCAGTTGCTATTGGCATTTCTTTTTTATACCTTTTATAAAATTCAATACAACTGTCAAATTGAAATATCGTTTCTTTGTCGACCTTATTTTCATCCAGTTCTAACATTTCGACAATATCCGAAAGTGTATTGGCAACTTTGTCAACAACTTTTAACATCGTCTCTGCATACTTAAAAACATCCACAAGTATTTCAATTTTTTTACCCATATACTTTTCTCCTTTACGCATAAACTATATTATTTTCTTGTATATCACAAGACACATTGTCTCCTCGCATTTCTAATTTTTTTCCAGTTTCCATTTCTTCCAATTTAATCACATTATCACATGAATCTATAATTATATATGTCTTTTTTTGACTATCTTTTATATCTTCTTAAATGTCCGCAAAG
>VOFB01000186.1_pt1 | contig 114707 bp, 171 predicted proteins | sample 5384141 | NCBI WGS metagenome assembly VOFB01 (sample SAMN12384721, study PRJNA508395) | human gut metagenome | isolation source: healthy gut A | host: Homo sapiens | reverse complement strand
GCACCATTTGACATCAAGGAGCTGCGTGACCTGACTGCTTATGATGAACTGGAGCTTGATACATTGGGGGAGAAAAAGACAGCACTGTTTGTCATTATCTCCGATACCGATGCGACATTCAATTTCATTGTAAAGGAATTGCTTGCAAAGCTGGCAGAATATAAGCCACTTGCCAAGGTGGAGGAGCTTGAAGAACAGAATTACAACATGATTGATGACAGACTCAACAATGGCGTGGAGAAATTCAATCGTGAGGAAGAAAAGAAAGAACAGGCGGAAAACCGCAGGCTCGTTTTTCCTTAAAGGAGCGTCTGGCGGCTAAGCAGAAGGAAGTGGCACAGGGCAAGAAAGATTCCAAAGAGCAGAATAAAAATATGGTAGTCATTAGATGCACCTTTTGACTACCGTTTTTTATTAAAAATTAAAGAGGAGCCGGATCACTCCGACTCCTCCAAGTATGTGTCCGCAAACACATACCCCAATTGCTATCTATAATATACTATAGGCAGGTAAAATATGCAAGCATTATATGGAATTTTTTAAGATGTTTAAGCGAGAGAACAAATCAGGATGAATCGAAATAGCTGAAACATTCGGGTTTACAGAAGATTCGTATTCTCTTGTAATCTTTTCAAATTCACGGATGAATGATTTGATCTCTGTTTTAGAGACTTTCAGTAATTTTAAGTAGTAACAGATAAGGATGATGTAATCGCCGATTGTTTTGAAATTTATGTATGGCATCCCCATTTCTAAAATCAGGCATTGTTTCATTGGTCTTGAAGGGTCCATTTTTTTGAAACGGGTATCGTATACTACATCGTTGTGAGCAATGGCATTTTGTATGGAGCCTTGAAGATTTAGTTTGTTGTTCTGGTATTTCTTTTTTATATCTTCACGGGTTCCGGCTGGTGCATTTTTTGTAGCTGCTGATTGCTTTATCATACATATCATAGACACTGCTTGAATCAATTTCTGACATAATGGTGTTCAAAGCAATATTTTTAAGCGCAGTTTCTATAAACATCATTTTTCCATATAAAAGAGATTTTAATTTTGTATCATATTGAATGGTTGCGTTAATCTCATTATATGAAGTGAATGGAAGTCTGTTAGAGGAAGATACAAAAAACGGTATCCTTTATATCCATGAAAATATCCGGTATTGATTAGTTGTTGCTTTTGTGAACTCCCTGAGATGGAAATTCCATTATCCCTAAGATGCCGCATTAAAGCATCAGGTGATTTACAATCTGTATGTTCTTTTTGAATGATAAGAACAGGATACAATATAATGACCAGTGCAAGCAGAATAAAGGATAAGTGTGTTGCCAGAGGCAGCTACCTGCTCACACATTCTGATGATGCCTCAAAAATGAGGAATCTTTTAATCATTTTAAGTGCATAACCCGTTATTATATATATAGATATTCAATGGAAAGGAGTCTGATGCGTGTTGAGTGATGACGAATTAGTGGAACAGATTCTACTTGGAAATGAAAATGCATCAGAAGAATTGATAAAACGCTATTATACATCTATTTTACGTTACTGTAGGTGGCATTGCTCTAATCTGAAAAAGCAGAAGACCTGACTCAGGAAACATTTTTTGAAGTTGTTTAAGAATTTATCCGGATATAAAGGGAAAAAGAAATTTAAGGCTTATCTATACACAATTGCAAATCATTTATGTATTGATGAAAGTAGGAAGGTTGAGTTTTCTCCATTAGAAGATGAAGAAAATACAGTGCATGAGTATAACGACATAGTTCGGCTAGAGGATAGGGCAGAGATAAGCTATTTTTTGAAATTTTTTATCATCAGAACAAAGGGAAGCAGTCATTCTACGCTTTGGAGAACAACTTAGTTTTGGAGAGATTGCAAAAGTGATGGGATGCAATATGCGAACAGCACAAAGCAGGGTTCGTAATGCTTTAAAAATTATGAGAAAGGAGCAGGAAAATGAAAGATAAAAATTTGAAGGGCTATTTACAGCAATCTTTAGGAGAGGAAGTACAACCTAAAAGATTAGAGGAAACGATTAAGCTTTGTACTGAAATTGTACGAGAACAGGAAGTGACTAGGGCAGAACCGAGGACAGGTTTCTTTCACTATCTTTCAGATGTATTTCGCTTTGAAGGTATTCCAATATTTGGTTTGCAGGCAGTAACGTTATTTATAGTTTGTTTAACAATTGCCAGCATTGCAGACGTGCCAAAGAATATACCAATTTTTATGCCGCTGTTTGTATTGGCTATCATACCAGCAATTTTTAAAAGCCAGTATTATGGAATGAGCGAGATTGAAGCGGTAACAAGAGCTTCTGGTGCCCAAATCACGTTAGCAAAGCTGGTTTTGGCTGGGGCAGCTAATTTGGTGTGTATAACAATTCTTTTGTGTATGGAAGTTTATTTGCAAAATTCTTATAAAGAGATTGGACAGATGGTCCTATACTGCCTGGTTCCGTACTTAGTGTGTATGGTTGCGTTGCTGCGTTTGATCCGTTTGCAAAAGAAACAGAGTTTACAGATATGTGCGATTGTAATGCTGGGTTCCTGCATTTGTTGGGGGATGTCAGCAAGAATATTGCCATGGTTATATGAAACATCAGCAGTGGGGGTGTGGATTGTTACATTTTTGATTTTTGCTATGTTCTTTATAAATGAAATCCATTATATTGCAAAGATGAGAAAGGAAGGAAAAATGTATGGAATTGTCGCTTGATCGTTTAACAAAACAGTATGGCAGGAAAATAGCGGTAGATTGTGTTAGTGCAACCTTAAAGCCGGGAGTATATGGTCTTTTGGGGGCTAACGGTGCAGGTAAAACAACATTGATGCGTATGCTATGTGCTGTTTTGGAGTCAACCTCAGGGGAGGTACTGCTGGATGGAAAAGAAGTAACTTCGATGGGGGCAGATTACCGGAATGTGTTGGGTTATTTACCACAGGATTTTGGATATTATCCAAATTATACTGCGGTGGAGTTCTTAATGTATATTGCAGCACTGAAAGGAATACCGAAGAATGTTGCAAAAAAACGTGTGACTGAATTGTTGGAAGTAGTTGATTTAAGCCATGTGGCAAACAAAAAAGTAAAAACTTTTTCCGGTGGTATGAAACAAAGAGTAGGAATTGCACAGGCGTTACTTAATAATCCGAAAATTTTGATTTTGGATGAGCCGACTGCAGGACTTGATCCGAAAGAGCGTGTCCGTTTTCGTAATCTGCTCTCAGAGTATGCAGGCGATAAAATTGTAATTCTTTCCACACATATTGTATCGGATATAGAAGCAATAGCAGATGAAGTGCTATTGATGAAAAAAGGAAAACTTGTATTGCAGGGTACGGTTCCTGAGTTGATTCACAAGGCAAATGGTAAGGTTTGGGAGCTTTCTGTTTCTCCACAAGAAGCTAGACAATGGCAGACAAAAACAACGGTTGCTAATTTACGGCACGAAGGAAAAGAAATTATATTGCGTATTATTTCAGACAATATGCCTAGTGAGCGAGCGGTTCCTTGTGAAGCTACATTGGAAGATCTTTATTTATTTTATTTTTCCACAGAGGAAGGAGTGAAATAGAATGGAACTATTTTGGTTAGAGCATAAAAAGTTATGGCGAAAGAAAATTGTTAAAATATGTGTGTTGTTGTGTTTTGTTTATTGTGTAATTTTTGGAAGCATACTTTCGTTTCAATGGTTCGGTTTTGGCAGTTCAGATGACTATACAAGTGCTTTTGGCAATAATTTTGATGGATATACAGTAATAAAGGATAGTCAGGAATATGCACTTTCATTTGGTGGAGAATTGACGGATGAAACCTTGCAGAAAATAGTAAGTGATTATCAGCAAATGGAAGCTGACGGTATGGAGGAAGAACTGGAAAAGACAGACTGGCAGATAGTTAATAGTTGGCTCGGAACATTGTATCCGGAGCTTCGAGATACCAGTAATTATAAAACGATGATAAGCTATGTTGATCCGGATAAGTTAACAGGCTTCTATGAAAGAAGACAGCAGGTGCTTGATGAGTTTTTGGAGATCAGTGGTCAGGTAGGAGCTGAAAAAGAGTTTTTACATCAGATAGAGCGAAAGGTAGAAAAACCATTTCATTATGAATGGGTAGAAGGATGGTCAACGCTTCTTGGTAGTATGGTTGCGGATCTGGGAGTTGTGATGGCTTTGTTTCTCGGAATTGTTTTATCCTCTTTATTTGCGGGCGAATGGCATGATAATACAAGCACACTAGTATTGACGACTCGAAATGGTTGGGGGAAAATCGCTCTTGCCAAAATTCTTACTGGTTTAGCGTTTACAGTGGAGTTATTTGCATTACTTGCTGTTTCAAATGTTATATCACAGTTGTTTTTTATGGGAACTGCCGGATGGGATATGCCGATTCAGAATATCAAGCTGATTGCTGTTGCACCTATGAATATGCTGCAGGCAGAAATTTATGAATATGCTTTTGTACTGCTTGGAGCAATAGGTTTTGCCGGAATTGTTATGTTTATATCAGCGGCTGTAAAAAATAATGTACTTACCTTACTGCTTAGTCTGGCTGTTGTATATGGACCAATGATGATTGCAGAATATCTTCCTTATGAAATGCAAAAAGCATTGGATTTAATACCATTGGTAGGAAGTTCAACAGATATTTTCAGAACTAATACTTTTCGTATTTTTGGGAAGCTTATCTGGTCACCATATCTACTTATTACTATTCCTGTCTTGATTGGTATTCTATGTATGCCATTCGCTATAAAGAGCTGGTCAAGAAGGATGAAGGCATAAATAACAATATGGCAAAGAAAAGAGATAAAAAAATAAGTTGCGAGGGAAATCTTTGAGAGGAATTATCATAGTTTGTTTGATTAGGTCAAGACGCTTCATGAGAGAATCTACGGAGCGTTCTGGTATTTTCTTGATGTGGCATTTGGCAGCCAACTTATCCATAAGAGAGTTGATCACAGATGCACGAGAGAAAAGCATAGGGCCAGCGATGTTGTTTTCTACAGGTATCTCTGCAGGTCTTGTCAGAATTTCATCGGCAAAACCCATATCGATGGCCGTATGTGCATCCATCCAAGTTTCTGCATCCATGAGATGGGATAGCTTGGTACGACTCATACCGGTCTTGATTTCGTAGCCTTCTCTGTTTCAGATAGAAGGGCACGGTTGATGGACTGTTCCCAACGGACAATCCAAGGTTCCAAGGTGTACTTCACAAATTCGAGAGATTGATGCTCAATATTAGAAAAGATGCGTCATCAAAGTCTCCCGGAACACAAAAGAAGTCATCTCCGGATTTGGCTCATCGTGAATCAGTCGATACAGAGGTTGTTTGATTGCCTTTTCTTTACTACCGGAGTCAGTATACTTATAAACATGGATCGGCAGTCCTGCAATGGACTCCGAAAGAATTCTGACACAGGCGTAGACTGCAGTCATCTGCATGGCACTTCGTTCGTTGACGGCTTTGCCAGAGTTGCTTCCACCGAAGAGAAAGCGATAGGCACTGCCATTGGTACTGTTGGTAGGCTTGTCTCTTGAGTGAAACAGACCCGATAAAAATCCCATAAATATTCCTTTCTGCCGCAAAGGGCGTATAAAATTCAAAGTTTCGTCATAAATCAATTCGTGCAAATGCTTGCAATTGCAAGCAAAAGCGAATATAATAAAGAAAAGGAGGCGATACTATGGCAAATACATCCGCTGTTTATGCAAGAATAGATACTAATCTCAAGGATAATGCTGAGAGTATTCTTTCTCAGCTTGGCATTTCTCCATCCAGTGCAATTCAGATGCTTTATAGCCAGATCGTACTGAAAAAAGGTATGCCGTTTGAATTGAAACTTCCTTCTTCTAAACCGTTAGCTGTTGGTGCAATGACCAGAGAGCAGCTTGACGCAGAACTCCAAAAAGGTGTCGATTCTATCAAATCAGGAAAAGTATATTCTGCAGATGAAGTCGACGCGGTACTTGCAAAGGAGTTTGGCATATGACGGATAGCTATAATGTCGGCTATTCTGTAGATGCACTTGGTGATTTACGTGAAATCTATTTGTATATTGCGAATGAACTTCTTGTTCCGGAGACAGCCGCAGCTCAGCTGGGGCGCATACGAAAGGAAGTTCGTTCATTGGATTTTATGCCAGCTCGTTATACGTTAGTTGAATGGGAGCCTTGGCATTCGATGAAAATGCATCAGCTTCCGGTAGACAACTTTATTGTGTATTATCTTGTCGATGATAAAGAGAGGACAGTTCTGCTTCTGGGCAAGTAGCTCAGTATTGCCTGGATCCAGTTTCAGGAGCTTCTCGACATCCTTGAGCTGACTCTGCGTATTCTTGATTTCTGAATTGACACCCTTTAAGGCACTCTGAAGCTTGGTAGTATCGCCACCGATCTCGACCGTGATACCCTTAATTCTACTTCCCGCCATAACGCACCTCCTCCCTGCAAAATGGGCATAAAATTGCCCGGCATTTCTGCCGAGCATAAAGAAAGCACCGATCAGATTTCTCCGACCGATGCTAATAAATTGCTATTCTATTGAGATTTACAAACAGGAAGTTATAAACATCTTTGCAAATATACCATATCTATTAACTGTACACCACACTCATAAATTGGGTGGTCATAATTGTCCGTAAAGAAATTCGGAATATTGTGCGAACGGACAAATCCGCATTTTTCATAAAACGGTACGGTCAACGGGCTGTCACCTGTTCCAACCTGCAAAATAGAATATTCATCTGCATATTTACTTGCAAGGAAATCAATTAGTGCTTTCCCATAGCCCTTTCCTTGATTCTGAGGATCGACTGCAATATTTTTAATTTCAAGTATTCCATTACCTTCATCGGTGACAACACATTCAGCTTTTACATTACCATCTTCAAGTACATACATAGTACCTTTTTCAATATAACGGTCAATCATATTCTCCTGCTCATCAGCTAATAACAATAATGATATAAACTGCTTTTTATTCTTATCCACTTCTCTGATTTTCATATCCATCACTCCGTCAAACTGGAAGTTTCACCTGTGTTGTTAAATTGGGGTTTACTCTTTGAAATCACTCTTAAGAACTGCATACTGCGCAGTGTCAATAAACGTGTCCTTTTTGTAATACTTTTGTCTAGCAATTCCTTCAAACCGCATTCCACACTTTGTTAATACATGTACAGATGCAACATTTCCATCAAACACTTCTGCCTGAACACGATTTAATTCAATCTCATCAAATGCATATTTTAGTACAGCTTGAAGCACTTCCGTCATTATACCTTGTCCCCAATACTGTGGCGAAAGCATATAGCATGTATCTGACATAAAACATGATTCTTCAACATTTCCCAAATTAATCGTTCCAATCAAATCATGATTTTCTTTCCATTCAATTACCCAATGAAAATATGTATCAGATTCATAATTATCTGCCCATTTATGTACCTTTTCTTTATATATTTCCATATCCGTTACGGGATTGAACGGAAAGTACCTGCAAACTTCTTCGTATTTTGCCCAGTTTTCATACATCATTTGATAATCGTCTGGAACAATTCTTCTCAATATACAACGTTCTGTATCTATTATTTTTGTACCAATTTTATTCATTGCACTCCTCCACAACTTCCGATTTGTACTTATTTCTTAAACAGCTCAGAATGTGGACCAAGGCGATAAAGCATCAAAACAAGAACATCACCACAAATCTCATAAATAAGCAGCCAGTCCGGTTCGATGTGACACTCACGCGTACCTTTGTAGTTTCCTGTAAGGTCATGATCCCTGTATTTTGCATCCAGCGTACCGCCATTCGCCAGAATATCGATTACCTCAAACAGCTTATCAAGATCTTTATTTTTGCTTTTTTGCAAGCTTCAAATCCTTTTAAACTGATTGGTAAACTGAATGTCGTATTTCATACATCGAGAGCTGCCTTAAGCGCATCCATACTGGAATAACGCGGAGCAGAAGGATCCTTCATCATTTTCGGCCTTCCTCAATGGCAGCGGCTGTAGTATCATTTGGTACTTCCAGTTTTAATTCAAAAAGGAATACCATGCTCACGGATAGCGGTTCTCAGGAATATATTTACAGCAGTTGTCATATTCAGACCAAGCTCATTGAAGATTTCCTCCGCCTGATCCTTGATTGCCTTGTCTGTACGAATATTTAAATTAGTTGTTGCCATACAAAACACCTCCATTCAAGTATAGTATGCTCAAATGTACGTCTAATGTCAACACACTGTCATTATATAAGATACATACCTAAAATGAAAAAAGATGCAATTTCTGATTTTTATGGTATATTGGAAATAAAATGATGTGATCGTTTATGCATACACAAAACAGAAAGGAGTCCGCCATGGATATAACAGGAGTAGGAAACCTATCATGTTTATATAATTATGGAATTTCGGACAGCGATACCAGACATGTCACAGGAAAAGAAAACTGCATCGGAAGCGTAGATGAAAATGGGAAACAGAAGGAATGCCAGACCTGTAAAAACCGCAAATATGTCGACGGATCAGATGAAGCAAATGTATCGTTTAAGAGTGCCGCGCATGTTTCCTAAAAAGATTTAAAGGTAACCGATGGGATAAAGGCGCGGGAGGATCATGTGGATATGCAGGTGTAGACGATGTATGTAGTTAACACTGACTAACTGGTATAACAGCTGTTGCCCTGTATGCACCAGTCAAAGTTGAAAATTGCATAAATGGCAGAAATATGTTACCATAAACATAGACTATTGATAGAAGGTATATGGAGTGGAAGCGATGGAAAAACAGGAATTTTGCATGGAAAAATCTCAGATATTTCAGGAGATGATCAGTCGTATTTCAAAATTATCTCAGGACAGTTATTTAATGGTTACTGATATGCAGCATAATTTAACATTTGTTCCAGAAAGTACTGCAGAATTTCTGGGGATTCCATCGGGATGGTGTGAAGATGGATATAAAATAGTGCTGGAAAAGAGCGTACACCCATATGACTGCCCGGAATATACGGAAGAGATGAAAAAACGTCTGCGGGGATCAATCTGGAGAACGATCTGTACATCCGTATGGGAAAAGACAAAAAAGTATGTGATGACGCAGATTATAACGGATATGATTTTAGAGCAGGGCAGAAACAGATATTTTATTGTTCTGCTTCGGAATCAGAATGTGATTCCGGAAATTGATCCGTTGACGGATCTTTATGGTCAGGTCAAATTTGAAAAAGATATTGTGGATTATATTCAGCAGGGACGAAAAGTAGCTGTTTTGGAAATTGAAATTGATCATATGAATGATATCAATATATTGTACGGAACAAATTACAGCGACCGGATTCAAAAAGGTTCTTGCATACCGGTTTATTTACATGATGGATGCAGATAAAGCATTATCGTATGGGAAATTCCAATTACGCATTTATTTTGAGGGATGCCAGCAGTTCAGAGGCTGCGGCATTTCTGGAGAAGATTCGCGCGCGGCTGGAGGAAAGTGTCGTCTTGGAAAACAACCATTTTGACCTGAAGATATATGCCAGTGGGATAATTCTTGATCATTATGAGGGGGAAATTTCCACGGTACAGAGTAAGCTGGAATATGTTTTAGGAAAAATGCGTACCAGACGGGATCATAAGTTAATGTTCTTTAATGATCTGGTACAGATCAATGGGGACGTGGATCTGGATCTGATGAAGGTAATTCATCAGTCTGTGCTGAACCAATGTGACGGATTTTATGTGGAGTATCAGCCTGTCGTACATGCACAGACAGGAGAGATTGTCGGAGCGGAAGCACTGGTCCGCTGGAAAAAGGAGCCATATGGTATTGTGCCACCGGGAATGTTTATTGACTGGCTGGAAAGCAATCCATGTATGTATGATCTGGGAAATTTTGTTTTGAAACAGGCATTGACGGATGCTGTGGAGTTTCGAAAATCAAATCCGGATTTTTTTATTAATGTCAATATGTCCGCAAAACAGCTGGAAAGGAAAACGTTCTGTGGTGTTGTCATGGCATTGTTGAAAGAAACCGGTTTTCCGGCGGGGCAGTTGTGTCTGGAACTGACAGAGCGGTGTAGAAGCATGCCGGTCAGCGTTATGGAAGAAAAACTGTTGTACCTCAAACAACATGGAGTGAGGCTTGCAATGGATGATTACGGTACGGGAAGTGCTTCTTCAAGTGTCCTGTTGCAGACCCCGATGGATGAGATAAAGATTGATATGAGTTTTATCCGTGGAATTACGGATAATCAGACCAAACAGGCACTGGTGCGCAGCATGGTTGATTTTGCGAATGAAGCGGATTTAAAGAGCTGCCTGGAAGGGGTAGAGGATGAAAAGCTGCAGAATTATCTGCGTTCCTTTGGAGCCACGTGGTTTCAGGGGTATTATTATTCCAGACCGGTTCAGGCAGCTGCAATGAAAAAAATTGTTAAACATGGAAAATTGATAATTAGTCGGCGATGAGCAGATCAACGCCGGCTTTTTTCATAGATTTCTTTTGTATTTTCGGATAATCCGGAGTCGGTGATTACCAGATTCAGATCATCAATAGAGGCATAGCTGGAGATGGATGAGGTGTCAAATTTGGTGTGGTCAATCAATGCAATTGTTTTAGCAGAAGCCTTGATACACATGCGTTTTAAATCTGCTTCGTAGATACTGAAATCGGTAAGTCCGTTTTCAACGGAGAAGCCGCGTGCAGAGACAAATGCAATGTCCGTATGAATTTTCTGTAGCAGATCCACACCGAGGAGACCTTCAATGGAAGAAGAGGCAGAGGTAACGATTCCACCGGTCAGGATAACGGTGATCCCGGGGATATCCTTCAGAGCCAGTGCAAGGTCAATGCCGTTTGTGATAACGGTAAGTTCTGTAAAGCCGGTCAGTTTCATGCCAAGTGTATAGGCAGTGGAGCTGGCATCTAAAAAGATGCACATGTGATCTTTTACCATGTGGATGGCATTTGCAGCAATTGACTCTTTTTCTTTTTTATTTTCCAGTGCACGTTCATGAAAGAAATAGGCTTTTCCGGTAAGTTCTTTATTGTCTGCGGAGTTATCGTGGTAGAGTGCGCCTCCATGTGTTTTGGTCAGAAGTTTTTCTTTATCCATCTGGTTTAAATCGGTACGGATGGTTGTGGTGGAAACTCCAAGCATTTCACTGAGTTCATTTGTGGTTGCTTTTCGGTTTTGTTTCAAATATTCTAATATAAGTTTCTGACGTTCTAATTGCAGCATGATGATTTTTATACTCCTTTTATATTTACGAAAACACAGATTTCGAAAGTTTATATATAGGATACTATACATCGGAATTGCATTTTTTTGCCAGTGAAAAGTGAAAACAAAAAAATTTGCAAAGAAGTGGATGAAAATCAGCAGCTGTGGTATGATAAGAAAAAAGCATAAGGAGGGGTTTTTTATGCTAAAAGAGTGGGAAAAATCCGAAAAACCATCGGAGGAGGAAATTAAGGCACGGCTGGAAGCGGTAAAGAGAAACTGGCACGGCAGCAGCTTTTGATCAAAGAGAAGAAAGTACCGGTTCTTGTTGTGCTAGAAGGCTGGGGAACGGCCGGAAAAGGTTATGCAATCGGCCAGATCATCCAGAATATTGATCCGCGTTTCTTTAAGGTGGTATCGATGCAGAAAAAGACGGAGGATGACAAGAGAAAACCGTTTTTGTACCGGCATTTTGCCAAAATTCCGGAAGCCGGACAGTTTGTATTTCTGGATACGGCATGGATGGATGAGATTACGGAGGAGCGTCTGCACGGAACCATTTCCGAGGATGTATATGCCAACCGGATTGAAAGTGTCCGCCGGTTTGAACGGCAGCTTACAGACAATGGATATCTGGTCCTGAAATTCTTTCTGCATATTTCAAAAAAGGAACAGTCACGGCGTATTGCACAGCTAGTGCATCAGAAGGACACAACATGGCGTGTCAGCAAAAAAGATCTGTGGCAGAATGAACATTATGAGAAATGTATGGATGTATTTTCCGGATATCTGAAAAATACAAATATGCCATCCGCACCTTGGTATATCATTGATGCAAAGTCCAGAAAATGGACAGAAGTACAGATTCTTGAGACGCTTACCCAGGGGATTGAGATTGCTCTGAGCAATCACCAGATGGCGGTTCCGCTTCTGCAGAATGTATTTCCATTGAAAAAATGCCGCTTCTTTGTGACATTCCGTTGGACAAGTGTATGGAGGAGGATGTCTATAAAAAGGAATTAAAGCAGCTTCAGCAGAGACTTGGAGAACTGCACAATCGTCTTTACCGGAAAAAAGTACCGGTCATCATTGCCTATGAAGGCTGGGATGCAGCAGGAAAAGGCGGCAACATCAAACGGATCGCAGAGGCGCTTGATCCCCGCGGTTTTGAGGTACATCCTATCGCAAGCCCGGAACCTCATGAAAAAGCCCGTCATTATCTGTGGCGTTTCTGGACAAGGCTTCCGCGTACCGGGCATATTGCAATCTTCGACCGAACGTGGTATGGGCGTGTGATGGTCGAACGTCTGGAAGGGTTTTGCAGTGAAAATGACTGGATGCGTGCTTACAATGAGATCAACGAATTTGAAAAAGAACTTCACGACTGGGGTGCCGTGATCATCAAATTCTGGGTGCAGATCGACAAAGATACGCAGCTTGCCCGTTTTACCGATCGGCAGAATACGCCCGAAAAGCAATGGAAGATTACAGAGGAAGACTGGCGCAACCGTGACAAATGGGATGCGTATGAGACGCGGTCAATGAGATGATCCAAAAGACCAGCACTACCTATGCACCGTGGCATATCTTAGAATCCGTAGATAAAAAAATATGCACGGATCAAAGCATTAAGGATCGTGATTGCTGAACTGGAAAAAGTGTTAGACTGACTGGAAAAATAAAAAGGAATACCCCGGCAAACGGAATTTCCGTTGTCGGGGTATTTTTTGCGACTTATGATGAAACATCGCAGAATTATGAATTTGCTTTTTTCAGGTTTTTCTGTGCTGTAGAAAGCATCAGCTTGATACGGTTGAGCTGGTTAACTTCTGATGCACCCGGATCATAATCGATTGCAACGATATTTGCGCCTGGATATTCGTGACGAATTTCCTTAATGACACCTTTACCGACGATATGGTTTGGCAGGCAGGCAAATGGCTGCGCACAGACGATGTTGGTTGCTCCCTGTGCAATCAGTTCAAGCATTTCTCCAGTTAAGAACCAGCCTTCGCCGGTCTGGTTACCGCAGGAGACGATATGCTCTGCCTGTTTTGCCAGATCCTGAATATATGCAGTTGGCTCAAAATGTTTACTCTTTGCAAGTTCATCCCTTGCATCCTTGCGCAGCCACTCAAAGAAGCGGATGAGCATATTGTTGATGCGCTTGGATTTTGCGGTAGCTCCAAGATAATCCGCCTTGAAATTCTGATTGTAGCAGCAGTACAGTAAGAAATCGGTCAGATCCGGTACGACTGCCTCAGCGCCTTCGGATTCGAGCAGGTCTACAATATAGTTGTTGGCAGCCGGAAGGAACTTGACAAGGATCTCTCCAACCACACCGACACGCGGCTTTTTCTCATCCGTCATTGGCAGATTGTCAAAGTCGCGGATGATCTGACGGCACATTTTGCGATATTTACGGTGGGACAGAATCTTGGTGTTGCCAACAAAGTCAATGACACGTTTTTTCCATTTTTCGTGTAATGCGTTGGCAGATCCCGGTACCTTTTTCGTATGGGCGCACACGGTAGAGACAGCGCATGAAGATGTCTCCGAATTCCAGAGCGTACAGACCATGCTGGATCAGGCTTGGTGTGAGTTTAAATCCCGGATTTTTCTCCAGACCGACCATGTTGATGGAGATGACCGGAATATCCGGGTGGCCGGCTTTGGTCAGTGCGCGGCGGATAAATCCAATGTAGTTGGTTGCACGACAGCCACCACCGGTCTGTGAGATCAGGATTGCTGTTTTGCTCAGGTCATATTTGCCGGACATTACCGCACTCATAATCTGTCCGATGACAATCAGGGACGGATAACATGCATCGTTATTTACATACTTTAAACCGACATCGACACATTCTCTGGACGGAACATCCGGGATGACCAGATTGTAGCCTGCGGCACGGAATGCCGGAACGAGAAGTTCAAAATGGATCGGTGACATCTGTGGACAGATGATGGTGTAATCTTTACGCATTTCCTCGGTAAAGATAACGCGCTCGTAATTTGCCGGCTTGATTTCGCGTTTTTCATGTTTTTTCTCTTTGACACGAATTGCAGCCAGAAGCGAACGGATACGGATACGGGCAGCACCGAGGTTGTTGACTTCATCAATCTTTAAGCATGTATAAATTTTTTTCCAGAATTGGTCAGAATATCGCTGACACAGTCGGTTGTTACGGCATCCAGTCCGCAGCCGAAGGAGTTCAGCTGGATGAGGTCCAGATCATCCCTGGTCTTAACGTAGTTTGCGGCGGAGTACAGCCGGCTGTGGTACATCCACTGATCCATGACAATAAGCGGGCGTTCCAGATTCCCCAGATGGGAAATGGAATCTTCTGTCAGTACACACATACCGTAGGAAGTAATCATTTCTGGAATACCGTGATTGATTTCCGGATCAACATGGTATGGACGACCGGCCAGCACGATACCGCGGCGATGGTGTTCTTCCATATATTTCAATACTTCTTCGCCCTTCTTCTGCATCTCCAGACGGGTCATGGCAAGTTCTTTCCAGCCTTCGGATACGGCATCACGTACTTCGGCTTCCGGAATATGGAATTCTTTCTTAAAACAGTCTACGAGCTGTTTGGAAAGGACTTCTTCGTTTGTAAACGCCATGAACGGGTTTAAGAACCGCATCTGTCCACTTGTAATTTCTTCAACATTGTTTTTAATGTTTTCGGAATAAGAAGTAACGATCGGGCAGTTGTAGTGGTTGTTGGCATCCGGGAACTCGTTGCGCTCATAAGGAATACACGGGTAGAAAATAAAATCGACGTTCTGGTGGATCAGCCAGGAAATATGACCGTGCGCCAGTTTCGCCGGGTAGCACTCGGATTCGCTTGGAATAGAATCAATGCCGAGTTCGTAGATTTTTCGTGTGGACTGCGGAGAGAGAACCACACGGAAACCGAGCTTCTTAAAGAAAGTTGCCCAGAACGGGTAGTTTTCATACATGTTCAGTACACGCGGAAGTCCGACGGTCCGCGGGTTGCTTCGGCTTCTGACAGAGGTTCATAAGCAAAAATACGTTTGTTCTTATATTCAAAAAGGTTTGGAATGTTGTCTTTGTTCTTCTTCTTTTCCAAGACCACGCTCACAGCGGTTGCCGGTGATATACTGACGGTTGTCTGAAAACTTATTGATCGTCAGCAGACAGTGGTTTGTACATCCCTGGCAGCGTGCAAGCTTGGTAGTGTAGGACAGTTTATTGATCTGTTCAATGGACAGCATCGTCGTCTGATAGCCGGCTTCGTGACGTTCGCGGGCAATCAGTGCGGCACCGAAAGCACCCATGATTCCGGCAATGTCCGGACGGGTTGCGTGGACACCGGCAATTTTTTCAAAACTGCGCAGAACGGCGTCATTGTAGAAAGTACCACCCTGAACAACAATATTTTCTCCCAGATCTTTGGCATCGGACAGTTTGATCACCTTATATAATGCGTTTTTGATTACGGAGTAGGCAAGTCCGGCAGAGATATCTGCGACGGAAGCACCTTCCTTCTGTGCCTGTTTCACCTTGGAATTCATAAATACGGTACAGCGGGTTCCCAGATCAATCGGATGCTTGGCAAATAATGCTTCTTTGGCGAAATCCTGCACCGTGAAGTTTAAGGATTTTGCAAATGTTTCGATAAAAGAACCACAGCCGGAAGAACATGCTTCGTTTAACTGAACCGAATCTACGGTCTGGTTCTTGATCTTGATGCATTTCATGTCCTGACCGCCGATGTCTAAGATACAGTCAACTTTTGGATCAAAAGAAAGCGGCGGCATAGTAATGGGCGACGGTTTCTACCTCGCCGTCATCGAGCATCAAAGCGGCTTTTAACAGCGCTTCGCCGTATCCGGTGGAGCAGGAGTGTACAATGTGCGCACTCTCCGGAAGCAGACGGTAAATTTCCTGAATGGAACGGATGGCAGTTGCAAGCGGGCTTCCGTTATTGTTGTCATAGAATGAATACAGAAGTTTTCCGTCCTCGCTGACAAGTGCGATCTTTGTTGTCGTGGAACCTGCGTCAATACCGAGATAGCAGTTTCCGGAATAGTTTTTCAGGTCACCGGTTTCTACATGATTGTTTCCGTGCCGGCTGGTAAAAGCATCGTAATCTTCCTGGCTGGCAAACAGCGGGTCCAGACGGGCAACTTCAAACTCCAGCTTAATGCCGGTGGAAAGACGCTGCTGCAGAGATCCTAAAGTGGTCTCTACGTCTTCTTTATAATTTAATGCGGAACCGATCGCTGCAAACAGATGCGAATTTTCCGGTGTAATTGCGTGCTCATCATCGAGATTTAACGTGCGGATAAACGCTGCTTTCAGTTCGGATAAAAAGTGCAGCGGACCGCCGAGAAATGCGACATGTCCGCGGATGGGCTTACCGCAGGCAAGGCCGCTGATGGTCTGATTGACAACTGCCTGGAAAATAGATGCTGACAGGTCTTCCTTCGTTGCACCTTCGTTGATCAGAGGCTGGATATCAGTCTTCGCAAACACACCACAGCGCGCTGCAATCGGATAGATTGCTTTATAATTCTTGGCATATTCATTTAAACCGGAAGCATCCGTCTGGAGGAGAGATGCCATCTGGTCAATGAAAGAACCTGTACCGCCGGCACATATTCCGTTCATACGCTGCTCGACATTACCGCCTTCAAAATAGATGATCTTGGCATCCTCACCGCCGAGCTCGATGGCAACATCGGTCTGTGGCGCATAATGAGTGAGAGCAGTGGATACTGCAATAACCTCCTGCGTAAACGGAACCTCCAGATGCTTTGCAAGGGTCAGTCCGCCTGATCCGGTAATAACAGGAGAAACAGAAAGATCCCCCAATTCGTTGGATGCTTTGGCAATTAAGGACGCCAGTGTCTCCTGAATATTTGCAAAATGACGCTCGTAATCGGAAAACAGGATGTTGTCCTGTGAGTCGAGGATTGCAATTTTGACGGTGGTGGAACCAATATCAATTCCAAGTTTATGTAACTGCTTGTCACTCATAAATGTAACCTCCATGTGTAAGTAACTAAACTTATTATAAATAAGTATGATTTCAAAACAAAACCTAAAACATTATACGACAAGAATTGACAAAAGACAACGACTGAAAACATAAAGATTTTATAAAATGTTGGAAAGAACGTGTCGCTGCGTTGACAAGAGGGATTTGAAAACCGTATAATTGGTTGACAGAAAGGTCAGAAGTGACCGTAACCATACATACACTATTCTATGTAGACAGGAGACAGATTTATGAACTGGATGGATAAACTGGAACGCAAATGGGGACGACATGCGGTCGCCAATCTGAGCAGATATTTTGTACTTGCGCAGGTGATTGGATACGTGGTACAGCTGACGGCACCCGGACTCATGAGTTATATGAATTTTGATATGGGCAGTATTCTGCACGGACAGATCTGGAGAGTTGTGACATGGATTTTTACACCGACGGCATCGCTGGATGTTTTTGGAATCTTATTTCTGTTCTGTGTGCTTATGTGGGGCAGTTCGCTGGAATCCATGCTTGGAACATTCCGCATGAATGTATTTTTGTGGGGAAGTGTGATTTTGTGTGACATTGTGGGCGCGATCGTATATGTTGTTACGCGGATTCTGCTGGGATATGGTTTTTCTCCGTATCTGTCCACGTATTATATTCTGATGTCCATGCTGCTGGCGCTGGCCATGTGCATGCCGGAGGGAGAGGTACGCCTGTATTTTGTCCTTCCGATCAGGATGAAATGGATGTTAATTTTTGAACTGGTATATCTGGGATATCAGGTGGTTCGTATATTCTCGATCGGAATTGCAAGTTATGGAACCGGAATGGGAATTCTCGTGGGTGTTTTAAATTGCGTACAGATAGTGGTTCCGGTACTCAATATGTTCTGGTTTTTCCATGCAATGAAGACCCGTTTGTCCGGAAAACAAAAGAAACGCCAGAAAGAATTCCGGGCACAGTTCAGTCAGCCTCGTCCGGGTCCGGCATTGCACGTCACAAATGTGCCATCTGTGGAAGAACCGAGCTGACAAATCCGGAATTACAGTTCCGTTATTGCAGCAAATGCGTGGGGAATCGTGAATACTGTCAGGATCATCTGTTTACCCACCAGCATGTAAAATAAAATTTAGTGAGTGGAAAAGAAAAAATCATGAAGAAAGTTTTTAAGTGTTTTGCTTATCGTTGCGGTTCTGATAGGAATGGCAGGTGTCAGCGGAACACAGACAGAATCAGGAAAACAGAAAGCAGACAAAGAACAAAAGCAGCAGGAAAACGAACAGACTGCGGAAACGAAAGTGGAAATTCCACCGGAAAATGAGGAAGAACAAAAGGGATGGATCGGTGTTATCTTAAACGGAGATGAGACAGAAGCCTATACACTGGCACATATTGACGGAATCCGGGCAGCAGCAGAAAATGTCAGTCTTCCGGAGCAGGATATTATCTGGAAAGAGCGTGTCGGTGCGAATGATGGCTGCAAAAGTGCGGTAAAGGATCTTATCAGACAGGGATGTGAGATTATTATTGCAAACAGCGCCATCTATGAAGAAGCAATAAAAAGTGAAGCAGAAAAGAATCCGGAAGTTGATTTTGTAGTTATCAACGATTCAAAGACACAGAGTACGGTAACGGAAGACGGAACAGAACTCACAAATCTTTACAATGTACATATGGATACCTACGAAGCTTCTTATGTGGCAGGAGTCACGGCCGGAATGAAAGTAGCAAAGCTGAAGGAAAAGAAAAGATTCCCGCAAAGAGTTTTGACGAAAAGAAAAATGTAAAACTGGGATATGTGGCGGCAGAGGCAAACGATGATGCACATGCAGATATTAATGCCTATTACCTGGGAGTAAAGGCCGTCTGTAAAAAGGTTGTTTTACAGGTAGAATACATAGATGCCTGGAATAACAGTGATGCGGAGGCAACCGCGGCCGGAGATCTGATCCGGAGCGGGTGTGTGGTTCTTGCATCCAATACCGATCTGGATGCTGTTATGCAGATGGCTGAAAATGCAAAAGAAAGCGGAAAATGCGTATACGCGGTTGGAAGAAACTCTGATATGCGTCAGATGGCAGGAAAGGCCGCGCTGACTTCGGTTGTCAGTGTGTGGTCGGTTTATTATACAGAGCTGTTTGATGCAAAGCTGAATGGCCGCTATATGGAACAGAACTGGAATGGCGGATATGCACAGGGAGCGGTTACAATTTCTACACTGGGAAAAAGTGCATCATCCGGAACCGGTGACAGAGTGAAAAAAACGGAAGAAAAAATAAAAAAGGAAGAAACAGATTGCATATTTTTCAACACGTGCGCTGGACGGAATTCTGGAATCCGAAAAAGGACAGGAGCAATAGCGTATACAGGCGCGTTCCGGTTGACAAATATCGGGAATATCCCTATAATTATTCTTATTTGAGGAGTGCTGGAGGAATAGACATATGGAAAATGAAGCGGTTTCAAGAATTTTATTGAACAGATTATTGAAAAGGACCTGGCAGAGGGACATTGTGAAACGGTAAAACCCGTTTTCCACCGGAGCCTAACGGATATCTGCATATCGGACATGCAAAGTCCATTCTTTTAAATTCAGGGTTAGCAAAAAGTACGGAGGAGAATTCAATCTCCGCTTTGATGATACAAATCCGACAAAAGAGAAACTTGAGTTTGTAGAGTTTATTAAGGAAGACGTAAAATGGCTTGGAGCAGATTGGGGAGATCGCCTCTTCTTTGCATCAAATTACTTCGATCAGATGTATGAAGCAGCGATTAAACTGATTAAAAAGGGAAAAGCATATGTATCCGATCTGTCTGCAGACGAAATCCGTGAGTATCGCGGTACTCTGACAGAGCCGGGAAAAGAAGACCCATATGCCAAAAGAAGCGTAGAGGAAAATCTTGCGCTGTTTGAAGAAATGAAGGAAGGAAAATGTGAGGATGGAAGTCGTGTACTTCGTGCACGGATTGATATGACTTCTTCCAATATCAATATGAGAGACCCGATTCTTTATCGTGTGGCACACATGACACATCACAATACCGGAGATAAATGGTGCATTTATCCGATGTACGATTTTGCACATCCGATCGAGGATGCAATCGAGGGAATCACCCATTCCATCTGTACTCTGGAGTTCGAGGATCACAGACCGTTGTATGACTGGGTTGTGACAGAACTTGGATATAAGACCAGTCCGGAAGGGACTCCGAAGCAGATCGAGTTTGCAAAACTGTATCTGACAAATGTTGTAACCGGAAAACGTTATATCAAGCGTCTGGTTGAGGAGAAGATTGTAGATGGATGGGATGATCCGCGTCTGGTATCCATTGCAGCGCTGCGCCGCAGAGGTTATACACCGGAATCCATTCAGAAATTTATCGAACTTGGAGGTATTTCCAAGGCAAACAGTTCTACGGATTATGCGATGCTGGAGTACTGTATCCGTGAGGATCTGAAATTAAAGCGTCCCCGTATGATGGCCGTCCTGGATCCGGTAAAGGTTGTCATTGACAATTATCCGCAGGGTCAGACGGAGGAACTTCCGGTGGACAATAATCTGGAAAATCCGGAACTCGGAAAGAGAACCGTTCCGTTTACCAGGGAAATTTATATTGAACGGGATGATTTTATGGAAGAACCGCCGAAGAAATATTTCCGTATGTTCCCGGGAAATGAAGTACGTCTCATGAATGCATATTTCGTGAAATGTGTCGGATTTGAAAAAGGATGAGAGCGGGAAAGTTACGGTTATCCACTGCACATATGACCCGGCATCAAAAGGCGGAAACAGCCCGGATGGAAGAAAAGTAAAGGGAACCATTCACTGGGTATCGGCAGAACACGGAAAGAAAGTAACGGTTCGCTTATATGAGAACCTCATTAATGAAGAACTTGGCGTATATAATGAAGACGGAAGTCTGAATCTGAATCCGAATTCCCTGACTGTCCTGACAGAGAGCATTGTAGAGCCGGCATTGTTAGAGGCAAAACCATATGAGAGTTTTCAGTTTGTAAGAGAAGGATTTTTCTGCGCAGATTATAAGGATTCAAAGCCGGGAGCGCCTGTATTTAACAGAATTGTTTCTTTGAAGAGTTCTTTTAAGCTGCCGAAAAAATAAAGAATAGACAAAAAAGAGGCGTAGAATGAATTTATTATCGGGATTGGAAAAATTTGGTCTGGATCAGATGGATACAGACCACCTCTTTGAAGAGGAAAAAAGTGATACACCTGCACGGAAAGCACCGGAACCGGTGCCAAAAAAACCGGTTCACAGCGAAACTGAGTTCTTACTGGATAAATCCATCCGTTGTCCGGTATGTGATAATGTTTTCCGTACAAGAATGGTAAAAACTGGACGGGTAAAGCGCATGGAACCGGATTTTGATCTACGTCCGCGTTTTCAGTACATTGATACAAATAAATATGATGTATCGTCCTGCCCACAGTGCGGATATACGGCGATGAACCGCTATTTTACCCATTTGTCTACCGGTCAGGTCAAGATGATTGAAGAAGGGGTATGCCATAAGTTCAAAGGGCAGAAGCAGCCAAAAGAAGAACCGATGGAGCCGTATTCTTACGAAAAGCCATTGAGCGGTATAAATTGGCTTTATATAATACACTGGTGAAAAAGGGAAAGAACAGTGAAAAGGCATATGAGTGCCTAAAGATATCCTGGCTGTACCGCGGCTGGATTGAGGAGCTTTCCAAGGCAGAAAAGAAAGATGAAAAAACACTTGCCGAATGCCGGAAAGAAGAAGCCACGTATTATGAACAGGCATATGAGGGATTTTTAAAAGCGATTGCATCCGAAAATTTCCCAATGTGCGGAATGGAAGAAAGTACCGTAAACCTGTTGATGGCGAATATAGCTTATAAACTTGGAAAGGTGGACATTGCATCCAGATTCATTTCCATGATTCTGACTTCACAGGCAGCTTCCCGAGTGGCAAAAGACCGAGCGATGCTTTTAAAAGAAGAGATTATTGCAAAACTGCACGGCAAAGGATAATCTATGGCTGGAAAATTTTATGCGGTAAAAAAGGGAAAAGTTCCGGGAATTTATACCTCATGGGATGCATGTAAAAGTATGGTGCATGGATTTCCGGGAGCTGTCTATAAAGGGTTTGCGACACGCGCAGAAGCGGAACAGTTTCTGGAAGAAAAAAAGAGGAACAAAAGGAACCGGAAAATTATGCGTTTGTCGACGGTTCGTTTAACAGTGCTACTTCCGTCTATGGATATGGCGGATTTCTCGTGACAAAGGGAGAACGTCACGTGATCAGCGGAAGCGGCAATGATCCCCAGATGGCATCGATGCGCAATGTGGCAGGAGAGGTGTTAGGCAGCATGGCTGCGGTAAAAGAAGCTGTTGCCATGGGACTTACCGACTTAACCATTTATTATGACTATATGGGAATAGAGATGTGGGCAACCGGAGCCTGGAAGCGGAACAAACAGGGAACGATTGCCTATTATGATTTTATACAGTCCGTGAATGATAAAATTTCCCTTCATTTTGTGAAAGTGAAAGGACATTCCGGGGTAGAAGGAAATGAAGAGGCAGACCGGTTGGCAAGACTTGCTGCCGGGGTAGATTAGACAGACAGGGGTGACAAAGTGAGCGTATTTAATGTAGAACTGAAAAAAGTGGTGGATGACAGTTACGATATTGAGATGGGGTATCGTCTGGAGGATCAACTGGTAGAGGATTTAGAGACCGGTCTTCTGGGAAAAATCAGGAAGTTTGCCGTGATCACGGATTCCAATGTACTGGATCTGTATGCAAAACCAATCAGTGAAAAGCTGAGCAAGGCTGGATTTAAAGTGGAACTGTTCGTATTTCCCGCAGGAGAAAAAAAGTAAGACCAGACAGACGAAGGCGAAGATTGAAGATGCCATGCTGGAAAAAGGGTTCCGCAGAGATTGTGCTGTGATTGCAATCGGCGGAGGTGTTGTTACGGATCTGGCAGGATTTCTGGCAGGAACATATGGCAGAGGCGTACCGTTTATCAATTATGCGACCACACTTCTGGCTGCTGCAGATGCATCCGTGGGCGGAAAGACTGCCGTTGATACACCGCTTGCAACGAATCTGATTGGACTTTTCAATCAGCCGCGCAAGGTCTACATTGATATTGCCGCATGGAAAACCCTTCCGAAACGTCAGATGGCAAGCGGCATGGCAGAGACCATCAAGCATGCATGTCTGGCGAGCCGTGAAATGTTTGAGTTTATCGAGGAAAACTTGGATGATATTATGAGTTTCCAGAAGTTTGCCTGCGAATATATCGCAGAGAACAACTGCAAGATCAAGTATGATGTTGTTATGAAAGACGAGAGAGAAAGCGGACTGCGCGAAGTCCTGAATTTAGGACACACGGTGGGACGCGCCATTGAAACTGTCAGTGACTACCGGCTTCTGCACGGCGAGGCACTTTCCATCGGAATGGCGGCTATGGTACTGCTTTCGGCACGCCTTGGCTATATGTCAGAGGAAGAGGCAGAGCGTGTGACTAAGCTGTATGAGCGTGTGGGACTTCCGACAAGAATTCTGGATTATATTGATCGTGAGGCTCTGGTTAAGAAGCTTTATACCGACAAAAAGGTGCGTGACGGAAAGTTACGCTTTGTGATCGAAAAAGGCATTGGCGATGTAGTGGAGTTTGCGCCGAATGTGTATGCCAAGCCGATCGAGGAGAGTCTGGCAAGAGAGATTATTATGGAACTGTAAAAGTTATACGAGGACGATGGGCTGTCGGTATTCGTTTGGTAATTCGGTCTGTATCTGCATGGAAGATGTAGTGCGGTACAGATCAGCACAGACTACATCGTGTAAAAACGTTTGTATGCAATTCTATGAAGGATAGAAGAAGCATCTGCAACTTTGGTAATCAAAGGAACGGATGCTTCTTTTTGATGGAGGAAAGAAGCGCAGAGGAATTCCTGCGAAAACCAAGATACCCGCAGATACGGAATACCGTCCGGCTGCCAGAGCGCAGCATAATCGTCCTGCCGGATGTTGAGCAGGATGTGGAGCAGTGCACGGCAGATGCGTGTGTATGTTGTATTTTTGCTTTTTAAGAGATCGGCAAACTGCGAAAAACTTAAAAAATGCTCTAGCTGCTGGACGATTCGATGGGACAGATCCTTGCCACAGTCTGCAAAGTCAGCATAGCCTCCGTCGTACAGTGCCCATAACCGGGTGTAGAGAGCCTGAGAAAAAGCATCCGTGTCCAGAAGAAGGTTCTGCTGTGCCAAAGTGGCAAGGAGGGAGGCGGAAGTATCGGGAAGCATCTGCGAAAGTTCGAAATCAAAGCTGCCTGTACTTATGAACATGGAATGGTTGTGGTTACCGTCATTTTCAGACGGCGCAAGCAGGGCGTTTCTTATGGCAGTTGCAGAGGCATAGGTTACACCTGTTTTTGTGCTATGGTAACCTTCCCCGATACGTTGGACCGGCATACTGGAAAAAGTTCTGTCATGTACGCTGTTTATGGAATTCCAGCGGGCAATTGCTTTTTCGTATTCTAAGGCCAGAATATTGTTCGGAGATGCCAGAAAAGAAGAAACCGCATCAGAAGAAAAGGAAGGCAGCAGGGAGCACAGCGCATGGCTTCGTGCGGCAGGAAACGGATTTCCCTGCTTCATGTCATAAGAAACCAGCATTTGATAGTCCGAAGCATTTTTGGAAAGAACTTCGACAATTGCCTGCATAAGTTCTTTTTCCAGAGTTTCACAGCCATAGCAGAGCGTGTCAACGACGCCTGTTTTTCCGAGAAGCTGTACGCCTCCGGCAGCAAAATATTCCGCGGAAGCGGTCGCCCATACAGCCGGAAGTTCGAGTACCAGATCGGCACCGCCGAGAAGTGCCATGCGGGTGCGCGTGTATTTGTCGGCAATGGCAGGAACACCGCGTTGTAAGAAATCTCCGCTCATGGCAACGATCACAAAATCTGCTCCTGTAAGGTGGCGTACGGTTTCCATCTGATATTGGTGTCCGTTGTGAAACGGATTGTATTCGGCGATAATTCCTGCTGTTTTCACGTTTGCCTCCTGTTCGGTCGTTTCTTCTGCCTGTTTTTCTGTTAAAATATTAACACAGCTTTTCGAGGATTTCCACTTGTATAAGAAGGAAAATGTGTTTATAATGGAAAAAAGATTGTGGATTTCCACAAAATGAATAAGGACAAGGGAGAATTCAAATGAACGTATTAGTAATCAACTGCGGAAGCTCTTCCCTGAAGTACCAGCTGATCAACTCTGATTCAGAAGAGGTACTTGCCAAGGGCTTATGCGAAAGAATCGGAATTGACGGAAGACTGGTTTACCAGAAAGAAGGAATGGATAAGGAGATCACGGAAGCTCCGATGCCAACCCACAAAGAGGCCATTCAGATGGTTCTTGATGCACTGCATAATCCAAAGAGTGGAGCAGTAAAGGATCTGAGCGAAATCGACGCAGTTGGACATCGTGTTGTACACGGTGGAGAGAAGTTTGCAAAGTCGGTGGTACTGACAGAAGAAGTGCTTGCAAAGGTAGAAGAGTGTAATGAACTTGCACCGTTACATAACCCGGCAAACCTGATCGGTATCCGTGCGTGTCAGGATCTTATGCCAAATGTACCGATGGTTGGTGTATTTGATACAGCATTCCATCAGACAATGCCAAGAAAGGCATTCCTGTACGGACTTCCATATGAATATTATGAGAAATATAAAGTAAGAAGATACGGATTCCACGGAACCAGCCACAGTTTTGTATCCAAAGCATGTGCAGAGTATCTGAAACTGGATCTGAAAAACAGCAAGATTATTGTAGCGCATCTTGGAAACGGAGCATCTGTCAGTGCCGTATTAAATGGTGAGTGTGTAGATACTTCCATGGGTCTTACACCTTTAGAGGGACTTGTTATGGGAACACGTTCCGGCGATATTGATCCGGCAATCATGGAGTTCATTGCAAAGAAAGAGAACCTAGATATCGAAGGTGTCATGAATGTGTTAAATAAAAATCCGGTGTTGAAGGATTATCCGGTGTATCCAGTGATTTCCGTGATCTGGAAGCTGCTTATAATGAAGGAAATCCACGCGCCATTGATGCCTGTGAGGTATTTGCTTACCGTGTGGCAAAATACATCGGTGCATATGTTGCAGCAATGAATGGTGTGGATGCGATCGCATTTACTGCAGGTATCGGAGAGAATACTTCTTTCATTCGTGAAAAGATCGTTTCTTATCTGGGATATCTGGGAATCAAGCGATAAGAAGACAAACGATGTGCGTGGCGTGGAGGAAATTATTTCCACACCGGATTCAAAAGTTACCGTATGTGTCATTCCGACCAACGAGGAGCTTGCAATCTGTCGTGAGACCGTAGCACTGGTAAAATAAATGTTGATAAATTTGTTGATAATTTGTAAAAATTAGTTGACAAAGCAGGACACCCTATGTATAATTGTTTAGGTGTGAATAGGAGAATACTGTGAAAATTGATCTTTCAATCATTACAAAATCCATAAACAAGGAATTGACACAGGAGGCGGACATCTCGCTCACTTCCTTTCGTTCCCGCTTGGGAGATTTTCCTATTGTTCGCAAAGCGCCGGTGACATTGCAGATCCGTAATGAGGAGAATGCAGCGGTATTCGTTAAGGGTACGGTTGATATTGATGTGATGATTCCGTGTGCGCGGTGTCTTGAAGAAGTTCGGACGCCGATCCGTTTTGACATAGATAAGAAACTCACTGTTCGGGAAGAGGGACTTGTCGATGAAGAGATGGAGGAACCGGATTACCTGATTGGGTTTGAACTGGATGTAGATAAACTTGTCTACGCCGAGATTTTGGTGAACTGGCCAATGAGAGTTCTGTGCAAGGACGATTGCAAAGGAATTTGTAAAGTCTGCGGGATGAACTTGAATAAGGGAGCCTGCAGTTGCCAGAGAACAGAACTTGATCCAAGAATGGCAGCAATCCAAGATATATTTAACAGGTTTAAGGAGGTGTAAACAAATGTCAATTTGTCCAAAGAATAAATCTTCTAAGGGAAGAAGAGATAAGAGAAGAGCAAACTGGAAAATGTCTGCTCCGACCTTAGTAAAGTGCAGCAAGTGCGGCGAATTAATGATGCCACACCGTGTATGCAAGAACTGCGGATCTTATAACAAAAAAGAGATTATCGCGCAGGACTAATAAGGATAGGTCTTTAAAAATCAAGAGTTGGCGGTTTTGCTGACTCTTGATTTTTTTGTGCCTGAAAGAGCCAATTTATCGTTGATTTATGGAATGATATATAGTATATTTTCTAGTAGATGCATAAGGAGGAACAGACCATGCAGACAATCACGAAAGTAGCTCTTGATGCAATGGGCGGTGATAATGCACCGGCAGAAATTGTTAAGGGAGCAGTTGATGCGGTCTCTTCCCGTGAAGATATCAAAGTTTTTCTGGTTGGACAGGAAGATGTGGTAAGGGAAGAATTGCAGAAGTATCCATATCCGCAGGAGCGTATTGAGGTTGTGGATGCGCCTGAAGTAATTGAGATGGCAGAGCCACCCGTTCAGGCAATTCGAAAGAAAAAACAGTCATCCCTCGTTGTAGGTATGAATATGGTAAAACAAAGAGAAGCGGATGCATTTGTTTCCGCAGGAAGTTCCGGAGCGGTTCTGGTTGGCGGACAGACGATTGTCGGACGCATCCGTGGAATCAAACGCCCACCGCTGGCACCGATCATTCCGACGGAGACCGGAATTTCACTGTTGATCGACTGTGGCGCAAATGTAGATGCAAGACCGGAACATTTGGTACAGTTTGCAAAGATGGGCTCCGTTTATATGGAAAACGTGGTGGGGATCAAGAATCCGAGAGTGGCGATTGTAAATATTGGTGCGGAAGAGGAAAAGGGAAATGCTCTGGTAAAAGAAACATTTCCATTGTTGAAAGAATGTGAGGATATCAATTTTGTCGGAAGTATTGAGGCAAGAGAGATTCCACACGGCGGTGCCGATGTCATTGTGTGCGAGGCATTTGTCGGAAATGTCATTTTAAAATTATATGAAGGTCTCAGTTCAACACTGATCGGTGTGATCAAGGCGGGACTGATGAGCAATTTAAAGAGCAAGATCGGTGCGGCACTGGCATTGCCGTCACTGAAGAAGACACTCAAAGCATTTGATGCGAGCCAGTATGGCGGAGCACCGCTTCTGGGACTGAATGGCCTTGTGGTAAAGACCCATGGAAGTTCCAGGGCAAAGGAAATTACCAATTCCATTTACCAGTGTGTGACATTCCGTGAAGAGAATATTAACGAAATTATCAAAGAAAGAGTTGCAGATTCCAAAAATAATGAAGAAGAATAAGAAAGGAAATGAAGTATTATGGAGTTCGAAAAATTAAAGAAGATTATTGTGGACGTATTAAACGTGGACGAAAATGAGATTACGATGGATACCACATTCATCGATGATCTGGGAGCGGATTCCCTGGATGTATTCAGATCATTATGGGACTTGAGGAAGAATTTGATATTGAGATTCCAAACGAGCAGGCAGAAAAAGATTGTTACAGTAGGGGATGCGGTAGAACAGATCAAAGCTGCAATGAATGAAAACTAAACACAGATACGAAAGGAGTCCGGTGGCGGACTCCTTTATTTCAGAAAGGGGAAAGAAGTGACAGATATTAAAAAATTCAGGAAGTGATCGGATATCACTTTCATGATGAAAAAAACAGCTGCTTCGTCAGGCACTGACGCATAGTTCATTGCCAATGAGAAGCACTTAAAGAAACATTCGGACAATGAGAGACTGGAGTTTTTGGGCGATGCTGTGCTTGAGATTATCTCCAGTGAATTTTTGTACAAAGAGTATCCGGACAAGCCGGAAGGAGAACTGACAAAACTGCGTGCAAGCATTGTCTGTGAACCGACACTGGCACTCTGTACCAAGGATATTGCTTTAGGAGAGTATCTTTTACTCGGAAAAGGAGAGGAATACCAGACCGGAGGAAGAGGCCGCAAATCTATTTTGTCTGATGCGCTTGAAGCTGTGATCGGGGCAATTTATCTGGATGGTGGTTTTGCTAATGCAAAAGTTTATTCATAAATATATTCTGACAGATATTGAACACAAACAGCTCTTTTATGATAGCAAGACTATCCTGCAGGAGGTTGTGCAGGGAGAACATGAGCAGCTTACTTATGTACTGACCGATGAGTCCGGTCCGGATCATAATAAGAGTTTTACTGTCCGTGCATGTATTGGAGAGCGTGTCATTGGCAGCGGAACCGGACATACCAAAAAAAGCGGCGGAACAGGAGGCTGCATATCAGGCACTTCTGATGCTTAAAAATCAGCAAAGGGGATAGTACATGTATTTAAAAAGTATTGAGGTGCAGGGATTTAAATCATTTGCAAACAAAATTGTATTTGAATTCCACAATGGAATCACCGGCATTGTCGGTCCGAACGGAAGTGGAAAGAGTAACGTAGCAGATGCGGTGCGCTGGGTACTTGGAGAGCAGACGGTCAAGCAGCTGCGTGGGTCTTCCATGCAGGATGTTATTTTTGCGGGTACGGAGAACCGGAAACCGCTCAGCTATGCGTATGTAGCGATTACACTGGATAATTCCGACCATAAACTGGCAATCGACTATGAGGAAGTCACCGTTGCCAGACGTCTGTATCGTTCCGGAGAGAGTGAATATCTGATCAATGGCAGTCCGTGCCGACTGAAAGAAGTTTCAGAATTGTTTTATGATACCGGTATCGGAAAAGAAGGATATTCGATCATTGGACAGGGACAGATTGACCGGATCTTAAGCGGCAAACCGGAAGAACGGCGCGAACTTTTTGATGAGGCGGCAGGAATAGTAAAATTCAAAAAACGAAAAGCGACTGCACAAAAAAAGTTAGAGAATGAGAGAGACAATCTGGTCCGTGTAAACGATATTTTGTCGGAACTGGAACGCCAGGTGGAACCGTTACAGCTGCAGTCGGAAAAGGCAAAAACCTATTTAAAAAAAGAAGAATGAGCTGAAAGATTATGATGTCAACATGTTTCTCATGGAAACAGAGAGAATCGCATCCGAGCAGCGTGAAGTAGAGGAAAAATTCAAAATTGCAGATGAAGAGCTGAAAGAAAGCACGGATGCAAGGGAAAAGATCCGCCAGGAATATGACCGTTTGGGCGAAAGCATCACGGAAATGGACGAAAAGATCAATGCAATCCGGGAAAATATCAGCAATACGTCTGTGATGAAGGAAAAACTCGAAAGCCAGATCCAGATACTGGCAGAGCAGATCCATACGGCAGAGATGACAGATGAACATCTGCAGAGCCGTCTGGATACCATTGCGCGGGAACAGAAGGAAAAGGAGGAGGCAAAAGCTTCCTACGAGAAAGAAAAAAACATTCCGGTGATGAACAGCTTGCACAGGTACGGAAACGACAGGAAGAAGCAGCACAGACACTGGCAGAGATACAGAAACAGATTGCATCCTGTAATGAGGGAATGGAACAGGGGCAGAAAGAATTGTTTGCGCTGTTAAACCGCAGAGCAGATATTCAGGCCAAACAGCAGCGTTCCGATACCATGGTGGAGCAGATCAATATACGAAAAGCAGAGCTTGGAAAGCGTCTGCTGGACAGAAAAACGCAGGAAACGGATCTGGATTCGGTTCTTGCAGACTGTAAAAAGATCTCGAAGAGGTCAGTGCGCATATCCGAAAACTTTCGGAGCAGGAAAAAAATTAAGTGCAAAGGAAAAAGAATGGAGCACTAAGGCAAAAGAAAATGACCGTGCATTAGAAGAAAAAGCAAAACGAATTTCACAGGCAGCAGTCTCGTCTGGAGTCGCTTAAAAATATTGCGGAGCGCTATGACGGATACGGAAACAGTATCCGCAAAGTGATGGAACAGAAAGAACATAATCCGGGATTACTCGGGGTTGTGTCAGATCTGATTCAGGTGGATAAAAATATGAGATTGCGATTGAGACCGCTCTGGGTGGAAACATTCAGAATATTGTGACGGAAGATGAAGCAACGGCAAAGAAAATGATTGCATTTCTGAAGCAGAACCGTTTCGGACGTGCAACATTTCTTCCGCTGACCAGTGTAAGCGCAAGAAAAAATCCGAAGAATGAAGCGGCACTGAAGGAGCCCGGAGTTATTGGAATTGCCAGTCAGCTGGTAAAGTGTGAGCAAAAGTATGAGGAAGTGGCGGCGTATCTGCTGGGGCGTGTGCTTGTGGCAGATTCGATTGATCATGCGATTGCACTTGCAAAGAAGAATCATTACAGTTTACATATTGTAACTCTTGAGGGAGAATATTTAAGCCCCGGTGGTTCCATGACGGGTGGAGCATTTAAAAATTCATCCAATCTGCTGGCAAGACGCCGCGAAGTGGAGGAACTGGAAACGAAAACGAATCGTCTGCTTCAGGAGATTGCGCAGATAAAAAACCGCAGGGAGGATCTTCTTACGGCCATTGAGCTGAATGAGGAAGACCTCGAACAGGTGAAAGAAACCCTGCAGAAAGAATTTATTCGTCAGAATACTGCAAAGATCAATGTGGATCGTGCAATGCAGCAGAAAAATGAGAGTGAAGAAGTATTTTCAAGTCTCATGAAGGAACGGCAGCAGATGGATCGGCAGGTGGAAGAAATCCGTGCAGATCAGACAGGCATTAAGGAGGAACTGGAACATTCCAGACAACGGGAAACGGAAATCCAGCATGCGAATGAAGCGTTTCAGAAGATGCTTGAAGAACAGAAAGAACTGGAAAATGAAGCGGAATCGGAACTTTCCGGAATTCAGCTTGAGGAAGCGAATATCCGGCAGAAAGTAGAATTTGCCCAGACAAACGTGGAACGTATCAATGGAGATCTGGAAAAATTTGAGACGGAAAAGACCGGGCTTCTGGAGAATGCGAAAAATTCCAAAGAAGATGTGGAAAAGAAACAGCACGACATTGCAGAAATCCAAAAGACGATCCTTGCTTCTTCGGATTCCCATGGGGAACTGGAACAGAAACTTCGTGAAAGCGTAGAACAAAAAGAACAGATGTCTGCGGAATACCGGGGATTTTTCCGGAAACAGGAGGAAATTTCCGAGCGGTGTAACGGATTGGATAAAGAAGTGTTCCGTCTGAACAACCAGCGGGAAAAGCTGAATGAATCTGCAGAACAACAGACAAATTATCTGTGGGAAGAATATGAACTGACACCGCATGCGGCAGCAGAATTAAGAAACAGTGAATACGAAGATCCGCTTGCTTTAAAGAAACTGATCGCAGCAGTAAAGGATGAGATCCGGAAGCTGGGAACAGTCAACGTCAATGCCATTGAAGAATATAAAGAAGTTTCTGAAAGGTATGAGTTCCTGAAAGGGCAGCATGATGATCTGGTTGAGGCAGAGCAGACACTGCTCGGCATCATAGAAGATCTCGACAGCGGCATGAGAAAACAGTTTATGGAAAAGTTTGCGGAAATCCAGAAAGAATTCAATGCATCATTTAAGCACCTGTTCGGCGGCGGACATGGAGCTTTGGAACTGGTGGAAGATGAGGATATTCTCGAATGTGGCATCCGCATCATTGCACAGCCGCCGGGAAAGAAACTGCAGAATATGATGCAGATGTCCGGTGGTGAGAAAGCGCTGACAGCGATTGCACTGTTGTTTGCGATTCAGGCGCTGAAACCTTCGCCGTTTTGTCTTCTGGATGAGATCGAAGCAGCGCTTGATGATTCCAACGTCTCAAGGTTTGCAAGTTACTTAAATAAGCTGACAAAAAACACACAGTTTATTGTAATTACGCACAGACGTGGTACAATGACAGCAGCGGACCGGTTGTATGGAATTACCATGCAGGAAAAAGGTGTATCGACACTTGTGTCGGTAGATCTGATTGAACATGATTTGAACTGATTGATTATGTAAAAAGAAAGAAGCGATAAGAAAGGAAACTGATATGGGAGAAAAGAAAGGTTTTTTCAGCCGGCTTGTCGAAGGATTGACCAAGACAAGAAATAATATTGTATCCGGAATTGATTCGGTATTTCACGGTTTTTCTAAAATTGATGATGAGTTTTACGAGGAACTGGAAGAAATTCTGATTATGGGTGATCTGGGCGTTAAGGCTACCGAGTCGATTCTGGATGATCTGCGTGAAAAAAAGTAAAGGCAAACCATGTGAAAGAGCCTGCAGAATGCAAACAGCTTCTGATCGACAGCATCAAAAAACAGATGCAGGTCGGTGAGACGGCATACCGCTTTGAAGAAGAGACATCCGTTGTCCTTGTGATCGGAGTCAATGGTGTGGGAAAGACCACAACCGTCGGAAAACTTGCAGGTAAACTGAAAGAGCAGGGAAAAAAGGTTGTGATTGCCGGTGCGGATACTTTCCGTGCAGCAGCAGGAGATCAGCTCAAAGAGTGGGCGGACCGTTCGGGAGTTGACATGATTGGCGGAACGGAAGGCGCAGATCCGGGATCTGTGGTTTATGATGCAACGGCTGCAGCAAAGGCCAGAAATGCAGATGTGCTTCTGGTCGATACGGCAGGACGTCTGCACAACAAGAAAAATCTGATGAATGAGCTTGGAAAAATTAACAAGATTCTCGAAAAAGAGTATCCACAGGCGTATCGGGAGACGCTGGTTGTGCTGGATGCGACAACCGGACAGAATGCGCTGGTTCAGGCAAAGGAATTTTCCGATGTGGCAAAGATTTCCGGAATTGTGCTGACAAAGATGGATGGAACAGCCAAGGGAGGAATTGCGGTGGCAATTCAGGCGGAACTTGGAGTGCCGGTCAAATATATCGGCGTGGGAGAGACCATTGATGACCTCCAGAAATTTGACCCAGATGAATTTGTGAATGCATTGTTTGACGTAAAAATAAGGAGGACAACGATGAAGATGCTGACGCTAGATAAATTTGAAGAAGCAAGTGAAAAAGTAAAAGAGGTTACTCTTGAGACAAAACTTGTATACAGTGATTACTTAAGTGACCAGACAGGAAATAAGGTATATTTAAAACCTGAGAATATGCAGTTTACCGGTGCATACAAAGTAAGAGGTGCTTATTATAAAATCAGCACGCTCTCAGAGGAAGAACGTCAGAGAGGACTGATTACAGCATCTGCCGGAAACCATGCGCAGGGGTGGCATATGCCGCAAAGTGCTACGGCTGTAAGGCGGTAATTGTAATGCCGACAACCACGCCTCTGATCAAGGTAAACCGCACCAAGAGATACGGCGCAGAAGTCGTGTTTTACGGAGATGTATATGATGAGGCATGTGCTCATGCACTGGAGCTTGCAGAAAAAAATGGATATACCTTTATTCATCCGTTCGATGATCTGGCAGTGGCAACCGGACAGGGAACGATCGCAATGGAGATCTTTAAGGAACTTCCGCTGGTAGAGTATATTCTTGTTCCGATTGGGGAGGCGGACTGGCAACAGGCGTATCCACACTTGCAAAGCTGCTCAATCCAAAGATTAAAGGTGATCGGTGTGGAGCCGGCTGGTGCAAATTGTATGCAGGCTTCATTTGCAGCCGGAAAAGTGACAACGCTTCCGACAGTAAATACAATCGCCGACGGTACTGCCGTAAAGACACCGGGAAGCAAAATTTTCCCATATATCCAGAAAAATCTGGATGACATTATCACGGTAACGGATGATGAACTGATCGTAAGCTTTCTGGATATGGTGGAAAACCACAAGATGATTGTAGAAAATTCCGGACTGCTTACAGTAGCTGCATTAAAGCATTTAAATGTCAAGGACAAGCGTGTGGTATCCATCTTAAGCGGTGGAAATATGGATGTGATCACCATGTCATCGGTTGTACAGCACGGACTGATTTTCCGTGACCGTATCTTTACCGTTTCGGTATTGCTTCCGGATAAGCCGGGAGAATTGGCGAAAGTTTCCGAGACACTGGCAAAAGAGCAGGGAAGTGTCATCAAACTCGAACACAATCAGTTTGTTTCCACGAACCGGAATGCCGCAGTTGAACTTCGGATTACATTGGAGTGTTTTGGTACCGATCACAAGAAGCAGATTATCAAGGCGCTGGAAAAGGCCGGATATAAGCCAAAGATCGTAAGAACCATGATTTAAAAATAAATTACAAGGTGTCAAGAAAAATACTTGACACCTTGTTTTCTTTATGGTAAAAAGTATCCAAGGTGATTGATGTGGAAGAAAAGTTACAACAGGCTTATTTATATGATTTTTATGGCGAGTTACTGAATGAACATCAGCGCCGGATCTATGAGGACTTCGTGTTCAATGATCTTTCTCTCGGTGAGATTGCCGGGGAGGAGGGATTACCAGACAGGGCGTGGCAGATATGATCAAACGCTGTGGAAAGAAGCTTTCGGATTATGAAAAGAAACTTCATCTGGTAGAAAGTTCTTATCTGTGAAGCAGGATGTGGAGGAAATTCACAGACTGGCAGAACAGTTTCATCAAACAAAAGATGAACAGATCGTAGAACAGATCGCAACGATTTCAAATCAGATTTTGGAGGAGCTGTAGTATGGCATTTGACAGTCTTTCTGAAAAATTGCAGAATGTATTTAAGAATCTTCGCAGCAAGGGCAGACTGACAGAGGACGATGTCAAGACAGCACTGAAAAGAAGTCAAGATGGCACTGCTTGAGGCAGATGTAAATTTCCGTGTGGTCAAGAAGTTTGTAAAAGATGTGCAGGAACGCGCAATCGGACAGGATGTGATGAACGGACTGAATCCTGGGCAGATGGTCATCAAGATTGTAAATGAAGAGATGGTGAAGCTGATGGGCTCCGAGACAACAGAGATTGCGTTCCGGCCGGGAAAAGAACTGACCGTCATTATGATGGTAGGTCTGCAGGGTGCCGGTAAAACAACTACCACGGCAAAGATCGCAGGCAAATTAAAGACCAAAGGGAAAAAGACACTGCTGGCAGCCTGTGATGTGTATCGTCCGGCTGCAATCGAACAGTTGCAGATCAATGGAGAAAAGCAGGGCGTGGAAGTATTTTCCATGGGAAATAAAAACAAACCTGCGGATATCGCCAAAGCAGCCGTGGAACATGCAAAGAAAGAAGACTGCAATGTTCTGATCATTGATACGGCAGGTCGTCTGCATGTCGATGAAGAGATGATGGATGAGCTTGTGGAGATCAAAGAAGCGGTGGAAGTATTCCAGACCATTCTCGTTGTTGATGCAATGACCGGTCAGGATGCGGTAAATGTTGCTTCGACATTTAATGACAAGATAGGAATCGATGGTGTTGTTCTGACAAAGCTCGATGGAGATACCCGGGGCGGTGCAGCTCTTTCCATCCGCGCAGTGACAGGAAAACCGATTCTGTACGCAGGTATGGGAGAGAAGCTTTCGGATCTGGAACAGTTTTATCCGGATCGTATGGCGTCTCGAATCCTCGGTATGGGTGATGTGCTTACCATGATTGAGAAAGCACAGGAGAATCTCGACGAGGAAAAAGCCAAAGAACTTGAGCAGAAGATGCGCAAGAATGAATTTGACTTTGAGATGTATTTAGAGTCCATGAGTCAGATGAAAAAGATGGGCGGTTTGTCCAGTCTGATGGGCATGATGCCGGGACTTGGACTCGGCGGTGGAAAGATGCCGGAGATTGATACGGACGAAGCGGAGAAAAACATGCGGAGAATAGAGGCAATTATTCATTCCATGACACCGCAGGAACGTAAAAATCCGAATCTGCTCAATCCAAGCAGAAAGAACCGCATTGCAAGAGGTGCGGGTGTACAGGTGGCAGAAGTCAATCGTCTGGTCAAACAGTTTGAACAGAGCAAGAAAATGATGAAACAGATGCCTGGCATGATGGGCGGCAAACGTGGTAAAAGAGGAATGTTCAAAGGACTTCCCTTTTAAATAAAAAACAAAACCTATGAGGAGGTGAAATCATGGCAGTAAAGATCAGATTAAGAAGAATGGGACAGAAGAAAGCACCTTTCTATAGAATCGTAGTAGCAGATTCTCGCTGTCCAAGTGACGGAAGATGCATCGCAGAAATCGGAACATATGATCCAACAAAGGATCCTAGCGAGTATCACGTAGATGCTGAGCTGGCTAAGAAGTGGTTATCTACAGGCGCACAGCCAACAGAGACCGTTAACAGAATCTTCAAGGCAGCTGGTATCGAGAAATAATTCCGAAGGGTGGATGTAATTAATGAAAGAATTAGTTGAAGTAATTGCAAAGTCACTCGTTGATTTCCCGGATGAAGTTGTTGTGACGGAGTCTGAGAATGAAAAAAGGAACTCTGCTGGAACTTAGGGTTGCACAGTCCGATATGGGCAAAGTAATCGGAAAGCAGGGACGCATTGCGAAAGCAATCCGTGCGGTTGTGAAAGCAGCGGCATCCAAAGAAGACAAAAAGTTATTGTGGAAATCATGCAATAACATAACGGTAGGATATACCGCATTAAGCACCCCGCAGTTGCGAGGTGCTTGTTTTTCTATGAAACAAATTCATGAGAGAATCTGCACAATAGGAGATTTTATGGAAGATTTATTTCAGGTGGGAGTGATTACGGCTCCTCACGGGGTACGTGGAGAGGTGAAAGTGTTTCCTACCACGGATGATAATGCCCGGTTTAAAAATTTGAAAACAGTCCTCCTTGATCAGGGTCGGGGAAACCAGAGAACTTGAAATCGGAGGTGTTAAGTTCTTTAAAAATATGGTGATCCTGAAATTCAAGGGGATAGATGATAGAAATGACGTGGAGAGAATGCGGCAGGCAAAGCTGCTTGTTACCAGGGAAAATGCAGTGGAATTAGGAAAAGACGAGTATTTTATTGCAGATCTGATCGGAATACAGGTGGTTTCGGATGAAGGAGAAGAACTTGGAACAATCTCCGATGTATTGCAGACCGGTGCCAATGATGTCTATGTTGTGAGTAAAGACGGCACAAAAGATCTGCTCATTCCGGCAATCCATGCGTGTATCCAGAACGTGGATGTGGCTGCGGGACAGATGGAAGTACATCTGCTGCCGGGACTGCGTTAAACAGAGGGTGGACAATGAAGTTTCATGTTTTGACACTTTTTCCGGATATGGTGATGCAGGGGCTTATGACAAGCATCACAGGGAGAGCCGTACAACAGAAAAAAAATAGATATTGATGCGGTGAATATTCGTGATTATACGCAGGATAAGCATGGCAGGGTGGATGATTATCCTTACGGCGGCGGTGCAGGGATGCTCATGCAGGCACAGCCGGTATATGATGCATGTCAGAGTGTTATGGAAAAGATACCGCAGAATAAGAAAAAGCGGGTGATTTATGTAACCCCGCAGGGAATTCCTTTTACACAGGCAAAAGCACGGGAACTGGCGGCACAGGATGAGCTGCTTTTGTTATGCGGGCATTACGAGGGCATTGATGAGCGCGTGCTTGAGGAAGTGGTCACAGATTACATTTCCATCGGTGATTATGTACTGACGGGCGGCGAGCTGGCAGCCATGGTGATTGTCGATGCAGTGGCACGCCTGGTTCCGGGAGTGCTTGGAAATGAACAGTCGGCCCTGACCGAATCTTTCCACGGAGAGCTTTTGGAACATCCGCAATATTCCAGACCGGATGTGTGGCACGGGAAAAAGGTGCCGGAGGTGCTGCTTTCCGGAAACCAGAAACACATAGATGCATGGAAAAAGGAACAGTCCATCCTGCGTACAAAGGAACGCAGGCCGGATCTGTATGCCCGCTATGTGCGGCTGCAGGAATGCAGACAACTGCTTATGAAACAGAAACTGTTGCACATCGATATGATTGAACTGATCAATCGTGGACGCGCACAACTGTTGTATTTCGGGCAGGGACAGATATTGCTCAAAGATATGGAATACGAGATCTATTTTCATGCATGTGTTGATCCGTCAAGACTTCCGGATATCCGTACATGGACGCTTCCGGTTGAAAAAAATACCGCTGGCGGTTTTGCATCAGGAGGAAATGATTCCTTATTTTCAAAAGAGATACGGACTTGATCAGGAGTGTGAATGTTATCAGGCTGTGTACACCAGACATGAAAAGCTTCCGGTGCGCGGGTTATACCGGCCGGATCTGACGCGTGAGGATGGATTGTCGATGCGCAGATTACAAAGAGAAGATTTTCCACAGGTGGTTTCCTTTTATCACGGCTGCTGTGATGAGGACTACCTGCGGTCGAGGATACAGGATGGTATGCTTGTGGGGGCTTTTTATGACGAAAAGCTTGCCGGATTTATCGGGCAGCATTGTGAGGGAAGTATCGGAATGCTTATGGTAGCACCAAAATTCCAGCGCAGACACATTGCCATGACGCTCGAAACGTATGCAGCAAACTGTATGCTCGAACAGGGAAAAATTCCGTTTGCACAGATTATCACGGACAACGAAAAATCCAAGAGATTGCAGGAAAAAGAGGGATTTTGCCTGTCGCGTGACAAAATTTTCTGGATGTGCGAAAAATGATGAAAAAGGACTTGATTTTTCGGAATGAGTATGCTAAAGTTTATAATTGTTGCGGTGTAATTATCCGGTAATATTACGGAACGGATAGTTACAAATGTGAATAAAAGTGACGGTCCTCTGGCACCGATAGATGGAGTTTAAGAACGTCAAAATAATCAGGAGGTCACAAAATGAACGCGAGTGAAATTATCAAGAACATTGAGGCAGAGCAGTTAAAGGCTGAAGCACCACAGTTTTGCGTAGGAGATACTGTTAAGGTATACGCTAAGATCAAAGAGGGAAACCGTGAGCGAATTCAGGTATTCGAAGGAACTGTTATTAAGAAGCAGGGTGGAAGCAACCGTACCACTTTCACTGTAAGAAAGATTTCAAACGGTGTAGGTGTTGAGAAGACATGGCCTTTACATTCTCCAAACGTTGAGAAGGTAGAGATCGTTCGTAAAGGTAAAGTACGTCGTGCAAAACTTTACTACTTAAGAGACCGTGTCGGCAAAGCTGCAAAGGTAAAAGAGTTAGTAAAATAATTTGCTTCATGGAAGGGATGCCACAGAATGCGGCATCCCTTTTTTCTAACTTGAATTAAAGAGGTGGAAAAGTGAAAAGAAGAAGCGGACTGAATTTCAGCAGAAGAAGAAAAAAGTTTAATGTGCCCCTGTTTAAAGAAATTATGACCTGGGTATTAGAATGTGCCATTGTAATTGCCATTGCATATGCACTGGTCAGTTCTTTTGGTTTTCGGACGACAGTTGTGGGAAATGCCATGCAGGATACCTTACAGAGCGAGGAACAGATTTTTGTCAATCGCTTTGTCTATATGGTACGCGCGCCAAAGCAGGGCGATGTCGTCGTTTTTTGCCGAATGGAAATGAAAAATCCCATTATTATGTCCGGAGGGTAATTGCCTGTCCGGGGATACGGTACAGATCAAAAATGGGAAAGTATATATTAATGGAGAACTTTACAAGGAAGATATTGTTTCTGCTTCCATCGAAGATCCCGGTGTGGCAGCAGATGAAGTGAAACTTGGAGATGACGAATATTTTGTTCTCGGGGATAATCGAAACAGCAGTGAGGACAGCCGTATGGCAAATATCGGAAATGTGAAAAAAGATTATATAATTGGAAAAGCGTGGTTCCATTTTAAGGGATTTGGAAAGATGGGACTGATCGATTAAGCGGGCTGATTTAGGAAATGAGGAAAAAGAGATGAATTTTCAATGGTATCCCGGTCATATGACCAAAGCAAAACGACAGATGCAGGAAGACATCAAACTGATAGATCTGGTGATCGAACTGGTAGATGCCCGGATTCCGCTCAGCAGCAGAAATCCGGATATTGATGAACTTGGGAAAAACAAATATCGTCTGATTTTAATGAATAAAGCGGACCTGGCGGACCGCAAGGCAACCGAGCAGTGGTCTGCTTTTTCAAAAAAAGAAAGGATATTATGTGGTAAGCCTTGACGCGCGAAGCAAAAACGGAATGAAATCCATTACCGAAATTATTATGGAAGCCTGTAAGGAAAAAATGGAGAGGGACCGTAAGCGCGGAATCAAAAACCGGCCGGTCCGTGCCATGGTTGTTGGAATTCCGAATGTCGGAAAATCTACGTTTATCAATGCCTATGCCGGAAAAGCATGTGGAAAGACCGGAAATAAGCCGGGTGTAACGAAGGGAAAACAGTGGATACGTCTGAATAAAAGTGTGGAGCTTCTGGATACCCCTGGAATTCTCTGGCCGAAATTTGAAGATCAGAAAGTTGGACTTCGTCTGGCGCTGATCGGTTCCATCCGGGATGAAATCTTAAATACGGATGAACTTGCGGTAGAGCTGATCCGTTTCCTGAAAACACAGTATCCGGGAATCCTGACAGAACGTTATGAAGTCGAAGAAACACAAAAGGAGACCGAACTTTTATGCGGGATTGCAGAAAACAGGAAATGTATCACGAAAGGCGGGGAACTCGATTACAGCAAAGCGGCAGCACTTCTGATTGATGAATTCCGGAGCGGAAAACTCGGAAAAGTTACGCTGGAGTGGCCAAAGGAGCAGGAAAATGGCTGAAAAAATTGATGCGATTAAAGAGGAACTGACAGCAACACCGACGGAAGCACTGGAGGCGTTTGTGGAAAATATGCGTCGGATTCCCGCACCGGTGTGCAGAAACTGGTGGATACCGCAAAAAAACGCATGGATAAGCTACAGAAGGAAATGATCCGCACGGAAAATTTAAAGAAATATGAAAAAGAGTACGATACATATACATATATCTGTGGGATCGATGAGGTAGGACGGGGAATCGCTTGCGGAATCGGTCGTGGCAGGAGCTGTGATTCTGCCGAAGGATTGTGATATATTATATATTAATGATTCCAAAAACTTTCAGCGGCAAAAAGAGAAGAATTGTATGATATCATCATGGAGCAGGCAGTGGCAACCGGACTTGGCACGATCGGTCCGGACAGGATTGATGAGATCAATATTCTGCAGGCAACGTATGAGGCAATGCGGCAGGCGATTGCACAGTTATCTCCGCAGCCGGATCTGCTGCTTAATGATGCAGTGACGATTCCGAAAGTGACAATTCCGCAGGTACCGATTATCAAGGGAGATGCAAAGAGCATTTCCATCGGTGCGGCATCGATCATTGCCAAGGTGACCAGGGACTCGGATGATGGTATACTATGATTCGATTTATCCGGAGTATGGTTTTGCTTCCAATAAAGGATATGGAAGCGCGGAACATATTGCAGCACTCAAAGCGTATGGACGACACCGATTCACAGAAGAACCTTTATTAAGAATTTTGTATCATAAGATAATTATTCAAAATCACAAAGGGGGCTGTTCGGATGCAGATTTCAGATTTGGTAAAACAGTATCATCAGGCGATCTCATCAGGTGCGGAGACGCTGACCGGGACGAAAGGTGTGGAAAATCTTGTGGCCTCTCTGCGGTCTCTGACAAAAGGAAATATTTTTGAGGGGACGGTCACTTCCGTTAAAAATGGCCGCGTGACGCTTTCTCTTTCCGGAGGGCAGCAGGTGATGGCACGGCTGGACGGAAAGATTTCCCTTATGGAAGGGGAATCCATGTTTTTCCAGGTAAAGTCCAACGATGGCACGCAGATTGCCATCCGGCCGTTTGCAATTGACGGGGCAGGCGCAAATTATACGCTGATGCAGGCGCTTTCCGCAGCGGGACTTTCCGCACAGCCGGAGTATTTGTCCATGGTTGACCGGATGATGGAAGAACAGATGCCGATTGACCGGGAGAGTCTGCAGCAGATGGCACGGCTGGTCAATGCAAATCCGCGGATTGATGTACAGACGCTGGTACAGATGCAAAAGCTTGGAATACCGATTACTGTAGAAAATGCCTCCCAGTTTGAAAATTATATGAATGACAGTCAGGCGATTACACGGGAACTGGATGCACTGATTGAGCAGTTTCCACAGAGTCTGACCGGAACAGAAGGCGCACCAGTAAAGACAGAGACCATGCGTCAGCTTGGAAATGAGTTGTTGCAGATTCTGACAGACGGGCTGGAAGAAATACCGCAGCAGATACAAAGTCCGGAACCGGATATGGCATACAACCTGGATGGTCTGAATTATGAAAGCGTGCAGACAGATACCGCAGAAACGCAGATGCAGACGGAAGCTGCACCGGAGACTGCCACGGAAACCGTGCAGGAACATCCGGAAATTTTGTCGCAGCAGGAAGGTCAGGCTGCAGCGGAGGAGAAAGGCGTGGCCGGACAGCAGGAAGCCGAAACGATGGAAACTGTTTCCGGAAAAACAACTTATACCGGGCAGATGTCGCAGACTCCACATACACTGGGAGCTGTACTTTCACAGGAACAGCTGCAGCATTTAAACCGGATGATCGGAGATATTCTCGGAAAGCCGCAGAGTGCATATAACGCAAATAGCGGTACGGTAGAAGTGTTAAAGGATCTGCAGCAGCTGTGCAAAGATCCGTTGCCGTTGGAACGGGAACATCTCGGAAAGCTGTTTTCTTCCAGGGAATTCCAGGCACTTGTCCGGGATACGGCAGAACAGCAGTGGATGGTCAAACCGGGGGATCTCAAAGAGGGCGATTATGTGGGCAGACTGTATGAACGTCTGAACAGTCAGATGGAAAAAATTGAGTCTGCACTCAAAAATGCGGGACAGGAGCATACTGCTTTTTCACAGATGGCAGGAGAGATCCACAGCAATGTGGAATTTATGAACCAGGTGAACCAGATGTATACATATGCACAGATTCCACTTAAAATGTCGGGGCAGCATGCAAGCGGTGAACTGTTTGTGTATACCAACAAAAAGGCACTGGCGCAGGGAGAAAAGGATCTGACTGCTTTTTTGCATCTGGATCTGGATCATCTGGGAAGTACGGATGTTTCGGTTCGGATGAGAGGACGTGAAGTAAGTACGCGTTTTTATCTAGACAATGACACTGCATATGCATTGCTGGAAAAAAATTATCCGGTGCTGGAAGCGAGGCTGGAAAAAAGGGATATCACTGTAAGATTGATGTGGTAAATGAAGAAAAACATGTAAATTTTGTGGACGATTTTCTGAAGATGGATCAGCCGGCGGCGACACAGCTGCACCGGTATTCCTTTGATATGAGGGCATAAAATGGAAAATAATAATTTTAAACCATTTCCTTTTGAGCAGTTAAAACAAAAGAAAGAACCGGAGAAAACGGCAGTGGCGATTGCCTATGAGCCGGGCGAAAAAAAGCACCAAAGATACTGGCAACCGGAAAGGGGCAGGTAGCCGAAAAAAATTATTGAAAAAGCAAAAGAGAGTCAGGTTCCGACTTACAAAGACAATAAACTTGCGTCTACCCTTTCCAAATTGCAGATCGGGGACATGATTCCGCCGGAGCTGTATGAGGTGGTTGCGGAGATTCTTGTTTTTGTGGATGATATGGATCGTATGAAGGCAAAGATTGATCAGGCAGGGGTTAAATAAAATTTGAATAAACGTACAATTGGAACAGAATATGAGACCATGGCAGCCCGGTATTTGTGCACACATGATTACACAATTCTTGCACGCAATTACCGGACACCATTTGGAGAGGTGGATCTTATTGCACAAAAGGACGGGGTACTTGTATACGTTGAAGTAAAATACCGGAGCAGCAATGATTACGGAGATCCGTTAGAGGCGGTAGACCGGAGAAAGCAGCGCCAGATCTGTAAGGTTGCAAATTATCATTATGCAGGATATGCAGCAGGGCAGGAGATGGACTGCCGTTTTGATGTGATTGGAATTTATGGGGACGGAAGTATCCGGCACATCCCAAATGCATTTTATTTTCAGAGGTGACAGACATGGACAGAGAAGATTTTCAGTGGAAAAATAAAGAGCATATACTGGAACTGGAACAGTTTCAGGGCAAAAAAAAGGGACAGGGGCTTCCACTTTTGTATTTTCCCTTCTTTTGGCACATACGGGCGTAAAGAACTGTTTTACCACCAGAGAGGGTGGATGCAGCACCGGGATGTTCCGGAGCCTGAATCTGAGTTTTACACGTGGAGATAATCCACAGGCAGTGACGGAAAACTACCGCAGGGTGGCAGAGGCGATGGGAGGAACGCTTTCAGATATCGTCTGTTCGGATCAGACCCATACGACAAATGTCCGGCGGGTGGATAGAAGCTGCGGGGGCTATGGTGTGACAAAGGAGCGGTCTTACACGGATGTGGACGGGCTGGTGACGGATGAACCGGGACTGATTCTGGCAACTTTTTACGCTGACTGTGTACCGCTTTATTTTGTAGATCCCATACACCATGCGATCGGACTTTCCCATTCCGGGTGGAGAGGAACGGTCGGACGCATGGGGCAGCATACCATCGAGGTGATGCGCAGGGAATTTCATAGTGACCCCGGAGAAATTCTTGCCGCCGTCGGACCGTCCATCTGTCAGGACTGTTATGAAGTAAGTGAAGATGTGGCATCTGCCTTTGCAAAAGAGTTTTCCGGTCATGAGTGTGAGATCCTGATCGAAAAGGGCGGTGGAAAATATCAGCTGGATCTGTGGAAGAGTAATGAGATTGTGCTGCGGGATGCAGGAATCCTTCCGGAACATCTGGCGGTAACGAATCTTTGTACCTGCTGTAACCCGGATCTTCTGTTTTCCCACCGTGCAAGCCATGGAAAACGCGGAAATCTGGGAGCATTTTTAAAACTTGTGTAACAAATTAAGAAATCCTTAAGAATGTATTTCAAAGATGTTAAATTACTCGGGGAAGATTTATGGTACACTGACTGTATTGAGGAAAGATAGGAGGATGCTCATTGATGCAGCCAGATTGCAGAGATATCAAACCGGTCTATGAGCAGATCACGGACGGGATTCGAAAAATGATCATAACGCATGCGATACCGGAGGAGAAAAACTTCCGTCAGTGAGGGAACTGGCTTCAAAATTTGCCGTAAATCCCAATGCTGTAAGGAATGCTTATCAGGAGCTGGAAGAGGAAGGGTATGTCTGTGACCGGGAAGGCGAACGGATGGCGGCATCGGAAAAGCAGATTGCGGAACTGATCCGCAAAGAGCTGCTGCAGGAGTTCGACACGGTGGTAATCAGACTGCAGAATATGTCGGTAGGGACAGAGGAATTGACAGGACGTATGTGGGAACTGGCAGGAGGAAGCAAAGACTTTGATTGAAGTAAATAATCTGATAAAGAAATTTGGGGATTTCCGTGCGCTCGATGGGGTAAATATGCATGTGGCGTCTGGAAACATATATGGGCTTGTGGGACCAAATGGTGCCGGGAAATCAACCCTGATCCGTCATCTGACAGGTGTATACCGGCAGGATGCCGGAGAAATTTTTATTGACGGGGCTCCGGTATATGAAAATAAACAGGTAAAGGCTCAAATGGCTTATATACCGGATGAGCCGTTTTATTTTTTACAGGCGGATACACTGGAAATGATGCGTTATTTCCGGGAATGTACGAGTCCTTTGACGAAAAGATGTTTTATCGCCTGCAGGAGTTTTTCCCGGGAATTGATATGAAACGCAATATCCGCAGACTGTCTAGGGGAATGCAAAAACAGGTTGCATTCTGGCTGGCACTCTGCTGCAGACCGAAACTTCTGATTCTGGATGAACCGCTGGATGGTCTTGATCCGGTTATGCGGAAACAGATCTGGACGATCCTGATGTCCGAGGTTGCAGAGCGCAGGACGACCGTACTGGTTTCTTCCCATAATCTGCGCGAACTGGAGGATGTCTGTGATCATGTGGGCATTATGAATCACGGAAAGGTTATAATTGAGCGTTCCCTGTTTGATTTACATGGAAACATCAGTAAAATCCAGGTGGCATGCCAGACCGGTATGCCGAAACTCCCAAAAGAATTTGAGGTATTGCATATGTCAAATTCCGGGCGTGTATATACAATGATTGTCAAGGGAAATCCCAGGGAGGTTGCGGCAGCCATCCAGACAGAGGGAGACCATCTGGCTATTGTGGACATTCTGCCGCTTACACTGGAAGAAATTTTTATTTATGAAATGGGAGGTTTGGGCTATGAAGTCAAAGACATCCTTTTTTAACCGTACGGTTTTTAAAAAAAATGTGACCCTGTACTGGCCGATCTGGGTATGCTATCTGTTATATGGGATGGTAAAAGTGCCGGGGCAGCTGTGGTCGCGTCTGCAGCAACAGACGGACATGACTGCTTATGCTAGGGATTATGCATTGTACAACAGTCTGCGTCTGGAAGTGGATGTGGCCGCAATTGCAATTATGGCAGTCGTCTGTGGGATGGCTTTGTTTGGCTATCTGTTTACCCAGAAGAATGCGTATATGATCCATGCACTGCCGGTTACAAGGGGGAACTGTATGTGACGAATATGATCAGTGGCCTTTGTTTTCTATTGATTCCGCAGGCACTGGTTTTTCTGGTAACGGTGGTTCTTTGTCTTTTGAAAGGCATTGCGAGTGTGCAGTTTCTGGGATTGTGGTTTTTAAGTGTTATGGGAATTGCTTTTTTTCCTTTATGCAACGGTGTGTTTTTTTGTGTCATGTTTACCGGACAGCTGTTTGCACTTCCGGTGTACTTTCTGGCGGTTAACTATGTAGCATTTGCATTTTCCAGTGGGGCACGTTATGTCATCGGATATCTGGGATATGGACTTGGCATGGATACTGTGCCGGAATTTTTGATTTTGCGGATTCTCTCCCCGATGAATTATCTGTACAACAATGTGCGGTTTGTATTCCGGCAATCCTATAACCAGGAAACGGATCTGATGTCGGGGGTGTTGTCCTACCGGGGACTGCGGGTACTTGCAGCCTATGTGGCTGCAGCAGTTGTCATTTATCTGATTGCTTATTACTGTTATAAAAACGCAGGATTGAAAGTGCAGGGGATCTGATTTCTTTTAACTGGGTAAAACCATTGTTCCGCTGGGGCGTGGGAACCGGAGTCGGTTATTTTGCAGGCGTCTTTGCGGCAGAATTTTTAGATTCCGTGCATCTGCATGTAAAAAAACCAATGTTGCTTGTTCTTGTGGTGGCATTTGGTTTTGTCAGTTTTTTTTATTGCACAGATGTTTGTGGAAAAAGGATTTCGCGTATTTTGCCGCCGGAGATTCTGTGAGAGCGGGTTATTTGTGCTGTTTGTGCTGGGCAGTTTCTGGGGATGCTCAAAAATGCCACCTATCTGGAACAGTATGTCCCGGATGCAGATCAGGTAAGCCGGGTGGAAGTTTCTCTTGATTATCCGGTAGAATATAAAGGGGACAGCGTTCGTGTGGCACGTCAGGCACAGAAAGAAATTTTAAGTCATGCGGAAATTTACAGGGAAAATAAAACGGATGACAGTACACAGATCATTTTTTATTACTACCTGAAAAATGGAAAAACGCTCTCGCGCACATATGAAATTGTCGGGGGAATGAAACGCTTTCAGAACTGTTGTTTAAAGAAGAAAATAAAGTGGATCATTTTATGGAATATCTCTTTGGAACGGATTCTGACAAAATTTCAAAGTTTAGTACCGGAACGTTGACGTTAAATGAATCATCGGAAAATTATAAGGATTGTGACTTTGATGCGGATACTGCAAAAAAACTGTATCAGGCGATTTATGAAGACGCCGCAGATCAGAAGCTGCAAAAGTACAATCTGACGAATGCACTGAAAGATCCGGAAGAAACAGGGGAGTACTCTTCTGCCAGTATCAGTCTGGATTATTACCATGCATCTGCAGACTGGAAAAACGTATATGACCGGATTGATGATTATTACGGAAATACGGGAGAATCCGTGGAAACACCCACAACATATGGTGGATCTGCGTATATCAGTTTTGGAAAAGACTGCACCCATATCATACAGACACTGATTGACTGTGGTGTGATTACCGACGTATCGGACATTCAGTTCCAGCGGCCGGAAGAGAAAACATCACAGTGATGAAACCAGCGGGACTTTACAACTTTCGCTGCTTATTGTAAAATAAAGATGGCGTTTTCGGACGCCATCCATTTTTTTGTTGGAGGTAAAAAATGAGCAGACCAGTCGTAGCCATTGTCGGGCGTCCGAATGTCGGAAAATCTACGCTTTTTAATACATTGGCAGGAGAGAGAATCTCCATTGTAAAAGACACTCCGGGTGTCACAAGAGACCGCATTTATGCGGATGTCACATGGCTGAACTATAATTTTACATTGATTGATACCGGTGGAATCGAACCGGACAGCGGGGATGTGATCCTTTCCCAGATGCGTGAACAGGCAGAGATTGCGATTGCCACGGCAGATGTGATCATGTTTATCACGGATGTGCGTCAGGGACTGCAGGATGCGGATGCAAAAGTAGCGGACATGCTGCGCAGATCCAAAAAGCCGGTGGTTCTGGTGGTAAATAAAGTGGACAGTTTTGAAAAATTTATGCCGGATGTGTATGAATTTTACAATCTCGGAATCGGAGAACCGTATCCGGTTTCCGCTTCTTCCATGCTTGGACTTGGAGATATGCTGGATGAAGTGGTGAAATATTTCCCGGAAGGATCGGAAAATCAGCCGGAGGATGAAAGACCGAAGGTAGCCATTATCGGAAAGCCGAATGTCGGGAAATCATCCCTGATCAACAAGCTGGCACAGGAAGACCGTGTAATCGTATCGGATATCGCGGGAACTACCAGAGATGCCATCGATACAGACATTAAATACAACGGAAAAGAATATGTATTTATTGATACAGCGGGGCTTCGCCGCAAAAACAAGATCAAAGAGGAGATTGAGCGCTACAGTATTATCCGTGCAGTTACCGCTGTGGAACGCGCGGATGTGGTGATCATCGTTATTGATGCTACGGAAGGTGTTACAGAGCAGGATGCAAAGATCGCCGGAATCGCACATGACAGAGGAAAAGGTATCATTATTGCGGTTAACAAATGGGATGCCATCGAAAAGGATAACAACACGGTGAAGAAACATACCGAGAAAATCCGTCAGATCTTAAGCTTTATGCCATATGCAGAGATTTTTTTTATCTCCGCAAAATCGGGACAGCGCTTAAATAAGATTTTTGAACTGATCGATGTGGTCATTGCGAACAACAGCATGCGTGTTGCAACGGGTGTCTTAAACGAAATCGTGACGGAAGCAGTTGCCATGCAGCAGCCACCGACCGATAAAGGAAAAAGACTCAAGATTTATTATGTAACACAGGTTTCGGTCAAACCGCCGACATTTGTCGTATTTGTCAATGACAAAAATCTGATGCATTTTTCTTATACCCGTTATCTGGAAAACCGTATCCGTGATACATTTGGATTCCGTGGAACGGCTCTTAAATTCATCACGAGGGAGCGAAAGGAAGACTAGTTATGATGATCGTTGCAAGAATCATTGCATTACTGATCGGATATGGATTCGGTCTGTTTCAGACCGGATATCTGTATGGAAAAAGTAAGGGAATTGATATCCGTCAGCAGGGAAGCGGAAATGCAGGCACGACAAATTCTTTGCGGGTGCTTGGATGGAAAGCCGGCATTATTACATTTGCCGGTGATCTTCTGAAAGCAGTATTTGCCGTACTTCTTGTAAAACTGATTTTTCACGGAACGTATGGGGCTGATACAAAGGTGCTGGAACTGTATGCCGGGTTTGGAACAGTCTTAGGACATAATTTTCCGTGCTATCTGCAGTTCCGCGGCGGAAAGGGAATTGCCTGTACGACAGGCGTCATCCTTGCCGTCTGTCCTCCGGCAGTAATCTGCTGTGCCGTTGGATTCCTGATTATTGTGGGAATTACCCGGTATGTTTCGGTGGGTTCCATATTTCTGGTATCTGCCTATCTGGTACAGGCGATTATTTTCGGACAGATTGGCTGGTTAAAAATCAGCGGAGCCAGCCGGATCGAGTTTTACATACTGAGTGCATGTTTTACCGGCATGGCGATTTGGAGACACCGTGCGAATATTGTCCGTCTGATGAATGGAACAGAGAACAAATTCGGAACGAAAAAAGGAGATAAATGATATGGCAAAGGTAGGAGTGATCGGAGCTGGCAGCTGGGGCATTGCGCTGGCAAAGCTTCTTCGTACCAATGGAAATGAAGTAACGGTATGGTCGATCGTGGAAGAGGAAGTTGCCATGCTCCGCAGAGAGCATGAGCATATCGATAAACTTCCGGGAGTGAAGCTTCCGGAGGATGTTCGGTTTACAACAGATTTAAAAGAAGCAATCGTTGTAAAGGAGTTCCTGATTCTGGCGGTACCGTCTGTATTTACAAGAAGCACCGCAAAAAAGTATGGCAGGATATGTGACAGAAGGACAGATCATTGTCTGCGTGGCAAAGGGAATTGAAGAAGATACCCTAATGACCATTTCCGATGTGACAGAGCAGGAGATTCCGAGTGCGGATGTTGCTGTCATGTGCGGGCCGTCCCACGCGGAAGAAGTTGGAATCGGACTTCCGACAACCGTTGTGGCAGGAGCAAAAACAGAAAGCACTGCAAAAAATCCAGGATCTGTTTATGAATGAAGTGTTCCGTGTTTATACCAGCCCGGACATGCTTGGCATGGAACTGGGCGGATCATTAAAAAATGTGATTGCACTTGCTGCCGGAATGGCGGACGGACTCGGATACGGGGATAACACCAAAGCGGCCTTGATTACCCGCGGCATTGCAGAGATTGCGGGACTTGCCGTAAAGATGGGGGCAAAAGTGGAGACGCTCTGCGGACTGACCGGTATCGGAGACCTGATTGTCACCTGTGAGAGCCGTCACAGCAGAAACCGCAAGGCGGGTATGCTGATCGGACAGGGGTATACCATGAAGCAGGCTACCGACGAAGTGAAAATGGTCGTAGAGGGAATTTATTCGGCCAAGGCAGCACTTGCTCTGGCAAAAAAGTATGATGTGGAGCTTCCGATTATAGAAGAAGTGAATAAAGTACTGTTCGATGACAAACCGGCAAAGGAAGGTGTAAAGGATCTGATGGTCCGCGAAAAACGTGTGGAGCATCTGAATCTGAAGTGGGAAAACTGATATGCAGAAAATCAAGATTAAATATTTTACAGACAAAATCGAACCGCTGGATTACATTGAAGGAAAATCCGATTGGATTGATATGCGGGCTTCGGAAGAAGTAACTTTAAAAGCGGGAGAGTTTGCACTGATCCCGCTTGGCGTGGCAATGGAACTTCAAAGGGATATGAGGCACATCTTGTGCCGCGCAGTTCCACATTTAAAAACTGGGGAATTATCCAGACAAACAGTGTTGGAATTGTAGATGGTTCCTATTGCGGGGACAACGATATGTGGCGGATGCCGGTTTATGCAACCAGGGATACCGTGATCCACGTAAATGACCGCATTGCACAGTTTCGAATCGTGGAAAACCAGCCAGAGATTGTATTTGAAAAGGTGGAACATCTGACGGGGAAAGATCGCGGTGGCTTTGGCAGTACCGGATTATCATAACAATAACAGCAACAGGAGAAGGAGGATTATACTATGGAAGATCGTATGATGAAATTTTATTCAAAAGAAAGCAACATGCTGGCGCTGCATGCCATGCACGGACATTTTGCAACGAGTCATTCCCACATTAATTATTATGTGGATGTGACAAGTATCAAGACACGTGTGGCGGAAGCAAAACAGGCGGCACATGTACTGTATTCGAGAATTCCAAAGACAAAATACGTGGATACCATTGTGTGTATGGATGGAACGGAAGTGGTCGGTACCTTTCTGACGGAGGAGATCCAGCGGGACGGAATTATGGGCACCACAAACCAGCATGAGACGGTGTATGTGATTTCGCCGGAGATTAACAGCAATAACCAGATGCTGTTTAGGGATAACAATAAAGCTGCCATCAACGGAAAACATGTTGTGCTTCTTTTTAGCAACTACGACAACCGGCGAGACCATCCGCAGAGCACTCGAGTGTATCCAGTATTACGGAGGAGAGATCGAGTGGGTGGCTTCTTTATTCGGAACGATCAATTCGGTAGACGGCGTAGAAGTCGAGACACTTTTTGATGAAAATGATGTCACCGGATATGCGGCATATCCAGTTGCAGACTGTCCGCTCTGCCGGCAGGGACAAAAGATTGAGGCGATGGTTAACGGTTTTGGATATTCAAAACTGTAATTTTTGGGGCATTGTTTACAACAATGTCCCCTTTCGTTATTTCGCCAAGAAACCATGTAAATATTTGGACGGATTGACGGTGGTAATTTCGGGCAGATTCCGTTATCATACACTTGTCAGGAAGTTCAAAGAAACTTCACCAAAGAAAAATAACGAAAAGCAAAAATCAGGAGGTTTTTCAAATGGCAAGTTTATCATTAAAGAACGTTTGCAAAGTATATCCGAACGGTTTTGAAGCAGTAAAAGACTTCAACCTGGAAATCGCTGACAAAGAGTTTATCATCTTCGTAGGACCATCTGGATGTGGTAAATCTACAACACTTCGTATGATCGCAGGTCTTGAGGAGATCTCCTCCGGTGATCTGATCATCGACGGAAAGGTAATGAACGATGTAGAGCCAAAGGATCGTGATATCGCAATGGTATTCCAGAACTACGCTCTGTATCCACATATGACAGTATTTGATAACATGGCATTCGGTCTTAAGTTAAGAAAAGTTCCGAAGGATGAGATCAAAGCAAAGGTTGAGGAAGCAGCAAGAATCCTTGATCTGGAGAAGTTATTGGATCGTAAGCCGAAGGCTCTTTCCGGTGGACAGAGACAGCGTGTTGCCATGGGACGTGCCATCGTACGTAACCCGAAGGTATTCCTGATGGATGAGCCGTTATCCAACCTGGATGCAAAACTTCGTGTACAGATGCGTTCTGAGATCGCTTCTTTACATAACAGATTAGGTGCTACGATCATCTATGTAACACATGATCAGACAGAGGCTATGACACTTGGAACCAGAATCGTTGTATTAAAAGATGGTGTAATCATGCAGGTTGATTCTCCACAGAAATTATACAATGAGCCAAATAACTTATTCGTAGCCGGATTCATCGGATCTCCACAGATGAACTTCATCGATGCTAAGTGCACCATTCAGGGAGATAAAGCTACATTAACATTCGGTGATTACTCTGTGGTTCTTCCGGATTACAAGGCAAAGAAGCTTGAAGAGGGCGGATACAACGGAAAGACAGTTGTATTAGGTATCAGACCAGAGGATATCTCTGATGATCCTGAAATGATCCAGAAGAATGGTGACTGTGTCATCGAGTCTGATGTAACAGGATACGAGTTACTTGGTGCAGAAGTATTACTGTACTACTCTGTAGCCGGTGCAAACATGACAGCAAGAGTTGATTCTGATACACCTGCCCGTTATGGTGATCATATCAAGCTTGCATTTGATCCGCATAAGATTCATGTATTCGATAAGGAAACAGAATTGACAATTACCAACTAGTCCGTTAAAATTATATAGTTGTAAATCTTGAACCCGGGTGTTAGTATTTACACCCGGGTTCTTTCGAACGTAAATAATAGGAGAGTATATGCTTTCAAATCAGAAATTACAGAATTCATTAAACGAAATTAAAGAGATCAGCCACATGGATACGGCATTGTTTACTGCAAAGGGAAGCTGGTAGCACATACGGAGGAGATGCCGTTGCCGGAGGCATTAGAACAGCAGGTGGTCGTTGATTTCGCAGAATCGCTTGCTGAAAAACAGACGTATCAGGATTATCATCTGTATAAAGTGATGGTAGAAGGTGAAACGGAATATATTTTAGTCTGTCTGGTGAAAGAAGAGTCATTTCTTGTATGCGCACAGATGGAAGTCTGCCAGATCCGGAATCTGGTTATGAGTTTTGCAGAGCAGTTCGACCGCAATAATTTTATGCAGAATATCATTCTTGGTAATATGCTGATTGTGGATATTTACGGAAAAGCAAAAAAGCACCACATTCAGGAAGTACCGCGGGTAGTTTTTGTGATTGATACCGGAAGTAAAAATAACGATATGGCGATGGAACTGGTAAAAATCTTGCAGATATCCGTTCGAAGGACTTTGTGACCTGCGTGGATCAGCACAGTATCGTTCTGATCAAAGATGTTTCCCATATAAAAGAAGAGGAGATGGAGGAACGTCTGTCAAAAATTGCGGGAAGCCTTGCAGATAATTTACATATGGAAGCAATGATTCGTGTGCGTGTCGGTTATGGAAACGTTGTGACACAGCTTCCGGAAATTGCGGAATCTTATCAGGAAGCGCGGATGGCACTGGAAGTTGGTCGTGTTTTTTATGCAAAGTATGACACAATTTCTTACGGAAAGCTTGGCATCGGGCGTCTGATTTACCAGCTTCCGATGAGTTTATGTAATATGTTTATCAAAGAGGTATTCGGTGAGAAAATTCCGGACATCTTAGATGATGAGGAAGCAATGTCTACTATCAATAAATTTTTTGAGAATAATCTGAATATATCAGAGACGGCAAGACAGCTGTATGTGCACCGCAATACTCTGGTATATCGTCTGGAACGTATCGAGAAAGCAATCGGACTGGATATCCGTACGTTTGACGATGCGATGACTTTTCGGATTGCAGTGATGGTGATTGCTCACATGAGAGATCAAATGTAATTTAGCAGGATAGTAAGGAGATAGAGGAACATGTCAGGATATGATGCAAGCAGTATATCGGTACTGGAGGGGCTTGAAGCGGTCCGGAAACGTCCGGGAATGTATATCGGAAGTACAACGACCAAAGGACTCAACCACCTGATTTATGAGATTGTCGACAATTCCGTGGATGAGCATCTGGCAGGTGCCTGTGATAAAATATGGGTGACCCTTGAGGCAGATGGTTCCTGTACCGTTGAGGATAACGGACGAGGCGTTCCGGTCGGCATGCGTGCAAAGGGAGTATCGGCTGCCCGCGTTGTATTTTCTACACTGCACGCAGGAGGAAAATTTGACAACAATGCGTACAAGACGAGTGGAGGACTGCATGGTGTCGGATCTTCGGTAGTCAATGCACTTTCCACCTATATGGATGTGGAAATCAGCCAGGGCGGATATGTGTATCATGACCGCTATGCACAGGGACATCCGGTGGTAGAACTTGAAGACGGACTTCTTCCAAAGATCGGGAAGACAAAGAAGACCGGAACAAGATCAATTTTCTTCCAGATCCAGAAATTTTTGAGAAGACCAGATTCCGGGAAGATGATGTTAAGAGCCGGATGCATGAGACCGCTTATCTGAACCCGAAACTGACGATCATATATGAGGACCAGGAGAAAGCCGGAAGCAGAGCACATTGAGTTTCATGAGCCGGATGGAATCATTGGGTTCGTCAAAGATCTGAACAATAATCTCGAAGTGCTGCATGATGTCATTTACTTCAAAGGGGAAAGTGAAGGCATTGAGGTGGAAGCGGCATTCCAGTATACCAGCGAGTTCCATGAGAATATCATGGGATTTTGTAATAATATTTATAATTCGGAAGGTGGTGCACACCTGACCGGATTTAAAACTGCGTTTACGACGATTATCAATTCCTATGCCAGAGAACTTGGCATTTTAAAAGAAAGGATGCAAATTTCAACGGTACAGATGTGCGAAACGGAATGACAGCAGTGATTTCCATCAAGCATCCGGACCCGCGTTTTGAAGGACAGACGAAGACAAAACTCGATAATCAGGATGCAAACCGTGCAACTGCCAAAGTGACAAGTGATGAAGTTCCGCTGTTTTTTGATAAAAATTTAGAAACCTTAAAGATTGTGATTGGCTGTGCGGAAAAGGCTGCAAAAATCCGCAAGGCAGAGGAAAAAGCGAGAACCAATTTGCTGACCAAGCAGAAGTTTTCGTTTGATTCCAATGGAAAACTGTCCAACTGTGAGAGCCGGGATGCGTCAAAGTGTGAGATTTTTATCGTAGAGGGAGATTCTGCCGGTGGTTCCGCCAAAATGGCGCGAAACCGTATGTATCAGGCGATCATGCCGATCCGCGGAAAAATTCTGAATGTTGAAAAAGCCAGTATCGACAAGGTGCTGGCAAACGCTGAGATCAAGACAATGATCAACGCATTCGGCTGCGGTTTTTCGGAAGGGTACGGAAATGATTTTGATATCACGAAGCTGCGCTATGACAAGATTATTATCATGGCGGATGCCGATGTGGACGGCGCGCACATTTCCACGCTGCTTCTGACGCTGTTTTACCGGTTCATGCCGGAGCTGATTTTCGAAGGACATGTTTATGTGGCGATGCCGCCATTGTACAAAGTGATTCCGTCAAAAGGGAAAGAAGAGTACCTTTATGATGATGCGGCACTGGAAAAATACCGGAAAACACATACCGGAAGTTTTACCCTGCAGCGATACAAGGGTCTCGGAGAGATGGATGCCGAGCAGTTATGGGAGACTACTTTAAATCCCCAGACGCGTGTCATGAAGCGCGTGGAGATTGAAGACGGTCGTATGGCGTCGGATGTAACCGCTATGCTGATGGGCACGGATGTGCCGCCGAGAAAGGCCTTTATTTATGAACATGCAAACGATGCGATCTTGGACGTATAGATCCTGTCAGGTTTTCTAGGAGTGAGGAAGAAATAAAATGGAACATAGTATCATTCGCACCGAGTATTCGGAGCTGATGCAAAAATCATATATTGACTATGCGATGAGCGTTATCATTGCCCGTGCGCTGCCGGATGTCCGTGATGGATTAAAACCGGTGCAGCGCCGTACACTTTATGATATGTATGAACTGGGAATCCGATATGACAAACCGTATCGTAAGAGTGCGCGTATTGTCGGGGATACCATGGGTAAATATCATCCGCATGGAGATTCTTCCATCTATGATGCCCTGGTTGTCATGGCACAGGATTTCAAAAGGGACTGCCGCTTGTGGACGGGCATGGAAATTTTGGGTCCATTGAAGGCGATGGTGCCGCTGCCATGCGATATACGGAGGCACGTCTGCAGAAAGTAACGCAGGCAGCCTATCTGGCAGATCTGGATAAAAATGTTGTGGATTTCATGCCGAATTTTGATGAAACCGAAAAAGAGCCGGTTGTTTTGCCGGTAAAGGTGCCAAATCTTCTGGTCAACGGTGCGGAAGGTATCGCTGTCGGTATGGCAACTTCCATTCCGCCACATATTTCGGAGAAGTGATAGACGGTGTGATTGCCTATATGAAAAATCCGGATATTACCACTGCGGAGATGATGCAGTATATTCCGGGACCGGATTTCCCGACAGGAGGAATCATTGCAAATAAAGATGATCTTCCGGCAATTTATGAGTCCGGGGTCGGCAAGATCAAAATACGTGGAAAAATCGAGATTGAAAAGGGCAAAGGCGGCAAAGACCGCATGGTAATCACGGAGATTCCGTATACCATGATCGGAGCCAATATCGGGAAGTTTTTAAATGATGTTTACGGTCTGGTAGAATCCAAGGCAACCAGTGACATTACCGATATTACCAATCAGTCATCCAAAGAGGGAATTCGTATTGTTCTGGAACTGAAAAAAGGCAGATATCGAGGCTCTCGAGAATCTGCTGTACAAGAAAACCAAGCTGGAAGACACCTTCGGTGTCAATATGCTTGCAGTAGCGGATGGCAGACCGGAGACGATGGGTGTCGTGCCGATCATCCGCCATCATGTGAAATTCCAGTATGAGATTGCAACCAGAAAGTACCAGACCCTTCTGGCGAAAGAACAGGACAAAAAAAAGAAATCCAGGAAGGTCTGATCCGCGCCTGCAATGTCATTGATCTGATCATTGAGATTTTACGCGGCAGCCGCAGCATCAAAGATGCAAAAGCCTGTATGACAGACGGAAATACGGATCATATTACCTTTAAGAATCCATCTTCAAAGATCATGGCACAGCAGCTGAACTTTACGGATCGTCAGGCACAGGCCATTCTGGAAATGCGTCTGTATAAACTGATCGGTCTCGAAATTGAAGCATTGATGAAAGAACATGATGAGACACTGGAAAATATTGCAAAATATGAGGATATTTTAGAGCATCGTTCTTCCATGGCAAAAGTAATCATCAAAGAACTGACCGCGTTTAAAAAAGCTTATGGCAAAGAGCGCAAAACCGTGATTGACAATCTGAAAGAAGCTGTAGTTGCAGCAAAGAAGATCGAGGAGCAGGATGTTGTCTTTCTGATGGACTCGCTTCGGATATGCAAAGATTGTGGATACTTCTGTCTATGAGAGAAATAAAGAGGCGGCAAACGCGGAATACAGGCATATCTTTACATGCAAAAATACGGATAAAATCTGTATCTTTACGGACAAGGGACAGATGCATCTGCTAAAAGTGCTTGATCTTCCATATGGAAAATTCCGGGATAAAGGAACACCGATTGACAACCTCTGCAATTATGACAGTAAAGAAGAGAATGTTGTATATCTGGCAGGTCTTGAACATGTCAGCTCGCACCGGATGTTATTTGGCACAAAATATGCCATGATCAAAGTTGTGGACGGTATGGAATTTGTGGTCGCAAAAAAGACAACGGCGGCAACAAAGCTGGGAGAGGAAGATGAAGTACTGACGGTATGTCCGCTGGAAGAAAATGATACACTGGTGATGGCAACAAAGAAAGATATGTTTCTTCGGATTGACTGTGCACAAATTCCGCAGAAAAAGAAAGGTGCGGTTGGCGTGCGTGGCATGAAACTGGCTGCCGGGGATGAACTGAAAAGTATTCATGTGCTGCATGAAGGTGAGGAAAAAGAGGTCGAGGTGAAAGGAAAGCCGGTTGCCCTGCATCGTCTGCATGTGGGAAACCGTGATACCAAAGGAGTAAAGAAATAATGAACACCATTTTGTTTGATCTGGACGGAACGCTTATTGATTCTTCGGAAGGAATTATAAAATCGGTATTATATACACTTGATTTTTACGGAATTGAAGAAACAGATACCACGAAACTGTACCAGTTTATCGGACCGCCATTATCGGAAAGCTTTGAAAAATTTTATGGCTTTTCCAATAAGAAAGCGTATGATGCGGTACAAAAATACCGGGAGCGGTACAATAAGACCGGTATTTTTGAGTGTAAGTTATATCCGGGTGTGGAGAAGTGTATCCGTACATTAAAAGAACAGGGATACCGGATTGGCATGGCATCTTCCAAGCCGGAAGTATCCTGCAAACGGATTCTGGAGCATTTTGGAATTCTTCCGCTTTTTGATGATGTCGTGGGAGCTACGTTTGACGGGCGCAGGGACAAAAAATCCGAGATTCTCGAGGAAGTTATGCGCCGCTGGAGTCATATTCCAAAATCCGAGATGTGTCTGATCGGGGATACGATGTTTGATGTCAACGGGGCGAAAGAACTTGGAATTGCGTGTCTTGCGGTCAGCTTTGGTTTTGGAGATGTAAAGGAAATGAAAGAGGCAGGCGTGATCGGTGTGTGCGATTCTATGGAAGAACTGCCGGGCATGTTAAAGAAATAATAAAGAAAAACGGGAGGGTATATCATGGAAACTTTTAAGGAGACGCTGAGAAAGATCTGGTATATCTTATACCCGTTTCTTTTTTATTACGCGGTTATGCTGATTATTATGACAATTGCGCAGTGGGCATTTGGAGGAGATGCCACACATTATGTGTTCTGTCAGCTGATTGCCACTGTTTTTACAATTCCATCCATGCTTCCGTTTTATCGTCAGGGACAGGCACTGGCAGGGATTGCAAAGCAGCCGTTTGGAATCAGCCGGGAACGTATCTGTCATGCACTTTTTGCGGCCGGGATCATGGCATGCTTTGGAATTTCTTTGAACAATCTCATATCCATGACGAAACTGACGGAAATTTCGATGGGTTACCAGCAGGCAAATACCGATTTTTACGGAAGTACAATAGGAATGGAAATTCTTTGTCTGGCAGTATTTACCCCGATTCTGGAGGAGCTGGTATTCCGGGGGATTCTTTTTGGAAGATTAAAAGATATGCTGTCGAAACCGTTTGCGGTTGGAATTTCGGCATTGATTTTTGCGGCCGTGCATGTCAATATCGTGCAGTTCATTTACGCATTGATTCTTGGTGTGGTGCTGGCACTTCTGATGGATCGTGCGGGAAATGTCTATGCATCCATGATCGGACATATGACGGCAAATTTTATTGCGGTAGTCCGGACGGAAACGCATTGGCTGGATTTCAGTGTCAGGGGAGATGCGGTCGCATGGATATTTTCCCTGATGATACTGGGAGCTGGGATTGTGCTGATGTGGAGGTATTTGTCTGACAGAAAAACAATCGCCTAAATAAAAGACAATAGAAAAAAGGAGTACAAAAGAAGATGAAATGTTTATGGAAAAAAGTAATTTGCAGGGGCACTTGTGGCTGGAATGCTGGCACAGTGCCCACAGAGTATTTATGCAGAAGATGCCGCAAATACTGCCACGGTAACGGATACCGAGAGTAATCATGTAACACCGGATACTACGCAGCAGCCGGATGATACAAAACAGCCGGGAGATACGCAGCAGCCGGATGATACCCAACAGCCGGGAGATATCCAACAGCCGGAAGAACTGCCACAGCCTTCTGCCGTGGAGGGACTGCATACAACAAAACAGGGAAAAACAAAGGTATATCTGGAATGGGAAGAAAGCAGCGATGCCACTTCCTATGTGATTTACCGGAAAACAGCCGGAGGGGAATACAAAAAACTTGCCGAGAGCAGCAAGCCATCCTATACCGATAAAAACGTATCATCCGGTAAGACATATACATATAAAATTGTTGCAAAAACGAGCAGAAGAAAGCGGATGAGGCTGCAAAAGTCACGTTTTCGAATACAGAGGCCGTACAGATCCGGTCACAGAAGTATACATACAGCCAGATGAAAAAAAGACATGCAGGAACTGGCACAGCAGTACAGTGATTACTGTGAGATGACCAAAATCGGAACTTCTGTACAGGGACGTGGAATCTATGATTTTGCAATCGGAAACCCGGATGCAGAGGAATCCCTTCTGATTGTCAGTACATTGCATGCCAGAGAGTATATCTGTTCCGCAGTCATGATGAAGGAAATCCAGTATTATCTGGAAAATTATAACGGAACCATCGGTGGTGTCAAAATGTCAAATATCCTCCAGAAGATGCAGATCCATTATATTGTCATGGCAAACCCGGATGGGGTGACGATTTCCCAGACAAAACATTCCAGATGGAAATCCAATGGGCGTGGGGTGGACTTAAACCGGAATTTCCCGGCAAAACATTTTATTCCAGGTGGGAAAAAAAAGGGGAACAGGGATATTCCGGCCAAAAGCACTGAGTGAGCCGGAGTCCTATGCAGTAGCAATGCTGACCAGACAGCTGATTAAACAGCAAAATCTGCAGGGTGTGGTGAATTACCATGCCATGGGAAGAATTATTTACGGGGACTGTACGAAAGGAAGCCTGAAAAAAGATACCTATAAAATGTATGATATCGCAAAGAAAATTACCGGATACAGCAAAGCCACGGATAGCGGCAGCGGAAAGTCCTGGGGAGGACAGTACCGGGAGTATGTGATGGATCTGCTTAATAAACCTTCCATTACCATTGAGATTGGAAGCTCAGTAGCACCGTGCCCGTATTGGCAGTATGAGATCGAATTCCAGAAAAACAGATATGTTGTTGTGCGGATTGCAAATGCATTGAAATAGAAAAAAATCAGGATACTTTGACGCATCTGCCGGATTATGCTAGTATAGGGAAACAGCTGACAGATGAGGAGAGTAAAAATGGCATACATATTTTTTGATATAGACGGAACGCTGTGGGATGAAAAAATGCAGATTCCGGAAAGTACAATTCCAACCATCAAACAATTGCAGAAAAACGGACATAAGACATTTCTGTGCAGTGGAAGATCCCGCAGCAATATAAACGATAAGCGGCTGCTTGGGATCGGCTTTGACGGAATTGTTGCAGCATGCGGCAACCATGTGGAGATGGATGGAAAGGTTCTGTATGAAAATATCCTTTCCCCGGAACTTACAAAAAAATTGTCCGGGTCATGGAAGAATGCCGGATGCCGATTGTGCTGGAAGGTCCGGACTGCCACTGGATAGATAAAGAAAATTTCAAGACAGATCCGTATGTGCTGTACCTTTTTGAGGCAATGGGAGCATCTGCCAAAATATTAAAAGGCTATTCACCGGACATCCGCATTAATAAAATGTCGGGGGATATCCTGCCAACAACCGATTATGCCAGAATCCGGGATGAACTGGGGGCTGATTTTGACTGTCTGGAGCATGAAGGACATGTTGTGGAATTTGTTCCGAAAGGAACATCGAAAGCGACCGGGATAGACTGGCTCTGCAGGCATATGGGTATTAAAAATGAGGATACCTATGCGATTGGTGACAGTGTCAATGATCTGGATATGCTTTCTTTTGTGGGACATGGAATTGCCATGGGGAATGGAACACCTCCGGCAAAAGAGGCGGCTGAATTTGTGACAACGGATATCTACGATGATGGAATAAAGCATGCAATGGAACACTATGGATTAATATAGAGTCTGAATCGAGGCAGAAATGAAAAAAAAATTACAGAGTACCGGAAACGTGTGGACCGAAGCTTCTGGCAGACGAAGAAGAGAAAACATATGAGGAATGGGAATGTATTTTGGAAGAACATCTGGTTCAGATTGGATTTTTCCAGCACGAACGTCTGATTCATCTGATTGTAACGGTTACATTTGCTGTGATAACGGTACTATCATTGTTTGCCCCGCTTTTGACGGGGATCATGACACTCTATGGTTTTACCATGCTGCTCCTTGTGCTTCTTGTGCCGTATATTTTTCATTATTATACACTTGAAAACGAAACACAAAAAAATGTATGCACAGTACGATGAAATAATAAAGCATACAAAGAAAGTGAATTCCGGGAATCTAAAAAATATAAAAATTGAGTATCACTGTTGACAATGAAAAACAACAGTGATATTTTATTTACAGAAAGAGTTAGCACTCGAATAAAGTGAGTGCTAGTAAAGGCGAAAAGGAGGCTATTTGTAATGAAATTAGTGCCATTAACAGACAGAGTAGTATTAAAACAGTTAGAAGCAGAAGAGACTACCGCATCCGGTATCGTATTACCGGGAGCAGCACAGGAGAAGCCACAGGAAGCGGAAGTAATCGCTGTAGGTCCTGGCGGAGGTAGTAGACGGAAAAAGAAATCGTTATGCAGGTAAAAGAAGGCCAGAAAGTAATCTATTCCAAATATGCAGGGACAGAAGTAAAACTTGATGGGGAAGAGTACATTATCGTAAGACAGAATGATATTCTTGCAATTGTTGAGTAGTTTTTATAAATTGGAAATTATAGGCTGAATTTTAAAGAAGAGAGGTTATTGTAGTCATGGCAAAAGAGATTAAATATGGTTCAGACGCCAGAGCAGCACTTGGTGCAGGTGTCGATAAATTAGCAAATACCGTTCGTGTAACATTAGGACCGAAAGGACGTAACGTTGTACTGGATAAATCCTTTGGTGCTCCACTGATCACAAACGATGGTGTAACAATCGCAAAAGATGTGGAACTTGAGGATGCATTTGAGAACATGGGTGCACAGCTTGTAAAAGAAGTTGCAACCAAGACCAATGATGTAGCCGGTGATGGTACAACTACCGCTACTGTTTTAACACAGGCTATGGTTCAGGAAGGTATGAAGAACCTGGAAGCAGGAGCAAATCCGATCGTGTTAAGACGTGGTATGAAGAAGGCAACAGATGCCGCTGTTGAGGCATTAAAGGAAATGAGCCAGAAGGTTAAGGGCAAAGAGCAGATCGCAAAAGTTGCAGCAATTTCTGCCGGTGATGAAGCTGTTGGTAATCTGGTAGCAGACGCTATGGAGAAGGTTACAAACGATGGTGTCATCACAATCGAAGAGTCCAAAACCATGCAGACAGAGCTTGACCTGGTAGAAGGTATGCAGTTTGACAGAGGTTACTTATCTGCTTATATGTGCACAGATATGGATAAGATGGAAGCAAATCTCGATGATCCATACATCTTGATCACAGACAAGAAGATTTCCAATATTCAGGATATCCTGCCACTGCTTGAGCAGATCGTACAGTCCGGTGCAAGACTTCTGATCATCGCTGAGGATATCGAGGGAGAAGCACTCACCACATTGATCGTCAACAAATTGCGTGGTACATTCAACGTAGTAGCTGTCAAAGCACCTGGTTATGGTGACAGAAGAAAGGCAATGCTTGAGGATATCGCAATCCTAACCGGCGGTCAGGTGATCAGCTCCGATCTTGGATTAGAACTGAAAGATACCACCATGGATATGCTTGGACGTGCAAAATCCGTTAAGGTTCAGAAAGAGAACACCGTTATCGTGGATGGTGCCGGAGACAAGGATAAGATTCAGGGACGTATCAAACAGATCCGTGGACAGATCGAGGAGACCACTTCTGAATTTGATAAAGAAAAGTTACAGGAAAGACTTGCAAAGATGGCAGGCGGTGTCGCAGTCATCCGTGTCGGTGCTGCAACTGAGACCGAGATGAAAGAAGCAAAGCTTCGTATGGAAGATGCATTAAATGCTACCCGTGCAGCAGTCGAGGAAGGTATTATCGCAGGCGGCGGATCTGCATATATCCATGCATCCAAGAAGGTTGCAGAGCTTGCTGATTCCTTAGAGGGAGATGAAAAGACCGGTGCGAAGGTTATCTTAAAGGCACTGGAAGCTCCTTTGTATTACATCGCTGCAAACGCAGGTCTTGAAGGTGCTGTTATCATCAATAAGGTAAAGGAATCTGCACCGGGAACCGGTTTCAATGCAGCTACCGAAGAGTATGTTGACATGGTAGAATCTGGAATTCTTGATCCGGTTAAGGTTACAAGAAGTGCCCTGCAGAATGCAACATCCGTTGCTTCTACATTACTCACCACAGAGTCTGCTGTTGCAAACATTAAGGAAGATACTCCTGCAATGCCAGCCGGTGGTGCTCCGGGAATGGGCGGAATGATGTAATCGGACATAACCGTTGCGTTATGAAGTAAACATAGTATCAAAAACCATGTGAAATAGATATGAAAAGCCTTGAAAATCAAGGCTTTTCATTTTTTTTGTCCTATGATATGATAGAAAGCGTAACGGTTCAAAGACAAAGGAACCGTTTGGAAAAACAACGAAAATCAGGAGTGGAAAAAATGAGTCGAGTGATTGTTGTAACGGACAGTAACAGTGGTATTACACAGAGCGAGGCAAAAGAGCTTGGCGTAGTGGTAATGCCGATGCCTTTTTATATTAACGGACAGATGTTTTATGAAGATATTGACCTGACACAGGAGCAGTTTTATCAGAAACTCAAAGAGGGAGGAGAGATCAAAACCTCCATGCCGCTGGTTGGAGATGTGACCGATAAATGGGATGAACTTTTGAAAGAATACGATGAAATTGTATACATACCGATGTCTTCGGGCTTAAGCAGTTCCTGTGAGACGGCATATATGCTTTCCCAGGACTATGACGGAAAAGTACAGGTAGTCAATAACCAGCGTATCTCCGTAACGATGCGGCAGTCCGTGCTCGATGCCAAAATGCTGGCAGAGCAGGGAAAAGGTGCAGAAGAAATCAAAGAGATTCTGGAAAAAGAAAAATTTGAATCCTCCATATACATTATGGTAGATACATTGAAGTATCTGAAAAAGGCGGACGTATCACACCGGCAGCAGCTGCACTTGGTACATTGCTCAGACTGAAGCCGGTTCTGCAGATCCAGGGCGAGAAGCTGGATGCATTTGCAAAGGCACGTACGGTAAAACAGGCAAAAACAATCATGACCGAGGCTATGAAAACGATTTTGAGAAGCGTTTTCACAGCCCGGATGGGGAGAAAGATGAATCTGGAACTGGCCTATACATTTGACACTGCAGCCGCAGAGGCATTCAAAGAAGAAGTGCAGGCTGTCTTTCCGGACAATGAGATCGTCATGCAGCCACTGTCATTATCCATTGCCTGTCATATCGGACCGGGAGCACTTGCGATCGCATGTTCCAAAAAGATTGAAGCGTAGCAGGCAGCTTTTGAAACTTTCATATGCTAACAAATTAAAGTTTATGACTTGTAATTTCAGTGGGAATCCTTTATAATCATAAAGTAAAAACGGATGGGTTTTTACACCTGTCCGTTTTCGTGCGTAAAAAGTGCGCACGGAAAGTTAAAGCAGACATACAGGAGGAATAAAAGATGGTAAGAGCAGTTGTTGGCGCTAACTGGGGCGACGAAGGCAAAGGCAAGATTACGGACATGCTTGCAAAGCAGGCCGATATCATTGTACGTTTTCAGGAGGTGCGAACGCAGGACACACAATCGTAAACAATTATGGAAAGTTCGCATTGCATACACTTCCGTCCGGAGTATTTTACAGTCATACAACGAGTGTGATTGGAAATGGTGTGGCACTTGATATTCCGCGTCTTTTCAAAGAGATTAAGTCCATCACAGACCGCAACGTTCCGATGCCAAAGATTCTTGTGTCCAACCGTGCACAGATTGTGATGCCGTATCACGTACTGTTTGATCAGTACGAGGAGGAGCGTCTGGGAGGAAAATCTTTCGGATCGACAAAATCTGGTATTGCTCCGTTTTATTCAGATAAATACGCAAAGATCGGTTTTCAGGTAAGTGAGCTTTTCGACGATGAGCTGTTAAAGGAAAAGGTAGTCCGTGTTGCAGAGCAGAAGAATGTAATCTTAGAGCATCTGTATCACAAGCCACTGATTGATACGGATGAATTATTAAATACATTACATGAGTACCGCGATATGGTAGCTCCATATGTATGTGATGTTTCCTTATTCCTGGACAAGGCACTCAAAGAAGGAAAGACGGTTCTCTTAGAAGGACAGCTTGGAACATTAAAAGATCCGGATCACGGAATTTATCCAATGGTTACCTCATCTTCCACACTGGCTGCATACGGTGCAATCGGGGCAGGAGTTCCGCCATATGAGATCAAACAGATGTTACAGTTGTTAAGGCGTATTCTTCAGCAGTTGGTGCCGGAGCATTTGTAAGCGAAATCTTTGGAGATGAGGCAGATGAACTTCGCCGTCGCGGTGGAGATGGTGGAGAGTTCGGTGCAACCACAGGACGTCCGAGAAGAATGGGATGGTTCGACTGTGTAGCCAGCAAATATGGCTGTCGTCTGCAGGAACAACCGATGTGGCATTTACTGTACTTGATGTATTAGGATATCTGGATGAGATTCCGGTATGTACCGGATACGAGATCAACGGAGAAGTGACAACCGAATTTCCGGTTACCAGTCTCTTGGAGAAGGCAAAGCCGGTACTCACAAAGCTTCCGGGATGGAAATGTGACATCCGCGGTATCAAGAAGTATGAAGAACTTCCGGAAAATTGCCGCAAGTACATTGAGTTTATCGAGGGACAGATTGGATATCCGATCACCATGGTTTCCAACGGACCGGGAAGAGATGATATCATTTACCGTGAGTCTTCTCTGAACAAGTAATCGAAACAAGTAACAGAGCCTGTAAAAAGCAGCGAATCGAATCTGATCCGGTTTGCTGCTTTTAGAGTATAAGAAAGCCTATGCAGATAGAAGTAATAATTGAAAAAATCACATAAACTTGATGCAGAAGAAGGAAAAACCATTTTAGAGACACTTCAGGAACATGGAATCCATGTGCTGACAGCGCCATGCGGCGGCAGGGGAAGATGCGGAAAGTGTACCGTAGAGGTGGAACATATGGGAGAAGTACTTGCCTGTATGACAAAAGTAACCGATGGGATGCGCATCACAATTCCGGAGGTGCAGCTTCGCGCACAGAAGTCTAAAATTGCAGAAAACGGAACTGTCACACATTATCCGGCGGATGACGGAGAAGGGCTGGATGCGGCATGCGATATCGGCACGACGACGGTGGTCTGCCATCTGATCGATGGAAAGACAGGAGAAAAGCTGGCAACGGTCAGTGAACCAAGCGCACAGAGAAGTTTTGGTGCAGATGTGCTTTCACGTATTCAGGCAGCCGAAGCAGGAAAACTGGAAATATTAAAAGAACAGATTATTTTCAGATCGCACAGATGCTTCGGACACTGCAGAAAAAAACAGGGAGAGGGGAACAGATTCATCGTCTTGCCGTGGTGGGAAATACGGTAATGTGTCATCTGTTCGCGGGAATTTCGCCTGTTTCCATCGGGGTGACGCCGTTTATGCCGCAGGAATTCTTTGGAAAAGAGTATACCGGAGAGCAGCTGGGACTTACGGATTGCAGATCGGTATACATAGCACCGGCGGTTGCAGGATTTGTCGGAGGAGATATTACGTCGGATCTTTTGGCAGTGATGCAGAAGAAACCCAAAGATAAAGTGCTTCTTCTGGATATTGGAACGAACGGAGAGATGGCGGTCGGAAACGAAGATCAGATTTATTGCTGTGCCACGGCGGTCGGATCTGCATTTGAAGGTGCGGAGATGGCGATGGGAATGCCGGCAGCGGCCGGAGCGATATCCCATGTCTGGCTCGACCAGCGAAGAATCCGGGTGCAGGTAATCGGAGACGAGGAGGCGTGTGGTATTTGCGGTTCCGGTCTGATTGATGCACTTGCGGTAATTTTAGAGATGGGGCTTCTCGATCACACAGGATTGTTAAAGCAGAAACAGTCGGTTTCGGTTGCCTATCGGAAATACTTGGGAGAATATGCAGGGCAGCCATGTGTCTGGCTGGCGCATAAGGTATGTGTGACGCAGGAAGATATCCGGGGACTACAGCTTGCAAAGGCAGCATTTGCAGCCGGAATGCGGATTCTGCTACAGGACAGTCATACTTCTTATGAACAGCTGGATCATGTCATTCTCGCAGGTGGTTTTGGCAGCTATCTGAAAAAGAATCGGCAGCGGCGATTGACTGATCCCAAAGGAATTACTTCCGATTACGGATTCAGTTGGAAATGCAGCCGGAGAAGGCGCAGTATCAGCAGCTATTTCAAAAAAGCAAGAGAGCAGCTTTCCATAATTCAGAAAAGTATGCATTATATAGAACTGTCTACCCATCCGGATTTTTCACAGGAATATATGAACCAGATGGATTTTGATGGAAGCGAGCGATAGAAAGGGAAAAATGATAGAACTGATAGAGGTATTAAAAGCCGTATTATTTGGAATTGTGGAAGGCGTGACCGAGTGGCTTCCCATCAGCAGTACCGGGCATCTGATTCTGCTGAATGAAGTGGTCAAACTGAAAGTAAGTGATGAATTTTACAGCATGTTCGAGGTCGTGATCCAGCTGGGAGCGATTCTTGCGGTCGTTGTTCTGTTCTGGAGCCAGATCTGGCCGTTTGGAAGAAAAAAAATGTAGCACCTTTGACAAAACGGGGACGGGCGCATGGATCAAAACAGATATTTTTAAATTGTGGTTTCATATTCTGGTTTCTACCATTCCGGCAGCGGTGATCGGTGTTCTTGCGGATGACTGGGTGGAGGAACATTTTTTTACAATTACCAGATGGTATCTGTCATGCTGATTCTGTTTGGTATTGCGTTTATTCTGATTGAGAATTCCCATAAAGGGAAAAATTCCAGAATCAATTCGCTTGCAGATATCGGTTACGACACGGCACTTTTTATCGGTCTGTTTCAGCTGATCGCTGCAATCTTTCCGGGAACCTCCCGGTCTGGTGCAACGATTGTCGGAGCACTTTTGATCGGAGTGTCCAGAACCGTTGCGGCAGAGTATACGTTTTTCCTTGCCATTCCGGCTATGTTTGGTGCCAGTATCTTAAAGATTGCGAAGTTTGGACTGGATTTTTCGACATCCGAGGTCGTTATCCTGTTTGTGGGATGTGTCATTGCATTTGCGGTTTCCCTGATTGTTATCCGTTTTCTGATGGGATATATTAAAAACATGATTTCAAGGTGTTTGGATATTACCGGATCATTCTTGGCATTTTTGTGCTGGCGTGTGGATTTTTAGGAGCATTACATGCTTAAACTATATATCCGGCCGGTCTGTTTCCAGCGTCCGGAAGAAGAGGAGAATTCACTGTCTCTTCTTGTGGAGAGCCGCAGGGAGAAAGTAAGAACAATAAAAGGAAAAGAAAACCGCAGCAGATCCATTGCGGCGGGTCTTCTGCTCCGGCATATGCTGCTGGAAGAACAGATCCCTTATGCCGAAGAATCTTTTGGGCTGGAAGGACATGGAAAGCCGCGTCTGAAAAAAGATGGGGTTTTCTTTAATTTAAGCCATGCGGGAGCATATGCAGTGGGAGCACTGTCGGATGTCCCGGTAGGTGTGGATGTGGAACAGCAGAACCGTTTTTGGCAGGAAGCCCGCAATCAGAAGCTGGCAAAGCGGATATTAACGGAAGCGGAAAGGAACTGGTGGAAAGATGCCGGGGATGATCCGCAGGAACTGCTCCGGTTCTGGACAAGAAAAAGAAAGCTATGTGAAAATGACCGGGGAAGGAATGACAAAGGCATTTCATACCGTGGATACCCTGCATGGGAAATACTATAAAGAAATTCCGCTGGGAACCATAAAAGACAGATATCTGATCAGTGTCTGTACGCAGGAAGATAGGACTTGCGATTTTGTATGTAAAATGTTAGATTAATATCTGGAGGCAGAATATGCATGATGAATTAACAAAAAAGGATATTGAAAAAATGGAGGCAGAGATTGAGCACCGGAAGCTGGTGGTTCGGAAGGAAGCCCTCGAAGATGTAAAAAGCACGTGCCCAGGGAGACCTGAGCGAAAATTTTGAATATAAGGCAGCCAAAAAGTTTAAAAACGAAAATGAAAGCCGTATCCGTTATCTGGAAAAAAAATGATCAAGACAGCAGTGATTGTTTCTGAAGATTCTCCGGAAGATGAAGTTGGAATGAACAGTACCGTCGATATTTATTTTGAAGAGGACGATGTGACGGAAACATATAACCTGGTGACAACAGTCAGAAGTAATTCACCGAAAAATCTGATCAGCAGGGAATCACCGCTTGGCGCAGCTATTTTCGGGCATAAAGTCGGAGATCGCTGTGAAGTTCATGTAAATGATAATTATTCCTATTTTGTGCAGATTAAGCGTATTGTCAATACTATGGATGACGGCACAGATGAGCTTCGAAAATTAACAACAGGAGACAAAAATAAAATGAAAGTATCGGAAATTTTAAAGAAGAATGAGGTGACCATCTCATGTGAGATTTTTCCACCAAAACAGGGAGCACAGCTGCAGAATTACAAGGCAATCGCAGCAGAAATCGCAAAGTTGAAACCGGCATATATCAGCTGTACATATGGAGCAACCGGCGGAACGAGTGATTATACCGTAGAGATCGCAGATGCGATCAACTCTTATGGGGTGCCGGCAATCGCACATCTGACCTGTGTCTCTTCCACAAGAGAAAAGGTACATACCGTAATCAGTGAGCTGAAAAGAGCGCGGAATCGAAAACATCCTTGCACTTCGCGGGATATTCCGACAAACACGGATTTTCCGCTTCCGGATCAGTATCACCATGCGATTGAACTGATCCGCGAGATCAAAGAGGCAGGAGACTTCTGTATCGGCGGTGCATGTTATCCGGAGGGACATCCGGAGGCTGCCAATATGAATGAAGATCTGGATCATCTGAAAGAAAAAGTGGATGCCGGCTGTGATTTCCTGACCACCCAGATGTTTTTCGACAATAACATTTATTATCGTTTCCTATATAAGGCACTTGCTAAAGGAATTGATGTTCCGGTGACTGCCGGAATCATGCCGGTTACCAATGCAGCACAGGTGAAGAGAACGATTTCCCTGACCGGAAATCTGGTTCCTGCCAAATTCTTAAGCATTGTGGATCGTTTTGGGGACAACCCTGCAGCCATGAAGCAGGCAGGAATTGCCTATGCAACTGAGCAGATCATTGATCTGATTGCCAACGGAGTCAACCACATTCACATTTACTCTATGAATAAACCGGATGTCGCAGCGGCGATCATGAATAATCTGTCACAGATTTATGTGAGAGAGCAGGCATAAGAATGAAGAAAAAAGGAAGAACAGCTGGTCCGTAAAGTGACCGATATGATACAAAAAACGCGGGAAGGAAAACTGCACTGGGATATTCAGTGCCAGACTACCGAGTACAACGATCCGGCGAAGAAACCAGTGGAAACCGAAGAGGGAGAGACATGGGTGATTGATGAGTGTTTTGTTTCCTATCACTGTATGGATCAGGAAAAAGAATTTCTATTGGTTTCTTATGAGCAGATCTACACCTGCGGAGAGAAAAAAGAAGTCCTGCAATTTGATTTTTCTGCCACCGCTTGGCATCCGCTTCTTCGATGTGGATGTTTTAGCTCCGTATGCAGTGGAGGCGGATCAGATGCTGATCTACAGAAGTACATATGCTGTGGCTGACCGTGCTTGAGCAGTATAAAAAAGATCCACAGAGCATGGAACTGGATGTGACAGGGCGCGAGCTGGTACTGCAGCAATAAAAATGAATATACAATGTGTATAATAAGTTGAAAAAACCTCTGGAATTTTAGACAAAATTTCAGAGGTTTTTTTTGGCCCCATTTCGTATACATTTTCAAGTATAATGAAAGACGAAAAACCCGAAAAATCATTCAAAAGGAGGAAAAAATGGGAGAGAAGGTTTTCAACAAAGAACCGTTTTGTAAGTTTTTACTTGCAATTGCGATGGTTCTGACACTTTTGCCGATTGGGGCGGTACAGGCAAAAGCAGAAGGCAGCAGACAAATTATTATGCACTTCAAAAATTCTACAAATTGGGAGGCTGTTTATACGAAAATAGCCGAAGGAAAGAGCTGGACGGCTGTTGATGGTTATGGTTATGCAAATAGCTGGCCAGGAGCTGAAGTAGAAGAAGATTCAGAAAATGAAGGCTGGTATAGCTTTACAATTAGCACAAATTCAGATGAGGAATTCCATTGTATATTTAATAATAAAGGAAATGGAAAACAAACAGATAATATTGGATTTACGGAAAATGGTTCTAAAGTAGAAAAGTGGGTTACTGGCGAAAAAGGGGAAACGGTAATCAGTGAAAAGAAACCGGAAGGGTGGACGGAATCTACAAGCAGCGCACCAGTAAAACCGGTTATAAAAGTACAGAGTCCGGTTGTAAATGAGGACCGTACCGTTACATTTAATCTGGATGCAACAGGCGAATATAAAGATGCAGAAGATGTTCGGCTTATGGGAACTGTCGCAGGAACGAACTGGGATAATGGATTATCAATGGAAAAGGAAGGAGATAAATTCACAGTAACAGTTCAAAAACAAAATCCAGGAATATGGGTATAAGTATAAAATTGGGACTAGCTGGATCACAGACCCTGCAAATGATGCCATGACAGATGGCAATAGTAGATTAGTAGTTCCGGGACTTGAATCAAAAAATATGGAAGCTTTGGCTGGTAAGGATCTCGAACTTCCGAAAACATTAAAGCTTTATGGCGATGATGGAACAAGCAGTGATGAAACAGTTTCATATACATTAAAAGACCCTTCTTTAAGTGATAAGGTTACATTGAAAGATGAAACAATCAATGTGAAAAAAGGCAGTGGAATAAAAACTGTTGAGTTAACCGCAACTGCTGGTAATGAAACGTCAGATGTTATTGTTAATGTTGTGGAAAAACAGTATAAAGTAACGATTTATATGTATTCTCCAGATTTTGAAATGAAAGCTGGTGTATCTGATGTATATATATATAATAAAAAGGGTTCTGAAAAGGAATTTGTTCCTTTAAATAATACGATAGAAGACACAGAAAATAATGTGACTTGGTTACAGGGAACAACTTATGTTTCGTTTAATTCGCTTGGAATTATTGGAAAACCAGTGGCGGGATCAACTTCATGGAATGGACAGGACGGAAATAGGTATTACGTTATTGACGAGAAAGAATCAGAGGTAACATTATGGTATGTGTTTGGAAAGACTCCAGTTACCGAAAAAAACCTACCATTACCAAAGAAGATCCAAGATATTTTTATCTGGAATATGAAAATGATACTTTAACAACCAATCCGGAGTTTTATTCGTGGACTACTGGTTTTGCGGCAGAATTGAAAAATTTGAATCCGCAGGAGCTGGAAAATGGAAAATTAAGGTTCCTGTAAAATCAAGCTGCACAAAAGTTGATTTCGTTATTGCACTGGATTCTTCTGGTAAGGACTGGGTCAAGGATGGTGGAGATCATTCTATTGCATTTCCAGAGGATCAGAATGTTGTATGTGCGAACATGAAACAGGGCGAAGAACCTGTATTAGGTGCTCCATACAATAATGGATATGAAGTCCTTCCAAAAGAAAATAAGATTGCATTTTATTATCGGGATGATAACGCCTTAATTGATGATAAGCTTGCAGATATGAAGGTATCTGTAGATATCAATGGTACGGAATATGAAATGACTTATAATGCTGGGAATAAGCGTTTTGAGTATAACTATAACAAACTGGAAAGCGGATGTACATATTATCGTTATAAAGTCGGGGATGAATATATTTTAGACAAATATAACGATAAGCAGGAACAAAAAGGGGAAACGATTATTCTTATATTGAGTATTATAAGCTGAATGCCACTATTCAGGCAGAGGTAATGAATGCATCATTTAATTATAATGAGAATAATGTCGTAAAATTTACTGTAAATCAGGATGAGAATGATACAAAGAAGATGGAAGTTGCATCTGCAAGCATTGATGTTTCTTCTTTAGGTGGAAGCAGTACATTGGCAATTGTACCGGATTTGCAGGCGGTAACAATATCAGCCACAACAGATACTTCGCTAGGTAAGAAAACGTTGCCAATTGTTGTAACAGATCAGTATGGAAATGAGTATTCAACAAGTGTACAGGTTGAAGTGACTGCTCGAACCAAGAAAAATGCGAAAGATTTTGATTGGGATGAATCCGTTATTTATTTTATGGTAACGGACCGCTTCTTTGATGGAAATGAATCAAACAATACAGCAAGCGGAGCACAGACTTACGGAAAGGATAATGCAGGTCTGTATCATGGTGGTGATTTCGCAGGAATTACACAAAAAAGTTAGACTATTTAGAGGATTTGGGAATTAATACAATCTGGATTACTCCTATTGTAGAAAATATTCCGGGAGTTACGGTAACTGACACGGGAAAAGAAGATGTTCCGTACAATGCTGCATACCATGGATATTGGGCAAGCGATTTTACAAAGCTGAACCCAACGCTTGGAACAGAAGAAGAATTCCAGACATTGATCGATCAGGCACATAACCGCGGTATTCGTATTATGGTAGATATTGTGGTTAACCATGCAGGATATGATACGGATTTTGGTGATATGATCCGAAGCGGAGACGATATTGTATCCGGAAGTGACCAGAAAGATTCCTTAAGTAATTTACCAGATTTTAGAACAGAAGATCCTGCGGTCAGCGCACAGCTTGTCAAGTGGCAGACCCAGTGGGTGAAAAGATTTTGGCATCGACTATTTCCGTGTTGATACAGTTAAACATGTGGAAAACGATACTTGGGCAGAATTAAAAAATGCTCTGACGGAAGTAGATTCAGATTTTAAGATGATTGGAGAGTATGCAGGAGGAGGCTATGCTTCTAATGGCAATACTTTAGGAACCGGAGAAATGGATTCGGATCTGGATTTTGATTTTAATGATCAGGCAACTAATTTTGTAAAGGGAAATATTTCTTCCGTAGAAAGTTTCCTGACATCCAGAAATAGTGGATTAAACAATACATATATGACAGGTCAGTTCCTTGGAAGTCATGACGAGGATGGATTTAAGAAGAAACTTTTGGATGGTGGAATGGCTGAAGATGCAGCAACTGCGGCATCCATGGTAGCCGCAAGCCTGCAGATTACTGCAAAAGGACAGCCGGTTATTTACTATGGGGAAGAGATCGGTCTGACGGGATTAAATAATTATCCATATCAGACAAACCGTTATGATTTTGACTGGACAATGGTAAACAGTGACAATAAGACCTATCAGCATTATAAGAAGATGCTTTCCATCCGTAATGCATATACAGATGTATTCGCAAGGGGTGACAGAAAAACAATTTTAGCATCTGATGAAAATGGTTATGATATTGTATCCAGAAGCTACAAAGGAACAAAATTATATGTTGGTTTAAATATCAAAGATGTTGCACAGACTGTAGAAATTCCGGTTAGTGAAAATAATGGAACTGTTTTGAAGGATCTGTATTCTGGAAAAACATATACGGTAAGTAACGGAAAGATTAAAGTGATCATTCCAGCGGCAACAGATGGTGGTACCGTTGTTCTGAAAAATAATTCAAGTATCAACGGCGGTTCTTCCAGCGGAAGCACAACAACCGAAACCAAGCCTTCTGAAGATACCAAAAAGGATACAACAACGACAGAGATTGTTATTCCTGCAGAAAAACTTCCGGAAGGAACGACTGCAACCGTAATAGTCACAAAGGATGCAAGCGGAAAAAGTAACCGCAGAGGCAGCAGTAGCAGCAACTGGAAAGGCAAGCAAAACAGGCGTGAAAGCAACCGTAAATGCCGATGTGATCCAAGCTGTAACAGAAGCTGCCGGAACGAAAGACGTAACCATCACACAGGAAGTCAAGAAAGCAGATGGAACCACTGCATACACCGTACAGGTAAATGCAGCAGACGTCAAAGCAGGTGCAAAACTTGCAGTCATGAAGAAAGACGAAAAGACCGGAGAACTGGTTCTTGTGAATAAGAAATCGTATAAGGTTACAAAGGACGGTTCCGTATCACTGACTTTCAAAGACCGTGGCGTATACGTCTTAAAGACACAGGCAGAAGTTAAGGCAGCTGCAAAGCAGATTGCAAAGACTATCGCATCTGCAAAGAGCACAGTAAATATTGGTGTAAAAAAGACAACCGTATTCCAGTGGAGCAAGAAACTGAATATGGAAAATGTTGCAAAGATTACCTATAAGTCTTCCAAGAAGTCTGTGGGTTCCGTAAATAAAAACGGAAAGATTAAAGGAAAGAAGAAGGGAACCGGAAAAGTAACGGCAACCGTTACCTTAAAAGATGGAACAAAGAAAATCGTAACCATTAAGGTAACTGTAAAGTAAGAAAATATCAATAAATTACTCATTATCTGCTATCGGGGCTTATGGAGGGAGAACCTCTGTAAGCCCTGATTTTTATTGGACTTTCATGTGTCACTGTGCTATACTCGTGATACATTAAGGAGGAGGCAAAATGAAGAAATCATATGCAGTGATCACAGGGCAAGCTCCGGAATCGGTATGGCGTTTGCACGGCAGCTTGCAGCAGAGGGGTATCGTCTGGTACTGGTTGCACGCAGAGGATCGGTTACAGGAACTGGCGCAGGAATTACAAAAGAAGGGAACCGAGAGCATCGTGATATCGGCGGATTTGTCACAAAAAGAAGCCTGTTATCACCTGATGCAGCAGATCGAGAAGCTGCCAGTCGGGATATTGATTAACGATGCGGGATTCGGTGACTGTGGCAGCTTTCTGGAGACGGACGCAGATAAGGAAATGCAGATGATTGATGTAAATGTTAAGGCTATGCATCTTCTTATGAAGCTGATGCTTCGCCGTATGGAGAAGCAGGAGGGCGGTTACATCTTAAATGTGGCTTCCTCGGCGGGACTTCTTCCGGCAGGCCTTATATGGCCGCCTATTATGCGACCAAAGCTTATATAGCCAGCCTGACACGTGCCGTGGCACTCGAACTGAAACAGAGAGGCAGCCGCGTGTATGTGGGGGCATTATGTCCCGGACCGGTGAATACAGAATTTAATGCCGTTGCAAATGTAGAGTTTGCACTGGCAGGAATTACTCCGGAATATTGTGTTAGATATGCTTTAAAGCAGATGAAAAGGCGCAAAGTAGTGATTGTTCCTACGTTGACGCTAAAAGCCGTGACAACCTGTGGAAGATTTATACCACAAAAAGTGCTGATTGCAATTACCGCACATCAGCAGAAAAAAAAAAGTTCAGAGCAGAGGATATATCATAAGATGGAAGAAATTAAAATCGGTTCCCATGTGAGAATGGCAGGAAAAGAGATGTTTTTAGCGTCCGTAAAGGAGGCAGAAAGCTACGGAGCAAATGTGTTGATGCTCTATACGGGTGCACCACAGAATACCCGCAGAAAAGAAATCAAAGATCTGAATATTGAGGCAGGATGGGCCTATGCAAAACAGGCCGGAATCCGGGAGATTGTGGTTCATGCGCCTTATATCATCAATCTGGCAAATACCGTAAAGCCGGAGACATTTGAACTGGCTGTACAGTTTCTGGAAAAGGAGATCCGGCGCACGGCTGCTATGCGAAGTCATATCCTGGTGTTACATCCGGGGTGCGCTGGATGCGGGTGCAGAGGCCGGAATTGCACAGACTGTCCGCGGGCTGAATATGGTGCTGGATGAGAACGAGGATGAGGTATTTATTGCTCTGGAAACGATGGCAGGAAAGGGCAGTGAGATTGGAAGAACCTTTGAAGAAATTAAGGCAATCTATGATGGAGTGAACAAAAAGGAGCGGTTGAGAGTCTGTTTTGATACCTGTCATGTAAACGATGCCGGGTATGATCTGGTGCATGATTACGATGGTGTTTTTAAACATTTTGATCAGGTGATCGGACTCGACCAGATTGCGGTCTTTCATATCAATGACAGTTTAAATCCACTTGGGGCACACAAAGACCGTCATGCCAATATCGGGCAGGGAACCATTGGATTTGAGACGTTGCATCGTCTGGTTCATGATCCACGTTTTATGGAAATTCCAAAGATTTTGGAAACGCCATGGCTTTGTGCAGAGGGGGAGACAAAAAGACGATTCCTCCATATAAAGAAGAAATTCAACAGCTTCTTGCAAAATAATGACAAAAAGGAGAATGGTTATGGAAACAAAACAACCGGGGATTTCCGGCTATTGGTTAAAGCTGATTGCTGTAATTTCCATGCTGATTGATCACACGTCAGCCGTTATTTTAGAACAGATTCCGGGACTGGAAGCCCCCGCATTTTTCATGCGCATTATTGGAAGAGCTGCATTTCCGATTTACTGTTTTCTTCTGGTAGAGGGATTTTACCATACACGCAGCAGGGCAAAATATGCGGGGAGGCTTTTTTTGTTTGCCCTGATTTCCGAGGTTCCGTTTGACCTGGCATTCAGCAGGAGAATGTGGGATTTTCCAGCAACAATGTCTTTTTTACTTTGCTGTTCGGACTTTTGGTGATCTGGGGTGTTGAAAAGATAAGGCAGAAGTTTGTGGCGGATGTTTACGGGGAAAAAGCAGCAGCCATCCGTGTGATTCTTATCATTGTGACAGTTGCAGCCGGGGGATTTCTGGCACTTCTTTTCCGTACAGATTACGATTTGTCGGGAATTGTGACAATTTTTGCAATTTACATGTTTTATCCGAAGAAAGTGAAGGGAATGGGTATCGGTGTTTTTGTTTTAACCCTGCTGGCAAGTATCATTGAAGCGGCAGCATTTTTTAGATATGATACCGATTTATTTTTACAATGGAACCAGGGAAAACAGATGAAGTATTTCTTCTACATATTTTATCCGGCACACCTGTTTATATGGGGCTGAATGGGTAAAGGATACATAAAAAAGAAGCGCAGACGCGCTTCTTTTTTGTGACCGGATTTTTATTTATCTAGATCTTTTTATTTACATTTTGCAGCTTCATTGCACGAACTTTCAGAGGAAGTCCGAACAGCTTGATGAATCCGTCTGCATCGTGATGATCGTACTGATCACCGGTTGTGAAACTTGCCAGAGACTCACTGTAGAGAGAGTATGGAGAAGTTGTGCCGGCTTTGATGATGTTTCCTTTGTAGAGCTTGAATTTTACTTCACCGGTGACATACTTCTGGGTAGAAGTAACAAATGCCTGGATTGCTTCGCGAAGAGGAGTGAACCATTTTCCTTCGTATACAACATTGGCAAGACGGTTGCCCATCTCTTTCTTTGCAGATAAGGTATCGCGGTCGAGAACCAGTTCTTCCAACTGGTCATGTGCTTCCATTAAGATCGTTCCGCCAGGAGTCTCATATACACCGCGGGATTTCATACCAACAACACGGTTCTCTACGATATCGATGATGCCGACGCCGTGCTTACCGCCAAGACGGTTTAACTCACGGATGATATCGGAAACTTTCATTTCTTTTCCGTTTACAGTTTTTGGAACACCCTTTTCAAATGTCATGGTTACATATTCGCCTTCGTCCGGAGTTTTCTCAGGGAAACACCAAGAACCAGAAGATGATCATAATTTGGCTCGTTTGCAGGATTCTCCAGCTCAAGTCCTTCATGGCTGATATGCCATAAGTTACGGTCACGGCTGTAACTTTGGTCTGTGCCGAATGGAAGATCGATTCCGTGTGCTTTGCAGTATGCGATCTCTGCCTCACGGGAATCCATCTGCCATTGTCATCACGCCAAGGAGCGATGATCTTGATGTCTGGTGCAAGAGCTTTGATTCCAAGCTCGAAACGGATCTGGTCATTTCCTTTACCAGTTGCGCCGTGACAGATAGCAACAGCGTTCTCTTTTCTTGCGATCTCAACCAGTTTCTTGGCAATAGCAGGACGTGCCATGGAAGTACCTAAGAAGTATTTGTGTTCGTATACAGCACCTGCCTGTACACAAGGAACGATATATTCATCACAGAATTCATCTACGATATCTTCGATATATAATTTAGAAGCTCCGGATAATTTTGCTCTTTCATCAAGTCCGTCTAATTCTTCGCCCTGTCCGCAGTTGATACAGCAGCAGACAACCTCATAACCATAAGTCTCCTTTAACCAAGGATAATAGCGGTAGTATCGAGTCCGCCGGAGTAAGCTAAAACAACTTTTTCTTTCATAAGATTGTATCCTTTCTTTCTATATGGAATTGTACGCTCTCGTACGACTAACCCTACTATACATCAATCCAAATGAAAACACAAGTGAAAAATATACATAAAATTGCATAAATATACATAAATTTGTGAATATTTGCTATTTACGGATGGAAAAAGATGGACTATTATAGGATAGAATCATATTTAAAAGAAAGAAAAGGTAAGAAACATGGTAAAGGTAGGAATTATCGGAGCGACCGGCTATGCAGGAGCAGAACTGGTGCGTATTTTATTGAATCATAAAGAGGCACAGATCGAATGGTTTGGATCAAGAAGCTATATCGATGAAAATTATGCAGATATTTACAGAAACTTTTTGAACTTGTTGATGCAGACTGTCTGGGGGATAACATGGATGAGCTTGCTTCCCGCGTGGATGTGATTTTCACGGCAACACCACAGGGATTTCTGGCAGGTGTGCTGAATGAGGATATTTTAAATAAGGTAAAGATCATTGATCTGAGTGCGGATTTTCGTATCAAAGATGTTGCTACCTATGAAAAATGGTATAAGATTGAGCATAAATCCCCACAGTTTATTAAGGAAGCCGTTTACGGACTCTGTGAGATTAACCGTGATAAGGTGACCACCCAGACCCGTCTGATTGCAAAATCCGGGATGTTATACGACCTGTTCCATTCTGACAGCATATCCGCTGGTAAAAAGAGGGACTGATTGATCCGGATACATTGATTATTGATGCAAAATCCGGTACTTCCGGAGCGGACGTGGGGCAAAGACACCGAACCTGTTCTGCGAAGTGAACGAGAGTATGAAAGCATACGGTGTGACAACACACAGACATACACCGGAGATTGAGGAGCAGCTCGGCTATGCGGCAGGAAAAGAGATTACCGTGAATTTTACACCGCATCTGGTTCCGATGAACCGTGGAATTCTTGCGACAGAGTATGCAACCCTGATCAAAAAGCCGGATGGTACCTATCCTTCTTATGAGGAACTGAAGGCTGCTTACGATAAATATTATGCAAAGGAACGTTTCGTGCGTGTATTAAAGAAAGGTGTCTGCCCGGAGACCAAGTGGGTAGAGGGCAGCAATTACGTGGACGTAAACTTTGTCATTGATGAGCGCACGGGCAGAGTTGTGATGATGGGAGCGCTTGACAATCTGGTCAAGGGTGCGGCCGGACAGGCAGTGCAGAACATGAATCTGCTGTTTGGATTTGACGAGGCGGAAGGACTTTCCATGGTTCCGATGTTTCCATAATGAAATGCATCTGTTTGATGCATTTCCTACGCTCATTGTTTCCGCGTAAGCGGAACTCTCATACAATGAGCTCTATAATGAGGTGAATAATGAGTAAAGAATATACAATCCGTGTGATGACACTGGAAGATTATGATGAGGTGTATGCGTTGTGGATGGGCATCCACGGTTTTGGAATCCGTTCCATCGATGATTCCAAAGAAGGAGTGGAGCGGTTTTTAAAAAGAAATCCGACCACGAGTATGGTAGCGGTAGCAGAGGGAAAGATTGTGGGCGCGATTCTCTGCGGACATGACGGGAGACGCGGATGTCTGTATCATGTCTGTGTGCATGAAGATTACCGGAAGAACGGAATCGGAAAAGCCATGGCAGTCGCATGTATGCGCGCCCTGCAGAAAGAAAAAATTAATAAGGTCAGCCTGATCGCATTTAAGAGCAATGAGCTGGGAAATCATTTCTGGAAAGATGCCGGCTGGTGTTTCAGGGAAGACTTAAACTATTACGATTTTACATTGAACGAAGCTAATATTACGAGATTTAATCGGTAAGGAGAATGTTATGAGTGAGAATTTAAACGCATTGGAAAAAGCACAGGTGCTGATTGAGGCATTGCCTTATATCCAGCGTTTTAACCGCAAGATTATCGTTGTAAAATACGGTGGATCAGCGATGGTAGATGAGAAGCTGAAAAAACAGGTCATCCAGGATGTCACCCTGTTAAAGCTGGTTGGATTCAAACCGATCATCGTTCATGGCGGTGGCAAGGAGATCAGCAAATGGGTTGCCAAAGCAGGAATGGAACCGGAATTTATCAATGGACTGCGTAAGACGGATGCGCCTACCATGGAGATTGCAGAGATGGTGTTAAACCGTGTCAATAAATCACTTGTATCCATGGTGCAGGAACTTGGGGTGCAGGCGGTAGGCATCAGTGGAAAAGACGGTGGTCTGTTAAAGGTGGAAAAGAAATTGTCGGATGGTCAGGACATCGGATATGTAGGAGAAGTAAAGGAAGTGAATCCAAAGATTCTGTATGATCTGCTGGAGAAAGATTTCCTTCCGATTATCTGCCCGATCGGTCTTGATGACAATTATGATACATATAATATCAATGCGGATGATGCGGCATGTGCGATTGCCCGTGCGGTTTCCGCAGAGAAACTGGCATTCTTAACCGATATCGAGGGAGTATACAAAGATCCGGAAGATCCGTCCACTCTGATTTCCGAACTTACGGTTTCCGATGCAAGAAAACTGATTACAGACGGATATATCGGCGGCGGTATGCTTCCGAAGCTGAATAACTGCATTGACGCTATTGAAAACGGAGTATCCCGTGTGCATATTCTCGATGGAAGAATCGCACATTGTCTGCTTTTGGAAATCTTCACCAATCGCGGAATCGGTACTGCAATTTTGGGTGATGAAGAACATCATTTTACAATGAATAAGAGATAAGAGGTGTGGATAAACAATGAATAAACAGGAATATATTGATACCGCGGAGCAGGAACTGCTGCATACCTACAATCGTTTTTCACTTGTACTTGATCATGGTGAGGGCGTATACCTTTACGATACAGACAAAAAAAAGCGTATTTGGATTTCGCAGCCGGAATCGCCGTATGTGCGCTGGGCTATAGCAATGAGGCGTATAAAAATGCGCTGAAGGATCAGGTGGATAAACTGCTGCATACGTCAAATCTTTATTACAATGTCCCGACCATTGAGGCGGCAAAGAAAGCACTAAAAGCCAGCGGAATGGATCGTATTTTCTTTACAAACAGCGGTACGGAGGCCATTGAGGGAGCCATCAAAGCTGCAAAAAAATATGCATATACCAGAGACGGACATGCCGGCCATGAAATCATTGCCATGAAACATTCTTTCCACGGAAGAAGTATCGGAGCACTTTCCGTAACCGGAAATGCCCATTATCAGGAACCGTTTGCTCCGCTCATGCCGGGTGTGAAATTTGCAGAGTATAACAATTTAGAAAGTGTAAAAGAACTGGTAACGGACAAGACCTGTGCGGTTATTATGGAGACGGTACAGGGAGAAGGCGGAATTTATCCGGCCGATCCTGCATTTATCGAGGGCGTGCGCAGGCTCTGTGATGAAAAGGATATTCTGTTAATCTTAGATGAGATCCAGTGTGGCATGGGACGTACCGGCGAGATGTTCGCATGGCAGAATTACGGAGTAAAACCGGATATCATGACCTGCGCAAAAGCACTCGGATGTGGAGTGCCGGTCGGTGCATTTTTCCTGACACAGCGTGTGGCAGACAAATCGCTGGCACCGGGAGACCACGGAACGACCTATGGTGGAAACCCATTTGTCGGAGCAGCCGTTTCGGCAGTATTTGATCAGTTTAAAGCCTGTGACATTTTAGGTCATGTAAAGGAAATAGCGCCTTATCTGGAACAGAAACTGGATGAGCTGGTAGAAAATATGACTTCCTTGTAACACGCAGAGGAAAAGGTCTGATGCAGGGTGTGGTCTGTAAGCTTCCGGTTGGAAAAGTGGCAGCCGCAGCACTTGAGCAGGGACTGATCGTGATCACAGCGGGAGCGGATGTCCTTCGTTTTGTTCCACCGCTTGTCATCGAAAAACAGCATGTGGATGAAATGATTGAAAAGCTGGAAAAAGCATTACTTTCTGTGCAGGAATAACTTACACTTGTAAAAGTAACAAAAAATCGTTAAAATAGAAATGCATTGAGACTCATTTCGCCCCGGAAAGGGAGAAATGAGATGAAAAAACATTGGATAAAAAAGTGCTGTATGATTCTGGCATGCCTGTATCTGACGGGATGTGGCAGGGAGGAAGTGCCATATCTGGATACCACTCAGACACAGGAGCAGACGGTGGAAACGGAACGAACGGAACAAAAAGAAACATTAAAATCCGACCAGACGGTACAGGTATATGTATGCGGGGAGGTAGCAGCTCCCGGTGTCTATCAGCTGAAAGACGGTATGCGCATCTGCGATGCGGTGGAGGCGGCAGGAGGACTGACCAAAGCTGCCAGCCGCGAATACTGGAATCTTGCCGAGAAGCTTTCGGACGGACAGATGATTTATTTTCCCACAGAGGAAGAGGCAAGGGAGCGGAAAGCATCGGCAGAGGCAGCCGGTGCCACTGTGGAAGAATCGGACGGGCGGATTGATATCAATACGGCGGATGCTGCGCAGCTTGTGACCATTCCGGGAATCGGAGAGACACGGGCGGCGGCAATTCTTGCATACCGGGAGAAAAACGGCCCGTTTGCGAAAGTGGAAGATATCATGCAGGTATCCGGAATCAAAAGCACACTTTTTGAGAAAATGAAAGATTATATAACGATTCGTTGAGGTGTAATATGGCAAAGAAAGTTCTCGTAGTAGATGATGAAAAATTAATCGTAAAAGGAATCCGGTTCAGTCTGGAACAGGACGGTATGGAAGTGGATTGTGCATACGATGGAGAAGAAGCGCTGAATATGGCGAAAGCAAATGAGTATGATATGATCCTTTTGGACATCATGCTTCCGAAGATGGACGGATTCGAAGTATGTCAGGCGATTCGTGAATTTTCTGATATGCCGATTGTTATGCTGACAGCGAAGGGCGACGATATGGATAAGATTCTGGGACTCGATTATGGTGCCGATGACTATATCACAAAGCCGTTTAATATTCTTGAGGTGAAAGCGCGTATCAAAGCGATCATGCGTCGTACCGCAGGACCGAGAGAAAAGAAAGAAGTTTCTTCGATTGTGGAGAAAGGGGATCTGCGTCTGGACTGTGACAGCAGACGGCTGTTTATTTCAGGCAGGGAAGTAAACCTTACCGCAAAAGAATTTGATCTGCTGGAACTTCTTGTGAAAAATGAAAATAAAGTATACAGCAGGGAAAATCTGCTCGGACTGGTCTGGGGAAAAGATTATCCGGGAGACGTGCGTACAGTGGATGTGCATGTACGTCGTCTGCGTGAAAAGATCGAAACCAACCCAAGTGAACCGAAATACGTGCACACAAAATGGGGTGTGGGATATTATTATTACCAGAAATAGACGAGAAGGCAGAAAGGTTTTTCCATGCAGAAGAGTAAACAGTTTCTTCAGTTCTTAAAAAGTTTAAAGTTTCGGCTGATTCTTTTGATCGTTGTGATTGCGATCGTACCGAGTCTGATTCTTTCGGCAGCAGTTTTAAAATATTACGAAAAAGCGTGCCGTTTCTATCCGGGAAAGTGAAATCTTAAGCCAGGCAAAAATTCTGGCAAATCAGATAGCGACAAGTGAATATATGAAGCTGGGGGCGGATGTATCGTCCAGCAATATTCAGACACAGATTGATATGCTCACGACCATCTATGATGGTCGTGTCATTGTTGTGGATGACAACTGCAAAGTTTATTATGACACGTATAATCTCGATGACCATAAGCTGATCATTGCAGAGGAGGTCATGCGCAGTTTCAAGGGCGAGGATATTGTGCATTATGATTCGGAGAACCATTACATTGAGATGACGATCCCGATCAGCGATCCTGATGATAAAAGTGAAACGGTGATCGGAGTTATGCTGATCAGTGTTTCTACGGACAATATTGTGATCAACCAGTCCTATATGCGACAGGTGGCGGTGATCGTTATGGTCATGGTCGGAATTGCAATTGTGTTTTTTGCAATCCTTCTGCTTTTGTATTTCCTGAAGCCGTTGCAGAAGATTGAAGAGGGAATCGCTGCAATCAAAAACGGATACGGAGAGTACAATCTTCAGGTCAATGATTACACGGAGACGGCGGGAATCTGTGAGAAGATCAATCAGATGCTTGGCCGGATCAAAGTCATGGATGATTCCCGGCAGGAGTTTGTATCGAATGTGTCACATGAGTTAAAGACACCGCTGACATCCATGAAAGTGCTGGCGGATTCGATCAATAGCATGCCGGATGCGCCGAAGGAACTGTATCAGGAATTTATGGAAGATATCACCAACGAGATTGAGCGTGAGACAAAGATCATCAACGATCTGCTTTCTCTGGTGAAGATGGATAAGTCTGCAGCAGGGCTGAATGTATCTTCCGTCAATATCAATGAACTTTTAGAGCAGATTTTAAAACGTCTGCAGCCGATTGCGGATAAGCAGAAAGTGGAACTTGTCCTTGAGAGTTTCCGCCCGGTTACCGCAGAAGTGGATGAGGTAAAATCACGCTTGCGATCACAAATCTTGTGGAGAATGCAATCAAATATAACCGGAATGACGGAGAGGGCTGGGTACACGTATCGCTGAATGCGGATCACCAGTATTTCTACCTGAAAGTAGAAGATTCCGGAATCGGTATTCCGGAGGAGTCTCTGGATCATATTTACGAACGATTTTACCGGGTGGATAAATCCCATTCCCGTGAGATCGGAGGAACCGGACTGGGACTTGCGATTACAAGAAATTCCATACTGATGCATCGCGGCGCAATTAAAGTACATTCTGTGATGGGCGAGGGAACAACCTTTGATGTTCGTATTCCGCTCAACTATATTGCATAGGAGGAAAAAGATGAGAAAAAAATAATTTCAATCATACTCCTTGTGGCAATGGTACTCACAATGGCTGCCGGATGTGGAAAAAAAGAAGATAAAAAAGACTATTTTGTATTTTATGTAAACAATGAGCTGACAAAGGTTGTTGCGAAAAAGATTACCCTGCAGCATACTTCATTCGGCAAAGCACAGGTGAAGGAACTGCTCAAAGATCTGCAGACACAGCCGGAGGATGCAACGCTTCGAAGAACCATTCCACGTAAAGTAAAAATCCAGAATATAGATCTGATCTCTTATCAGATTACGGTGGATTTCAGCAAGGAATATTACGATATGAAACCGACGGAAGAGATTCTGACCAGGGCTGCAATTGCAAAGACACTGTTGCAGCTGAGCCAGTATGTGACCTTTACTGTGGATGGAAAACCACTTGTGGATGCCTAGGGAGCAAATGTAGGTGCCATGAATCTGGACAGTTTTGTGGAAAATCCGGGAGAACAGATCAATTCCAGCCAGAAAGCAACACTGAAACTTTATTTTTTCAAATAAGGCGGGTACCAGACTGGTTCCGGAAACCAGAGAGGTACATTACAGTTCCAACATTTCACTGGAAAAACTGGTGATGGAACAGCTGATTGAGGACCAAGAAAAAGCGGACTCTTGGCAACGATTCCTTCGGAGACGAAACTGATTACGATCACAGTGGTGGATGGGGTCTGCTATGTCAATCTGGATGAAATGTTTTTGAATCAGAATCAGGAAATCTCAGAACCTGTTGTTTTTTATACTCTATCGTGGATTCCCTGACGGAACTGACGGGAATCGATAAAGTACAGATTTCCATCAACGGAGACACCAGTGGCAAATGCCGTTACACGTATAAACTATCAAAGAGTACAAGGCAGATGACCGTCTGGTCACAAAAAAGAAAGCGATGAGAAAGTAGAATCTACGGAATAGGAAAAGAAAGCGTGAGGAAAAGACCATTTCTTTTGCTTGCCACAGAGTTTCTGCTGGGGATTGTGTGTGTCAGAGAGCAGCTGCCGGCATGGGGTGTGCTGGCAGTTCTGTTACTGGTATATACCACTCCATGGAAGGAACGGGGGATGCGGAAAGTTCTGTTTGCGGCAGGACTTCCCGGTATGTTTCTTTTGGGATGCTGCAGATGCAGCGACAGATCGATTTCAGGCAGCAGTACCTGCAGAAACTCACAGATGGCCAGGAGGTTCGCCTGGCGGGAAAGATTGATCGGATAGAACCGAAAACCAGATGCGTTTATTACTATTTAAAAGATTGCACGGTGGAAGCAGAATCGCAGACACTGCCATGCAATGATGTAATCGCATATGTTTCTTCTGCCAGCCATTCGGCTGGACAAATCCTGAATATTGAGGTACAATTTCATTATTTACAGAAGCATCCAATGAAGGGATGTTTGATGCCCGGCAGTTTTACCAGAGTCAGAAAATTGATTTCGGCATATGGGTCACAAAGATCAGCCGGGTCTATGGAAAAACGGATCGTTACCGGTGCGCACTACAGAATATGAAAAAGCGTGCAAATGACGTGATCCGGCATTCTATCCGGGACGATGGCGTGCTTTCTGCGATGCTGTTAGGGGAAAAGGGGGCTCTGGATGCAGAGATAAAATCTTTGTATCAGAGAGCGGGGATCGCCCATGTGCTTGCTATTTCCGGACTTCATATTTCCCTTCTGGGGATGGGACTGTACCGCCTGCTACGGAAACGACTGCATACCCGGTATGTGACAGCAGCGCTGGCAACGACCGTTTTTTTGATTTCCTATGCGGTTTTAAGCGGAAACGGGGTATCTACACAGCGGGCGGTGGGCATGTGTCTGATTTATTTGTTTGCGGATGTGACAGGATATGCCTATGACATGTTAAATGCGCTTGGAATTGTTGTGCTCGTACTTTTGTGGGAAAATCCGTTTCTGCTATCGTATTCCGGATTTGTGTTTTCCGTGATGGCGGTGATTGCCATCGGAGTGGGAGCCAATGTACTGCTGGAATGGGAACATTCATGGAAACGCAGACAGCAGGCCGGAGAGGAAACCATCAAAAAACATTTTTCTCAAGACAAAAGAAGGAATTCTGGTAAGTTTTGCAATCCAGTTGTTTACAATCCCGCTGGTCGCATATTCTTATTATGAAATTCCCGTGTACGCGATGCTGATAAACCTGTTTGTGCTTGCGGTGGTCAACGGATTACTGGGGCTTACTGTGCTTGGGGTGATTGTGGGGATGGCGTTTTTGCCTGCGGGGCGTGTTCTGTTTGCGCCCTGTGGCTGGATGCTCGACAGTTACCGGTTTCTGTGTGAGGTTTCCTTAAAGATTCCGGGTGCGCAGAGGATCACAGGGAAACCTGCGCATATGCAGATCTTTTGGTATTACCTGGGGCTTGGAGTGTTTCTTCTGGCGATCTATGCCTGTGCACGCAGAAATGAAAAGCATAAAGACTGCAGGGAAACGGCAGATCTGTGTGTAAGCCGAAGAAAGAAACGTCTGCAGGGCATAGTTTTTTCCTGTTTTATTGCGTTTCTTCTGCTTTTTCTTCTTTTTCCACAGAAGAAATCGTTTGAGATTGATTTCCTTGATGTGGGACAGGGAGACGGTATTTATCTGTGCACGGGCGGCGGGACTTCCATGTTTATCGATGGTGGGAGCACCGATGTGAAACAGGTGGGAAAGTACCGGATTCTGCCGTTTTAAAGGCAAAAGGAGTGTCAGAGATTTCTTACTGGTTTGTCAGTCATACGGATACCGATCATGTGTCCGGTCTTAAGGAGGTTCTTGTGTCCGGATACCGTGTGGAGTATCTGGTGTTTGCAAAAGCAGTGGAAAAAAAGAAGCAAAGACAAAAGAGCTGGCTGAACTGGCCCGCAGCCATGGAACGAAAGTGCTTTATATGCAGGCGGGGGATACGGTAAGAAGCAAACGTGCAGCCATGCGCTGTCTGTATCCCAAAGCTTCGGATAAAGCGGAGGATGTCAATGATCTGTGTCTGGTACTGCAATTTGAAGAGGGGGATATCCGCGCCCTGTTTGGTGGAGATATCTCTACAGATGTGGAAGAGCAGCTGAGCCGCCGCGAAAAATGGGATAAGGTTTTGATTTTTAAGGCGGATCATCATGGATCGCGCTATGCGAACGCAGAAGCGTTATTGAAGTGTATCCGGCCGGAAATTACGGTTGCTTCAGCCGGAAAGGATAATCGTTACGGACATCCGAGCCCGGATGCCGTACAAAGGATCAAAGAGAGCGGCAGCAGATTTTTTTGCACCATCGAAGGTGGACGGATACGGGTGCGCGTCATCGAAAATAAGCTGGTGTGCGAAACTTATGTGAAATAGAGAAAATTATTTTCCGGCACTGTACTGTACCAGAAACAGTTCAACGGCCATCTGGTCATTCATGTGTCCGGTTTTTACTGCAGTTTCGTATTCCACACCATCGCGGATCGCCTGTTTGAGCTGATCCATGGAAAAAGCACGGCTCTGCGACTGGTATTTGCGGACTGCCCACTCCGGGCAGCCGGCTTTTAAAAAGCAATTTCTTTGTTGCCAAATCCCTGATTGGTCATGGATTTGACAATCATCAGACGCTGAAACTGGCTGGAAAGCAGAAAAAGAATACGCATCGGAGCTTCTTTGAGAGCAAGAAGATCATAATAAAGATCCAGTGCCTTTTTCTGCTGGTGCAGTGCCACTGCGTCAATCATGTCAAAGATTTTATTCTCGGTCTGTTCGGTGGTGATGGCTTCCACATCAGAGATATCAATATAGTCTTTTTCCAGTGTGTAGCAGAGAAGTTTTTCCAGCTCTTTGTCGATATTTTCCATGTCATCACCGGTTTTACGGATAAAAGAGCGCATAGGCATCTCTTGTAATATTTTTTCCGTTTCTGCGGATTCTTCCCTCGATCCAGCGGGAGAGGGTCGTCTCATTCTGACGCGGAAATTCCACGATGCTTCCGTTTTTTTCACCTGCTTGTACATCTTTGTTTTCTTGTCTATTTCTTTTTCCGCAAAGACAAAATAAGTGGTTTCCGGAATGGAAGACATGTAATCGGCAAGTTCTTCGGCGCTTTTTAAACAGACCGCTGTCTTCGATCAGAATGAGTCTGCGGTCGGCAAAAAAACAGTGTCTCTGCCAGATCGATGATCTCTTTCTGGTTGATGTCGCTGCCGGAGAAAGCAGAAAAGTTCATGGTATCATCATCCGCTGCCAGTGCATGCTTTAATTTGTCCCGGTACTGGCGGATCAGATACTGTTCTTCTCCGTATAACAGATAAATCTGTTTGAATTGTCCTGTTTTGATGTCGTTATCAATCGTTTTCATGTCTACATTATATACATATTGGCAGACTTTTACAACTTTTTCAATTACATCTTGACAGAAGGGACAGCTTGACATATTATATTCTAGTATGTTTGCGATGAAGCGTCCGTGTCTGTTTCACCGCAGGAAACAAATTACAGTTTGATATGGAGGTGTACAGATTGGCTAACATTAAATCTGCTAAGAAGAGAATTTTAGTTACAGAGACAAAGACTGCAAGAAATAAAGCAATCCGTTCTGAAGTTAAGACTTATATCAAGAAGGTAGAGGCTGCTGTTGCTGCAAAGGATAAGGCTGCTGCAGAGGCTGCATATAAGGATGCTTCTTCAGTTATCGAGAGTGCCTGCTCTAAGGGTGTATATCACAAGAACAACGCAGCTCGTAAAGTTTCCCGTTTAGCAAAATTAGTAAACGGAATCGCTTAAGATCTGAATATTATAAAAGGAGAAGGACTGCCAGTACCGTCATGCTGGCAGTCTTTTTGTTTACAAATACGTGGGAGAATGATACAATAAACAGAGGAACTGATACAGCGGAGGAAAAAATGTCTGGATTATTGTTGGAGCTGCGCAGACAGATTGCGCACAATCGTCGGAAAGCTGCATATGAAGAACGGATGCGTGCATCTGCTCAGGAAAAACACGCAGGAGGTTTTTTCGCAGAAGACAAAAGAGACAAAGCCGGACACGGAAATACAGCCCGAAGTACAGGAAAGGAAAGTTAATGTTGTGAGCAGGGAAGATTTCTTACTTAGCCAGATTGATGAATTCAGAGAACGCGCCAAGCAGTTACAGTCATTGCTTGATTCCAGAGAGACGGAGGCACAGGAACTGCAGACGTTAGTGGATGAACGTCAGGAGAAAGCAGATGCTCTGGGGCAGATTCTCGAGGAGCGTCAGAAAAAAGCAGATGGATTCACTGCGGAAGTGGAAAAGCAGATTGATCGTCTGATCGGCAAAGTGTCTGCCAAGATGGAAGAAATCGAAGTTTCCATGAAGGAAGATGTGGCAGACGGCAAACGCTTAAATGAAGAAAAAGCAAAGGAACTGAAAGATTCTCTTGCGCAGATCGAAGAACAGCTGACCACGGCAAAAACAGAAATCTCCGAGAAAGTACATACAGAAAATGTAAAATGCTACCGAAATATTTCGGATCTGTTCCGCAGCATGGATGAACGCCTGGACAAGCTTACCGTTATGGAAAGCAGAATGCATCCGGTCCGTATTTTTTCCCTGATGGGAATGATACTTGGAATCGTGAATCTGGTGGTGTTACTTTTGGTCCTGCTGGTTAGTGTGGGCGTGATTGCGTTTTCGAATAAGGATATGCAATTCTCAAAAGAATGAGGATTGCATTTTTTTTGTCTCAAAAAAAGATATAGAACAATTCGAAAAGAGAAGTGTGAATAGGAGAATCTGATATGGCAAAAAAGAAAGTTTGGGTTGTAGGACATAAGCATCCGGATACAGACTCCATATGTGCAGCGATTTCTTATGCAAACCTGAAAAATGAAATAGAAAAAAAAGAATCCCAAAACAGCTACGGGAATGACCTATATTGCAAAGAGAGCCGGATCTGTAAATGCGGAGACGGCGTATGTTCTGGAAAGGTTTCATGCAGAGGCCCCGGCAATGATTTCGGATGTCGGAACACAGATCAAGGATATTCAGATACGCCGTACAGAGGGAGTAAACAGTCATATCTCTATGAAAAAGGCATGGGAGATGATGAAGATCCTCGGGGTTGTTACACTTCCGGTGGTGCGGGAAAATAAGCTGGAAGGACTGATTGTAACAGGAGATATTGCAAAATCCTACATGGATGTATATGATAATACCATCCTTTCTACCGCACGTACCCAGTACAAGAATATTGTAGAGACGCTGGACGGACAGCTGCTGACAGGAAATGAACATGCGTATTTTGTTCACGGCAAGGTGGTAATCGGAATCGGTACACCGGAAGGAGTGACTTCTGCCATAGACAAGGATGACCTGGTTATGATCGGGGACGGGGAAGAGTCGCAGATGCTTTCCATTACATCAAACTGCAGCTGCATGATTGTCACTAACGGATATGAAATCAGTCAGGAAGTGATCGAGGCGGCAAAGGAACGCGAAGTCGTTCTGATCAGTACACCGTACGATACGTTTACCGCGGCCGTCTGATCAACCAGAGTATGCCGATCAAGCATTTTATGACAAAAAAGGAATCATTCATTTTGATCTGGATGATTACGTGGATGAGGTAAGAGAGACCGTAGCCAATATACGGCATCGGGATTTCCCGGTTCTCGATGAAAACCAGAACTATGTGGGTATGTTTTCCCGCAGAAATTTGATGAAAGCAGAGAAAAAGAAACTGATCCTTGTGGACCACAATGAAAAATCACAGGCAGTATCCAATATCGATGAGGCGGAAATTTTAGAGATTATCGATCATCACCGGCTGGGCAGCCTTGAGACCATGTCTCCGGTGTATTTCCGCAATCAGCCGCTTGGATGTACATCCACCATCATTTATCAGATGTATCTGGAAAGGGAATTACGATCACCTCGCAGATGGCAGGACTGATGTGTGCAGCCATTTTATCTGACACGCTGATGTTCCGCTCACCGACCTGTACACAGATAGATAGGGAAGCAGCACTCCGGCTGGCAGAGATTGCAGAGGTTAAGGTCGAGGAGCTTGCCTTAGCAATGTTTCAGGCGGGAAGCAATTTTGATAATAAAACAGAAGAAGAAATTTTAAATCAGGATTTTAAAATTTTCCATGCTGAGGATGTGAGTTTTGGCGTGGCGCAGATCAGCGCGATGGGACGCACCGAACTGGATAAGGTGCAGGAACGTATTGAGCCGAAACTGGAACAGATGATGGGAGAAAAACAGATCCAGATGATTTTTGTCATGCTGACGGATATCTTAAATGAGTCTACTTATCTGATTTATCGCGGTGCGGATGCATCGCAGCTGGTTGCGGCAGCTTATAATTGCGAGCCTTCCGATCAGGGGATTATGCTGGAAAATGTGGTATCCAGAAAGAAACAGCTGATTCCTGCGCTGATCAACACCCTTGCAGAGCGCAAAATGTAACAGGCAGACAGATCAATTGCGCTGTTCTCTGGGAGAACAGCCAAAATGTTTGCGGTATGCCCGGGAAAAAGGTGGAATAATTGTGAAAACCACAGGCATAACATGCGGTGGTGATGGATTCCCCTGGGCGATCTGATCTCTTGCCAGCAAAAGGCGCTTCGTGGTCAGATAGTTTCCGATCGTATAACCGGTTTCTTCCTTGAAGGCATGCATGAGATGATACCGGCTCAGATAGAAATGTTCGGCAAGAAAGTCGATGGTGATGTCATCTGTTAAATGTGCATTTAAATAATCTATCACATGGATCATTTTATGATTTGAGGCTGTGGTAGAAAGATATTCAATGCGGTTGGAGAGAGCTGCACGGTTTAACTGCACCATCAGCTCCAGAAAAAGAAGTTTATGATAAAGTTCGTTTGCGTATTCTCTGGAATCCAGAGATTGTTCCAGATCGTGGATAATTCTTGCAATCTGTGTTGTCTTCAGTGCCGGAATACGCAGTACATGCGATTTTTTTTCTGATGAGCTTCTTTTAAGCAGAGTGAGAGATCGTCGGAATCATGACAGGCATCCAGGTAGTGTCTGGAAATATAGATGATGATGCGCTCATAAATTTCAGAACTGTGCAGAACCGGACGGTGGACCGTACCTGCGGGAACGAATACGATATCCCCGGTATCAGATCATAGGTACGTCCTTCCACATTGTAAGAAATATTTCCTTTGCGAAAGATCAGAATTTTATGAAAATCGTGGTAATGAAAGTCAATCGGGCGCATAGAGGTATCTTTTAAGTGAAAAATCTTAAAATCGTCATGAAGATATCCTGTTTTTTCATAATGTGAGAGTTCTGACATTGCATAAATCTCCTGTAAATATTAATTAGATTCAGTGTACTATGTTTCCACACAATTTGCAATATAAAAAAGCACTGTAGTTGTTTTAGAAGACGGATCGTGCGGGTATACTTAGAATAGAAGCTCTGAATCGACAGGATGGAAAAGAAAAAAAGGAGTGTAGAAATATGAAGTTTACAAAAATGCATGGGTGCGGAAATGATTATGTATATGTCAATTTGTTTGAGGAAAAGATAGCAGATCCTGCAAAGGTATCAATTGCAGTGAGTGACCGCCATTTTGGAATCGGATCGGATGGACTGATCACTATTGGCCATCGGATATCGCGGATTTCAGGATGCGGATTTACAATGCGGATGGCTCGGAGGCGGAGATGTGTGGAAACGGAATCCGCTGTGTCGCAAAATATGTATATGATCATAAAATGACGGATAAGAAAGAGATTACGATTGAAACCGGAGCCGGGGTAAAAACGTTGCAGCTGACGGTTGCGGATGGCAAGGTTTCGCTGGTTCGTGTGGATATGGGAGAACCAATATTAAAACCGGATTTAATTCCTGTAGATGCATCGGGAGAACAGGTGGTAGATGAGCCGATTGAAGTAGAGGGCAGAGAGTGGAAGATGACCTGCGTGTCGATGGGGAATCCACATGCGGTAATTTTTGTGGAGGACACCGAACATTTTGAACTGGAAAAATACGGTCCGGAGTTTGAACATCATCCACGGTTTCCAAAACGGACCAACACAGAGTTCGTACACGTTATTTCTCCGACGGAAGCATCCATGCGGGTGTGGGAACGCGGATCTGCGGAGACGCTTGCCTGTGGTACCGGAACCTGTGCCACGGTTATGGCATGTATCTTAAATCATAAGACAGAAAATAAAGTTCTGGTGCATCTGCGGGGCGGAGATCTGACCATCGAGTATGATCCGGATAACAATCATATTTATATGACCGGACCAGCGACAGAAGTGTTTCATGGAATTTGGGAGGAAAATTAAATGAAAATTAAAGAACTTATCAACGAAATGGAATATGAGATACTGGCGGGAAGCGAGGAGACAGAGATTACGACTCTGGTATATGATTCCCGCAAGGTTGAAAAAGGTTCTGTGTTTGTGTGCATCAGCGGAAGTGTGCGTGATGCACATGAGTTTATTCCGGATGTGGCAGCAAAGGGAGCAGCGGCCATTGTCGTAGAAAAGGATGTAACGCCGATCGATGGAATTACATATATCAAGGTAGAGGACAGCCGTCTGGCACTTGCCTGCATGTCTGCGGCATATTTTGGGCATCCGGCAAAAAAATAAAGACGATCGGTATTACCGGAACAAAAGGAAAAACAACGACAACCTATATGGTTCGTTCGATTCTAGAGTCTGCGGGGATCAAAACAGGACTGATCGGCACGATCGAATCGATTGTTGGTTCTGAGCGTATTCCTTCTGCAAATACGACACCGGAATCTTACCGGGTGCAGGAGCTTTTGCAAAAATGGTAGATGCGGGACTCGATGCTGTTGTGATGGAAGTCTCTTCCCAGGCGCTGATGCTTCATCGCGTATCCGGATTTGTGTTTGATATCGGCGTGTTTACCAATCTTGAACCGGATCATATCGGAGAAAATGAGCACAAGGATTTTGCAGATTATATGCACTGCAAGAGTCTTTTGTTCCAGCAGTGCAGGCATGGAATTTTTAATGGGGACAGCGAGCATCTGCAGGGCATTTTACAGGGACATACCTGTACGGTTGAGACGTTTGGGTATGGAGCAGAAAATGATCTGATTGCGCAGAAGGTAGAGTTAAAAAAAGGAGCATGGGGCACTTGGTGTAAAATATCATGTGGGAGGTTCCATGGATTTTGATGTGGAAGTCAATGTGCCGGGAAAATTTTCGGTGTATAATTCCCTGACCGCCATTGCAATCTGTCATCATTTTGGTGTCAGTGTTGAAGAAATCAAAAGGCGATGCTTCATGTAAGTGTCAAGGGAAGAATTGAGATTGTACCGGTAACAAAGAGATATACGCTGATGATTGACTATGCACACAATGCCATGGCACTGGAGAGTCTGTTAACGACCTTGAAAGAGTATGAGCCGGGCAGACTGGTCTGTCTGTTCGGATGCGGAGGAAACCGTGCAAAATCCCGCCGTTATGAGATGGGAGAAGTATCTTCAAAACTTGCAGATCTTACCGTTGTAACATCTGATAATCCAAGAAATGAAGAACCAATGGATATCATCAACGATATTCTGGTCGGGGTACACAAAGCCGATGGCGCATATGTGACGATACCGGACCGGAAAGAAGCCATCAGGTATTGCATGGAACATGCCGAGGATGGCGATATCATCGTCCTTGCAGGAAAAGGGCACGAAGATTACCAGGAGATCAAGGGTGTGAAGCATCATATGGATGAGCGTGAACTGATCGCGAATATTATCCGGGAAAATACGGATCTGAAATTATAACAGGATTATAAATAACAGGAACAGGCAAAAGGAGTGGAAAAATGGGAAAACAGAGTTGGAAAGCGGGAAATATGTTAAATCCGGTGCCGGCTGTGATGGTCAGTGTGGCGGATCAGAATCATCGGCCAAACATTATTACCGTGGCATGGGCAGGAACCGTCTGCACCAATCCGCCGATGGTTTCTATTTCCGTCCGCCCATCCCGTTATTCTTATGAGATCATAGAGAAAACCGGAGAATTTGTGATTAATCTGACCAACGAAAAACTGGCAAAGGCCTGTGATTACTGCGGCGTGGTCAGCGGAAGAGATGTGGATAAATTTAAAAAAACAGGACTTACACCGGTTCCGGTGGAGCATGTGAAAGCTCCGGCAATTGCGGAAAGTCCTGTAAATATTGCCTGCAGGGTGGTGGAGAGCCATCCGCTTGGAAGTCATACGATGTTTGTGGCGGAAGTACTTGGCGTAACGGTGGATGATGCGTATCTGGATGAAACAGGAAAATTTGACATCAACGGAACCGGGCTTATCATGTATTCCCACGGAGAATATTTTGCTCTGGGGAAAAAACTCGGCAAATTTGGATACAGCGTACAGAAAAAGAAAAAATGACACGCGGCTTATTGCAGCAGCGTGTCCATCAGTACAGCATATACATCTTCACTTTTCTTTTTCCAGTTATTGCAGATGGCTTCTGCCTGTTCTTTTTGTAGTTACGCAAAGCGTCAGGTCGATCAGAGGATTGCCGTCAGACCGTACCTGACAGCGTACTGCGTATTTCTGATTGGTTGTCTTATAGTAATCTGCCAGAATGGAATTTTCCTGTCGGAATTCTAATTTATTCTTTTCAAAAATCCCTGAACATCATTTTCAATTCCATCATTTAATTTATCTTTGAAAAATCCAAGTGTTTCTTTTCCCGCAGAAGTCAGAGAGTACTGTGTGTTGCTGTGCGTGGACTCTGCATGGATTAAATTGGCATCGACCAGATCCCCGATTACTTCCTGTACACGGAAATAGTCTGTGTATTCCTGTTCCAGAAAGAAATTGGAAATCTGGGTGTTGGAAAGCGGAAACCCTGCTTTGCTCAGCATATATAAGATCGTAAGTTTATAAATGGTAAATGGTTCTGCCATAAAAATGTTCTCCTTGTCTGGTATTGCGTTCTTTGAGACGGCGATGAATGGTGTTTAAAATGCGTTTTTTGTCTGTGCTCCAGGACGGGGCGAGTAATAGACTGCGGGGACCATCTCCCGTCAGACGGTGAACGACCATGTCCGGGGAAGAAGTTCCAGGCAGTCGATCACAAAATCGCTGTATTCATCAAGTTCCATCAGGGGAAACGGATGAAGCTGATACTGTTCTGCCAGTGCAGTGCCACGCAGGACATGCAGAAGCTGCAGCTTGATTCCCGAAACCGGAAGTGCGGCGACATGCCGGACGGTATCTTTCATCATTTCTTTTGTTTCACCGGGAAATCCTAAAATAACATGTGCGATCACAGAGATTCCAAGGGCATGAAGTTTGGATACAGCGGCATCAAACTGTGCAACCGTGGTATGCGTGTTCATGGCAGACAGCGTCTTTGCATGGATGCTCTGCAGACCAAGCTCTATCCATATGGGTTTTTCCTGATTGAGATCGGAGAGGAGTTCTAAGGTTTCCGGAGGAAGGCAGTCACTTCTGGTTCCTATGGAAAGTGCAACGATTTCTTCCGGTGCCATTGCCTCGGAATAGAGCTGACGCAAAACGTCAACGGGGGCATAGGTGTTGGTAAATGACTGGAAATACGCAATGAATTTCTGGCAGTGTGTTTTGGCGGCGATTTTCTGTCTGGCCTGTATGAACTGTTCAGAAACCGGCAGAAATGCATCTGCGGCAAAATCACCGGAGCCGCCCGCACTGCAGAATGCACATCCTCCGTAAGAGAGTGTTCCGTCGCGGTTGGGACACGTCATCCCACCGCTTAGACTGAGACGGTACACTTTTTCCCCGAAGACCTCTTTACAGTAATCGTTCAGAGAATAGTAGCGATTAGCGGACATGAGACTTGACTGCTTCACTTACAACTTCTGCCACACGTGGATCAAATGCTTCCGGCATAATGAAATCTTCATTTAATTCCTCGTCAGAAACCAGGGCGGCAAGTGCTTCTGCTGCTGCAAGTTTCATTTCTTCTGTGATCTGGGTGGCATGTGCCTCCAATGCACCGCGGAAAATACCAGGGAAAGCGATCACGTTGTTTACCTGATTTGGGAAATCGCTCCGTCCGGTTCCGACAACTTTTGCTCCGGCAGCTTTGGCCACATCCGGCATGATCTCCGGCACCGGATTTGCCATGGCAAACAGGATGGCATCTTTGTTCATGGAAGAAACCATTTCCGGAGTGACAATGTTTGGCGCAGAGACACCGACAAAGATATCCGCACCGCGCAGTGCGTCTGCCAGCGTTCCGGAGGCATTTTCAAGATTGGTAACCTCTGTCATTTTTTTCTGCATCCAGTTTAAGTTCGGATAATCTTTTCCGATGATTCCTTCACGGTCACACATGGTCACGTGTTTGAAACCGTAAGTCAGAAGAAGTTTGGTGATTGCCACACCGGCAGATCCTGCACCGTTTACCACAACGCGGCAGTCTTCTTTTTCTTGCCGGTCACACGCAGACCATTGATGATACCTGCCAGAACAACGATAGCGGTTCCGTGCTGGTCATCATGGAATACAGGGATATCAAGCATTTCTTTCAGACGTTCCTCGATTTCGAAACAACGCGGAGCGGAGATGTCTTCAAATTGATACCGCCGAATCCGGGAGCTATATTTTTCACAGCCTGAATGATCTCTTCGGTGTCCTGAGTGTCCAGACAGATCGGTACAGCGTTAACATTTCCAAATTCTTTGAATAATACACATTTTCCTTCCATGACCGGCATAGCGGCATAAGGACCGATATTTCCAAGGCCGAGAACGGCGCTTCCGTCGGAAACAACGGCAACCGTGTTGGCTTTCCAGGTGTATGTGTAGGCAGCAGTTTTATCTTCCGCAATTACTTTGCATGGTTCTGCAACACCCGGGGTGTATGCAATCGCGAGATCCTCGCGGGTTTTTACTTTTGATTTTGCAACGGTTTCGAGTTTTCCGTTCCATTCTTTGTGGCATAAAAGTGCCTTTTCTTTATTATCCATAGTAATTTTCTCCTTTACATACTCATACTTATTCACAATACCATTCTTGCGCATGAAAAAAAAAGACTTCCTATTTTACCGGAAATAGTGTATAATAGCTGCATTAGATAATATTTGAAATGATTCATAGTCGTTTCTGACTGATATCCCATGCAAATAAGTGTAATTTATGAAATGATTTACGGTACGAAACAAGTCTATATTTTTTAAGAAGGAGCAGATGGAATGAGGGAAAAATATGAGAGTCTTTCTTTGGTTGTGTTAAAAGACCTGGCGAAGGCACGCGGACTCAAAGGAATCTCAACAATGAAAAAGGGAGAACTGATTGATCGGATGCTGCAGGAAGATGAGCGGGAAAAAGAGGCAGCGCCGAAGGCAAAGACGGTATATACCGCGCGGACAGCTTCCGGACAGGAAGGAAGAAAGCATACACCAAAACCGCGAAGAGAAGAGCATCCGTCCCATACGGAGGATCACAGCCATCCGGAGCATGGAGAAAGCATGCATGCAGAACATGGAGCACATGCATCACAGGAACAGATCTATAAGGCACAGGAGGATAATGACAGTGCTGCGATCAAAGAAGATATCGTCAGCCTCGACAGTGGAAATACAGCGAGCGGTATTCTGGAGGTTATGGCAGACGGATTCGGTTTTATCCGCTGTGAAAACTATTTGCCGGGGGAACATGACGTTTATGTGGCGCCGTCCCAGATCCGCAGATTTAATCTAAAGACAGGAGATATTGTCTGTGGAAATACCAAAGTGAAATCCGAGCGGGAGAAATTTTCTGCCCTTTTGTATGTGACTTCGGTAAACGGATATCATCCTTCGGAAGCACAGAAGCGGACAAACTTTGAGGATCTGACCCCGATTTTTCCGAATGTGCGTCTGCGCATGGAACGTCCCGGCGGTTCGGTTGCAATGGGAGTGATGGATATTGTTTCCCCGATTGGAAAAGGCCAGCGTGGCATGATTGTATCTCCGCCCAAAGCCGGCAAGACAACGCTTTTAAAGGAAGTTGCAAAGTCGGTAAAGGAAAATAACCCGGAGATGCATCTGATTATTCTGCTGATTGATGAGAGGCCGGAGGAAGTAACCGATATTAAAGAGGCAATTGAGGGAGAAAATGTAGAGGTCATTTATTCCACTTTCGATGAGACCGCAGAACACCATAAGCGGGTATCGGAAATGGTTATTGAGCGTGCAAAACGTCTGGTGGAACATAAAAAGGATGTGATGATCCTGCTCGCCAGTATCACACGTCTGGCACGTGCCTACAACCTGACCTGTACGCCGAGCGGCCGGACACTGTCCGGTGGTCTTGATCCGGCGGCACTGCACATGCCGAAACGATTTTTTGGTGCAGCCCGGAATATGAGAGAAGGCGGAAGCCTGACCATTCTTGCCACGGCACTGGTCGATACCGGAAGCAAGATGGATGACGTGGTATTTGAGGAATTTAAGGGAACCGGTAACATGGAACTTGTTCTTGACCGGAAACTTTCCGAAAAGAGAATTTTCCCGGCGGTGGATATTGTAAAGTCCGGCACGCGAAGAGACGATCTGCTGCTTGATCCGCAGGAGCGTGAGGGCGTGGAGAATATGCGCCGGGCATTAAACGGCATGCGGTCGGATGAGGCTGTGGAGAATATTTTAAATATGTTTGCACACACGCGTACAAATGCTGATTTTATCAATCTTGTAAGAAAAAACAGAATTCTTTAAATTTCTATTGCATTTGCATGGACGCTATGTTACAATAATTAAGCTGTTTATCGGGATGTAAACGGACGAAAGTGTCGCTCTTGTAACAAGTATCATATGCGGATCGGGCATACGGGTATAAAGGGTGTGACAGAAACCAGAGTCAGTCGGAAGACTGATTACAGAAAACGATAAGAATATAAAGAGGTGAAAATCATGAGAGAAGGAATCCATCCAGATTATTATCAGGCAACCGTTACCTGCAACTGTGGAAACACATTCGTTACAGGTTCTACAAAGCCGGAGATCCACGTAGAAATCTGCTCTAAATGTCATCCATTCTATACAGGTCAGCAGAAGGCTAACCAGGCTCGTGGACGTATCGAACAGTTCAACAAGAAGTATGGCATGAAATAGAATTGATAAGTCACGTAAAAGGTTGAGGCTGTGTATTGCCTCAACCTTTTTTTCTCTTACAGGGGAAATATGAAATATTCAGGAGTTGGCGGGCAGGCTGTCATGGAAGGTGTCATGATGAAAAACGAAGACCGTTATGCGGTTGCCGTTCGCAAAAAGCCGGATCACACCATTGATGTAAAAGTTTCTACATTTAAAGAAACGATTAAAAATAAAAAACTGCGGCGTCTGCCATTCATCCGTGGTGTCATTAATTTTATAGAATCACTGATCCTTGGCATGCAGACACTCATGTATTCGGCTTCCTTTTTTGAAGACGATGAGGATGAAAAAAAAAAAAAGAAGCCATGACGCAGGAGGAACGAAAGGCACAGGAAGAAAAAGAAAAAAAAAAAAAGCAGGAGAAGGCAATGATGGGCGGCACTGTTGCATTTTCCATTGTTTTTGCGCTGGGACTTTTCTTTTTCCTGCCATATTTTCTGTCCGGGATCTTCCATAAAGTTATTGCATCGGATACCGTGATTGCGCTACTGGAGGGACTGATCCGTCTGGCAATTTTTATCGGATATATTGCGCTGATTTCCCTGACACCTGATATTAAGAGAGTGTTTATGTACCACGGAGCAGAACACAAATGCATCAATTGCATCGAACACGGACTGGAACTGAATGTGGAAAATGTCCGGAAAAGTTCCCGGCAGCACAAGCGCTGCGGTACCAGTTTCCTGCTGATTGTAATGCTGATATCTATCGTGTTCTTTTTGTTTATCCGTGTGGATTCGCGTATTTTGCAGCTGGTGCTCAGACTTCTTCTTATTCCGGTTATCGCCGGAGTATCTTATGAGTTTATCCGTCTGGCGGGAAGATATGATAACCGGCTGGTGAATATACTGAGCAACCCGGGACTCTGGATGCAGAAGATGACAACAAAAGAGCCGGATGATGAGATGATCGAAGTGGGAATCGCTTCGGTGGAAGCTGTGTTTGACTGGAGAAAGTGGCAGAAGGAAGAGAATGTATGACCTATAGGGAAGCAATTGTTTCGGGAGAAAAAAGCCTGTGTGAGGCTGGCATTGCAGATGCCAGAAATGATGCATGGCTGCTTTTGACCATGGCATGTAAAATTGACCACACTTACTATTATATGCATATTGACGAAGAGATGCCGGAGGAACTGCAGCATGAATTTGAAGTGCTGATTAAAAAGAGGGCAGAGCGAGTGCCTCTTCAGTATATCACCGGGGAACAGGAATTCATGGGGATGACATTTCATGTGAATTCCAATGTGCTGATTCCGCGACAGGATACGGAAACCCTGGTGGAGGAAGCACTGAAGGTTGTAAAACCGGGGATGAAGGTGCTGGATATGTGTACCGGTTCCGGATGTGTGCTGATCAGTATTTTGAAAAATGTACACGGTACCGGGGGATATGGATATGATATTTCCAAACAGGCGATCAATGTTGCAAAGGAAAATGCAAAATTAAATGATGTTCCTGCCATTTTCGAGAGAAGCAATCTGTTTGAGGATGTTGCGGATGAAACGTTTGATGTGATTGTGTCAAATCCACCATACATCCGCAGCGATGAAATTCCGTTTCTGATGCCGGAGGTGTCGGAATTTGAACCGCATGAGGCACTGGACGGAAAAGAAGATGGTCTGTTCTTCTACCGGAAGATCATCCAGGAAAGCCCGGATTATCTGACCGATGGAGGGTATCTGCTGTTTGAGATCGGATATGACCAGGGATGGGCGGTATCATCTATGATGAAAGAGGCCGGATTTGAGGACGTCTGCGTGAAAAAAGATCTTGCGCGAAATGACCGTGTGGTCTGCGGACACAAACACCTATGTGAAAAAGAGGATAGATTATGTTTGATAAATTAGAGGATTTACTTCATCATTATGAGGAGTTAATGAATACATTGAGCGAGCCGGATGTGGCAAACGATCCGAACCGCTTTCGTAAACTGATGAAAGAGCAGAGTGATCTGCAGCCAATCGTGGATGCCTACAAGGAATACAAGGCATGTAAGCAGACAATAGAGGATTCCCTTGCAATTCTTGATGAGGAATCCGATGAGGAAATGCGCGAACTGGCAAAGGAAGAATTAAATGAGGCAAAGAGCCGTCTGGGAGAGCTGGAACAGAAATTAAAGATTCTGCTTCTGCCAAAAGACCCGAACGACGACAAGAACGTTATTGTGGAGATTCGTGCAGGCGCCGGTGGAGAGGAAGCTGCGCTTTTTGCGGCTGAAATTTACCGTATGTATGTACACTACGCAGAGCGTCGTGGCTGGAAAGTGGAGACACTTGAGGCAGATGAAACTGGAATCGGAGGCATGAAATCGGTCAACTTTATGGTGACTGGAGCAGGCGCATATTCCGTACTGAAATATGAATCTGGTGTGCACCGTGTACAGCGTGTGCCGGAGACGGAATCCCAGGGGCGTATTCAGACATCAACCTGCAGTGTTGCAGTTATGCCGGAGGCTGAGGATGTGGAAGTGCATATTGACGACAAAGACATCCGTATCGACGTTATGAGAGCGTCCGGGAATGGTGGACAGTGTGTCAATACGACGGACTCTGCTGTGCGTCTGACACATTATCCGACCGGTATCGTGATTTACAGTCAGACCGAAAAATCACAGATCCAGAACAAGGAGAAAGCGTTTGCACTGCTGCGTACCAAGCTGTATGATCTCGAACTGCAGAAGAAGCAGGATGCAGAGTCTGAGGAACGACGCAGCCAGGTCGGAACGGGAGACCGCTCCGAGAAGATCCGTACGTACAACTTCCCGCAGGGACGTGTGACGGATCACAGAATCAAACTTACATTATACAAGCTGGACAAGATTCTTGACGGAGATATCCAGGAGATTATCGATGCATGTATCGCGGCCGATCAGGCGAAGAAACTTGCAAAAATGCAGGATGAAAACTAATCTGTCCGGTTTATGATGTTCGTTTTGCTATAGGTAGTAGCTGATAATTGAAAAAATGGATGAAGAAGACGGACGTTGACATATGTCATTGTCCGTCTTTTTTATTTTGGGTATATAGTTTAGATGCACTGTATACCCTTTTTTATTTGGTTGTATGGATAGACCTGGGGATTTATTTGCAGATGCAGGATTTTATGGTGGAGCTCGTTCACAACTTGAATGGGAAATCAAATAAACAATAATTAAGTTAAAAAGGGTATAATTATGGTATAATTAGGACATAAGCAAGGAGGTGTATGTTATGCCACAAATAATTCCAATTAAAGATTTGAAGAATACATCGGAGATATCTGATATGTGCCATAAGGCAGAGGAACCGATTTATGTTACAAAAAATGGCTACGGCGATATGGTAATTATGAGCATGGAGATTTATGAGTCAACCATGAGACAGATTTCCATGTACAGAGATATAGAAATATCTGAAGGGCAGGTAGAGTCAGGACAGGTAAAAACGTTAATAAAGGAAGAAAACATGAGTAAGAAACACAAACATATTTCTGCCATGAAAACAACAGAACAAAAGGCAGTACAACAGTCACAGCAGCCACAGGAACTGACACCACAGAAGCTGAACCGGCTTTTGGAGAAAAAAATCCATTTGCACAGCTTCTGGGAATGGAACTGCTGGAAGTGCGGGAAGGCTATGCTTACGGAAGAATGCGCATGGATGAGCATTTTACGAATATTTACGGTGGAATGCATGGCGGATGTGCGTATGCGCTTGCTGATACGCTTGCTGGTTTGGCGGCATCCACCTATGGCAATTATGTTACAACGATTGACGGGAAAATGAATTATCTGGAGGCTGTGAAAGATACCGGCTATGTGTACGGTGAGGCAGAAGTACAAAGACAGGGAGGACGGATCGGCGTATATACCGTGAAACTTATGGATGAAAATCAAAAAGTTCTGGTTACAGCCGATTTTACCTATTACCGGACAGGACAGGCGATTGACCAGCAGGGATAGGGGGTTTTCAAGGTGTCTGATTTGGAAAAAATCAGATGCCTTTTTTCTTTTTTACTTGTTTATCGCGTTAAAGTATAGTAGTGTTAAGATATAAAAATACCAAGGAGGAAAAAGTTATGGGGAAAGGAAGACGGGAAAAGGTTTTGGACAGCATCGGAACATTGCAGCAGACGGTGAATGAATTTCAGATATAAATTGTTTGTAAAATAAAAACAACTTAATAAAAACAGAAAAAAGCGGTCATATTTATGAAAAAATATTTCATGAATATGACCGCTTTATTGTTTGAAAAACGGTTAATATAAAAGAAAAAACAAGATATTATCTGACAATACTGCGATAGATAAATAATAGACAAATTATCAGACAATAGAACGAAAAAAATGATTTACAAGCGGCGGTTATAGGAGTAAAATGAGAATCAGTTAAGAAAAAGCAACTCATGAATGATTTACAACGAAAGGATAGTTCTATGAAAGAGCAATGGAATGAGAGCACAGCAACCGCCAAAGGATTATATGATCCGAGTTTCGAACATGATAACTGCGGAATTGGTGCTGTGGTAAACATCAAAGGTATCAAGACCCACCAGACCGTGGAAAATGCCTTGAAAATTGTTGAAAACTTAAAGCATAGAGCCGGAAAAGATGCCGACGGAAAGACCGGAGATGGTGTTGGTATTCTTCTTCAGATTTCCATAAGTTCTTTTAAGAAAGCGGTAGAGCCGCTTGGAATTAAGCTGGGAGAAGAGAGAGATTACGGCGTCGGAATGTTTTTCTTCCCACAGGATGAGTTAAAGACCAATCAGGCAAAGAAGATGTTTGAGGTAATTGTCGAGAAGGAAGGAATGGAATTCCTCGGATGGAGACAGGTACCGATTCATCCGGACAAGCTTTCCGACAAGGCCAGAGGATGTATGCCATGCATCATGCAGGCGTTCATCAAAAGACCGGAAGATGTGGAGAAGGGACTTGATTTTGACCGCAAACTGTATGTGGCAAGACGTGTTTTTGAACAGTCCAACGATGACAGCTACGTTGCTTCCCTTTCGAGCAGAACGATTGTATATAAAGGAATGTTCCTTGTAGAGCAGCTGCGTCAGTTCTTCTCCGATCTGCAGGATAAGGATTATGAGTCTGCAATTGCAACCGTACATTCCCGTTTCTCTACCAACACAAATCCAAGCTGGGAGAGAGCACATCCAAACCGTTTTATTGTACATAACGGTGAGATCAACACCATCCGTGGTAATGCAGACAAGATGCTTGCCCGGGAAGAGACGATGGCATCCGGCAAGCTGCGCGGGGAATTCCAGAAGGTACTTCCGGTCGTCAACACCGAAGGATCTGATTCCGCAATGCTGGACAATACACTGGAATTTCTGGTAATGAGCGGTATGGAGCTTCCACTGGCAGTTATGGTCACCATTCCGGAGCCATGGGCAAACAATGCTGTGATGACACAGAAAAAGAAAGATTTCTATCAGTATTATGCGACGATGATGGAGCCTTGGGACGGACCTGCTTCCATCCTGTTCTCCGATGGTGATATTATGGGAGCGGTTCTTGATCGTAACGGTCTGCGTCCATCCCGTTATTACATTACAGACGATGATTATCTGATTCTTTCTTCTGAGGTCGGAGTTCTTGATATTGATCCGACCCATATCGTGACAAAAGACCGTCTGCGTCCTGGTAAAATGCTTCTTGTAGATACCGTGCAGGGGCGAGTGATTGATGACGATGAGTTAAAAGAAAAGATATGCGGATAAGCGTCCATATGGTGAGTGGCTTGACAGTAATATCGTCATGTTAAAGGATTTAAAAATCCCGAATGAGCGTGTGCCGGAATACACACAGGAAGAACGTCAGAGAATGCAGAGGGCATTCGGTTACACGTATGAGTCTTTAAAGGATTCCATTCTGCCGATGGCAAAGAACGGCATTGAGGGTACCGCTGCGATGGGTACGGATACACCGCTTGCGGCGCTGTCCGGAAACCGTGAGCCGCTGTTTAACTATTTTAAGCAGCTGTTTGCACAGGTAACCAACCCGCCAATCGATTCCATCCGTGAGGAGGTTGTTACTTCTACGACGGTGTATATCGGATCTGCCGGAAACCTCTTAGAGGAAAAGCCGGAGAACTGTAAAGTACTTCGGATCAACAATCCGATTCTGACCAACACAGACCTGATGAAAATCCGCAATATGAAAGTAGACGGATTTAAGGTAGAAACCATTCCGATTATTTATTATAAGAATACCAGTCTTGAGAAAGCCGTAGACCGTCTCTTTATTGAGGCACCGTGCATACAGAGACGGAGCCAATATCCTGATCCTTTCCGACAGAGGCGTTGATGAAAACCACGTAGCGATTCCGTCACTGCTTGCCGTATCTGCATTACAGCAGTATCTGGTACAGACAAAGAAACGTACTTCCCTTTCCCTGATTCTTGAATCCGGAGAACCGCGTGAGGTACATCATTTTGCAACACTGCTTGGTTTTGGTGCGAGTGCAATTAACCCATACCTGGCACTGGATACCGTAAAACAGCTGATCGATGAGCACATGTTGGACAAAGATTATTATGCCGCAGTTGATGATTATAACCATGCAATTATCACCGGTATTGTAAAGATTGCAGCCAAGATGGGTATTTCTACGATCCAGTCGTATCAGGGTTCCAAGATTTTTGAGGCACTTGGTATTGATAAAGATGTCATTGACAAGTATTTTACCAATACGGTCAGCCGTATCGGCGGAATTTCCATCAAGGATATCGAAAACGATGTCAATACGCTTCATTCTGCAGCCTATGATCCGCTGGGACTTGAAACCGATGTAACTCTTGACAGCAAAGGCCGCCACAAGATGAGAAGCGGAGCCGATGCGCATCTGTACAATCCGGCTACCATCCATCTGCTGCAGCAGTCTACCAAACGTGGGGACTATGAGATGTTCAAACAGTATACGAGTCTGGTAGATGAAGAAGAAAAGCATACGAACCTGCGTGGACTGATGGATTTTGAGTACCCGAAGAAGGGTGTGAAGCTTGAGGAAGTGGAAAGCGTAGATTCTATTGTGACACGTTTTAAGACCGGAGCGATGTCTTACGGTTCTATTTCGAAGGAAGCACATGAGACACTTGCCATTGCCATGAATCACTTACACGGTAAGTCAAACACCGGTGAAGGTGGTGAGGACAAGGATCGTCTGACCGTCGGACCGGACGGAAAGAACCGTTGTTCCGCAATCAAACAGGTTGCATCCGGACGTTTCGGTGTTACCAGCCGTTATCTGACCAGTGCGCAGGAGATCCAGATCAAAATGGCACAGGGAGCAAAGCCTGGTGAAGGTGGACATCTTCCGGGTAAGAAAGTATATCCATGGATTGCCAAGACAAGACTTTCCACACCGGGTGTATCTTTGATCTCCCCGCCACCACACCACGATATTTATTCCATCGAGGATCTTGAACAGCTGATCTTTGACTTAAAGAATGCAAACCGCGATGCAAGAATTTCCGTAAAACTGGTTTCCGAAGCAGGTGTTGGTACTGTCGCAGCCGGTGTTGCAAAAGCCGGTGCACAGGTTATCCTGATCTCAGGATATGACGGTGGTACAGGTGCTGCGCCAAGCAGTTCCATCCACAACGCAGGTCTTCCGTGGGAACTTGGTCTGGCAGAGACACATCATACACTGATTATGAACGGACTGCGTAATAAAGTAAGAATTGAGACAGACGGAAAGCTGATGAGTGGTAAAGACGTGGCCATTGCTGCATGTCTTGGCGCGGCAGCGTTTGGTTTTGCAACCGCTCCCTGGTAACCATGGGCTGTGTCATGATGCGTGTATGTAATCTGGATACCTGTCCGGCAGGTATTGCAACCCAGAATCCGGAGCTTCGTAAACGTTTCGCAGGAAAACCGGAGTATGTTGAGAACTTCATGCGCTTTATCGCAGAAGAACTTCGGGAGTACATGGCAAAACTTGGTGTCCGCACAGTGGATGAACTCGTCGGACGAAGCGATTTCTTAAAGGTTCGCGGAGATCTGTCCGAGCGTGAAGCAAAGCTTGACCTGAGCAATATCTTAAATAATCCGTTTGCAGGAACAAAGCAGAAGGTTATTTTTTGATCCGAAGCAGGTATATGATTTCGAACTGGATAAGACCAAAGATATCACGGAGTTCTTAAAACAGTTATAGCCGGCACTTGATAAGAAGCAGAAGCGTATGATCGATACCGAAGTAACAAACGTAAACCGTTCGCTTGGAACAATCTTCGGATCAGAGATTACAAAGAAGTATGACGATACACTCGATGAGGATACTTTCATTATTAAATGCAGCGGAGCCGGCGGACAGAGTTTTGGTGCCTTTATTCCGAAAGGGACTGACACTCGAACTGGTGGGGGAGATTCAACGATTATTTCGGAAAGGGACTTTCCGGCGGAAAGCTGATCGTTTATCCACCGGCAGGAGTAAACTTCAAAAAAGGATGAGAACATCATTATCGGTAACGTAGCACTGTACGGTGCGACAAGCGGTAAGGCATTCATCAATGGTGTGGCAGGAGAACGTTTCTGTGTCAGAAATTCCGGAGCTACTGCTGTTGTTGAGGGTGTCGGCGATCATGGATGTGAGTATATGACGGGCGGTCGTGTTGTTATCCTTGGTAAAACCGGAAAGAACTTTGCCGCAGGTATGAGCGGTGGTATTGCTTATGTACTAGATGAGGACAACGATCTGTACATGCGTACCAACAAGTCTATGGTGTTCAGTGAGGAAGTCACCAATAAATATGACGTATTAGAGCTCAAAGAAATGATCAAAGAACATGTTACCCTGACCAATTCGGAAAAAGGTAAGGAAATTCTCGATCACTTCAGTGAGTATCTGCCGAAGTTTAAGAAAGTCATCCCATATGATTATAACCGTATGCAGATGGCAATCGTTCAGATGGAAGAAAAAGGTCTGAATGCAGAGCAGGCACAGATTGAGGCATTTTATGCCAGCACGAGAGCATAAGGAGGGAAGAAACAATGGGAAAGCCAACAGGATTTATGGAATACGACAGATGTGAGGCGCGTTCGGTGGAACCAAAGGAACGAATCAAAAATTTTGATGAATTCCACATCTTCCTTTCCAAAGAAAAACAAAGAGAGCAGGCAGCGCGCTGTATGGATTGCGGTGTCCCGTTCTGTCAGTCGGGTATGACAGTTGCCGGAATGACTTCCGGCTGCCCGCTGCACAATCTGGTGCCGGAATGGAACGATCTGGTGTATACCGGCAACTAGAAGCAGGCGTATAACCGTCTGAAAAAGACCAATAATTTCCCGGAGTTTACCTCCCGTGTATGTCCGGCTCTGTGTGAGAAGGCATGTACCTGTGGACACTGGGGAGATCCGGTATCTGTCCGGGACAATGAGCATGGAATCATTGAGACGGCATACAAAGAAGGTTATGCCGGACCACATATTCCAAAGGTTCGTACCGGAAAGAAAGTTGCCATCATCGGTTCCGGTCCTTCCGGACTGGCAGCAGCAGATCAGCTGAACCAGAGGGACATGATGTTACGGTATATGAGAGAGATGACCGTGTCGGCGGACTTCTGATGTATGGTATTCCGAATATGAAGCTCGA